>JAABUX010000057.1_pt1 | contig 179941 bp, 167 predicted proteins | sample 5561851 | NCBI WGS metagenome assembly JAABUX01 (sample SAMN10711883, study PRJNA513361) | rock metagenome | isolation source: Antarctica rocks | place: Antarctica: Victoria Land, Richard Nunatak red sandstone | collected 2016-01-03
CAAGCGTTTAAGCTCGACGGCCTCCGCTTCGGTTGCCTTTAGTTCATGCAGAGGACGGCCAGCCATGAGTCACGATAGCATGTCGCAGTCAGTTAATCAACGGACTCCTGACTCACGACACTAGTTTGCGGACCTGCGGATCGACACAGATACTTGTCTTCCGCTGCAAACCGCGGGTGAATCTTTCGAAAAATGCGGTCCGAGATACGGAATTATGCTGGGCATCAGCAAGCAAGAAGTCACTTAAACCGCCGAGCTTATCCCAGTCGTATTTCATTGAGGTCCATCACCTACCCACTCGAACTTTTGAAGAGCCGATGATATAAGTCTCTCGATCTCCTCAAGCGGTCTTTCTAGCAGGGATGCGGGAATGTCGTTGATCCCCCTATCCAACGCGTCAGCATGAACGTCTTCTAAAACGCTCCATTGTGCCAAGAATGCATTGCTCCAGTATGTATCAACCTCTTGCAGAGCCCTGTTAAGCGCCTCCAGGTCAGACACCAGTTGCCCAAGGCTTATAGACTTCATCTCGAAAGCAACTAGCCTCTGCAGCATTAGCTTGAACTGCCTAGAATCGTAATGGGTCATGGACGCCCCGGAAGAACAGTGATGACTACACGTCCCTTAGCCGAGGTCACAACAGTCAGGTGGTTGATTGGGTCATAAAATGTCGTGCGACCGGCAACGTTCCCGGGGCCGGAAACTCCGATCAAAGACGTCAGCTTGCCGGCCGCATCGAAGACCATTGAGACGTTTCCGAAGGTCGCCGTGTAGCACGAAGCGTCGTTCAGACTATCGACCCGGAAGACGCTAACGATTTTCGCAGGCATTCGCCGACATCGCAATCCCGCTGCGTCGTAGCGACGAGGATCCGGGAAGACGCTCGATTCTAAGCGCGAAACGCCGTCGTCGGAAACGGATCAAATGCAGAGGCTAACGTGGGCCGTGTACTCGAGGGAGACGCTCTTGCGCGCGGGTACGTTGAGCGACCACGTAGCCGTCGAGCTCGACGTTTTTGTATGCGGTAGGTTCTCCGACGGGATCGACCACGTTCCTGGAATCGGCTCGACGACCAGGACGTTCTGCGGCTGATCCTTTGCGTTCGATATTGCGACGCGGTACGAACTCTCGTACGTACAGCCGCCCAGGCCCTTGAAGTCGGTCTGCTTCTTATTGGCCGTGACGTCGAACGAGTCGCCGAGATGTAGGCGCACGGGCTGATAGCGCGGCGTGTGGTCGATTTGGTCCGAACCGAGAAATTGCGATGTCCCCCGCCGGTCGTTCTTGTACAGTCGAAACGTACCCCCGGGAAGCGGGACGCCGAGCTGCCCTCCCTCATTGACGAACGTTATATACACGCCGATGTTGAGCTTAGCGCCAAGGTCGGCGTTCTGATTGGAGTAGTACGATTCCGAGCCGCGGAGTTCGAGCGTCTTGCGGATCGGGACGTTCTTCGCGGAAAGTAAGGTGACTTGCTTCGTCTGTGCGTTGGCGACCGTCGTAGGACGATCGAGCGTGTAAAGATGGTATTCGAAGAAATTCTCTTGCTGCATCGCCTCGCCGGTACCGCGCGCCATGACTCGCCCGATCGATCGCAACTGCGGCTGTACGACGTTGACGTTTCCGGCGACCAGTTGCAGACGCGCGTTCGGATACGTCGTTCCCGTCGTATTCGTAAGCGTCACGAGCCCGTTGACGTTCATTCGGTCCTCGTTTGGAGACACAACCCCGACGTAGTCTGCTTGCCAGCCAAGTCCACCCGTGAGATAACTGAGGTCGAGGTCGTGCGTGCCGCCCTTTGCATTGTGGACGTCGAGGACGAGCGTCGGACGATCACGGAGGTTTTCCGGAATTGCCGGAAAGACGATATGGCTATCGTACAGCCCCGTTTCGATGCGATCTCGATATCGCAGCACGACGCCGTCGTTATTTGCAAGTAACGTCGCCGTTTCGCTATTCGGACGTCCGAAGACGGGTTTCTCATGCACGACGGTGACTTGCCGCCCGACGTACTTATCGAGCAGTGCCGACGGCTTCAGCAAATCGAAGTTGAAATTCTGCTCCAGAACCGTCGTCGCGCCGGGCGCCGTAAGGTCGTCGACGATCGCCGACGTTGCGTCCATGTTGGCGCTGACGTCACGCCACGCAATCGAGCTTCGGCCGGCGTCGAGCGTCACACGCCGCCGGTCGTGGATGAGCGACGTCACGCCGTTATAGATCGTTACGTTGAGCTGCTGCTGGTCGGTCGTCGTCGATAAGCGTTCTGCTTGGCCGCCACGCGCGGCCGACGCCACCGCGAGCGCCAGCGGAAACGTCACGAGCGCGGCGAGCGAAAATCGTATCGTCACGCGCGTCGCTTCGCGCGCCGTCTTACGGAAGCCCGGTTGCTGGCTAGTGAGCGTCCCCACGCTTTGTCGCGCGCTGCCGCTTCTTTGCCAACGGAGCGTCGACTTCGACCGTCGTCGCCTCCGAAGGCTTCGCTTCGGCAGCGGCGGCCTTGAAGAACTCGAAAGTCCAGCGTTCACCGAGCATACGCGTCTCCGCGAAGACGATCGGAACCGCCGGGTAGCGCACTTGCAGCCGCGCCAGCAGTTCGCCGAGCCACGCGCCGTCGACGAAACCGCGCCGCAATAATCGCGTGTAGGTTCCCTCGACGACGACCGCCGCCGTTGGAAAACGCGCGAGATCGACCATCGCGAAGCCGAGCGTCCCGTCGACGAGCGAGGTGCAGAAGTCGTCCATCGCCTTGCGCTCGACCACCGCGACCGCCGTGCCTGCGACGAACCCGGCGTAATCTCCGGCCCTTAAGGCCGTACGTTCCGTTGGCACGTCGCGTCCCTTGAAAGAGTAGCCGTAGCGCTCGCGGGTGTCGATCGCGATGCGCTCGAGCCCTCGCCCGGCTTGGCGCGGAACGCGCAGCCCGGGCCGCGCGTTCGCTGCGGCCTTCGGCGTCTGCCAGAAGATCATCGGACGCCCGCGCGCTTGTGTGAAGACGAACTGCGCCCGCCGGTTTTGCGCCCGGTCGAGCACGAGGTCGACGACCGGACCGCGCCGCGTGCAGTCGAGCACCGCGACGGTTTCCAGTACGACGAGGGCCTCGCGTTCGACGCCTTGCGCTGGATGACAATAGACGCGGCTCGACCGCGGCCAAGTCTCGCGTGCTTTAAGCCATACGCCGCCATCGATCGGCAGGCATATGAGATACGGAAGCGAGCTATCGGCTTCCTGATTTCGTGCCACGACGAACGGCTCGCCCACCCTTAGCGATTCGACGGCAAACGAAGGCATCCGCTGCAACTGATCGCGCGTCGCTCGTCGCGAAGATCGCCGGCGATGAGGTCAGCCGTCGATCGTTTCGAAATTGCCCTTCACGAGCATCTGGACGCGCTGGACGCCCGGGACGCCGAGCGCTTCGGTCGTACCGTCTCGCGCCCGGGACCGGTGTGCGTCGTTGGTCCCCGCGGCGTCGTCACCGAAGGCTTTGCGAACATTCTCGACGCCCACCGCGCGTGGTTCGCGGCGCCGGAACCGTGGTCGTTCCAATGGCGAGAAGTATGGCGGCGCAGCGGCGAGGATTTCGGTGTGGCGCTCCTCGACGTGACGTATCGCAACGCTGCGGAGGAAGCACCCGTGCGCTTCCTGCTTTCGCTCGTCTTCGCGCGCGAGGACGACGGTGAATGGCGGTTAATCTACGACCAAAATACGCCGCTCGGGTAAGTTTTCAAAGCTGCATCGTGCGCCCTCTGCGCGACACGATGCGCGCTGGGTACAAAGCGGCGACTGCGGGTAATCCGCAGCGTCTTAGGTCGACGCTCGTCTTGAAAGGGTCATATCGTGGAAGCCACCTTACGCCTACCGGCCGATGCCCCATTGGCCGGTACGATCGGCACGGTCATCATTAGCGGTGGCGCGTCGGGGCTCGGAGCGGCGATCGCGGACGCCGCGATCGCGCGCGGCGGCCGCCCCATCGTCTTCGACGTTCGCGCGCCCGGCGCGGACGTGGAGCACCGAATCGTCGACATCGCAGATCGGCCGGCGGTCGAGCGCGCCGTGGCGGAGGTTGCGGAGCGGTTCGGCGGCATCGATGCGGTCGTCGCCAATGCCGGCACCGATTCGTGCGGGCCCTTCGGCAGCGTTCCTGCGGTAGAATGGGAGCGCGTCATCGGCGTGAATCTGCTCGGCACGGCAGCATTGGTTCGCGCCGCGCTGCCGCATCTCGAGCGCGTTCGCGGCAAAGTCGTTACCGTGGCTTCGACGCTCGGCATCAAAGCCGTCGGCGATGCGACGGCGTACTGCGCGAGTAAATTCGGCGTCGTCGGATTCACGCGTGCACTCGCCGTAGAACTCAAAGAGCGCGTGGGCGTGACGCTGCTCGTTCCGGGCGGCATGCATACGGCGTTCTTCGACGGGCGTACCGAACAGTACAAACCTCCGGCCGATGCGAAGCTCAATCAGCCGAGCGACGTCGCGAACGCGGTCCTCTTCGCACTGATGCAACCGCACGGGTGTGAAATTCGCGAGATGGTGATCGCGCATTCGGCCGAATCGTCGTGGCCGTAACGCGCGAGCGCGGATTCTCGTTCGGTTCCGGCTTGGTTTCGGGAGCGTCGGACAACGATCCGACGACCGTTGCCACGCTCGCCGTCATCGGCTCGACGACGGGCTACGCGCTCGGCTGGCTCGTCCTACTCGTGATCCCGATGCTCGTCATCGTCCAGACCATTGCGGCGCGTGTCGGTGCCGTGTCGCGTAAAGGCCTCGAAGATTGCGTCCGTGCCAATTACGGTCGCGGCTGGGCGTTCGCTGCGATGCTTTCGATTCTCGCCGTCAACGTCGTGACGCTCGGCGCCGACTTGAGCGGCGGCGCGGCGGCGCTCCAGGTCGTTACTGGCGCCGACTATCGCATCTTCATCGTGCCGTTCGCGCTGCTCGCAAGCGGCCTGCTCGTGTTCGCACGTTACGAGCAACTAATGACGGTCCTGCGCTTCCTGCCGCTGCTCTTCGTCCTGTACGTCGGCGCAGCGTTCATGGCGCATCCAGTTTGGGGCGACGTTTTGCGGGCGACGCTCGTACCGCACGTCGTTTGGAACCAGAACGCCATCGCCGGGACCATCGCGCTGCTTGGGACGACGCTCACCAGTTATGCTTATGTGTGGGAAACGATCGAGGTGAGTGAAGAACGCCCGCCGCTGCGCCAGCTTGGGCTCGTGCAGGCAGATGCGGCGTTCGGCGTTATCGTTGCGGGAATCGTGTTTTGGTTCATTACCATCGCGACTGGAGCCACGCTCGGGGCGCACCATCAACCGGTCGAAACGGCGCAGGATGCGGCTCGCGCGCTCGCGCCGATCGCGGGTCGCTATGCCGGGCTGGTCTTCGGGGTGGCGCTTTTCGGCTCGGCCTTGGTCGCGGTTCCCGTGCTCGGCGGTACGTCGGCGTACGTGATGGCCGAGATGTTCGGTTGGCGAAAGAGCCTCGATGCACCGTTCGCTCGAGCTAAGCCGTTCTACATCAGTTTGCTGCTGTCCATCGCTATTGGGACGGTGATCGCGCTGCTACCGATCGCGCCGATCAAGCTGTTATTCGTCGCCAGCATCGCCGGCGGAATCGCTACGCCGGTCACGCTGTTCCTCCTGATGCGGGTCGGTAGCGACCAGCGCATCATGGAGGGACGGCGTGTACGCGGCCCGCTCGCGGCAGGCGGCTGGCTCGTGACCCTCGTCGTCGCCGGCGCGACCATCGCGTACTTCGTGTCGCTCCGCAGTAGCGGCGCATGATGCCCGCTCGTCCACCGTCGCCGCAAGAACTCTTGCCGCTCGTCCGTAGCGCTCGCTTCGCCGTCGGTCGCCGCCCGCGAGCGACGGACATTGTCGTTCCCGGATCCGGACAGCAGTCCGTCTGGGATTTTCCGCGACCACCGCGCCTGGAGGACGTTGCGTTGCCGATACGCGTCGAACGTCTTGGACGAGTCGTCGCGTCGTCCTCGCGCGCACGGCGCATCGTCGAGACGGCCGGTGCCCCGTGTTATTACCTCCCGCCCGAAGACTGCGACGTGAAGGCTTTACGGCCAAACGGACGCTGGACCGTCTGTGAGTGGAAAGGCGTGGCGATCGCGTACGACGTCGACGCGGGGGGACGGCCGGTCCGCGACGGTGCTTGGAGTTATTCCGAACCGCTCACGGACTTAGGGATGGGTTACGAACGGATCGCCGGGTGGTTCGCCTTTTATGCCTCACGGCTAGACGCATGTTACGTCGGCGACGAGCGTGTCGCGGCGCAACCCGGCGGCTTTTACGGCGGCTGGGTCACGCGCGATCTCACCGGCCCGATCAAAGGCGAACCCGGCTCAGACGGATGGTAGGGCGCGCTTAGCGGCGGCCTTCGAACCCTTCGTGCATCTCGGAGCCGCCGAACTTGCCGGCTCCCGCACCAAGATGGAGCAGAATCCGTCCGGCATCCGGCTGACGTGCGCTGCCTTCGCGCGCGCGCTCTGCTATGTGAGCGGCTTCGTGTTGCTGCATCCGCGCCCGCGCGTCGGCCGGCATCTGCGCTTCCATCTGCACTCGTGCCGATTGCATGAGCGAACGCGTGCTCGCACGCAGGTTCTGCGCGACCGAGATGACCGCGCTCTTCTCGTTCGCGCCGAGTAGGGCGTCGATCTGCGCCGCGGCGGCCGCCGGATCCGGATTCGACGCGACGGCGTTGCGACCGATGATGCCGGAAATCGCTTCGCGATGAGCCGGCGTTAGCGCCGACAGCATCTGCGCGCGAGCGCGTTCGTGCATCTGGCGCATCCGATCGTGCAGCTGACGCATGGCCGCCATCTGTTGTGCCGAGGGGCCGCTCCACGCCGCACCGCTGCCGGGCGGTGCCGCCGTTTGAGTTTCCTCGGCGAAGGCTGGGACTGCCATCGCCGAGGCAAGTGCGAGAGACGTGAGTAGTATTCTCATAGTCATTGAATCGTACGCCGATTCGCTTGGAAGCGCCTGAGAAGGTGCGCCTGCGACTATCCGAGTCCAACGGCGGGTAAGCACGCCGCATGAGTGCATACGTCGAACATATCGGTCACGACGATCCGATCGCCTGGCTCAAACACGACCATCGCGCCATCGAGACCCTGCTCGAGCGTCTGGTCTCCGGCAGTCCCGGCACGCGCTTATCGACGCTCGAAGAGTTGAAGAAAGTGCTTGCGATGCACAACGCGATCGAGGAGAACCTGGTCTATCCGGCGCTGGCCGAGGTTGCCGCCCGCCGGGAAGAAGCGATGGAGCTATTCCACGAGACGGCGGAGGCGAATCTTTTGGTTTTCGCGGCGCAGCGCGCGCTCGACGCAAGCGACGATGTGACGTTCGTTTCGTCGGTCACGCAATTGCGGCAAGCGGTGCTCGGGCATATCCGCACGGAAGAGGACGACGCCTTTCCGCTTCTCTCCCGGCTCCCGGCCGCTGAGGTCAAAGCGCTCGGCACGCAGATCCTGCAGTTCCGCAACGTATTGCTTACGACGGCCCAGCAGACGAGCCGGGTCGAATAACACCGGTCCGCTAGCAGGCCGAACGGTCGATCTGCTCGACGGCGCGATCGCTGCGCCCAGCAGCTCCTTCGCCGCCGCCCGCTAAGCGGCGCTTACGGCCGAAGCCGCTAGCGGTTCGAGCGCGATCTCGGGAAGCGCTTCGAACGCAGGCCGAGCGAAGAGATACCCCTGGAATAACCGTATCCCCGCATGCCGGAGCCACGTCGCTTCGGCTTGGTATTCGACTCCTTCGGCAATAATCGCGATATCGAGTTCGCGGCACACGCCGACGATCGCACGGACGATCGCCTGGCGCGTGCGCTCGGAATCGATGTTGCGGATCAGCTTGAGGTCGAGCTTGATGTAATCGGGCTGGTAATCGGCCAGCAGGTTGAGGCCCGAATAGCCGGCACCGAAATCGTCGATCGCCGTCGTGAAGCCGAGCCGCCGATATTCCTTGAAGATGGCGACCAAGTGCTCCGTGCTCGTCAGCCGTTCGCCTTCGCTCACTTCGAACATGATGCGCTCGGTCGGGAAATTGAGACTTCGGGCAGCGGCGAGCGTCGAACGTATGCAGAGTTCCGGCCGGTAGACGGCATTGGGCATAAAATTGATGTTGAGGTAGGTCTGGATACCGAGGCGCGACGCAAGCGTTAGCGCTTTTTTGCGGCAAGCCTGATCGAAGGAATACCGGTTCTGTTCGGTGACCTGATCGAGCACCCAAAATGCCCCTTCTCCGCCGCAACCCCGCACGAGCGCTTCGTACGAGAAGACGCGTCGCGTTTCGATGTCGACGATCGGTTGAAAGGCGAAGGTGAATTCGAATCCTAGCGCCGACGCTTCGTTGCAGCCGGTGCACGATTGCGAGGCAGAACGGGCGGGCGGCTTAGTCATTGCGAAAACCAGAACCTCGGAAGCACGAGCGGCGGCATCGCCGCACTCACCTTGAAAATATCGGACGCCGGAGGCATGAGTTGAGCGCCGCTGGCGGGGTACGCTAGCGCCATGAACCGACCGCGCAGCTTCCTCGCGCTCGTCATCGCGGCGCTGGCGCTCGGTGCCGTTATGCGCTCGCGCCGTGAATCCGTCGCTGGAAGAGTGGTGTGCATCACGGGCGGCAGCCGCGGCTTAGGTTTGCAGATCGCGCGTGAGGCCGCTAAGCGCGGCGCCAAGGTGGCGGTGCTGGCGCGCTCGCAGCTCGAACTCGACGCGGCGCGCGACGACCTTCGCACCTCGAGCGGGGCGGAACTCGCGACCACGCTCTGCGACGTACGCAATCGCGACGACGTCTCACGTGCGATCGCGCACGTCGTCCAAACGCTCGGGCCGATCGACGTCCTCGTCAACGTCGCCGGCATCATTTCGGTCGGACCCTTCGAAGCGTTGACCTATGACGACTTCACGAAGGTAATGGCGACCAACTTTTACGGCCAGCTCAACGCCATCTTCGAGGTCTTGCCGGCGATGCGTGCACGGCGCGACGGCCGCATCGTGAACGTCAATTCCATCGGCGGCCGCGTCGTCGTTCCGCACCTGCTTCCGTACTGCGCGAGTAAGTTCGCGGCATATGCGCTGTCCGAAGGATTACGCATGGAAGTGGCTCGCGACGGCGTAGCCGTGACGACGGTCGTGCCTGGCCTCATGCGCACCGGAAGTCCGCCACGAGCGCGCTTCGCCGGACGCCCCAAAGCGGAATACGCCGCCTTCGCGGCCGGCGACGCCTCGCCGCTCACCTCGGTCGACGTCGCCCATGCCGCGCGTCTGGTGCTCGACGGCTGTGAGCGCCGCGCCGCGCGCGTCGTCATCTCGTGGCAGGCGCAGGCCGCGCTGCTCGCGGAGCGCCTCGTCCCATCGTTATTCGATGCCGTCTTACTCGCCGTCGCGCGCACGCTTCCGAGCGGCGGCGCAGGCGACCATCGCACCGGAGCGCAAAGCGAGTCGGCGCTCACGCGGTCGCCCATTTTCCGCTTGTCGCAGCGCGCCATGGACACCCAGCACGAATTGCTCGATATGACCGACCGCGATGCGTAGGGAAGCCGTCGTTACCGTACCGAACGACCCGCGCCATCTCCGTCGCGTCGAACGAACGGCGTCCAGCGTTATCCCGAGCGGCCTTTACCGCCGGTCTATCGGCGTTTGGCGCGGCATGGACCCTTGCGACGCCGGTTCGAGCCGGCGGCGCGCGTAGCGGCGAGTGGTGTCTGCCGATCACGAAGTACGCGCGCGAACATGTCTACGATTTCGACCTCGAACTGCTCGACGGTAACGGCGCGTTGTTCACCTTGAGCAAGCTCGCGGGAAAACCCGGTATTTGCGCCAAATAGAGACGATGTCGGCGGCCTCGCGATTACACGGTCCGCACCACGACGTAAAGAAGTTCAGCCATACGGGCGATGCCGTTCCCGTCGTCGACATCGACGTCGCCGAAAAGCCGGAGCAGGCGCGCACATTTCGCAACAAACACGCAATCCCGTTTCCGATCGCGCTCGACACGACGTCTTCGGTCTTTGACGCGCTCGGCTTCACCGGGTATCCGACGCACGCGTTCCTCGATAAGCAAGGCCTGATTTCATGCCTGTCCGCGGGCGATCTCACGCCCACCCAAATGGACAACGAACTGGCCGTCGCGCTCGCGCGCGTCCCGCGCCCCTCAGCCGACGACGAGTGCAGTCGTGAAGCCATCCTAGCGCGCGAACGCGCTTTCGCGGGTTATGTCGCGAGCAGCACGCGGCTTTCAGCGTAGTCGAGCCAAAGGTCGAAGGCGCTGAGGATGTCCGAACCGATGAGGCCGTCGCCGGCCTCGTCGTTGAAGTCGCCGTCGACCGTGCGATAGGCGGACATGCGCGAGAACGTGCGGTCGCCGATCGAGAGCGCCGGTATGACGACGCTGGCGAAGTTGAGGCTGCCGCCGATGCCGTATCCGCGCGTATGGCGCGGGTCTTGCATTTCGTCGCCGGTCAGCTCCAGATCGTGAACGGCCATCGGATGTTGCGACGCAAAATGGGAGAACACCACAGTGCGATTTCCGCCCGTATCGAGGATGAACCGGTCGCCGCTCGCGCCGCCGAACGCCACGCTCGTGCGCGGGACGCCATCGGTGAGATTTACCGCCAGTGCCCGCGTCGCCGTGCCGGCGGGATGAAACGCGGACGGTTCGATGGCGGTGACGCGCCGGTGAGAGTAATCGATGTGGAAGACGGCGTCGGCGAGAAAATCGAAGCCCAGTAATGCGACGACGCGCGTACGCTCGTCGACGATGAGCGATAACGGCAAGACGGTGACGACGACGTCGTGCATCACGACGGGACCGATCTCGAGCTTGGGAAGAATCGCCCACGACTTGACGTAGGGACCCATGGAGAATCCGCTGCGCCGGCCGTACGTCGGTATGCCGAGGTCGTCGATCGTTTGGCGATCGACGACGATGGCCGACGAGCCGGTGTCGAGCGCTGCGTCGAAGCCACGGCCGTCGCCGACCGTTGCGCGGACGACGATCTTGCCGTCGATGAAGCGCGCCGGCAAATCGACGCTCAGACGCGCGGACGGAAATTCGATCAGCCGGCGGACGTTGTCGGGAACGGCGACGTCGCGTACGGCGACCGGCATGTCGCTGCGGTCGACGAGCTTTCGGTACGTCATCGTATCGTACGGCCGCTCGTCGTGCGCGACGATGCGCCACGGGGTTTGATACGTACCGAGCGGCCGATAGTCGTCGTACTCGATCGTCTCGCGCCGGCCCTCAGTAACGAACTCTCGGCGCGCGACGAGATTCGAGTGTTCGTCGACGAAGATCCACTCGGCGACGCTACTCGTAAAATCGACGCGCAACACGTAGCGTTTCGGATTGTGAATCTCACCGAGCAAGTGGATCTGCGCTGCGGGTAGGGCGTCCGGCGCGGCGCCTTCGACGAGTGCGAACGCGCTTTGGTCGTTGCGCGGATCGTGACCGCTCTCTAAAACCGTGCGGCCGTTGAACGTTTGACGCCATCGCTGGCCGTGGAACACGCCCGATGTACGCAACAGCGGGCCCATTGCGACGGTCGAGCGTTCGTCGTCGCCCAGCCGCACATCGCGTTCGCTGCCACTGAGATCGTTACCGGCGATCGTCCAGGTTGCGGCCTCCCGCGTGGGGCGTTCGCCGGTCGCGGCGATGGTGCGTTCGAGCACGGCTTCCGTCGTCGCGGCAACCGGCGTAATGCCGGCGGGATCGCCGTCGTCCGTTGCGCCGTGCGCCGCCAACGGCGCGGCGCTCAGGAGCGCAAACGCCGCGCAGGCCAGAAGCCAAGGCGCGCGGCTCATATGATGCGTTAGCGGTTCTCGCTACCTGGCTTTGCCCCTGTATGGGAAGTATGTGACCCGCGCCGAACGAGGCGACGAATGATTGCGTCACGCTTGGGAGTGGGTCTTGCGCGTAACGTTGACGGTTTTGGGCAGCGGCGGTCCGGTCGCCAACCGGAAACGGGTGTCGAGCGGCTACCTCATATCCCTCGACGGCGTCGCGCGGATGATGATCGATGCGGGCGGTGGGATCTTCGAGCGGCTCGGACGCGCTGCGATCGATCTCGGCGGGCTCGAAGCGATCCTGCTGACTCACACGCACATCGATCATACGGGCGAGCTTCCGGCGGTGATCTCGCATCTGTACGCCGCTGGCCGTGAGCGCCCGATGGCCTTCGCCGGACCGAGCGCTAACGAGCGCAATCCTGGCTCCCGCCGCTTCATCGACCTGCTCTTTGGCGCCGACGGCGCATGGAGTTATATGAACGCATTTCAAGGTTTCGGTTACACCGTCGACGAGGCGTCCAGTTCGCTGTCGTCACTCGTTCCGGAACTCGTGCCGTTACGCTCGCAAACGTTACCGGAACTCGGCGTCTCGGTACGAAGCGTCGCGATTCCCCACGACGCAATGCCATCCGTGGCATACCGTATCGACATTGGAGAGCGTTCCATAACGTTCAGCGGCGACGTCGCGGAAGCGGCGCCGTCGCTCGTTGCGTTGGCGCGCGACACGGACGTGCTCGTGCACGATCTCGCCCTACCCGAAGGGGACGCCATGCACGTTAAGCTTCACGCCAAGCCGTCGTCGGTCGGTCAGGCGGCGCAGAACGCCGCGGTGCGTTCCTTACTCGTGTCGCACTTCACGCCGGAAATAGAGGCCGAAATGGAGGACGCTCTCGCGGTCGTTCGCCGCCATTACGGCGGTCCGCTGTTCGCGGCTGAGGACCTCGCGACGTACGAGGTCGGTATGTCGGGCGTGCAACCGAGCGTTGCGTGATGCGCGCAACCGCTTGTCGCTGTCCGCACGCTCCCTATAATGCTCGGCTGCACGCGGTCGCCGAAGCGGCGTTCGGCCGGCGGGCCTTCCTCACGGGCGCGGCCGCGAGTTTCGCGGCGCTCTTCGTTCCCCGTCGCGTCTTCGCCGAGGCGGGCACCGCGACGATGGCGCCCGACGGCGTCACCGTGTTGCGCGCCGCGCGCATGTTCGACGGCGTGCGGATGCACGCGCCGGGCGTGCTCGTCGTGCGTGGGGACCGGATCGCGTCCCTCTCCTCCGGCGATGCGGGAAGCGGCGCGACGACGATCGATCTCGGCGATGCGACGCTGTTACCGGGGCTCATCGACGCGCATACGCACGTCGCGGCGAACGTCGTGTCGTCGACGTACCTCACGGCGTTCGGGCCTAAGAACGAAGCGGCGAGCAGCGTCGCCGAAGCAGCGCTGCTCTCGATTGCCAACGCGCAATCCATGCTCGCGAACGGCTTCACCACGATTCGCGACGTCGGTGGGGGTGCCGGAATCGATCTCGCGATGCGCGACGCAATCGCGCGCGGAGCGGTGCGCGGTCCGCGCATTCTCGCTGCCGGCACGGCGCTATCGATAACGGGCGGTCATGGCGATCAAAACGATCTGCCGCCGTGGATTCATGTCGACGACGAAGAACGGCCGGGTACCGCCTACGGCCCGTACGGTTTCCGCGAACAGGTGCGAGCGCACGTGAAGCGCCACGTCGATCTCATCAAGATCACGGCGACCGGCGGCGTGCTGTCGTACGGCGATACGTTCGACGTCCCCCAGCTCAATCTCGACGAGATCCAAGCCGTCGTCGACGAAGCCGGCAAATTCGGACGCAAAGTCTCGGCACACTGTCACGGGATCGCGGCATCTCGGTCGCCGTCGCGGGCGGACGTCACTCGATCGAGCATGCCACGGGCGTCGGAAGCGCCACGCTGCATGCCATGCAACAGCGCGCGACCTATCTCGTGCCGACGATTTGGGCACTCGATTCGATCCTGCAGCCGGGCAATCCCAATCACGTCCCCGCCGATAGCCTCGACAAGGCGCATCGCGCTGCGAAGTTGCGCAACGAAGGCATGCAACGCGCGATCGCGATGAACGTCAAATTCGCATACGGCACCGACGCCGGCGTATTTCCGCACGCGGAAAATAATCGCGACTTCGGCCTCTTGCAATCGATGGGGATGCGCCCCGAAGATCTGCTGCGCAGCGCGACGTCGTCAGCCGCGGACCTTCTCGGCACGAACGACCGCGGGCGTCTGAGTTCCGGGCTACTGGCCGACGTCGTCGCGTTCAACGGCGACCCAAGCCGCGATGCCAACCTGCTCGTCGGGAAGCCCGCGCTCGTGATGCTCGGCGGCCGCCGAATGTAGCGTTGCGGGGCGGGCGATGCGTCGCCACCTTATGGTTCGATTAACGGCGTGCGTAGGTCTTTGCACCTCTGCGCGGCAAGCCTGAGCGACCTCCTCGTCCCCCAGCGGTGCCGAAATGACCCAAACGCTCGCGCCCTCTCCTCCAACGTTATCGCCGGACGAAGTGCGCAAGATCGATGCATACTGGCGTGCCGCTAACTACTTATCGGTCGGCCAGATCTACCTGCTCGACAACCCGCTTCTGCGCGAGCCGCTAACCAAAGAGCACGTCAAGCCGCGCTTGCTCGGGCACTGGGGCACGACGCCCGGCCTGAATTTCATCTACGCGCACGTGAACCGCATCGTAGTCGCGCGCGACGTCGACGTCGTGAACGTCACGGGCCCCGGTCACGGTGGTCCCGCGATCGTCGCGAACGCGTACCTCGAAGGCACGTATAGCGAATACTTTCGCGACGTTACGTACGACGCTCGCGGCATGCAGAAGCTGTTCGAACAGTTTTCGTTTCCGGGCGGGATTCCGAGCCATGCGGCGCCCCAGACCCCCGGTTCGATCAACGAAGGCGGCGAACTCGGATACTCGCTCGCGCACGCGTACGGCGTGGCGTTCGACAATCCCGAGACGGTCGTCGTGTGCACGATCGGCGATGGAGAAGCCGAATCGGGTCCGCTCGCTGCGAGCTGGCATTCGAACAAATTTCTCGATCCCGCACGGGACGGCGCGGTGTTGCCGATTCTGCACCTCAACGGCTGGAAAATCGCCAACCCGACGGTGCTCGCGCGCATCGACGACGCCGAACTCGACTCGCTGCTGCGGGGCTACGGCTACCGGCCCTACGTCGTGTCGGGTGACGATCCGGCCGCGATGCACGAACTCATGGCACGCACGCTCGATGCCGCGTTCGACGAAATCGCTGCGATTCAAAGGCGTGCGCGGCGCGATGGCGATGCGTCGCGGCCGCTTTGGCCGCTCGTCGTCTTCCGTTCGCCCAAGGGGTGGACCGGTCCCAAGACCGTCGACGGGAAGAAGACCGAAGGCTCGTGGCGTTCGCATCAGGTTCCGCTCGACGACGTGCACGATAATCCGGCGCACCTGGAACAACTCGAGGCGTGGCTGCGCAGTTATCGCCCGGGCGAGTTATTCGATGCGAGCGGCGCGCTCGCGCCAGAGTTGCGGGCGCTCGCACCGCGCGGCGCGCGCCGCTTGGGTGACAACCCGCGTGCTAACGGCGGTCGCGTGCTCGTCGCGCTCGACGTGCCCGACTGGCGGGATTATACGCTCGACGTTCCCAAGCCGGGCACGTCGCTCGGAGAAGCGACGCGCGTCTTCGGTAAGCTGCTGCGCGACGTTATGCGCGCGAGCGAAGCCAGCGCGAACTTCCGGCTGATGGGGCCGGACGAGACGGCTTCGAACCGGCTGACCGCGGTGTTCGAGGCGACGGGGCGCACGTGGGAAGATGCCAGACGCGACGACGACGACGCCTTCCTCGATCCCGCCGGCCGAGTCATGGAGATCTTGAGCGAGACGACTTGCCAAGGTTGGCTCGAGGGCTATCTGCTCAGCGGCAGGCATGGATTATTCAACTGCTACGAAGCCTTCACGCACATCGTGGATTCGATGTTCAACCAGCACGCCAAATGGCTCGAGCAATGCCGCAGCGTTCCCTGGCGTGCACCGATTGCATCGTTGAATTATCTGCTTAGTTCGCACGTCTGGCGCCAAGACCATAACGGCTTCTCGCATCAGGATCCGGGCTTCCTAGACGTCGTCGTGAACAAAAAATCAGCGGTCGTTCGGGTTTATCTGCCGCCCGATGCGAACACGCTGCTTTCGGTCGGCGATCATTGTCTGCGCAGCAAGAATTACGTCAACGTCATCGTGGCCGGCAAGCAGCCGGCGTTACAGTATCTCGACCGCAAACAGGCCGAAGCGCACTGCGCACGCGGTGTCGCCATCTGGCCGTGGGCGAGCAACGACGCTAATGCCGAGCCCGATCTCGTCATGGCGTCCGCCGGCGACGTGCCGACGCTCGAAGCGCTCGCGGCCGTGGATTTGTTGCGCACGAGCTTCCCCGACGCTAAGATCCGCTTCGTCAACTGCGTCGACCTCATGAAGTTGCAGTCGCCGAGCGCGCATCCGCACGGCCTCGACGAGCGCGAGTTCGAGCTGCTTTTCACGCCCGACAAACCTGTCATCTTCGCCTTCCACGGCTATCCGGCGTTGATTCACCGCTTAACCTATAAGCGCGGTAACCACGGGAATTTCCACGTGCACGGCTTCATGGAAGAGGGCACGACGACGACGCCGTTCGACATGGTCGTGCGTAATCGGCTCGACCGCTTTCACCTCGCGCTCGACGCGATCGCACGCGTACCGCGCCTGGCCGCGACGGGCGCCCACGCGGCCGACGCCTATCGCGCCAAGCTCGCCGAGCACGAGCGTTATATCGTGCGCCGAGGCGAAGATCTGCCGGAGATCTCCGGTTGGACGTGGCCACACTGAGGACGCTCGTTCTTAACGGCGGCTCGAGCAGCTGGAAGAGCGCCCTGTTTGCGGACATCGCTGCAGACATGCCTGCGCGCGACGCGTCGGCGCTGGAATCCGAAGCAGCGGTCGCGCTCAGCTGGCGCGCTGCCGGCGCGCCCGCACGCTTGGAAGGGCGGGCGCCCGGCGGACGGAGCTTGGCGCGCGACGTTGCCGTGGCCCGCGACGGCGCCGCGGTGGCCGCCATGCTCGACGCCTATCGCGAACTCGGTGTCGATCCGGAAACGTTTGCAGCGGTCGGACACCGCATCGTTCACGGCGGTGCGCGTTTTTCGGCAAGCGTTGCGATCGACGACGGCGTGATCGCGGCGCTGCGCGAACTCGAACCCTTGGCGCCCAGTCACGTGCCGATCGAGGTTGCCGGCATCGAGGCGATTACGCGAGCGCTTCCGCACGTGCCGCAGGTCGCCGCTTTCGATACGGCGTTTCACCGGACGCTGCCGTCGCATGCTGCGACCTACGGCGGCCCCTACGAATGGCTCGCGGACGACATTCGCCGTTATGGCTTTCACGGCATAAACGTCGCATATTGCGTCGAACGGCTAAGTTCCGTGCTGTCGCGCGACGCGGCGGACGTGCGCTGCGTCGTCGCGCACCTCGGCGGCGGCTGCTCGTTGACGGCCGTGCGTGACGGCCGAAGCGTCGACACGTCGATGGGCTTCACGCCGCTCGACGGGGTCGTCATGGGCACGCGTTCGGGCGCGGTCGATCCGGGGATTCTGTTATACCTGTTGCGGCGAGCGCCGGACGAACGCGCGGGCGACGCTGCGTCCCGGCTCGACGCGCTGCTCAACCACTCGTCGGGCCTGCTCGGCTTATCCGGCCGCTCGGGCGACGTGCGCGACCTCCTCGCTGCGACGGCGAACGGCGACGATCGTGCGCGACTCGCCCTCGACGTGTTCGTGTATCGCGTCGCCACGGCGATTGGGGCGATGCTGCCGGCGCTCGAGCGGCTGGACGCACTCGTCTTCACCGGCGGCATCGGCGAACACGCCGGAGTCCTGCGGGCGCGCATCTGCGAGCGGCTGGGCTTCGCCGGCGTCTCGCTCGATGCGGAGCGCAACGGCAATCGCGACGCATCGACGGACGGCGACGTCTCGCTCGCGGGCGCCGCGGTGCGCGCCGTGGTGATCGCGGCGCGCGAAGAGTGGTACGTCGCGCGCGAATGCGCGCGCGTAGCGGCCGCGGGCTAAGAGCGCGGCGCGAGCACGATGCGGACGAGCGCGTCCGCGATCGTCTCGGGCGTCAGAGATCCATCGGACCGGTACCACTCGACGAGCGAGTTGCATGCTCCTAAGACGATACGCGCATACAGCGCCGGATCGATGGTAGCGTCGAGGTCGCCCTCAAGTTGCGCCTCCCTGACGAGCGACGCCGTTCGCGCATCGAACGTACGGCGCTTCTCGAGCGCGCGCCGTTCGGCTTCGGAATTTCCTCGCACCCGCACGAGCACCGTGAGTTCGGGCACGAGCCGGAGCGCGAGTTCGGCGACGCGGCGCACGACGTAACGCAGCCGACCGATGGCCGGGCCCCGTACCGCGCCCGGTTCGTTCAGAATGGTGAATAACGCGCCGAGCGCCCGATCGAGGCCGCGCTCCAAGAGGGCTTCTTTGCCGGCGACGTGGTGATAGATCGCGGCCTTGGTGATACCCGCGGCGCGTGCGACGTCGTCCATCGACGCACCGTCGTAGCCGCGCTCTGCGAACACGCGCAGCGCGACGCCGGTAAGCGAATCGATGTCGTACGGACGACGCTCGGCAATGGTCACGGCGCGGCGTTCTCTCCGGCCGAGCCACGAGCCTACGAGCCGGAGGGGAGCCGAAGGTTCGCGAAGCAGCGTTGATGGAATCGGTCGTCGCGCCGCTCGAAGCCCACAAGCCGGAACTGCTGGTGGCGATGTTACGCAACATGCTGTTGCAGCGCGCCGTCGACACGCGCGGCTTTCAATTGAACCGGCAAGGCAAGATTCCGATCGCCATGGGTTCCGAGGGCCACGAGGCGGTGCAGACCGGCACCGGCTTCGCGTTCGTGCGCGGGACCGACTCGCTATGGGTCTACTATCGCAATACCGGGATCATTCTCGCCTGCGGCTTCGATCTGCACGATCTGTTCCGATCGCAGTTCGCGCGCGCGACCGACCGCACGCTGGGGCGGCAGATCATCAATCACATTACCGATCGCGCTAAGGGCATCGCGTCGTTGTCGTCGATCATCGCGTCCCAGTGCACCCACGCCGTCGGCGCCGCGTACGCTTACCGCTTGCGCGGAGAATCCGGCCGCGTCGCTTTTTGCACGTTCGGAGACGGTGCGACGAGCGAAGGCGAGTGGCACGAGGCGCTCAACTTCGCCGCGATCCACCGCTTGCCGGTCGTCTTCGTCTGTGAGAACAATCAATGGGCCATCTCGACGCCGCAGTCCAAGCAGATGGCGAACCTCGACGTCGCCGCGCGGGCGGCCGGTTACGGCATGGAAGGTACGATCGTCGACGGCTTCGACCCGGTGGCGGTGTACGACGCCGTCGCGCGCGCTCGCGCCCGGGCGGCATCGGGCGGCGGCCCGACGCTCGTCGAAGCGAAGTGTTATCGCTTTCTCTCGCACACGACCGACGACGACGACCGGACGTACCGCTCGGCCGAAAGCGTGGCGGAACTACGGACGCGCGATCCGTTGCCGACGTACGAGGCGCGGCTGGTCGAAATGGGTGCCGTCGACCGGCAAGCGATCGAGGCGCTGCGCAAAGAGGTCGCACGCGAGGTCAACGCCGTTACCGACTCGGTCGAAAACGAACCGCTGCCTGCGCCGAGCGACCTGTACGGTAACGTCTACGCCGAATCGCACGAGCCGTGGCGTTAGCGTGCCGAACCGGCACGCTAACTCAGAAGTCGTACTCGGTTTGAAAGCGCTCGTACTCGAAATTATAGGGTAGCGTCGGCTGATTGCGCGGCGCGATCCGGACGCGCACGAAGAGCCCTTTGTACGGGCCGGAGCGCACTTTATTGAGGAAGTACGTCGCATCGCCGTTGAATTCCGAGGTGAGGTTGCGCGAGATCTGGTTCGAGTAATCGAACCAGCCTTCGCTCGCGATGAGCTTGAGTTGCTTGCTCGGCGTCGTGTACACGAGCGCCGCCTTGTACGCTTCGCCTGCACTGCGACGGTCGGCCAGGCCTTGCGTGATCTGCGACGTGTAGAGCGGATCCGTCGCATAGCTATCGGTGTAGGGCGAGGCTACGCCGCCGTACGCGATGCGATACCGTCCATCGGGGAGAAGCAGCGCGGCGCCCGTGCCGCCGCTCGGCGAAAAGTATCCGCGATTCGCGGTTGCGAGCGAGGCTGCCGTCACGTCGCGATAGCGCCACGGAGCGATGTCGGTGCTCGCGGCGAAGAGTAACCCGCGGGCGACGTTCGCGCCGACCTGCGCGCCGATCGTATGGTTATCGACGCGGCCGATGCGATTGCGCCCGAGCGAGTTTTCCGCAACGTATTGCACGGCGACGTAGGGATTGACCGGCGAAAACGGCGCGAGACCGTATTTGCCCTCGGCATACCCGACGTTCGCGATATCGTACATCTGGTAATTCTCGGCCACGATCGACGCGCGCGTCGACGGATGGAAGTTCAACCCCACGCGCATCGTTCCGGAAGTCGGCCGCTCGGCAACGGTCGCGCCGTAGTTGCCGCCCGGATACTGCGCCGTCAGGAGCGTATTGTCGACGAACTGCGACGAGTTGCGGGCCGCGAAGCGAATGACGCGCGTTGCGCTCGCGTTCAGCCAGGGCGTCAGCGCTACGCTAGCGTCGGCTCCTTGATACGCGACGGGCTTGAGCCGCGAATCGGAATTCGGCATGAACGGATAGTTCAGGATTTGATCGCCGACCGTTATTTGGTTGGTACGATCCTTGTATTGCAGGTAGAGTTCGTGGAGCGGCTGATCGAGCGGAAAAGCCGGCAGGGTGTTATCGAGACGGCCGTTCCGAATCGGATTCGGACCGTTGAATCCGAAGCCCGTGCTGCCGAAGTACGTGTAGCCGATATTGAGCGGTGTGTCGCCGATGCGGTAGTCGAGGTGCGGTTCGACCCCGAACGCGATCGCATGACGATTCGGGTTGGTCGCATTCGCAACGCGATTGAGCCGCACGAAATAATAGCCGCGCACGCGTCCGGAAACGTTGAGCTTGCCGGGCAAGGGCGTCGGCGTCGCTGCGGGATGGGATTGCGGGCTTAGCGCGTCGGGAAGTGGCAGCGGCTTGAGGGGCGACGCCGTGGGGGCCGGGTTTTCGGTTCCGGGTATGCCTTCTTGCGTCGTCGTCTGCGCGAATGCACCCGTAATGCAAGCAGCGGCCAGGGCTACGCCCGGCGCGAGCGCGCGCGCGAATCGTTCGATCACGAGTTTCTCCAGATTGTCGCGCGAACGCAGGTGCGTCGGCGACGAGTAGATGTCGCGCTATTGTGCTATGTTCGGTGCAACGAACGAAGCTACGTTTATCGCGCTAACGCCCGCGTTCTTCAAACAGCGCGAGCCGGCAGCCGCACGCGTCCTCGACCAGAGAGTTGCCGGGCGAGCGTAAACGGGACGGGATGCCGAGATATGCCACCGTCATCCAACCGGTTGTTCCGCGTAACGCCCCGCTCTCGATTCGGACGCGCGCGCGAACGAAGTCGCTGGCATTGGGATCGAATGCAGCAACGCCGGTCCCCAACACGGCCAGTGCCGTGCCCGTCGGCAGATCGCGCGAGGGGCCGCTCGCTGCAAGCGACGCGAAGAGTTGCGCCGCCCCGCCGAAGCCGCCGCCCGCGCGCGCTCGCGTGCCGGCTGGAATCTCCGGGATGAGACGGGCCACGGGCGCATACAGATTGCCGGCTACGCCCGGCCGGCGCACGGCCGCCACGGAGCGGTTGACGAGCCGGATGATGCGAACGGTCACGCCGACCGGCGCGTACGCGACGTCGCTCGGTCGCGTCCCGTCCGCGCCAAAATCGCGCGCGAGGGATGCGGCGCTCTGCGTCAGCGCGGCCTCGGGCTCGTCGGAATCGAACCACGGCGCGGCGTCCACGCGCGCGAGCGTTCCCGGGTGCAGGGTCAGCCAGGCGGGCAGTGCGCCGTTACGATCGTCGCGCGTCGCCGCCGGAGCTCGCGTCGCAACGGCCGTCGCCAGTGCACCGAGGACCGCGACGTTGCGCGCGAGCCCCCACGAGCTGCGGGCATGCAAAAGCGATTTCACCCACCCATCTTCGGCGTTCGGGCAAAAAGCCTGAGCGGAGGGCGCAGCTTCGTCCTCGCGAACGTCGGCTGGGCGCGTAGCGCGGGCGATTAGCTCAGCTGGGAGAGCGGCACCTTTACACGGTGATGGTCGGCGGTTCGATCCCGTCATCGCCCATTTCACGTCCCGCGGTGCAGTGCGGTCCCCGCACCATGCGCGGCGCTTCACGATGACGCATCGCTATCATCGTATAGCTCCAGCGTTATCGACCAGCTCCAGCGTTACCGACCCTTAAATGGCGGGGTTGAAAAGGGTCATTGGAGGAGTCGTGGGGGCGGCGTAGCAACTTGCGACCTCACCCCGTACCGACCCGGAGACACGATGGCGCATCGTCGCACGACGTTCAGTAAGTTCATCATCGAAGAACAGCGTCGGATGACGAACCCGGATCCGGATCTCACCGCGCTGCTCAACGACGTACAAACGGCATGTAAATTCATTGCCTCGGCGATCGCTCGTGGAGCGCTGGATCAGACGCCGTCGGTGAAAGTGCGTGCCAACGACATCGTGTTGCGCGAGTGTGAGTGGGGCGGCCAACTGCGCGGCATCGCCTCGAAAGAGCTGCGGGAGCCGTACGACATCGCGGCTCACAACCCGCGAGGGCGCTACCTGCTCTGCGTCGATCCGCTCGACGGTTCGTCGAATCTCGACGTGAACGTTACTGTCGGAACGCTCTTTTCGATTTTGCGCGCGCCGGACGGCGTCGACGAGCCGGCGGTAGAGGACTTCCTGCAGCCAGGCTCCGCGCAAGTCGCGGCCGGCTTTGCGCTGTACGGACCGACGGCGACGATGGTCTTAACGCTTGGCTCGGGCGTGAACGGTTTTACGCTCGATCGCGAGATCGGCGCCTACGAACTGACCCATCCGGCCATGCGCGTTCCGGAAACCGCGCGCGATTTCGCGATCGACGCCTCCAACGAGCGGCATTGGGAGCCGCCCGTGCGCCATTACGTTGAGGAATGCAACGAAGGCGCGAGCGGGCCCCGCGGCGTCGATTTCAAGATGCGTTGGGTCGACTCGATCGCGGTCGAAGTGCATCGCATCCTCATCCGTGGCGGATTATTCATGTATCCCCGTAACACCAGCGATACGTCGAAGGAAGGGCGCATGCGGCTACTCTTCGAGGCCAATCCGATGGCCATGATCGTGGAGCAGGCCGGCGGCGCCGCCTCCACCGGCCGCGGGCGCATCCTCGACGTCGTGCCGACGGAACTACACCACCGCGTCCCCGTCTTCTTGGGCTCACGCGCCGAGGTCGAGCGCATCGACGACTATCACCGGACGTACGACCGGGGCGAGGAACTGGCGTTCGAAACGCCGTTATTTAACGAGCGCTCGCTCTTTCGCACCGGCGTCCTTTAAGAGGCTGCATGTCCGCTCGCTTTCCCATCCTCGCGATCACGGGTTCTTCCGGCGCGGGCACGACTACGGTGAAGTCGACGTTCGAACAGATATTCCGCCGCGAAGGCGTCACGCCCGCCGTCATCGAGGGCGACGCGTTCCACCGGTACGACCGTGCCGAGATGAAACAGATGATGGCCGATACGCTAAGCGTCGGCCGCGTGTTCAGCCACTTCGGCCCCGACGGGAACTTATTCGAGGACCTCGAGACGCTATTTCGCGTCTACGGGGAGTCGGGAACCGGCAAACTCCGCAAGTACCTCCACGACGATGAAGAAGCGGCGCCGTACGGTCAGCCGCCCGGCACGTTTACGGCTTGGGAAGACATACCCGCCGGAACCGACTTGCTCTTTTACGAAGGCTTGCACGGCGCGGTCGCGACCGGCAGCATCGACGTCGCACGCTACGCCGACCTCATCGTCGGCGTCGTGCCGACGATCAATCTCGAGTGGATCCAGAAGTTGCACCGCGACAAGACGTCGCGCGGCCATTCGCAGGAAGCGATCGTCGGCACGATCCTGCGCCGCATGCCCGATTACGTCAATTATATAACGCCCCAGTTCTCGCGCACGCACGTCAACTTCCAGCGCGTTCCCATCGTCGATACCTCCAATCCCATCGTCGCACGGACGATTCCGACGCTCGACGAAAGCATGCTCGTCATCCGCTTCAGTAATGCGAAGGGCATCGATTTCCCCTACCTGCTCTCGATGTTGCACGACTCGTTCATGTCGCGCCCGAACACGATCGTGTGTCCGGGAGGCAAGATGGGTCTCGCGATGCAGTTGATCTTTACGCCGATGATCTGGCAGTTGATGGATCGTAAGAAGAAGGCGTCGTAGCGGCTTCGCGGCCGTTCGAGCGTTTTTCGGCATACATCGCGAGGTCGGCCTGACGCAAAATTTGGGCCGGCTCGCACGGTTCGCTCGCGATCGCAATGCCGAAACTTGCGTCTACGTTGAAGACCCGGCGATCGATTTCGATCGGGCGGACGATCGCCCGGCGAATGCGCTCCGCCACGTCGCGGCCGCGGCCATCTCCGCCGTTCGCGACGATGACCGCGAACTCGTCACCGCCGAGGCGTCCGGCCACGCCGTCGCTGCCGACGGAGGAGCGAATGCGTTGCGCTACTTCGTGTAAGACGGCGTCGCCGACATCGTGCCCGAACGAGTCGTTGATCTCCTTGAACCGGTCGAGGTCGGCGAAGATGAGCGCGAAGGGCGCACGGTCGCTCGCGCGAGCGAGTTGGCGATTGAGCTGGGCGAGCAATGACGTGCGGTTCGGCAACTCGGTAAGCGGGTCGTAGTAGGCTTGCGTCTGCAAGGCCACTTCGGAACGCTTGCGTTCGCTAATGTCGCGACCGCTGAGCACGATGCCCGCGACGGCGCGGTCTGCGAAACAGTTGTAACTTTGCATGTCGATGACGTGTCTCGTGCCGTCGCGCGCCACGGCGGTAACCTCGAAGCGCTCGACCGGGACGCCGGCGCGCGCACGAGCGGCGGCGGCGTCGAGCCGCGCCAGCCCCCGCTCGTCGAAGATCTCGCGGTATCCGCGACCGAGTAGCGCGCTCGGCTCACGACCGAGCAGCGATTCGTGAGACGGGCTAGCGTAAGTTGCGACGCCGCGGGCGTCGACCAGCAGCACGAGATCGCTTATGTGTGCCGTGAGCGCGCGAAAGCGCCGTTCGCTGCGCCGCAGTCGTACGCTGAACTCTCGCAAGCGCCCGATGAACGCGCCGCTGAGCACGTCGATGGTGGCGGTTGCGAGCGCGAAGAGCGGCGGGTACGGTGCCGCATCGTGCAATCCGACGTGAATGGCGATCGCTTGTAAAGCGTAGGCGCAAATCGCCGCGGCGATCCCGACGACCGCCCCGTACGTGTACGCAAAGACGCACGTAACGACCCAGCCGACGACCACACCGGTAGGCCCGAAGATGGCCGCCGATTCCGGCCGCGCGGCATCGAGCGGCACGACGCTAGCGACGATTGCCACGATCGCCGTCGGCACGGTAAGAGCGAGGCGCGACAATGCGCGGCGGCCTCGCGGACGTTGCATGAGGGCCCCGGCTTACTTCATGCCGTCCAACAGCCTTCGACGAATTCGACCGCGGCCAAGGAATTCAATTCCGTAACATTCGAGCGAGCCCGTGCTCGATCATTCGCAGGCGTGGCGCCAAAAGCTCGGCGAGTGCGTCCGTCTCGGCGAGAAAGGCATCGTGGCCGTGATTCGATTCGAGTTCGAAGTAGCGGCTATTAAAACCGGCAGCCGCATAGCGGCCGGCCGCAGCCCGAACGTAGTTGGGCGGAAAGAGCCAGTCGCTCGAGATGCCGACGAAGCTCAATTCGAGCGAGGGATTGCCGATCGCGCGTCCGCGAGCATCGAAGAGGTCCATCGCTCTGCTGAGCGTCGCATAGGCGTTCGGATTCATGCGTGTTGCGAAGAGCTGCCCCTGCCGGTCCAGATAGCCTTCGACGTCGTAGCGATCGCGCGACCGCTTCGCGGGATCGCCGCCGCCACGGTCCGGCCGCCGTCCGAACCGCTCGTCGAGCAGCGCCTCGCTCTTGTACGTGAGCATGGCGATCTTGCGCGCGAGCGCGATGCCGTCGCGCGGCTCGCGCGCGATCCGGATCGCTTCGCGTGCTACCGCGCCGAGCGCGATGCCCATCGCGCTGAAGTGATCGTAACTGCCGATAGCGACGGCGCGCGCTACCGCAGGCCCTGCTTCGATGGCCCAGGCGAGCGCCTGCATGCCGCCAAGCGAACCGCCGACCACTGCGGCGAAGCGTTCCAATCCGAGCTTCGTTAGCGCCGTGTGCTGCGCGCGCACCATGTCGAACACGCCGACGACCGGAAAGCGCTCGCCGTACGGCGCGCCGTCGGGTGCGAGCGACCCGGGCCCGGTCGAACCGTAGCAGCTTCCGAGCGCATTGACGCACACGATTGCGAGCGCATCCGTATCGAGCAGACGGCCGGGGCCCGCGAGCCCGCCCCACCAGTCGACGACGCGCGACGAACCAGTGAGCGCGTGACAGACGAGCACCACGTTCGAGCCGTCGCGCAGCGGCGGCCGGCCGTATTGGGAGACGCGCTGGACGACGCCCTCGAGCGACGCGCCGGAATCGAGCGCAACGCGCCCGATCGCAACGTCGCGCTCGACGACGGGTTGCGTCAGTTCGCCGCCGCTTCGAGCGGAAAGACGGCTTCACGCGCGCCGTCCAGCGCTTGGGCGAGATCGGCGACGATGTCGCGCGGATCTTCGATGCCGACCGATAACCGGACCATATCTTCGGTTACGCCGGCTTCGATCTGCTGCACGACGTTGAGTTGCTGGTGCGTGGTGGTCGACGGATGAATCACGAGCGACTTGGCGTCGCCGACGTTGGCAAGTAACGAGAACAACTTGAGCCGGTCGATCGTCGCCTTTGCCGCGGCCGCGCCGCCTTTCACGCCGAAGGTGAGCACGGCGCCGGCGCCGCTCGGCAGATACTTCTGCGCACGAGCGTACGAATGGTGGTCCGCGATGCCGGGATACGACACCCACGTGACGTCGCGATGGTCGCGGAGAAACTGCGCGACGGCCAGGGCGTTCGACGAATGACGCGCCATGCGCAGTCCCAGCGTCTCGAGGCCCTGCAAAAAGAGCCACGAGTTGAACGGCGATTGCGCCGCCCCGAGGTCGCGCAAAAGCTGCACGCGCGCTTTGACGATGTACGCGAGATTGCCGAACGATGCGACGTATCGCACGCCATGATACGACGGATCCGGTTCGACGAGCTCGGGAAATCGCTGCGAGCCGGCCCAATCGAAGTTGCCGCCGTCCACGAGCAATCCGCCGATCGACGTGCCGTGTCCGCCGATGAATTTGGTGGCCGAGTGCACGACGACGTTCGCGCCGAAATCGAAGGGGCGCAGTAAGTACGGGGTTGCGAGCGTGTTGTCGACGATCAGCGGCAAACGCGCGTCCCGCGCGACCTCCGCGACGGCCTCGACGTCGAGCACGTCGACGCGCGGATTGCCGATCGTCTCGGCGAAGATCGCCTTCGTATTCTCGCGCACCGCGCGCGCGAAGTTGGCCGGTTTGGCCGGGTCGACGAGCGTTATCTCGATGCCGAACTTCGGGAGCGTGTGCGTGAAGGCCGTGTACGTTCCGCCGTAGAGCGACGCTGAGGCGACGATGTGATCTCCCGCGCGTGCGATGTTTAATAACGCATAGACGTTAGCGGCCTGACCGCTCGCGAGCGCGAGCGCGCCGACGCCTCCTTCGAGTTCGGCGATCCGTTTCTCGAGCACGTCGCTCGTTGGGTTCATGATGCGCGTGTAGATGTTGCCGAACTCTTGCAGCGCGAAGAGTCGTGCGGCGTGTTCGGCATCGTCGAACGTGTACGACGTCGTCTGATAGAGCGGAACCGCACGCGATTTCGTATGCGGGTCGCCCGCGTGGCCGCCGTGAACGGCGGTCGTGTCGAAGCGGTATTCGGAGTCGGACACGTCGGTGAGCCTCGTGCTTAAGCGGAGAGCAGCAGGTCCGCCGTAACGGCGGGAGAGGGTTGGCGAACGGCGAGATCTTCCCAGAGCGGCAGGACGGCCGGCGCAGCGTCGTGCGACGCGCGCAGCACCGCGTCCAGGTGAGCCGCTTGGATCGTTTCGAGCGGCGACGTAATAACTGCCGGTAATTCCGCGAGCGGTTTGGCGACGATCCCGCCGCGCTCGAGCGCGGCGCGCACCGGCAGCACGTGGCCGAGCGACGCGACGCGCACCACCCTTCGTAGCGCGATTGCGCGCTCGACGGCGTCGCCGGCTCCCGGCGCCAGCCGCGGTTCGATCGTGCGGATGCCGGCATGTCGCCCAGCGGCAATGCGGCGCAGCACCGCGACGACGTCGCCCACGACGGCCGATGCGGTCGGATCGCTTCCGGCGCCCGTTCCGGTGAAGGTCAACGAGCCCGAGCTGCGCCCGGTTACGCGAATGCAATTCTGCGGTCCGGCAGGTTGCGCGAAGGGGTGCTCGCGTGCGACGTACGCCGGGGTGACGATCGACGCGTCGCTGCGCGCACAGGCCACGAGCTTGATTTGCCAGCGTGCGCGCTTCGCGAGCGAATGATCGGCCGGGCCGAGCTGCGTTATGCCGAGGCGCGGGATCTGCGGCGTTACGAGTTCGCGACGAAACGCCAACTGCGCGAGAATCGCGAGCTTATGGGCAGCGTCGATGCCATCGACGTCGCTCGCCGGATCGTGCTCGGCGAAGCCGAGCCGCTGCGCGCGTTCGAGCGCGGCAGCGTAGGAAGCGCCGCCGGACATTTCGGAGAGGATGAAGTTGGTCGTGCCGTTGAGCACGCCGCCGACCTCGAGAATCTCTTCGCCGGCAAGCGACTCCGCAATGGTGCGAACGATTGGGATGGCGCCGCCGACGGCGGCTTCGTACGCGATCGTCACGCCGTGCGCCGCTGCGAGCGCCCGAAGTTCGGGTCCGCGCGTCGCGAGCAAGTCTTTATTGGCGGTTACGACGTCCTTGCCGCCGCGCAGCGCCGTCTCGACGAGTTCCGCCGCTACGCCCGTACCACCGATGCACTCGATGACGACGTCGATCGCGGGATCGCTCGCGAGCGCGCGAGCGTTCTCGGTGAAGAGGCTGGGAGCGAGCTCGGGCGGACGCGCTTTTATGAGCGAACGAACCGCGATGCCGGCGAGCCAGTAATCGACGCCGCTACGCGCGGGGACGAGCGATGTTGCGTTGACGAGCAGTCGTGCGACGCCGCCGCCGACCGTGCCGCACCCCAAGAGTGCGATGCGGACGTCCCGGCCGACCTCGGTTCGACTCGCGTGCGCTGGTTGAGTGAGCGACAAGCGATTCCACCTGAGCCAAATTGTTCGGCAGTTAAGTCGGCCCACTATACCGAACCCGCGGCTGGTGCGTCAAGCGCCGAACGTTCGGCTTGCGTCCGGCGGCGTATTGCATGTGTCGGGTTCCGCGGCCGATGGTGAGCCGATTCTTTTTCTGCACGGCGTCGCCGGCGGCGCTTGGTCGTGGGAACCGCAGATCGAAGAATTCGCCGATCGTCACTGCTATGCGTGGGAAGCGCGCGGCCACGGCGCGGCGCGACCCGTCGACGACGCAAATCTCGCCGATTACTTCGTCGACGCCCGCGAGGCGCTGGTGAGCGTATCGGCGGCGGAAGGTCCGGCGTGGATTGCGGGTCATTCGATGGGCGGTCTGCTCGCGCTCGCGCTCGCCGCGGAACGTCCGGCCGACGTCGTCGGCATCATGCTCGTCGAGCCCGTCTACGCGCCGAACGGGTCCACCGGCCATCTTACCGGACCATTCGGCCGGCTCGCGCGGCTCGCCGCCAAACCCCTGGTGGATTCGATCGTGCGCGACGGCGCGGCGGCTCGGCGGCTATCGCGTTGGATGTTCGCGCATGCCTTCGAGGACCCTGAGCGGATGGAGCGCGCGTGGCTTCGTCAGCGCGCGCAGGTACCGCTCGAATACCCGCGGATGATCTACGAAGCGTTCGACGGGCCGACCGGCTTTCGCAGTCGCGCCTTCGCGCGTGAGATCGCGCAGCCGGTGTTTCTCGCCGAGGGCACGGTCGCGGCGCGAGGTCCGCGGCATCCCGAACTCGTCGCCGATCTCGAACATCTCGGCGATGCGTTTACCTACGTACGGCTCGACGGAGGACACTATCTGCAGTTGGATCGATCGGCGCCGCGGCTCTGCGCCGAGTTTCGTGACTTCGTCACCCGATGGTCGCGATGAGCGCGCCGCGCCGGTATCGTCTGGCGCTGACGATGGTTCTGGTGGTAGCGCTCTTGGCGGCGCTGTACGTCGCGATCGTACGCGAACGGAAGGAACTCGGCTCGCGGCGCGTCGAGATCGCGATGGATTACGGCGATTTCTCGGCACTCTGTGCCTCGTACGGATACGACCGCGAGCAGATGCTCATCGCGCTGCGTCGGGCCGGCCTCACGTCGCTCGCAGTATCCGAGGAGCTGGGCGGCACGCTAAATAGCGGCACGACGGCGTATCTGGTCACGGGTCAACAACTGATCGCTCAGTCGCGTTTGGGGCCGCTAGCGAGCCGATCGTTCGCCGGACTCGCCGCGCGCGGCGCGCTGTCGCCGGCCGACCTCTATCTCGTGGTGTTCGACGCGCGCGCGCTCGGGCGTTATCGAAGGGCGCTTCGTGCACATCTCGGTCCGTCGGCGGTCCGCGACGTGAGCGCCGGACCGCCGGCCGTTCTCGCGGTTCGCTCGCAGGCCGATTACTTCGGCTCCCTGGGACTCGGCCTGCCCGAGGAACCGCTCGTTCTCGCGCGCCGCCTCGGCTTGTTCTTGATCCCGCGCGTGCAGAACGACGAGCGCTTCGGCGCGATCGATATCGACCGCACGTTCGCCGATTTTCGTGCGGGCGAACGGCCGACGACCGTCGTCTTCTTCGGCACGCGTAACGAAGTACTGGGGTATCCCGACCACCTCGATGATGCCGCTGCTGCATTTCGGCGCAGCGGCCTCAACTTCGGTTCCATCGAGACCTACGATAAAAATCAGTTGCAAAAAGGTAACGACGGGCTGGCCGAAAAGGCGATCGAACGGACGACGCGCGTCGAGGCCATTTCGAAAACCGAACTCGATAAGCTGGATTTCGATACGGTCGTCGCGCGCTATCTGCTCGGCGTACGCGAGCGTAACGTCCGCGTGGTGTACCTCCGGCCCATCCTGCATCAGCACGACGGAGCGTCGCTCGAGCGCACCAACGTCGAGCTCGTCCGTCAGATTCGCGACGGTCTGCTCGCGCGTGGCTTCAGTCTCGGGCGGGCGACGCCCGTGCCGGGCTTTCGCATTAATCCGCTCGTCGTCGCGCTCGTCGCGCTGGCCGTTCCGGCCATCTACCTGTTACTGCTCGAAGCGTTCGGCAAGCGGCGCACCAACTTCGCGTACGTTGCGTTCGGCATCGCGTTATTGCTGCTGGCGGCGGGATATGCGATCCATCACGATTTGCTCGCCCGCAAGACGCTGGCGTTGCTCGGGGCGATCGGCTTCGCGACGATGGGCGTGGTCGCCGTGCCGCGTGCCTTTACGCTGCCGCCGCCGCCAACCTACGGCGGCTGCATGTTCGCGGGATTGCGAACCGTGGGCGTCGCGCTCGCATTCGCGCTCGCGGGCGGGCTCGTCGTCGTCGGTCTCGTCAGCACGCCGCTCCTGATGGAAGAAGTCGACCGCTTCACCGGCGTTAAGGCGGTCATCGCGTTTCCGCCGTTGTTCGCTTTCGTGCTCTACGTCTACACGCGGCGTTTCGGGAACGAACCTCCCGGTGCGCGCGCGTCGGCGCTCGCTCCGGTGCGAGCGTATCAACTCGTCGCGCTCATCGCGATCGCGGCGCTGGCCCTCGTCTACGTCTCGCGTAGCGGCAATCAGAGCGACATCACCCCGTCGGCATTCGAGCTGACGCTTCGCTCGAACTTGACGTCCGTTCTCGGCGTACGCCCCCGCTTCAAGGAATTCTTGATCGGCGTTCCGCTTTTGATGCTGTTGCCGGCCTTGCGGTTGGAACACAAACGTGCGGCCGGCTGGGTTTTTGCGCTCGGTATCGCAATCGGCACGTCGGACGTGGTCGACACGTTCTCGCACCTGCATACGCCGCTCGTCGCGTCGCTCGTGCGCGTGATCAACGGCGCCGCGATCGGCATTCTCGTCGGTGCCGTCGCGATCGTCGTGTACCGCGCGATCGACCGGCGTCTGCGGCAGCCGCTGGCGCGGCCGCTCGTTCGCGCGTCGTAGCGGCGCGCGCGTGCGCTTCCTCATTAGCGGATACTACGGTTTCGAGAACGTGGGCGACGAGGCGTTATTGCGCGTGATCGTGGCAGGCTTGCGCACGCGCTTTCCGCTCGCGACGATCGAAGCGCTCTCGGCCACGCCCGAGGCGACGGCCCACGACTATGGCATCGAAGCCGCTCCGCGCTGGGATCAAGCGGCGATTCGCGCGGCGGTGACGCGCGCCGATGCGCTGATCTCGGGCGGCGGCGGCTTGTTACAGAATTCCACGAGCCTCAAGAGCTTGATCTATTATGCCGGCATCGTGCAGACGGCAATTCGCGCCGGCAAGAAGACGATGGTGTTCGCGCAGTCGATCGGCCCGCTCGATTTCTTCGGCAAACAGACGGTGCGTAAGCTCTGCAAGGGGCTCGGAGCGGCGACGGTGCGTGACGAGCGTTCGCGCGCGCTGCTGGCGCCGCTGCTTCCGGCAACCCCGGTCGAACGGACCGCGGACCCCGTCTTCACGTACGATCCGCCCGAGACGGAGGCGCCCGGCCCGGCCGATGTCGCGGACGACGGCCAGCCGCTCGCGGTCGTCTGCGTGCGAAAGACCGCTAACTTCTCCGACGGCGTGCCGGTCATCGCGGCGGCGGTCGACCGGCTCGCGCGCGCACATGGAGTGCGCACGGTGTTTCTGCCCTTCGGCGGCTCCGCCGATGCGGAAGCGGCGACGCTCGTCATCCGCAAATGCGCGTCGCAGCCGATGCTCTTACCCGCGGGCGATCTGGCTGCGATCGCGCGCACGATCGCGCGCGCACGGCTCGTCGTCGGCGTCCGTTTGCACGCGCTGATCCTCGCCATCCGCTTCGGCGTGCCGTTTCTCGCCGTGCCGTACGATCCCAAGGTAACGGGGTTGGTCGAAGACATCGGCTATCCGCTGCCGGCGCTGTGGACGCCCGGAATGCGTTCGGTTCCGGCGTTCGTCGAGCGGCTCGTGGACGAAGCCTGGACCCGTCGTGACGAACTCGCGGCGCTCGTCGCGCGCGCCTGCGACGCACAGCGCCGCCTGGCCGGGAGAAACTTCGACGTGCTCGCCGAACTCTGCGCGCGATGACCAGACGAGACGTGTTGGCCGAGCTTGCCGCGACCGCACTGGTTGCGGCCGTGCCAAGTCCGGCGTCGACCGCGACGGCCGGCGCGAACGCTCCAGACGTGGACTACGACCTCGTAACGCCGTCAGGAACGCTCGGCGGTACGTTGACGTTGCCGGCCGTATCGCATCCGCCCGTGGCGCTTATCATCGCCGGCTCCGGCCCGACCGACCGCAACGGAAATTCCGCGCTGCTGCGCTGCGATACCTACCGGTTGCTCGCCGCGGCGCTGGCGTCGCGCGGCATCGCGACGGTGCGCTACGACAAGCGCGGCATTGGCGCGAGTCGCGCTGCCGGTGTCGATGAAGAGAAGCTGCGCTTCGACACGCTCGTCGACGATGCGGCGCGATGGATCGCGAAGCTTCGTGCGGACGCACGTTTGGGTCGCGTCGCCATCGCCGGACACAGCGAAGGCTCCCTGATCGGTATGCTGGCGGCGGCGAAAACGAACGTCGATGCCTTCGTGTCGCTGGAGGGCGTCGGCTTCCCCGCGGCCGACGCGATACGGCGGCAGATGGCGCCGCAGCTTGCCGCGCTTCCCGACGTGGCCGCGGAAAACGAGCGCATCCTGCAGGCGCTCGTCGCCGGGAAACGTGCGCCTGACGTCCCGGGGCTTCTGCAAGCACTCTACCGCCCGTCGGTTCAACCGTACTTGATCTCGTGGTTCAAGTACGATCCGCGCGTCGCGATTGCGGCGCTCACCTGTAAGACCGTCATCGTCCAAGGCACGTTCGACCTGCAAGTAACGGCGGACGACGCGCGCGCGCTCGCCGCCGCAAACAAGGCAGCGACGCTTACGCTGGTCGAGCGGATGAGCCATACGCTCAAGGATGCGGCCGACGCAACGCTCGTGACGCAGGTGAAGACGGTCTATGCGGATCCGTCGCTGCCGATCGACGCGGCGGTGCCCGCCGCTGTCGCGCTCGCGATCGCCCCGTAGTCACCGCGGCACGCTGCATGGCGCGCCTTCCGGCGGCGCGAACCAGGCGGGTTCCATGTCTACCAACGAGACGATCGCGACCGACTATCGCGCGACGCTGAACCTACCGGTAACGGATTTCCCCATGCGCGCCGACTTGGCGAAGCGCGAACCGGCGCGCGTCGCGTGGTGGCGGGAACGGCGAACCTACGAACGCCGTCTCGAGCGCAATGCCGGAAATCCGCAGTGGATTCTGCACGACGGGCCTCCATACGCAAACGGCGAGGTCCACATGGGCACGTTTCTCAATCGCGTGCTCAAAGACGTCTTCGTCAAAGTGCATCTCCTCGACGGAAAGTATGCGAAGTTCGTTCCGGGTTGGGACATGCACGGGTTGCCGATCGAATTCGAAACGCTCAAACATCTCGGACTCGATTTTCACCGGGTCGATCCGATCGAGCTGCGGGCAAAGTGCCGCGAACGCGCGATTTATTGGCTCGACCGGCAGCGCGAGACGTTCTTGCGTATGGGTCTGCTGGGCGAATACGACCATCCGTACCGCACGATCGATAAGGGTTTCGAGGCGACGATCGTTGCGACGCTCGGCGATCTCGCGCGCGAGGGCCAATTATATAAAGGCTTGCGGCCGACGCTGTGGTGCGTGTACGACGAGACGGCGCTCGCAGAAGCCGAGATCGAGTACAAGGAGCGCGTGTCGCCGTCCGTTTACGTGCGCTTCGCGGCGTCAGCGGCGCAGCGTGCGGCGCTGCTCGAAGCGCTGGGTGCGCCGGCCTCCGGCGACGAGCCGCTGTCGATCGTTATTTGGACGACGACGCCGTGGACGCTGCCGGCGAACGTGGCGATCGCAGTCAAGCCGGACGCGACGTACGGCCTGTATCGACGGGGCCCGGAGTCCCTGATCGTTGCGGAGGAGCTCGCGGCCGGTGTCTTCGCTCGTGCCGAAGGACCGCCCGCCGAGCGCGTCGGCTCGGCCCTCGGAACGGCGCTGGTGGGCCATAGCGTGCGTCACCCGTTCTTCGATCGCGACTCGCTCGTCGTCGGAGCCGATTATGTCGCGCTCGATACCGGCAGCGGCGCGGTGCATACGGCGCCGGGCCACGGTGCCGACGACTTCGAGACGGGGATGCGCTTCGGGCTGCCCGTGCTAAATCCGGTCGATGCGACCGGACGCTTCACGAGCGAAGCCGGGCCGTATGCCGGCGAGCGCATCTTGGACGCAAACCAACGCATCGTCGCGGATCTCGATGCGAGAGGGGCGCTGTTCGCGCGCGACGACTACGCGCATTCCTACCCGCATTGCTGGCGGTGCAAGAACCCCGTTATTTTCCGCGCCACCTCGCAGTGGTTCGTCGCGATGGACGTCAACCGTTTGCGCAAACGGATCGAAGACAAGATCCCGCACGTCGCATGGACGCCCGCCTGGGGCGAAAACCGCATGCAGCAGATGATCGCCAATCATCCCGAATGGTGCATTTCGCGCCAGCGTACGTGGGGTACGCCGATACCTTCGCTAACGTGCCGCGGCTGTAACGAAGCGATTCTCGACCCCGACGTCGCGCGAACCGTCGCAAACGTGTTCCGCGAACGTGGCCGTGACGGCGCCAACGCGTCAGACCTGTGGTGGACGGAACCGGTCGAGACGTTTCTGCCCGAAAACTTCGCTTGCCCCAAGTGCAATGGCCGTACGTTCGACAAGGAATACAATATCGTCGACATCTGGTTCGAATCGGGTGTTACGCATCGCGCGGTGCTCGAACCGCGCGGCATGCACTGGCCCGCCGATCTGTACCTGGAAGGCGGCGACCAATACCGCGGCTGGTTCCGCAGTAATCTCGTCACCGCCGTCGCGACCAAGGGCGCGCCGCCCTATAAAGGCGTCGTGTCGACGGGCTGGGTCGTGGACGCAGCCGGTCGCGCGATGCACAAATCCGCCGGCAACTACGTCGCCGCCGCCGCCGCGATGGAGAAATACGGCGCCGACGTGTTACGCCTTTGGGTCGCGTCGGTCGATTTTACGGCGGACATGCGGTTTGGCGATGAATTACTCAAGACGATCGGGTCGGTGTACCGCAATTGGCGCAATCGCTTGCGCATGCTGCTCGGGCTCGTCGCCGATCTGCAGCCGGACGAAGTCGTCGCGCGCGAGGCGCTGGCGCCGATCGACCGGCTCGCGCTCGCGCGGCTCGACGACGTGGCCTATCGAGCGGTGGATCATTATCGAAACTATCGCCTGCACGACGTTTTCTTGACCCTCGTCGAATTCGATACGAGCGATCTCTCGAGCTTCTACGTCGACGTGCTGAAAGATCCGATGTACTCCGGCACGCGCGGCGGCCACCGGCGTAAGAGCGCACAGACGGCCGTCTTCCGCATCTTCGAGACGCTCTGCGCACTCCTCGCGCCGCTTCTGTCGTTCACCGCTGAAGAAGCGTGGCAGCACCTTCCCATCTCGCTGCAAGGGGAACGCGAGAGCGCCTTCGATCTGCATTTGCCGGCCGGCAGCGCGCGAGGAACGGCGGAATCGGCGGACCTTGCGTTGTGGGAATTGCTCAAGGAATTGCGCGCGCGCGTCGCCGCAAGCGAAGGGCCGCGCGACTTCCAGCTTCAGGCGCGGCTCCTCTGTTATCCGGGGGACGTCGAGCGCTTGCGTCTGCTCGGCGACGGCCTGCGCGAAGCCCTCGTCGTGTCGGCACTCTCGCTCGAAGCGGACGCCACGATACCAGAGGGCGAGCCGCGCATCGTCCTCTCGGCGGCCCACGGCGAAAAATGTTCGCGCTGTTGGAAGTACTTGCCGCTCTCTGGCGACCCCGTCCATCCGACGGTCTGCGCACCGTGTGCCGCCATCGTACGAGAGTACGACGCAGTTGCCCCGGCTGAAGATACGTTGCGTACGCAAGTTGTAACCAATCCGACGGCTACATGACCGGCGCACCGTAGAGCCAGATTTCGAGCGTCGTGGATTCCGTTGAGTCAGCGCGATGCGGTGCTCGTGATGGATCTCCACGCGACCCACTTCTCATCGGCCTACAAAGCCATCTTTCGCCCAGGCAACGTGGATACGCCATTCTTTTAACTGGGTTCTCGTCGTTATGTGCGGCACCGGCCTTGCGGTCGCGATGCCGTTAAACGTGGAGCCGGCGGTCGAGTTCCGTCGGACATGCGACGAACATAGAGACGTAACACCGTCCCGTTAGCCTTCGGGCATGGATGGAATCGATCTCATGGCGTCCGCCATGCATGCGGCGAAGGCCCGCATCGACGTCTCGGCGTCGAACCTGGCGAACGTGTCGAGCGACGGCTTCCGGCGACGCGTCGTTAGCGCTGCGATGAGCGGACGCGGCGTAACGACGGCCGAGTCGCTCGACGACCGGGCCGGTCCGCTAAAACGTACCGGACGCTCCTTCGACCTCGCCGTTGCAGGCCGTGGTGCGTTCTGCGTGCGCGACGTTGACGGCAAGACGCGCGACATCCGATCCGGGTCTTTCTATCGTAACGCACGCGGGCAGTTCGCGAGCGAAGCGGGAGCGGTGCTGCTTGGCACGCGCGGGCCCATCGTCGCCGGTCCGAGCGCAACGATCGATGACCGCGGCGTGGTGCGGGACGCAGGAATCGATGCCGGCCGCCTTCGTCTACGCGACGGTACCACGGTGCAGAGCGGATTCATCGAAGGCTCGAACGTCGACGCAGTCGGAGAGATGGTCGACGTCCTCGGCGCTCAGCGTGCGTTCGAGACGGCGCAAAAGACGCTGTCGGCCATCGACGAGGAGCGGCAAAAAGACGCGAGCGACGTCGTGCGGGTAAAGTCGTGAATCGCGCGATGTATGCGGCGGCGACCGGCATGGCGGCGCAGCAGCAGAATCTCGACGTCGTCGCCGACAATCTTGCAAACGCCGACGTCGTCGGTTTCAAGGGCGCACAGGCATCGTTCGCGGCCATCGGCGGCAACGCGCAGCTCGGGACGGCGGCGACCGGCACGCATACCGTCGCGACGCAGGGCAAGCTGATGAAGAGCGGCGGACCGTTCGACGTCGCGATCGATGGCGGCGGCTTTTTCCGCGTCGAGCGTGACGGCACGCATGCCTTCACGCGTGCCGGCGCGTTCGCGCGTTCCGCCGATGGTTCGCTGCGCAATGCCGACGGTTGGCGACTGACGGGCGTCCGCGTCCCGGCCGGCACGACGTCGCTCTCTGTCGACGCCGCCGGTCGCGTGACGGGCGACGTCGGCGTGCACGCCCGAGAGGGACTCGGGCGCATTCGTCTTGCTGGATTCGACGCGCCGGAACGACTACGTCCCATTGGATCGGCCGTCTTTGCCGCAACGCGAGGCGGGAAAGCCGCGCGACGTTCGCGCCGGCGGGGATCGCGAGTCGAAAATTGTCTTCGGGATGCTCGAAAAATCGAACGTCTCCATCGTCGAGTCGATGATGGAAATTCTCGCCGCGCAACGCGCGTATGAAGCGAATGCGAAAGGAGTCCAAGCCGCCGATGAGATGCTGCGCATCGCCAACAACCTCCACCGCTCCTGAGCGGACGAGCGCCCGCGAGGTAGCGGCGCAATTCGATGCGCTGTTATTAGCAAGTGCGTTGAAGCCCGTCGCCGCGGCACTCGGATTCTACGGCGAACTCGTCGTCGGAAACGTAACGCAAAGCGTCGCGCGCGGAGCACGGTGGACTGACCGACCGGCTCGAATCGGCGATCGAGGCTTCAGCGCAGGCCGGCCGATGAGTAATGACGATCGTGAAGAGACGATTCGTACGCTCTTTCCGCTCGTGCGGTCGAGCGCTCGCCGGGTGTTGCGCGTGGTCGCCGCCGCCGATTTCGACGACCTCATCGGGGACGGCTCCATCGGCCTCATTCGCGCGGTCGACACCTTCGACGCCGAACGCGGCACGTCGCTCGAACTCTACGCGCGGCGATTGATCGTCGGCGCGATGTTGAACGGTTTGCGCCGCTGCGATCCGGTCTCGGAACGCGTCAGGCGCACGCTGCGGCGAGCGGAAGCCGAGCGTTATGCGCTCGCGCAAGAACGCGGTACGCTGCCCTCTCTCGCCGAACTCGCGCGCGACGATGCGAGGCTGCGGCGCGCGCGGGTCGCGGCTTACGAGCAGAACGCAATTTCGATCGACGCGCCGAGCGCCTCGGCGCGACGCGCGGTGACCGACCCGAGTGCGGATCCGGCCGAGCTCGCGGTTTCACGCGCCAAATCGCGCGCGATCGCGGAAGCCGTGGCGCTCCTGCCGGAGCGGCAGCAACGTGTGGTCGCGCTGCATTACACGAACGACCTGACGTTGCACGCGATCTCTGCGTCGCTGCGCATCTCGCCGCAGCGCGTGTCGCAACTGCATTTGGCGGCGATTCGCACCCTGCGCTCGACGGTGCCCAACGCGTGAGCGCGCGCGTCGATGCCGACGCGCAGTCGCAAGCTGCAACGGCGCTCGCGTTGCCGGCGTCGCTGCCTCCCGCGCCGCCGCTCGCAGACAGCGACGACCGGTGGGGCGGACACGCGCTTCCCTCCGACCATCCGGCATGGATGAAAGACGTCGTCTCGATCTCGCAGCGGGCGCGGAGCCTCTTCGCAACGCTTCGCCCCGTCGTGTTGCACGTCGTTTCGTTCTGGGAGCATCGCGTGCGCTCGATCGTCGTCGGCGAGCGCCGCGTTACCGTCGATACGAGCGGCTGCTACCGCATCGACTGAACCAGCGTTAGCGGGTGACCGCGAGCGCACGCGCCTGACGTTCGAGTTCGCTTACCTCATTCGCCGGTGGAGCGGGCGCGAAATGCACTTTGAGGACGCGTAAGAGCGCCGCGACGGGCACGGCCAAGAACGTGCCGACGACGCCGAAGAGCGCGCTTGCGACGAGGATCGAGACGATGATCGCGACGGGCGAGAGCGACACGTTGGCCTTCATGATGCGCGGGAGAATGAGCGTACCGTCGATCTGCTGGATTACGCCGAAGAGCAGCGCGACGATGAGTGCGTTCTGCCAGCCGTTATACGCGAGCGCGAGTGCGACCGAAGGCACGAAACCGGCGATGGCGCCGAGATACGGTACGAGGTTGAGCAAGCCCGCGGCGACGCCGATCAGCAGAGCATACGGCACGTGCAGCGCCCAGAGCATGACCGCGATCATCGCGCCGACGATCGCGCCGTCGAGAAGTTGGCCGCGCACGTACGCGCCGACCGTGTCGCTGAGATCGCTGGAGAGCGCGAGCGCTTTCGCTCGGCCTCGCTCCGGCACGAGCCCGAGTGCCGCGCGCCGGAGTTCCTTCGTATCGAAAAATAAGTACGCCGCGAGAATCGGCACGACGAGCAGCGATAGCGCCAGGGATACGGTCGTGAGCAACACGCCGAAGGTATGCCGCGCGATGACGACGCCCGATGCCGATAAGCCACGAATGGTCTGTGCCGGCAGCCCGACGAGATAGGCGCGCACTTCCGCCGGCAACCGCGCGAACAAGCGGTTATGCGGATCGGAGATGGCTGCGGTCAATCGCGTGATGAGGGTCGGCGTCGAGACGATGAACGCTTGCGCCTGATCGACCAGTGGCGGAACCACCGTATACAGGACCGCGGCGAGCGTCGCGAATGCCACCACGTACGTAATCGCGATGGCGGCCCCGGCGGGCATATAGCGCTGCAGAAAACGGACTGCCGGTAACATGAGATAGGCAACCAGGATCGCCGCCAAGATGATGATGCCGGCCGAGCCGAGCGCCGCGAGAAACTTGATTCCCGCCACGACGAGCGCGAGCGACAGCGCGAAGATCCCGAGCGCGACGAGCGCTCCCGGTGCACGCGCCACCATCTGTCTATCGTTCACGTTGCGTCGCTCATCGCTCGGCGGTTCCCCGTTCCCGTACGTTTCTCACGCGTCGAGCATGAGGCCGGCGAGCTGCGCGAGCCGGCTCGACCCATCGCGCGACGTCGCGAGGACGTCGTGGTGGCCGCCGTCCGCGGCTCCCGAGGCGTTCGTGATCAACGAAAGCCCGAGAACCTCGAGACCGAGTTCCCGAGCGGCGCTCGTTTCCAACACCGTCGACATGCCGACGGCATGACCGCCGAGGCGCCGTAACGCTTCTGCTTCGGCGGCCGTTTCGAAGTGCGGTCCGCGCACGCCGACGTAAACGCCCTCTCGCGGCAAAACGACGCCTCCGGCGGCCGCTCGCCGGCGCAGCGTTTCGCGCAGATGCGGCGCATAGGCACCCGCGGTAACCACGAACGGCGTTTTGTCCGGCGCTACCGTCGCATGTGCGCCCGTGAGATTGATGTGATCGGCGATGGCCATCACGTCGCCCCGGACGAAGGACGGATCGAGTGCGCCCGCGGCATTTGTTACGATAAGCATGCGCGCGCCCGCAGCCGCCGCGACGCGCACGGCGTACGTCACTTCTGCCGGCGTGCGGTCTTCGTAGAGATGCACGCGGCCGGCGAAAGCCGCGACGCGCCGGGTCCCCCACGTACCGGCACGCACGAAGCCGGGATGGCCCGCAACCCCGGGTGCGGCCGCGCGTAGCTTGCGATACGCGAGATCCCGCCCGTCGACGCAGCCGACGAACGCTTCCGCCAGGCCGCTGCCCAAGATGATCGCGACGTCGAGCGGGCCGCCCGCAGCGCGGACGAGACGCGCGGCGGCTTTAGCGACGTGCTTGCGGTCGATCGCTAGCGCGCGGCCGCGCCGCTCGAGGCGCCGGCGGTGCTCGCGGCAAGCAGGTCGTTGCCGGTCATCTCCGGGGGCAGGGCCAGGCCCAGTAACGGCAGCAGCGTCGGTGCCACGTCGCCGAGTTTGCCGTCGCGCAGATCGCCCAGGCGAACCCGCGAGACGAGCACGAACGGCACCGGGTTCGTCGTGTGCGCCGTTAGCGGCTGACCGGTCCGGTCGAGCTTTTCCTCGGCGTTGCCGTGGTCGGCGGTGATGGCGAGGATACCGTCCGCGTCGAGCACGGCTTGCTCCAAGCGTCCGAGCGCGACGTCGAGCGTTTCGACGCTCGAGATCGTCGCGTCCATCACGCCCGTGTGTCCGACCATGTCGGCGTTCGCATAATTGAGCACGATAAGATCGTGAAGCCGCTCGGCGACGTCTTCGAGTGCGGCGGTCGTGATCTCGCCTGCCCGCATCTCGGGCGCCTTGTCGTACGTCGCGACGCTGCGGTCCGACGGGATCAGCGTGCGGTCTTCGCCCTCGAATACCGTCTCGCGTCCGCCGTTGAAGAAATACGTGACGTGCGCGTACTTTTCGGTTTCCGCTAAGCGCAGTTGCCGCAAGCCCGCCCGCGACACGACCTCGCCCATCGTCTCAGCCTGCGGTCGCGGCCCGAATAACACCGGGTTCGTCATATCTTCTTCATACTTCGTCATGGTTACGAAGCGTAGCCGCTCGTACGCGACGACCGGAAATTCGGCGAAGTCCGGCCGCGTGAAGGCGAGCGTCATTTCGCGCGCGCGGTCGGGCCGGAAATTGAAGAAGATCACGGCGTCACCGTCGCGCACCGGTCGCGGTTCGCCGACGATGGTCGGCACGACGAATTCGTCCGATTCGTCGCGGGCGTACGCCGCTGCGAGCGCCTCCGTCGCGGTCGAGGCATGGTATTTTGCTTCGCCGCGCGCGATCGCGCCGTAGGCCTCACGCAGGCGCTCCCAGCGTTTGTCGCGATCCATCGCGTAAAAGCGGCCGCCGAGCGTCGCGATCGCGCCCGCGGCACCGGCGGTCGCGAGCCGCGGTTCCAAAGCATCGAGGTACGTCTGCATCGAGCGCGGCGGCACGTCGCGCCCGTCGCCGAACGCGTGGATCGCAAGCGTGACGTGCGGCGCCGCCGCGTCGATCAGCGCTAAGAGATGATCGATCGAGCTGTGCACGCTGCCGTCGGAGAGTAGGCCCATGAGATGCAGCCGGCCGCCCTGTGAAGCGGCGTGCGCGACCGCGCCTCGCAACGTTTCGTTTCGGGCGAAGGAGCCATCCGCGAGCGATTCGTTGATGACGACGACGCCTTGCGGAACGACGCGCCCGCTGCCGATGTTGATGTGGCCGACTTCGCTATTGCCCATCACGCCCGCCGGCAGACCGACCGTCTCGCCGCTGGCCTCCAGCAGCGCATGGGGATACGTCGCGAGCATGCGGCGCCAATTCGGCAGGTCGGCATTCGCGATCGCGTTGCCGTAGGTGCCGTCGCGGTGTCCCCAGCCGTCGAGAATGGCAAGAACGAGCGGCCCCTCGCGTGCTCGCGCCGGCATCAAACCGCTTGCGCGGCGTGCGCGTAGCGAATGATTGCCGAGAATCCATCGGGCAGCAGGCTCGCGCCGCCGATCAACCCGCCATCGATATTGCTTTCGTTCATGAGCGCGCCGGCGTTCTCGGGTTTCATGCTGCCGCCGTACAATAACCGCGCGCCGGAGAGCCCGAGTACCGACGCGCGGATCTCACCGATGGTTCGGTCGGCGTTGGCCGGCGTATCGGTGAGCCCGGTGCCGATCGCCCAAATCGGCTCGTAGGCGACGACGCATCGCGCCACGTCCTCGGGCGCGACGCTCGCGAAGGCCATGCGGGCCTGCGCCGTCAGTTTCGCGATCGCTTGACCGTCTTCGTGTTCGCTGCGCGTCTCGCCGACGGCGACGATCGGCACGATGCCGATCTCGATTAGGGCACGCACTTTGCGGTTGACCGCGTCGTCGTTTTCGCCGAACGATGCGCGGCGCTCGGAGTGGCCGACGATACAGTACTGTGCGCCCGCATCGCTCAGCATTGCGGGCGATATCTCACCCGTGTACGGACCGCTCGGTGCTTCGTGAACGTTCTGGCCGCCGACGGCGATCGCCGAACCGGCGAGTTCGCTCGCGACCGCGGCAAGCGCGGTGAACGGCGGGCAGACGACCACGTCTACGCCGGGCGCGACCGGCAGCTCACGGAGTGCGCGCGCGAGCGCACGAGCCTCGCCGATCGTGCAGTGCATCTTCCAGTTGCCGGCGATGAGCGGGCGGCGCGAGCCGATCACGTCGCGGCGCGCTCTGGTTCGAGCGCCGCAACGCCAGGCAGCGTCTTGCCTTCGAGATACTCGAGCGTCGCGCCGCCGCCGGTCGAGACGTGCGTCATCGCATCGGCGAAGCCGAGTTCCGCCGCCGCCGCCGCCGCATCGCCGCCGCCGACGACGCTGGTCGCGCCGGCCTTCGTCGCATCGGCGATCGCCATGCCGATAACGCGCGTTCCGTTGCGGTATGGCGCTTTCTCGTAGACGCCCATCGGGCCGTTGAATACGATCGTCTTGGCGCCGCGTAACACGGCGGCGTAGGCGTCGGCCGTCGCCGGGCCGATGTCGAGAATCATTTCGTTCGCGTCGAGATCGGAGAGCTCGACGGGCTTGGCTTTATCGTCGGCGTCGAAGGCCGTGGAAACGACCGCATCGGTCGGCAGATGGAACCCCACGCTGCGACCCTGCGCGCGCGCGAGGATCTGCTTCGCCGGTTCCAGGTCCGCATCGCGCAAGCTGTTACCGACGTCGATGCCCTGCGCCGCGAGAAACGTGTTCGCCATCCCGCCGCCGATGACGAACGCATCGACGCGTTCCATCAAGTTGAGAAACACGCCGACTTTGTCTTTGACCTTCGCCCCGCCGATCGCGCACACGAACGGCTTGCGCGGATGTTGCGTGAGCTCCCCCAGCGCCGACAGCTCCGCTTCCATCAGGAAGCCCGCCGCCGACGGAAGATCGTGAGCGATGCCTTCCGTCGATGCGTGCGCGCGATGTGCGGTGCCGAAGGCGTCGTTCACGTAGAGGTCGCCGAGCGACGCGAGCGATTTTGCAAAGGCAGCGTCGTTCGCTTCCTCTTCGGGATGGAAGCGCACGTTTTCGAGCAGCACGACGTCGCCGTCGCGCAAAGCTGCAACCGCGGCATTTGCCGCCGGGCCCACACAGTCGTCGGCAAAGGCAACGGGAACGCCCAAACGCGTCGAGAGTTCTGCGGCGACGGGGCGCAGCGAGAGCGCGGAAACGGGCTTGCCGTCGGGCCGTCCCAGATGCGACAGGACGATCGTCCGTGCGCCGTGTTCGTGCAGATACCGTAGCGTCTGCAGCGCGGCCACGATGCGCGTTGGGTCCCCGACCGCTCCGTCTTTGAGCGGCACGTTGAGATCCTCACGCACGACGACGCGCTCCCCGCGAACGTCGAGACCTTCCAGGCGGCGGAACGTCACGTCAGACGGCGGCGGGAAGCTTCGCGAGCACCATCTCGGTCACGTCGGCCAGACGGCACGAATAACCCCACTCGTTATCGTACCAGGCCGCGAGCTGAATGAGGTCCCCGTTGGCATTATTCAAGGCGGAATCGACGATCGAGCTATACGACGAACGTTTGTAATCGGATGACACCAGCTCTTCCGTGCTGTAGCCCATGATGTCTTTGAGGTCGCCACCGGCGGCTTCGCGAAGAATCGCGTTGAGCTCGTCCTTGGTCGTCTCGCGCTTCACTTGTGCGACGAGATAGATCATCGACACCGTCGGCGTCGGAACGCGCAGCGCGAAGCCGTCGAACGTCCCTTCGATCTCTGGAATCGTCAGGTAGAGTGCTTTGGCGGCGCCGGTCGACGTCGGCACGATGTTGGTCGCGGCGTTGCGTGCGCGACGCAAGTCTTTGTGTGGCGCGTCCAAAATGTTCTGGTCGTTCGTGTACGAGTGCACCGTCGTCATGAAGCCTTTCACCCAGCCGAGCTTGTCGACCACGGGCTTCACGGCCGTCGCAAGACAGTTCGTGGTGCAGGACGCATTGGAAATGATGTGGTGCTTGGAGGGGTCGTATGCGTTATGGTTTACCCCTAAAACGAGCGTGATGTCTTCGCCCTTAGCGGGTGCCGAAATAATAACTTTCTTCGCGCCACCGCCGTCGATGTGCGCGCGAGCTTTCGATGCGTCCGTAAAGAGCCCGGTCGACTCGATCACCACCTCGACGCCGAGATCTTTCCAAGCGATCTTCGACGGATCGCGCTCGGCGGTTACTTTGATCGGCTTGCCGTTTATCGTAATGCCGTCGCCCGAGACCCCGATGTCGCCGGCAAACGTGCCGTAGTTCGAATCATATTTAAAGAGGTGAGCGCATTCTTTGGGGCTCGTCAGATCGTTGACCGCGGCGATCTCGACGCCGGGATGGCGTTCGAGTAAGGCTTTGGTGAAGTTACGGCCGATGCGGCCGAAGCCGTTAATTCCGATGCGCATGACACGACGCTTACCCGTAGACGGTCTTTTCCACCTTCGCGCAACTCGGGCGGTTCGCCGTCATCGCGGTTGGGGATTTACGAGCGTCGTGCACAGTCGCGCCGCCGCTTTCGATAGCGCTGCCATGCGGCCGCCGACCGTCGACTTGTCGACTGCCGGTCGGCAGCGGCGCCCTAATTCCGCGAGCGTCTCGGTCGGATGCGCGAGACGCAGTTCCGCCGTCTCGCGCAGCGCCGGCGACAGCCGGTGCAAGCCGTACGCATCGGCGAGAAAGGCGATACGTTCTCGTTGCGCGGTCGCGGCTATCGCCGTACGGTCGACGTTGGCCGCCTCCGTGTTGACGAGCCGGCGGATGCGGTTCTTCGTCTCCTTAAGCGCGCGCAAATCTTCGATCGCGAACACCGCTTGCGATGCGCCGATCGTTGCCAATACCCGGGCGATCGCTTCGGCATCTTTGAAGTACACGACGTCGCGGGCGTCGCGTCGCATGCGTTTGGGCGACACGTCCTCGCCATGCAGGACGCCCATGAGGCGCGTTGCCGACGCATCGTCCGGCGCGACGAACTCCAGATGATAGCCGCGAGCCGGAAGCGCTAGCGATCCGCAGGCCAGGAACGCGGCGCGCAACTCCATCCGGCGATCGCAGCGCGCCGTCGCCGGTGCGCGCGTATCGAAGACCGGCACGTCGATCTCGTAGGTGGGAAGTCCGCGCAGCCGCGTCCCGGCGATCTTACGAATGGGTCCGGGCGGCCGGTCGAAGAGCGACCACGCGAGCCGCGCGATCGCGGGCCGCTGGGTGCGGAACACGGCGCCGCGGGCGCCGTAGCGGACGAGCCCGTCGCGAAGCGACGCGCGACAATGCTCGCGCTCTACCGGTTCGCGCGCCAGCGCGTCTTTGGTGTCGGCCGACAGCGTCGACGCCACGCTTAGCCGAGCCAGTCGGCCGGCTCGTCGCGCCGTTCGGCGAGCACTTCGTACAGCGGCGTGTCGCGCAAGGCGGGCGTTACCTTTTCCGGTACGAGCAGCACGCGCACCGTCACGAATTTGCGCGCGTAATGCAACTCGATAACGTCGCCAACTTTGACGTCGTATCCCGGTTTGAGCGGCTTACCGTCGCGCGCGATGCGGCCGTTGACCAGCGCTTCGTGCGCTTCGCTGCGGCGTTTGGCCAGCCGCGAGACTTTGAGAAACTTGTCGATCCGCACGATGCGGTGAGCGCTGGCCTGCTAACGCGCCGGGACGACGCACGTGCCGCGCGCGCGGCAAACGACGACTGGACCCGGGAGTACGTCGGCGGCGCTCGGCGACCGCTCGGGGCGTGCGGCGATGACTTTGCGTGCTTCGAACTCCATCGCGCGCGAGCGCTTGCCCGTGCGCACGATGCGTCCGACGGCCTCGATGTAATCGCCCGCATGCACCGGCGCGAGGAACTCGACGCTCTCGTACGCGGCGAAGAGCCCCTCGTCGCCGGACTCGCGAATGCACAATTCCGTCGCAACGTCACCAAAAAGCGCGAGCATGCGTGCTCCATCGACGAGATCGCCGCCGTAATGCGCGTCGTGCGCGCCCATGCGCACCCGCACGATGGCCTCGCCGCTCACGCCGCCTGGCTCTTGGCCAGTTGCCATAATGCCTCGAGTTCTCCGAGCGTCAACTCGCCGAGCTTGCGTCCCTCGTGCTCTGCGCGCCGTTCCATAAACGTAAAGCGGCGGTAAAACTTATCGTTCGCCGCCCGCATGGCGCCTTCGGCGTCGATGCCGAGCGCGCGCGCCAGATTCACGATCGTGAACAGCACGTCGCCGAGCTCCTCGCGCACGGCGCGGAGATCGTTATCGCGTCGCGCCGCCTCGAGTTCGCCGATCTCCTCGGCGAGCTTGTCCCGAATGCCGTCGATCGCGGGCCAATCGAAGCCGACGCGCGCCGCTTTGTCCTGCATCTTTTGACCGCGCTGCAACGCGCCGAGGCCCCGCGGGATGCCGTCGAGCCGGCTCGATCGCTTGGCGGCGGACGGCTCGAGCGACTTGAGCTGCTCCCAGTTTTGCCACACTTCCGCGACGCTTGCGACGGCGCGATCGCCGAAGACGTGTGGATGGCGGCGGATCATCTTATTCGATAGACCGTCGACCACGTCGGCGATCGAAAATGCGCCGCGTTCGGTCGCGAGCTGCGCGTGAAAAACGATCTGCAGCAATAAGTCGCCGAGCTCTTCGCAGAGTTCTACGGGACTGCGCGCTTCGATCGCTTCGACGACTTCGTACGTCTCTTCCACGAGATAGGGAACGAGCGATTCGTGCGTCTGCTCGCGATCCCACGGACAGCCACGACGCAAGCGCGCCATCACCTCGATGAGATCGCCCCACGTATAGTGCGCCGATGCGGGCGGTAAGGGGACCAGCGGCATGGCAATGGCCGCCGAGAGCGTCGCTCGCGGCATGCCCGGCACGAGCTCCGTCACGATTCCGGCGGCATCGAGAGCGCGCAACAGCGGCGGCAGGCCGGGGAAATCCGAGAGCGGGTTCCCGAGTACGCCGATCGCGATGTCGCGATCGTGCGGCAGTCGCACGAACGCTTCGATCGACTCGCTCGAACCGCGCACGAACAACGCCGGATCCGCGATGAGGTCGCGTTCGATCGCGATCCCCTCGCTTTCCAGAAAGAGTACGAGTTCGGGTGGGGCGAGCAATGCCACCGCGCGACCGACCGCACGCAGTGCTTCCAGGCCGCCGAGCGTGACGAGGTTGGGAATACCCGGCCCGAGACCGACGATGCGCATCTCGGGCCTTTCTTCGGCGCGCGGAGGGGGAGGTCTTGGAGCGTTACTTCGGCGATGCGGCCGGCGCAGCGCCCGCGGCGGGCGCTCCGCCCGTGGCCTGCGCGCCCGGAACCGGCGGCAACGCGTCCTTGAGGCGATCGTCGTAGATCTTAATGTCGGCCTTGCTGCGCAAGCCTTGCAAGAACGTGGGAATCTGCGTCTGCTCCTGCTGCGTCTTGAGCGTCGTCGTAATCTTGTCACGCGAGTTCGCGAGCGTTGCGATCTGTGCGGGCTTGCGCTCTTCGACCTCGATGATGTGATATCCGAACGGCGACTTCACGGCTTTGCCGACTTTATTGAGCGGTTGCGAGAAGGCGGCTTCTTGGAACGCCGGCACCATCTGTCCCTTACCGAAGAAGCCCAGTTCGCCGCCCTTGTCCTTGCTCGAGGGATCCGTCGAATATTGTTTCGCGAGCGCCGCGAAATCGCCGCCGCTCTTCAACTTACTTTCGACCAGCTGCGCCGTTTGCGGGCTCGGCACTAAGATGTGGCGCGCGCGAACTTGTTCTGCGGTGTCGAGCGTCGCGTGGTTCTTCGCAAGATAGTTCTTGACGTCGGCGTCGCTAATGTGAACGTTCGCGCCGACGGCTTTGTCGACCACGATCTTCTGACGCAGAATCGTGCGCACGTCGTTTTCGCTGAGGCCCTGCTGCTTGAGGATCTGCTCGAATTGCCCCGGCGGGTATTTCGACTTGATGTCGTTCTCTTCTTTATCGATGTCGGCGTCGGCGACGGCGATGTTGTTGTCCTTGGCATATTTGTCGATCAGCGCGCCTTGCACCAGCTGATTGAGTACTTGCTTCGCGGTCGGCGACGACTCCATCTTCGCATCGAAATCCGAGCGGGTGATCGCGGTGCCGTTGACGGAGGCGACGTCACCGCCGGCTGCTCCGGCGGCGCCCGAGCAGCCCGATAGGCCCAGACCAAGTGAGAGTGTGGTGAGAACGAGCGGGCGTGGCGCGAACGGCATGACGAACTCCAAGGCGAACACAAAGGCGCGGAGCCGTTCTTGAAGCGGACTCCGCAAGCGAAGCCGGTTTCGTGCGCCCGGGCGCGACGTTCCTGCCGCCGGCTTGCCGGCCGGATTAGAGTGCGTCGAGAAGCGCTCGCAACTGGGGCAGGTGTTCGACCGGCTTGCGGTCCGGAAGGTCGATCGTGATCTTGCCGTCCCCGAAGCGAAACTTATTCTTCGTGAGCGACTGAAGTTTCGGGATCGCGTTCGGGGCGATCGAAAAGGCGCTTCCGACCCCGAGCGTGAGGCGCGCGTTGTCGACGATGACGCGTGTAACGCCTTTGCGCAGTGCCGCAGTGCGCAGCTTCGTAACCTCGACGAGATTGGCGAGCGGCTCCGGCAGCGGACCGAAACGGTCGCGCAGGCCCTCGGCGAGTTCGTCGACTTCCGCTTCGCTGCGGGCGTTGGCCAACTGCTGATAGGCCCCAATTTTCTGGGATACCTGCGGTATGTAATCGTTGGGAATGTAAGCATCGAGCTTGACGTCGATGACCGCTTCCCGGCGCTCCGGTAAGCGGGCCTCGGCACCTTTGCGTGCGGCGATCGCTTCGGCCAGCAACTCGCAGTACGTCTCGAAGCCGACAGCACCGATAAAGCCGGACTGCGCCGCTCCGAGCAGATTGCCCGCGCCGCGGATCTCGAGGTCGCGCATGGCGACCTGCAAGCCGCTGCCCAGATGGGTGAATTCGCGAATCGCTTCGAGCCGCGCTTTGGCGTCGTCGCTGAGCGCCTTGTGCGCTTGATACAGTAAGAACGCGTATGCTTGGTGATTGGAACGTCCGACGCGGCCGCGCAGCTGGTACAGTTGCGCGAGACCGAAGCGGTCGGCGTCGTTGACGATGAGAGTGTTGGCGTTGGGAATATCGATGCCGTTCTCGATGATCGTCGTCGCGATCAGCACGTCGATGTCGCCTTCGACGAACTTCGCCATGATCGGTTCGAGCTCGCTCTCGGTCATCTGGCCATGTCCGACGGCGATGCGCGCCTTGGGCACGAGCTGCTGCAGCGCGCGAGCGACGCCGTAGATCGATTCGATGCGATTGTGTAGATAGTACACCTGGCCGCCGCGGTCGAGTTCTTGCACGATCGCCTTCTGTACGATCGCGTCGGAAAACGGCACCACCACGGTCTTGATCGACATGCGATTCTTCGGCGGCGTTTGAATGAGCGAAAGGTCGCGTACGCCGAGCAGCGACATGTGCAACGTGCGCGGGATCGGCGTTGCCGATAGCGTCAGCACGTCGACGGTGGAACGCATCTGCTTGAGACGTTCTTTGTGCATGACGCCGAAGCGCTGCTCTTCGTCGACGACGATCAAGCCGAGGTCTTTGAAGACGACGTCCTTCTGCAGGAGGCGGTGCGTCCCGACCACGACGTCGACCTGGCCTGCGGCGACACCGGCGAGCACCGCCTGCTGTTCCTTTTTCGTTTTGAAGCGCGAGAGCTCTTCGATGCGCACGGGAAAGCTCGCGAAACGTGCGCCGAAGGTGCGTGCGTGCTGCGCCGCGAGCAGCGTCGTCGGGACGAGGATGGCGACCTGTTTCTTATCGGCGATCGCCTTGAAGGCCGCGCGCACGGCGACTTCGGTCTTGCCGTAGCCTACGTCGCCACACACCAGCCGGTCCATCGGACGCGCGCGTTCCATGTCGGTTTTCGCGTCGTCGATCGCTTTCTGCTGATCGGGCGTCGTCTCGTACGGGAAGGCTTCTTCGAGTTCGGCTTGCCACGGGGTGTCGTTTCCAAAGGCGTAGCCGGGCGCGCTCTCGCGCTCGGCGTAGAGCGCGACCAAGCCGTCCGCGATCTTTGCCAGGCTTTCCGAGACGCGCGACTTCGTGCGCGCCCAATCCGCCCCGCCCATTTTGGAAAGCCGCGGCGCCGCACCCTCAGTCGCGCCGTACTTGCCGACCTGATGCATCTGCGTCACCGGCACGAGCATGCGGTCGGTGCCGGCGTACTTGAGATCGAGGTAATCTTGCGTCGCGCCCAGGATCGTTTCCGTGCGCAGTCCCAGATACTGTCCGATGCCGTGCGTCGCGTGCACGACGTAATCGCCGACCTTGAGATCGGCGAGCGTGACCGGCACGCCTTCCTTGACCGCGCGCAGCTTGACGCGTTTCGCAGGCTGCCCGTAGATCTCGCGATCGCCGAGCACGTGCAGGCGCAAGCCCGGAATTGCAAAGCCTGCTTCGATGCTGCCTTGATCGACGAAGACCACGCCGCCGCGCGTCATTCCCGGTGCGCTGCCGACGAACGATGCGGCGCCGGCTTCGCGCAAATGCAATAACGTCGCGCTGCGTTCGACGGCCAGGTTTGCGGCGCGCAGCATCTCGGTCAAACGCGAGGCACCGGACGCGACGAGCGCGACCGTTTCGCCGGCCGCGACCCATGCTTTCACTTGCTCGAGAAACATCGTGAGTTGCCGGTTGAAGTGTTCGACCGGGCGCGTTTCCAACACGAACGACTCGAGCGTTCGTGGCAGCCACGGCAACGTTTCGCCTTCGATCGCTCCCGGGAGAACGAGCGTGCGCCTAGCGGCGAATGCGCCCGCGAGCGACCCCAAGCTCGGTTGCGGCGTAACGACGTCGGCGAGCAACGCTTCGCCGACGGCAGGCTCGTCCACCGATAATTCGCCGGGTACCCCCGCGTCGAGCAAGACGCGTGCTTCACGCGAGCGTTCGTCGTCGAGGCCGCGTTCGACCGTGGCCAGCATCGCGGGTTCGTCCAAGACCACGAGCGCGTGCGCCGCCAAGTAATCGAGTAACGTCTCGCGTTCGTCGTAAGCCAGCGGCAGCCACGATTCGGGAAGCTCTGCCCCGCTTGCGAGATAAGCCCGGGCCGCATCGATCGTCGCGGGCGTGCCGGTGAGCCGCGCGGCGACCCGTTCGCGCAACGCCGGATCGCGCGTAAGTTCGCTCCACGGCACGACGTCGAGTTCGTCCAGCGGCGCGGTGCTACGCTGCGTCACCAGATCGAACGTGCGGATCGATTCGATCTCGTCGCCGAAGAATTCGATGCGTGCCGGCTCGGCGGCGGTTGCGGACCATAGGTCGACGATGCCGCCCCGTACCGCATACTCGCCCGCGGCCGATACGACGTCGGTGCGCCGATAGCCGCGCGCGAAGAGCTGCTCTTGCAGCGACTCGAAGCCGGCCTCGTCGCCGGGTGCAAGCCGAAAGCACAGGCCGGCGAAGGTTGCTTTCGGCACGACATATTGCCGTAACGCTGCGACCGGCGTTACGACGACGTGCGCGCGTCCGGCGGCGAGCTCGGCTAAAAGCGTCATGCGCGCGCTGCGCTCGGAGGGCGATTCGATAACGCCGACGCTTTCCTCGCGCGGCCGCACGAGCGTGACCGCCGGATCGCTGCCGAGATAGTACGTCAGATCCGCGAAGGTGCGCTCCGCAACGTCGGGCGTCGGCACTACGACGAGCATCGGGCAACGCAGCGCGCCGAAGACGCCCGCCAACAGATACGGCCGTGCCGCCGGCGTCGTCTCGTGCAATGCAAAAGCGCCATCGTGCGTGCGCAAGCGTTCCAAGACTCCGGCGAGCGGCCGGCTCGAACCAGGCAGCGCCCGGACGAGCGACGGCGCGAGCGTAGCGATCTTCGTGTACTAGGCCGTCGGCACGGAGGAGACGCTCGGCTTGCGCTGATGCAGGATGAACGAATTGCCTTCGCTGTCTTCGGCGAACGCCATCACGCACACGGGCGTGTCCTCGACGTGCTCCGCGACCTGCACGCCGCGCTCGCGAAAGTACGTGGCCGCGGCGCGCGCGTCGTCGACGGCGAACATGATGCCGTTACCGGCCGTCCAGCTGCCGTCGTCCATTTTCCATAAGCTGAATGCCGTACCGTCGGGCAACTCGAATTCGCCGCCCTGCTCGAACTCGGCGGTCTGCTGCAATCCCATCGTGTCGCGCCAAAAAGCCATCGCGCGTGCGGGTTCCTTGACGAGATACGTGTGCGTATCGATGCCGTTGATCGCGTTGGCCATGTGCCGCGTGCTCCTTACGTTCAGCGTAGCGTCAGCGCGAGTACGACCTGCGTGCTGCGCCCGTCGGGGACGCTCGCTACGAACGTGATCGGATACGTGCGGTTGCGCAGATAACCGAGCCAAAACGGAATCGCCGGTATATTCGCGTCGATCGCAAAGACGCCGTCGCCGGTTCGTTGCAGTTGTACGGTGCGTCCGAGCGTCGATGCGACCACGGACGTCGTAGGTCCGTTGGTGACGACGCGAACGTGGATGTCGCTCGGTGGAACGAACGCGATCTGGCTCAGGTCGATTTCGGCGATCTGCGGACCGCCGGGCTCGGGCAACGGCGCGGCCCCGGCCTGCGGCGGCCGGTACACGTAATTGTAGAGCGGGCGCGGAGTCGGCGATGCCGTCGGCGTCGGTGAGGCTGCGGCAGAAGGGCTGGGCGCCGGCGTTGCGCCCGCAGGCGCAGGCGCAGGCGAAGCGGAGACGGCGGGTGCTGACGTGGGCGGCGGTGCTTGCGCGCTCGCAAGCGCGGTCATCCCGGCCGTAACGGCGCCGGCGGTCGCAAGCGCGTGTGCGGCCGCGCGCGGCATCACTGCAGAACGACGGGGACGGGAACCGTAACGCGTTTGCCGCTCGGGCCTACCGCAATGAAATCGATGGTCGTGCGAATTCCCGAGGCGATGAGCGGCAGCTTCGGCAGCATGCTTGAGGCTTCGAAGTCGCCGTCGGAAATCTTGGGAATGTTGCCTTGCCGGCCGTTGCTGCTCGTCACGACCTTTACCACGTCCGAACTCGTCGTGACGCGGATTGTGATCGGCCCTTGCGAGCGGAGCTTCTTGCTGTTGAGATACACCGCAAAAATCTGCGGCTCGCCGGCAGCTGGATGTTCGGGTTGGCGTGGCACGAAGCGGTAGCCGTATGCCGTCGACGAGGCCGTCGCGACCGGTGACGCGGACGCCGCCGGCGACCTCGACCCCACCGGCGAAGCGGTCACGATCGGGGAAGCGGTCCCCATCGGCGAAGCGGTCCCCATCGGCGAAGCGGTCGTACCGGGTGAAGCCGACGGCAGCGGTGAGGCCGAGGTGGCGGGCGAGACGGATGCCGCAGACGGCGAAGCGCTGGACGACTCGATCCCGGGTTCGGAGGGTGCGCTTTGCGGCATGGGCGTGGCGAGCGTGGCGAGAATGGCGAGTAGGGCTATCACGTTGAGGTCGCTTTCTTTCGGCTCGCGAACGCGATTGCGCCGACGAAGAACGGCGCCAAGGCAACGGTCGCGGTCGTGCGAGCGGCGGTCGCGTCGTTCCAGCCGGCGGCGTCGGGAAGATAACGTATCGCCGAACAAATCGTCACCCACCACAGCGTTCGTGCGGCGAGCCCGTCGCCCGCGACGAGCGCAAACGGCAGCAACCAGACGGCATACCACGGATAGGGATTGGGCAGTGCCGCGATCGCCGCAAGCGCGGCGAGCGCAAAGCCGTCGCGCTGCCGCCGTACGAGCCGCACGACGGCCGGGGCGGCAAGGCCGGCGGCAGCGAGGCCGGATGCGAGCGGCCCGCCGAGCGCGGCAAACGATGCGAACGGCGCGAAACGGGCGGTCACCCGCTCGGCACCGAGCGCGGGCAGCAGCGGCGGGACGGCGAGCGTCGCCGCCACGAGCGTCCCGGCAACGAGCGCTGCGAACGTACGCTTGCGCTCCGGCGGCCGGTCGAAGAACGCCGCGTCGAACGCTGCAGCAAGCGTGAAGGCCATGCCGGTCGCCTTGAGTACCGGCGTGAGTGCGATGGCGAGGGCGCCCGCAACGCGCCGCCCACCGACGAACGCGGCGCCCCCGGCGAACGCGGTCAGCACGACGAGCGCGTCGTTATGGCCTTCGGCGACCGCCCATAGGGCGACGGGGTTTGCGCCGAACGCGACGAGCGCGCGCGATCGAACCCGTGGCTCCTGCGCTGCGAGCGCGTGGTCGAGCACGACGATTGCAGCCAGGAACGCCGCTGCTGCGGCGGCCCGCAGGAGCGCGAGCTGCAGCAGCAGGCCCGCCGGGGTCGTATCTCTTGCAACGCTCGCAACCAGGCGCGCCAGCGCGACGAACGCCGGTCCGTATACGCAGACGGGAAAGTCACCGCTCCACTGGTACCGTGCAGCGGTGACTGCAGGTTCCGTTGCGCGCGGGCTCACCGGCACGTAGGGATCGAAGCCGTCGCGGGCGAGCGTCCCGTATGCGGCATACGCGTACACGTCGCTCGAGTAGACGAAGGGCCAGAGCCATGCGAGCCCGATCGTGAGCGCGGCACAGCCGAGCACCGCGCGAACGGGCACGCCGACGTTTCCTGCGTCAGCGAACGAGCGCGCCGCGCCGAACGTGGCGCACGCAATCGTCGCGGCGAGCACCGCGAAGCAGGCCGCGCCGTAACCGCCCCAGTCGGTCACGACGACGAGCGGCTGAGCGAAATCGATGCGCAGGCGCACCGGCGCTTGCGCCGCGAGCAGACGCGCCGCACAGGCGCCGGCGGCGAAGGCTGCCGGAACGAGCCTTAGCGGCAACGAGCGAGCGCGAACCGCGCTCACGCGCGGGCGGCGAACGCGGCCGCGGCAAAGCTTCGCGCATGCACGACACCGCGATGCGCCGGCTGATCGCTGCCAAGCGCGACGGCGCCGAGCTCGCGCCGGCCGACTGGGAGAGCATCGTCGGACGCTATCTCGGCGGCGTCGTCGACGATGCGCAGCTCGCGGCGCTCTTGATGGCCTGCGTGCTGCGCGGGATGTCGTTTCGCGAAACGCTCGCGCTTACGCGAGCCTTCGTCGCGAGCGGCGACGTCCTCGCTTCCGCCGCCGTAGCGGCGCTCGACAAGCACAGCACGGGCGGCGTCGGCGATACGGCAACGCTTGCGGTCGTGCCGCTCGTTGCCGCCTGCGGCGTGCCTATGGCAAAGCTTTCCGGTCGCGCGCTCGGCCACACCGGTGGCACGCTCGACAAGCTCGAGGCCGTGCCGGGCGTGCGAACCGACCTCTCCCCGGAACGATTCGCAGCCTGCGTGCGCGACGCCGGTTGTGCGATCGCCGCGCAAAGCGACCGCTTCGTGCCGGCGGATAAGCGCATGTACGCGCTGCGGGACCGCACGGCGACCGTCCCCGCGCCTGGCCTCATCGCCGCCTCGATCGTTGCGAAGAAGATTGCGGGCGGCGCGAGCGCGATCGTGTACGATGTGAAGGCCGGCCGTGGCGCGTTTTTGCCCGACGCCCGAGCCGCCTACGATCTCGCCGATCTGCTCGTCGCGCTGACCGAAGCACTCGGGCGGCCGGCCCGCGCGTTCGTCACGGACATGAACGAGCCGCTCGGCCCCGCCATCGGCACCGGACTCGAAGCGATTGCGGCTCGCGACTATCTGCACGGCGAAGCACCGGCGGGCGCTTGGACACGGTCGTACGGGCGCTGGCCTCGGCGCTGTTGCGGCTCGCCGGCCACCCGGAAGCGAGCATCGATGCGACGCTGCAGCGTGCGCTCGACTCGGGGGCAGCGTACGAGCGGTTAGAAGCGATGCTCTCGGCGCAAGGCGCGCGACCGGGCGCGCTTACCAGTCTGCGCCCCCATGCCGAAGCCACGGCGATACGCGCGGCGCACGCCGGCTTCGTAGCGGCGGTCGACCCGGTCTCGCTCGGCGAGGCCGCGCGCGATCTGGTCGAGTCAAGCGGCGCCGGAGCCGGCATCGTCTTGGGCGTGCGCGGCGGCGACGTCGTCGAACGCGGCGCCACGCTCGCCATGGTGTACGGGGACGCGAGCGCGTCGCACACCTACGCGCTGCAGGCCGCCTTCACCGTGTCCGGAGCGTCGCCGCCCCCGCGGCCGATCGTCTATCGCGAAAGCGGCTCGCGGGAGCGCGTGGCGATCGCGACGTCGTTCTCCGCAGCTTTCCCGCGCTCGACGCTCGAGAGCAGATAGAGCGGACGCTGCTTTACTTGATCGTAGATGCGTCCGAGATATTCGCCGACGATGCCGATCGTAATCAATTGCACGCCGCCGAGAAAGAGGATGGCGAGCATCATCGACGTGTAACCGGGTTCGTTGTAACCGTAAAACTTTAGGAATAAAACGACGGCGGCGTACGTGAAGGCGACGAGGCTTACGATGAAGCCGAGATACGTCGCGAAGCGCAGCGGTATCTCCGAGAACGACGTGATGCCGTCGATTGCAAAGGTCAGCATTTTCGAGAACGGATATTTCGTCACGCCGCTGTGGCGCGCGTCGCGTTCGTACTCGACGCCGATCTGGCGAAACCCGACCCAGCTAACCAAGCCGCGTAGAAAGCGGTGCTTTTCACGGGTCTTGCCGAGCGCGTCGACGACGCGCCGGCTCATCAAGCGAAAGTCGCCCGTGTCGACGGGGATCGAGACGTTGGTCAAGCGGCGAATGATGCGATAGAACGCGCGCGCGGTCAAAAGCTTGAAGGCGCCTTCGCCGCGCCGCGCCTTGCGCGTGGCGTAGACTACGTCGTAGCCCTCGCGCCACTTTTCTAAGAAGGCTGCGACGAGCTCGGGTGGATCCTGCAAATCGCCGTCCATCAGCACGACGGCATCGCCCGACGCCGTATCGAGTCCCGCCGTGGCTGCAATCTGGTGGCCGAAATTGCGCGAGAGATCCACGATGACGAGCCGCGGTTGCAGCACCTGAGCGCGGCGCAAGGCTGCGAGCGTTCCGTCGCGGGAGCCGTCGTTCACCGCGACGATTTCGTACCATTCGCCGGGGAGCAGCGCGCGTTCCATAATGGCACCGAGGCGATCGATGAGTTCGCCGACGTTACCTTCTTCGTTGTAGAGTGGAACGACGATGCTGATCGCGCTCATGCGAGCGTACAGCGAACGGCTTGCCAGAAGAGCGGGAACAGCAATTCGTGCGATCCCGTAAACGAGAAGCCTTTGCCGTTCGTGCCCAAATGTGGGCGGCGCACGACGTTGGTCGTGGGCCGGTACTGGCGGATGAAGTCGAAGTCGGCGGTCGTGCAGTCGCCTCGATGGCCGAGATTGCGCGCCACGCTGACCGCTTTGAGAAACGCTTCGGGGAGTAACACCGCCGAGCCGAAATTGAGGTATACGCCGCCGTCGAGCAAATCGGCCACGACCGCGCAGAGCAGGCGGAAGTCGACGAGCGCCGCTTCCCCGATGGCCGCACCGTCGGCTTGCGGATGTGCGTGGACGACGTCCGTGCCGATCGCGACCGTGACCGTTAGCGGGACGTCGTGCCGCGCGCAGGTCGCGAGAATCGATTGCGCCGCGCCTTCGGCGCCGGCGTCGAGTAGCGCCCGCCCGATCGCGCGTCCACCACCGAGGGCGCGGTCGCGGGAAACCGCACTGAGAACGAACGACGCGGTTTCGCCCGACATGCCGAAGGAGCCGTCTTGCAGCGCCACATCGACGTCTTCGGACGTTTTACCGGCTAGCGCGAGTTCGCAGTCGTGGATCGCTACCGAGCCGTTGGCTGCGAGCGCCGAAACGTAACCGTCGCGCACGAGATCGCACAGCATGCCGCCGAGTCCGACCTTGATGACGTGGCCGCCGAGCCCCACGAGAACGGGACGGCGGCGTTCGATTGCGCGCGCGGTGCGCGTGACGAGCTCGCGCAACGCTTCGCCGGCCAGGATGTTCGGCAGCGCGTCGAACCACGCACGGAATGAGGCCTCCGCTCCCACCGTCCGCCCTCGCTCGTCGCCACGAACCTTCGACGGGCGTTCGTCGAGCGACGTCACGCGCAGGCGTTCGAGATCGATGGGCTCGTATCTCATTAACGGCCCGTTCCACCAGCCGAATGGGAGCCCTTGCCGTCGCATGTGCGTTCGCGTGCGCGTGCGCGCAACAACGGCACGTCGACGCGGAGCGAGTGGGAAGCGGCGTCCGCGTTTCCGCTCCGCTATTGCCCGTTTCGGCCCCGCCGAACGCGACGCTGCCGCCGCTTCCCGGCGGCAGCCCGCGGACCGTCGCGCCGGTTCCCGGCGCGACGGCGACGGCCGCTGGACCGCGGATCGACTCCGTGTCCGTCACGCCGAAGATCGTGCACGACGGCGATACCGTTCGCTGGGACGTGCACACGTCGAGCGACGTGACGGACGTGTCGGCGAAAGTGAAGCTGTACGCGTTTCGGTTGCAGCGTCTATCGCCCGGACGCTTCCTGCTCGCTTTTACGATCCCGCACGGCGTGCCCGGCTTCTTTCACGGCACTTACGATATGGATCTCGAAGCGCGCGACGCCGCCGGAACCGTCGTGAGCCGCACGGTACCGGTCGACTTTCAATGAGCGCCGACGGCGCCGTCGACGTGCGCGTCGATCATGCACGGCACGCCCGCACGGCGTTGCCCGAAGTCATCTACGGGGCCGGCAAGACGCGCGAGCAGATCGGCCGCATCGCTCGCGAGTTGTTCGACCGCAGCGGCTTTGCGCTCGCCACGCGCGTGACGGCGGACGACGGCGCGGCGCTGGCGCCCGAGTTACCGGAAGCGACGTATCGCGAACGATCCGGGGTGCTGCGTTGTGGAACGCTGCCGCGCACGGGGCAGCGCATCGCGGTCGCTTGCGCCGGGACGTCGGATCTGCGCGTCGCGTGCGAAGCAACGGACGTCCTGGACGCGCTGGGTCACGACGTGGTCGAACGTTACGACGTCGGCGTGGCGGGTCTTCACCGCACGCTTGCAGCGATCGACGACCTCGACGCGTGCCGCGTCGTCATCGTCGTGGCGGGAATGGAAGGGGCGTTGCCGAGCGTCGTCGCGGGGCTCGTGCGTCCCCCGGTAATTGCCGTTCCGACGAGCGTCGGGTACGGTGCGTCATTCGGCGGCGTGGCGGCACTGCTCGGGATGCTGAATGCCTGTGCGCCCGGCATCGCGGTCGTCAACATCGATAACGGCTTCGGTGCGGCGACGGTGGCGCACAAGATCGTCTCGCAATCGCGCTGATGCCGTTCGCCGCCGATGCGGCGGCCGGCTTTGCTGCCGGGGCGTGGATATACGGCTTGTGGTTCGTCGCGCCGCTGCTCACCCTGCGCGCGGAGGTGCGCATCGAGCGGTATGCCGCCGCACTCGCGCTCGGCGTCGCGCTGCCGTTTGCGCTCGGTTTCGCACACCTCTTATACGGCGCGACGTTATGGCTCGCACTCGTCGTGCTCGCGGCGCTTCGCGTGCGGCGCTTCGGACTGGGCGATGCGGCTTCCGACGAAACGAAGCACGCGCTCGACGTGCGCGCCGTCGCGATCGCACTCGGCATCGCCGTCGCGCTAGCGGCTCCGCCGCTCGTGCGTCCGCTCATGGACGGCGACACGACGATCTATCATTTGCCGCTCGCCGCCGCGTACGTTCGCCATCACGGCATCTGGACGACCGGGACGCGTTATTGGTGGTATCCGGGTGCGTCCGAGCTCTTCGCAGCGGGCATGTTCGCGACGAGCGGCATTCGCGACGTCGGCTTCGCCGGCCTCGCACCCGGCGCATTATTGATCTGGCGCGTCGCGAGCGCCGCGCCGCGCGCGCATCGGTTGACGGCCACGCTCGCCGGCTGCGCGCTCGTCGCGAGCGGCCCTGCGGCGCAACAACTCGTCTCGTTGCAGAACGACTTGTGGCAGGCAGCGCTGCTGCTCGAGTTCGCCGTCGCACGCGATCTGCGTGGCGGCGCGATGCTCGCTCTCGTAAAGCCCTCGGGAATCCTGTATGCTGCACTCGCGGCCGTGCGCTCGGGATGGACGAGCGTGCTCGCGTTCGTGCCCTTCGCGCTGTGGATCGCGCGCGATGCGTTCTTGTGGCGCTCCGCCCTCGTGCCGCCACAAACGACGTTCGTTGCCGATGCATGGCGCACGGCGCTGGCCTTTCATCTGCCGGAGGCCGTCTCGCAGCTTCCCGCCGCGCTCGCAAGCGCCGGCGCCGCTTGGTGCATCGTCGTCGCCCTGTCGTGCGCTGGGCTCGTGCTGACGCGCGACGTCAAACTTCGGTACCTTTGGATGTTAGCGGTCGCCGCATTTCTGTGTGCCCCGTTCGGTTTCACGAACGGAACGCCGCAGTTCGTCACAGGTCAGTCGCTGCGCTTCACGCTGCCGGCGGTCGCGATCGGTATCTACGCGCTCGTGTCGGCGTCGCGCGGCCGCGCGCTTATCGTAGCCCTCGCGTCGGCGCTCGCCTGCGTGCTAGGCGTCGAACGCGTGTGGCGCACGTACGCGACCGATGCGATGACGTTCGGCACGCCGGGCTTCGTCGTGCTCGCGGTGCTCGGCTACATGCTCGTCGTGCGCGGCAAGCGTGGCCGTCTCGCGGCATTGCCGTTCGCGCTGGCAGTTGCCGCGACGATTGCCGCGGTGATGAACGGCGCGCATCCGGTGGCGTATTTCGCCGAACGCTACGGCAGTGCGAGCGGGCCGACGCAGGCCTTTCATTGGGTCGCCGCACGTCGCGTTGCGCGCTTACTCGCGCTCGGCGTGCCTTCGGGCGCGTTCGTCGCGACGTCGCCGCTCACCGACGTTGGCGATGCGTCGAGCGCCGCCGTGGCATGCGGCGAAGCGCGCCGGCAACAGGCCTTGCTCGTAATAAGCGCGGCCGAAAACGTGCGTTGCGCTCCCGTCGTCTATCACGATGAAGCGATGGAGATCGTCGCACCCGCCGAACCGAAAGGAAGCGGACCTTGACGGGCACCGGCTCGAGCTCCGAGCGTTGACGGAGATGTAGCGCTCGACGCGCGGCGAGGTGTAGAAGTCGCCCTTAGCGGTTCCGATGCCTCGGCGCATAGAGATCGTCGATGTCGTAGGCTCGAACGTGCGGCTCCCGTTCCAACAGTGTGGGCTCGGCGCCGCCGCAACCAATGAGCAACCACGGAATAGACTCGTCGACGTTCAGGGCATTCGCGTGGCGCAGAAGGTTGCGATAGACATCCCGCCCCAGCGGCGCCGCACGCCACTTCACGCTACCGATGAACGTGACTTTCGTGCGCCGCACGCCGACGACATCGATTTCATGATCCCCGTCGGTCGACCACCACGCTCCAACGTCGAGCGCCTCGAGTTCGCCTGCATGTACGAGTTCAGCGGCAAACGTGCGCGCCATATCTTCGAACACGGAACCCATGTGCGTCTCCAGTCCCTCGCGTAAGACATCATCGATCAGACGTTCGCCGAACCCGCGATCGATCGCGGCCTGATGCGGCTCGATGAAACGAAACCAAAAACGAAAGTACGGGTCCGTTACCGCAAAGACGCCGCGCCGAGAGGCGTTGCCCTCGGTGACCGGGACCCGTCGCGTCAGAACCGACAGCTCTTCGAGTCGGTGCAAAACGCGCTCGTTCGTGATGTTTGCCTTCTGTAGGATCGTTCCGGCGGGTTGCGCCTGCGGCGACCGCCGAAAGTGCCCGGTACGCAGCCGTTGCGTCGCCGAGATCGGTGTGCAGCACGAGCCGAGCTGAATCGACGAGTAAACCGGCGGGGTCACCGAAGAGCCGAATCAGATTTTCGCGTACCGGTCGCGCAGCGTTCCACTCACGTAAGTAGAGCGGCGTCCCGCCGAGAACACCATAGACCCGCGCTCGATCGGCGGGCGTAAGCGTCGGTACGAAAAGCGCCGCCTCGCGAAAGGTGAGCGGGCCAAGACGGATTTTTGCCGTGAAGCGCTGGTGAAGCGGCGCCGACCCATTATCGAGATCCGCCATGAAGCTCTGCGACGAGCCGCACAAGACGAGCATGATCGACGAATTCCGTCCTCGCAGGTCCCACCAGCGTTGTACGATCGACGGCATTCCTGGGTTCGAATCGCAAAGGTATGAGAACTCATCGAGGACGACGACAAGCCTCTTTTCATCGCAACGTGCCGTCAGATCGTCGAACGCGGCGTCCCAAGTCGGATATGAATAACCAGGTGGGAACGTTCCCAGAGCGCGTTCTACTTCACGCGTGAAGGCAGTCAGCTCTACGTTCGGCGCCTGCCGAGTCGCTTGGTAGAAGATCGCTCGCCGATTATGGATGAAATGCTGTAAGAGGTATGTCTTGCCGATCCGCCGCCTTCCGGAAACGAGGACGAGCGCGCCGGAATCACGTTCCGCGACATCTTGCAGCACTGCGAGTTCGTGGACCCGTCCGACGAACGCTGGCTGTCTTTGAAGCATGCTGTCTCTCAAGCATACTGCCTCAGAGACAGCTTGTAAAGCCGGCGCCTTCGCACCGGTCAGCCTTCGCGAGCGCGTTATCGGCGTCGCGCGGGCGGTGGAAGGTTGAAGGGGACGGGATTGAACGGCGTCGGCAGCGATGGGCCGAGGTTCGGCGAATTGGGATCGCCGTCACCCCACGAGTACACGGTGTCGCGAACGACGCGTACGTCGGCGTTTTCGACGACCAACTCGTGCGGCTTGGGTTCGAGGCCGCGTTGATCTCGCTCGGCCGATCGCCACGACCCGCGCGTGTAGCGATACAATAGTTTCGTGCCCGAGGCGAAGTCGCGGGAGACGCGATAGTGTAACGCATCGACGCGGTCCATGCGGATCGCCGTCGCGCTCCAGCCGCTAACGTCGGTTGCAAGATAGACGGGATCGCGGAATTGAGTCGCGGTCGGGACTTCGACGGTAAAGGTTACGAGTACGATCCGTCCGTTGAAACTCTGCGACGGATGTCCGAGATCGGGATTGGGCGCCGGCGTCGACAGCGCGACGGCGAAGCGTTTCACGGCGTCGTACGTCGCTTCGTCGGGCAGCTTCTTCGCCGATAATGCGAGCGCGACGACGCGACCGCTCGCGGCGTCGAAGTCCGCCCGCGCATACGTCCTGGTCTCGGGCACGAGCGTCGTCGGACCGCCGGTGCGCGCGTCGACGACCTTTACGGCCCGGTCCAGCCGAAAGCCGTCGCCTGTGGTGAAGAAGACGTAGCCGGCGCGGTCGTCGAGGATTTGTCCCGTCCACGAAACGACGGTGCCGCCCGGGCGTGGCGTCGCCGTGGCGTCGAGCGGCGGCGGCGTTTGTCCGCTCGCGAGCGACGACGGCGTGGCGACCGCGCCGCCGCGAGCAGGCGTCGTCTGTGCCGCCGCCGCAGCGAGGGCGAACGAAATGACCGCCAGTGCGACGCCGAACGGCCGACGCGTCATTTTTCGACCTGCACGGTAAATTGCGGCTGCCAACGCTGATAGCCGGCGAAGTTAAAGTAATACGAACGCGAGACGTCGAGCACGAGCTGCGGCGCAAACCGGTATCGCACTTGCACCGTCGCCTGGTACGGCGTCGCGCCGAAATTCGTAAAATTCGTGCCGTCGTCGACGACGTGTAAGAAGCCCGGGATCGGCCGTGGGTAATCGCGGTTCTCGCGCATCGTCAGGTCGAGCGCGAAACCGGGGTTCGGCGTGTACACGAGCTGTTGATTGAACGAGCGTGTGGTGGCGAAGCCGCGGAAGCCGTTGAGCGCCGGATACGGCTGACCCGTAAAGGGATCGACCGCGTTCGCATAGCCTGCGTATGCGCCCGTCTGCTGCGCGCCGTAGAAGTCGCCCGTGTTCTGGTTCGTATAGGCGACGACGAGGGCGAGCTTCTGCGGGTCCACGAGTTTCGTGAACGACACGTTCGTCGTCGTCACGTCGACGTGGTGCGGCAACGAAAAATAGGTGCGCTGCTTATCGAGGCTTGCCGAGAAGTACAGGTCGCGATGGCGGCCGCTGCGATCGCGCAGAACCGGCAGCGATTTGGTCAAGAGGTTAAAGCCCAGGCCCTTATCGTATTCGGAATGGTACGCGACGCCGCCGAGCGATTGCAGCGGCGAGATGCCGTTGTGCGCGAAGCCCGCAAACGAGCGCAGCTGATACTGCAAGGGAAGCTTCGGTATCGCTTCGCGGAAGCCGACCCACGACACGCTTACGTCGGAGGGGTGGTCGGGAAGCCAATTGTGGCTCGGATCGCCGTAATAATATTGTCCCGTCGCGAGGCGCATGTTGGGCCGCGCGAGCAGGCTGTCGTAGAATTGATCGAAGCGCGCCTGCACGTATGAGTGCGGAAGGCTGCCGGTGACCTGCAGGTCGCTGATTGCGGTGGCCGAGAGTGGCGTGGAAAACCCGTGCTGGAACGTAATCTCTTGAAACGCAATCTGCGCCTGCATCCCGGGTGAAATCCGGTCGAAGCCGACGAAATCGTATTGTTTGAGCGGCCGCGTCAACGGGCTGATCGAGCCGACGAAGTAACTGTTCGCGCTGAACTGATGTTGTTCGTAGGCCGGGAAGAAGTGGTTGTTCGAGTCGTAACGCACGTGGACGGTCGCGAGCGAATGCCGGCCGCCGGCATAATCGAGCGGTCCGTCGACGTACGCGCCCGGCAACGAATTCTGCGCGTAATACGGATTTTGTGAAAAATCGAGAAAGTAACTCGGAAACGTCGTCGCGGCCGCGCCGAAGTTGATTTTGGCCGGCGCGAAACGCACGCTCTCGCGCGGATCGATAACCGCGCGATTGGCCGTGAGGAAAACGCGTTCGCCGGCGAGGTCGGGGAGAAAAAACGTGTCGCCCGGCATCTCGCGCCCGAGAGCTGGATGCGCATAATCACCCGCGACGAAGGTCCACCGGTCGGGCTCCGAGGTGATCGGCACGAAATAGGCGCGATCGAAATCGAGGTATTCCGAGAATGCGGCTCCGTGCGTGACCGAGCCGCCCGCGATGACGCGCACGTCGCCGGCAACGACGAAGCGGTTGAGCCGCAGATCCATGAAGAATGTGTTGCCGTCGATGCGCGTACCGTCGCCGAGCGATACGCCAACATCGCCGTCGGCGCCGACGATGAAGCGATTGGAGTAGAACTTAATCGTTCGCGCGGTCAGCCGAAACGGCGCGAGCCGTAGACCCGTCGGCGGCGTCGGCGAGGGCGATGGTTCGGCGAACGCGGGCGCGGGGGCAGTCGTAGACCGAGCCGGGGATGGTTGCGCGCCTGCGACTCGCGCGAGCGGCCATGCAACGAGCGTTACGTACGCGCCGAGCAGCAGCATCGCACGCGCGAACGTGGGAGGCATCACTCCTTCAACTACGAAGCGCCCGCAATCATGACCCGATGCGTCGTCATCGTCCTCGATTCGGGCGGGATCGGCGCACTTCCCGACGCTGCAACGTACGGCGACGCTCCCGGAGCGAATACGATCGGCAACGTTGCGAGTGCCGTCGGCGGGCTAGCGTTGCCGAATTTTGCACGGCTTGGGCTCGGCCACTTGACGGCCATCCGCGGCGTCGATGCTTCGCCCGAACCGGATGCGTTCGTCGCGAAACTCAGCGAAAAGTCGAGCGGGAAAGACACGATTACGGGACACTGGGAGATGGCGGGCATCCACACGGACGTTCCGTTTCCGACCTATCCCGGCGGGTTTCCCCCCCAGATCGTCGAGCGCTTCCACGAGATCTGCGGCGTCCCGCCGCTCGGAAACGTAGCGGCGTCGGGCACCGAAATCATCGCGCGTTTGGGCGACGAACACCTTGCCACCGGCCGCCCGATCCTCTACACGTCCGCCGACTCCGTTTTCCAAGTAGCCGCGCACGAAGAGCGCGTCCCGCTGACGCGCCTGTACGATTGGTGCGAACGCGCGCGCGCGATGCTCGTTGCGCCCCATGAAGTGAATCGCGTGATTGCCCGGCCCTTTACCGGTGCATCGGGTGTCTTCGTGCGGACGCCGAACCGGCGCGACTACGCGGTCGAAGCGCCGGAAAATTTGCTCGATCGCCTGTCGGCAAGCGGCACGGACGTCTTTGCCGTGGGTAAGATATGCGATATCTTTAGCGGAAGAGGCGTCGGCCGGTCGACGCGCGTCGCCGATAATAAGGAGGCGATGGAACGCACGTACGAACTCTTGCGTTCCATCGATTCGGGCTTCATTTTTGTGAATCTGAACGACTTCGACTCGAAGTACGGTCATCGCCGTGATGTTCGCGGCTATGCCGGAGCCCTCGAGCAACTCGATGCACACATACCCGAGCTCGAAGCGGCGCTTCGCCCGGGCGACCTTGCCCTGTTCACGGCCGATCATGGGTGTGATCCCACGGCTCCCGGCAGCGATCACACGCGCGAACATGCGCCGTACGTCGAGATCGGCCGGCGCCGCGGGCTCGGCGGCACGATTACGGGTTTCGATTACGTCGGCGCGCGTGTATGGGACGCGCTCACGATGGCCGGCGCCGGACGTTCGTGACGCCTCGAACCGAAGTCAAAGCGTTCGCCACAACACCTCGTCCCACCGTCGCCGCTCGCACCCTCGAACGCCGCGTTCCACCGGGTTGGATCGTCTACAAGCGCGCGCTCGACGTCGCGTTCGCGTTTCTCGCGCTCGTGGCGTTCGCGCCGCTGGTTGCCGTTGCTGCGCTCGGCATTGTCTGCGTTTCGCCTGGCTCGCCGTTCTTCCGCCAGGAGCGTGTCGGCCGCGACGGTCGCCGCTTCCGGTTGCTTAAGCTCCGAACGATGGTGGACGGCGCGCATCTTGCCCACGACGATCTGCAACCGTACAGCGACGTCGACGGACCGGTTCTAAAGCTCCGTAACGATCCGCGCTTGCATCCCCTCGGTAAGATGTTGCGCCGCACGAGCATCGACGAACTCCCCAATCTCATCAACGTCCTGCGCGGTGAGATGTCGCTCGTCGGCCCGCGACCGCCGCTGCCGAGCGAAATTTTGCATTACGACGAATTTGCGATGAGGCGTTTGACCGTTAAGCCCGGCGTCACGTGCCTGTGGCAAATCTCCGGTCGCTCGAACCTCTCGTTCGCCGACTGGATGCGGCTGGACAACCGCTACATCGACACGTGGACGCCGCTCGGGGACCTTGCCATCTTGATTCGGACGATTCCGGCCGTCGTACGCGGCGAGGGCGCCCATTAAGGAGCGTTTGCCGCGCCACGGGCGACGGGCGCCGCAACTCCTCCGAGCGCTACCGCCCACCGAGCCCGCGACCAAGTCGCTCGCGGGCTCGACGCTGCTCGTCATGGCTGCCACGCTGGCTTCGAGCGTGCTTGGCTTCCTGCGCGAAGTCGTCAACGCGCGTTCGTTCGGCACGCACGCCGAGATGGACGCATTCCTCGCGGCAGCGACCATTCCGACGATTCTTTTCGGCGTGTTCAACGGCGCCCTCGTGAGTGCGCTCGTGCCGGTGTTTGCCGATTACGTTTCACATGGCGACGAAGAAGGCTGCGCCCGCCTCGCCGGCACCGTGTTCAACGTTTTGGCGCTTGGGCTCGCGGCGCTCGCAGCGTTGGGATGGATCTTCGCTCCCACCTATGTCGGACTTATCGCCAGCGGCTTCCCGCCGGATCAGCTGGCGACGACCGTGGAGATGACTCGCTGGCTCATGCCGAGCATCGTCGCGACCAGCCTGGCCGGCGTCTTTTCCGCAATGCTCAACGCCCGCAATCGCTTCAGTTCGTCGGCGCTGCAGGGCATCGCGATCAACGCCGTTACGATCGCGACGGTCATGTTCTTTGCCGGACGGCTCGGGATATACGCGCTCGTGCTGGGCACGAGTCTGGGCCTCTTCGCGCAACTCTTGGTTCAGGCGCCGGCGGTCGCGCGGCTCCGCATGTACCGCCCCGCCTTCGATTTACGCCACCCGGGCCTCGCCAAGATTTGGCTCACGCTTGGGCCGATCGTCGTCGGGTCGGCGGCGGGTCAAGTGGCGCTGTTTTTCGACCGCCATTTCGCCTCGACGTTGACGCCGGGCTACATCTCCGGGATGAATTACGTGACGAAGTTGGTCGGCTTTCCGCAGCAGATTTTCGCCGCTGCAATCGCGACGGTCATCTTTCCGCTATTGGCGACGCAGTTCGCCGCGGCGAATCGCAAGGGTATTGCGCGAAGCGTCGAGATGGGTCTTCGGCTCGTGAACTTCATTACGTTACCATCGGTGCTGGCGCTGGTCGTCTTGGCGCGGCCCATGTTCGCCGCGCTTTTTCAACGCGGTGAGTTCGGCGAGACGGCGACCGATTTGTGCGGCGGTCTGCTGCCCTATGCGGCGATTGGGCTCGTCGCGCTCGCGGCCTGCGTGGTGCTGACGCGCTGCGGCTTTGCGTGCAAGGAAACCGGCTGGACCGTGGCAATTTCGATCGCGACGGTCGTGCTCAACGTGGTTCTGTCGGTCGTGTGGCTCAAACCGCTCGGCGCGCGCGGACTGCTGCTTGCCAATGCGGTCAGCCAATGGGTGCAGGCGACGCTGCTGCTGCTACTGGTGCGGCGGCTCGTGAGCGAGCTCGATTGGCGTAGCGTCGGATCGTCGTTCGTGCGCGTGCTCGCGTGCTCTGCGATCATGGCGTTCGCGCTCGTGTGGATCCGGCTGCTCGGCGTACACGTCGGTGAATCGTCTTATGCCCGCGCATCGTATCTAGCCGGACAGCTCGGCATCGGCGGATTCGTCTTTTTGGGAGCGGCACGGATTCTCGGCGTCGAAGAATTGGGACTCGTGGTGCGTCTCATCGTCCGCAAATACGAATCGCATGTGCCGAGCCCGCCGGAAAATCGCGAGGCTCCGATTGCTTGACACGTTCGTCCGGGTCGGGCGCTTCGCGCGTAGTGATTTCTTCCTACAGTCCGCCATCGTGTTCGCGTCGTCGATGCTCATCAACGCGCTCGGCTATCTGTTCCATTTTGCGATCAGCCGGCGCATCGGCGTCGTGCAGTATGGCGAGCTTTCGGCACTCAACGCCGCCTACATGATCTGCCTGACGGTCGCCGGCATATTCGCGACGATCGTCGTGAAGTACGTAGCCGAACTTCGAGCGGCGGGCGACGCGGAGCGGCTTGCGGCATTCGCGCGCCGGGTCACGGTCGTAACGGGCATCGTAAGTCTGGTTGCCATCGGCGCGGGCATCCTCGCCGCGCGTGCCATCGGCGACTTCCTTCGCATCGACGATTTACGCGCCATCACGTTTACGGTTGCGATCATCGGCCTCACGTTCTGCGTAGGACCCATGCGTGCGGTCTTTCAAGGCGTGGAAGAGTTCGTCGCCTTCTCGTTGCTCTCCACGATCGAGAGCATGCTCAAAGCAGCGCTCGGAATCGCCTTCGTCTATGCCGGCTACGGCGTCGCGGGAGCGTTCGGCGGTTGGACGATCGGGACGATCGTCGCTTTGCTCGCGAGTTTAGGCGCGATCGCCCGGCGCTTTCGCGGCGTCGCGCCGGTTCCGCTCTACATCGACGTGCGCCGTTTGGCGCAGACCGCAGCCAACGTAGCGGCCGCCATGCTGATGCTGACGGTCCTCGGCTATTTCGACGTGCTGATCGTCAAGCATTACGCGGATCCGACGACGGCCGGCTTATATGGCGCGATCTCGCTCGCCGGGAAGATCCTACTGTTTTTCGTGGCATTCGTGCCGACGATTGCGTTACCGAAGGCCACGCGCATCGCGCTCTCCGGCAAGTCGGCGATGCCCGTATTCTTGCAGGCGATGGGTCTCGTCGTCGCGATCTCGACGGCCGGCCTGTTCGTCTACGCGCTCTTCCCGGGCTTCATCGTTACCGCGCTTGCGGGCGCGGCGTTCGCGCCGGCCGCCCCGTACGTGTTCTCATATGGGGTTGCCACGGTATTCCTCGCAGCGCTCAACGTCGTGGTGACGTATAAGATCGGCATTCATCGCTTCGATTTTCTCGTACCGCTCGGTGTCGTGACGATTGCGGAGATCGCGGGCGTGTCGCTCCACCACCGAACGCTCTCCGACGTCATCGCCGTGCTTTTGGCCGGAAATGCGGCGGCGCTCGCGATCACGCTGCTCGGCATCGATGCTCCGCGCGCTCACGCGCGGGCGGTTACTTCTTCCGCCGACGCCGCCGCGTAGTCGCGGGCCCGGCGCGTCGCCCGCGCGCGCGCGACGATCGCGACGGTAGCCCGATCGTCTATTGCGGCCGCGATCCGCTCGGCTGCATCGCCGTTGCCGAACAGCGGCGGGTGGCTTGTGGGACGCGGCAGGTCGGCGCGTAGCGCCGCGCGGATTGCTTCCGTCGCGGCTCCGACGAGCCGGTTCCAGCCCGCCTCCACGGTATTGGTCCACTCCGTCGAATCCCGCAACGTCACGCACGGCACCTCGGCAAAGTATGCCTCGCGCTGGACGCCGCCGGAGTCCGTAAGAATCGTTCGCGCCCGCGTTTCCAGGGCGACGATGTCGAGGTAGCCGAGCGGCTCCACGGCCACGATCGGATCGGGCAGCGCGATGCGGAAGTCTCGTAGCCGGGCGGCGGTGCGCGGATGGACCGGAAAGATCACGCGGCGCGGGGCGCCGGCGAAGCCGGCGACGATTGCCGCCAGGCGCTCGCGGTCATCGGTATTTTCTGCGCGATGCAGCGTGAGGAGGTCGAACGGTTCGCCGGCCAGTGCTCGCAAGCTCGGTGAAAGGTCGGCCTCGGCTAGCTTGCGCGCGCGCAAAAAGATGTCGTACATCACATCGCCGCAGACGTGCACGTCGCGCGTGATTCCCTCTGCCCCGAGCCGGTCGCGCGCCGGCTCGTCGGTGACCAGTGCAATGTCGGCGATGTGGTCGGCGACGATGCGGTTGATCTCTTCGGGCATCGTGCGGTCGTACGACCGCATCCCACCCTCAACGTGCGCGAGCGGCAGGAATAGCGCCTTGGCCGCGATCGCGCCCGCCAGCGTACTATTCGTGTCGCCTCGCACGATGACGAGGTCGGGATCTTCCCGGCGAAAGACGTCCGCAAGTCCGGCGAGCATTTGGGCGGTTTGCGCGGGTCCGGTGGTCGCGCCGACGCCGAGGTGGACGTCGGGATCCGGGATATTTAACTGTTGAAAGAACCGGTCCGACATGCGCTCGTCGTAATGCTGTCCGGTATGGACGAGCACTTCGCTGTGACGGACGCGCAACAAGGGCGATAAGACGGCGACTTGAACGAATTCAGGACGCGCTCCGACGACGGAAATTATCTTCACCGGTTGACCGTCATGAAAAATAGTATCGGTTCGAAAGTAAACACTTCTTCCTCGTTCGTGCGGAGGGATGTGACGCGGCGCGCATTAAGCGCGTTCTAGTAGCGTGAGTGCCGAAAGACTATGTAGGCTTCGCTGCTTTATTTCCGGAGGCGTTCGTTTCCCATGAGTACTACCGTCGTCGCACCCGTGCCCCTGGTCGTCCCCCATGTGGGCGAAGAGGAGGTGGCTGCCGTCTCTGCCGTGTTACGGTCGGGCCAGCTCGCACAGGGGCCCGAAGTCGCTGCCTTCGAACGGGAGTTTGCTCGCACGATCGGCGTCGCTCATGCGGTGGCGATGAATTCCGGTACGGCCGCCAATCACGCCGGCCTGGAAGCTCTCGGGATCGGCGACGGTGATGAAGTGCTCGCGACCCCTTTTACGTTTGCTGCGACCGCTACGCCGATCGTGATGCAACGTGCCGTGCCGCGCTTCGTCGATATCGATCCGCGCACGTTCAACGTCGACCCGCAGGCGATGCTTACGGCCGCGGGCCCCAAGACGCGCGGTGCGGTGCTCGTCGATCTCTTCGGTCTCCCGGTCGACACGCGCGGTGTGAGCGATCTGCGCACGCGCGGCGTGCGTACGCTCGAGGACGCGTGTCAGTCGGTCGGAGCGATGCGCGATGGTCGTAGCGCCGGCGCGATCGGCGAAGCTGCGTCCTTTTCGTTTTACGCGACGAAGAATTTGATGACGGGCGAAGGCGGCATGCTCGTTACGAACGACGACGGACTGGCGGAAAGCGCGCGCCGCTTCCGGCAACACGGCCAAGGCGAGCGCTACGAATATCTGTCGCTCGGTTACAATTATCGCATGACCGACGTCGCCGCCGCGATCGGTCGCGTGCAGCTCGGACGGCTCGAAGATATCTCGCGCGCGCGCCGTGCGAACGCCGCTTTTTACGATGCAGAACTCGCCGGCGTGCCGGGGTTGACGACGCCGCTCGTTCCGGCCGGGGCGGAGCACGCGTATCATCAGTACTCGATTCTCATCGACCCCGAGCGCACGCCGAACGGCTGCAATCGCGACGACGTGCGCGCGAGGCTAAGCGAGCGCAACATCGGCAGCGGCATCTACTATCCCAAGCCCTTGCACCTTCATCCGCTTTTCGCGCGCTACGGATACGGCCTCGGCGATTTCCCGGTTGCCGAGCGCGTCTCACGGCAGATCCTCGCGCTGCCGATTCATCCCCATCTCGATCGCATGCAACTCGAAACCGTCGTGCACGCGCTGCGCGAGATCGTTGGAGTGCGTTCCGCGTGAGTAAGGGCGACCTGCGCATCGGCGTGGTCGGCTATGGATCGATCGGCCGCCATCATGCGCGCAATCTGGCAGCGATGCCGGGCGTCCGTTTCATCGGCGTCGCCGAACCGTCGGCGGTCGCCGCGGCCCAGGCCGAAACGGCCGGGCATACCGTCTTCACGTCGGCGCGCGACCTCATCGCCGCCGGTCTCGACGGGGCCGTTATTTCCGTTCCTACGAGCCTGCACGAAGAAGTCGCAAGCCCGTTCATCGAGGCGAACGTCGCGCTTCTGATCGAGAAGCCGATCGCCCACACGATGGATGCCGCCAAGCGACTGATGGCGCGTTGCCAGCGAGCCGACATTCCGCTCATGGTCGGCTACGTCGAACGGTACAATCCGGCCATGACCGCGGTGCGCGACTTCGTCGCGACGGGAAATCTCGGGCGGCTGATCAGCATGTCGGCGCGGCGCGTCGGCGTGTTGCCGCCGCGCATTCGCGACGCGAGCGTGCTGATCGACATCGGCGTGCACGACATCGACATGGCAGCGTTCATCACGGGCGCGCGTCTGAATCTGCTCTGCGCGCAAGGCGGCATGGCGGTGTTGCGGGACCGGCTCGACTTTGCGACGTTACTGCTCGACGCGGCGGGTTGCGTCGTTTCCATCGAAGCGAACTGGATCACGCCCGTCAAGGTACGCGAGCTTTCCATCACCGGCACGCACGGATATTGTCGCGTGGATTACATCACGCAGGAAGCGTGGTTCGCACCAGGGGTGTCGTACGAGCCGACCGGCGACTACGACGAGCTGGTCAAGCAGTACAAAGAAGGCACGTTGATCGCGCTGCCGGTCGAGAAGCGCGAACCGCTGGCGTGCGAACTCGACGTGTTCGTCAAGGGGATTCGCGGCGGTCCGCTGCCCCATCCGGGCATCGCGCTCGCGTCGTTGCGCATCGCCGAAGAGGCGACCGATTACATCAACCGCGTACCGACCACGATCGCGGTCGGCAGTCTGTGACGGCGCTTACCGCGGGCGCATTCGTTCACGAGACGGCGCTGGTGGAAAACGGCGTTCAGATCGGCCCGGGCACGAAGATCTGGCATCAAGCACAAGTGCGCACACGCGCGCGCATCGGCTCCCGCTGCATCGTCGGTAAAGGTGCGTTCGTCGACTTCGACGTCGTGATCGGCGACGATTCGAAGCTCCAGAATTATGCGTGCGTGTATCACGGCGTCACGCTCGGCCGCGGGGTGTTCGTCGGCCCGCATGCCGTCTTTACCAACGACGTCCGGCCGCGCGCGACGGACCCGTCCTTCGAGCCGCTCGGTGACGGAGATTGGGAAGTCGGTGTTACCTCCGTCGGCGACGGTGCCGCCATCGGCGCGAACAGCACGATCCTGCCGAATATTACGATCGGCGCCTGGGCGATGATCGGCGCAGGCGCGGTCGTGACTCGCGACGTCGAGGCGTACGCACTCGTCGTCGGCACGCCGGCACGCCGCATCGGGTGGCTCTGCCCGTGCGGTGCCCGGCTCGCAGAGCCGGCGACGGCCTGCCCGCGCGGACACGCGCTCCCGGCAGATCACCCGCTAACGCGCTAAAACCGCCGAACGTTTACGACGTTGGCTGCGCGGAAAGCGGCTTCGATCGCTTCGACGTTGTCCGGACGCGCGAAGTAGGCGACGACCGATCGTCCGCGGTCGAGCGCCTCGGCGTAATTTTCCATCTCGTTGTCGGGAATCTCGAATTCGCCCAGCCGATCGTTGATGGAGCTGCCCGAGAAGTAGTCGCGGCGTCCTTGCGTGCGCGTGAGTCCCGGCACGCCCGTGCCGGTTGCGGCCGTGTCGCTGAGCCGGTCGCCTCCGGCGATGCCGCTCGAACCTTGGGACTCGGCGTCTTCGGGCGAAAGCACTTGAAGGTCGTCGGGCTGATGCCCCGCCTCGCGAAGCGCGGTGCGCAGCACGCTCAGGTCGTTGCCCTGTACCAAGCCCGTCACGATGGTCGCCATGCCGTCTCCCTCACCAAAAATGCGTCTTACGAAGTTCGGCGGCTTCGCGCTCAGGCGGGCCGATTCATCGGCGGCGTGCTCCGCTCCGTCGCCGTGGGTGAACCGTGCGTGAACGCGCGAAACGACGACTCGCGGACGAATCCGAGGCAGGCCGCCCCGAGTCCGACCAGCACGACCAAGGCTGCGACCGCCCAGCCGACGAGCGGAAACGACTCGGCGGCCGTAATGACGAGCAGTCCGAGCACGAGCGCGCCGAGCGGCGAAGGCGTTGCGCGCGGGACGAGCAGTTCGTACAAACGCCGCCCCAGCAATAATGCGATGCTCGCCGAACCGATCCAAAAGCACGCGAATAACGCGGCGAATTCGATCGGAATCAGCGGAATGCCGATCACGCTGAAGAGCAAGAGAATCGCTACCGGGACCACGGCGACCGAGACGGCCACGCCGGCGACGCCCGAAAGCGCGGGATGCTTCTCGATGCGATCGAGCGCGACGCGCACGCGCACGGGAAACAACAGAAACGCAAAGACGACGAGCAGATTCCACGCCAAGAGTTTCGAAAATCCACCGTATTGCGTGAGGAAGTCTTCGTGGGACAGCGGTCCGGCCCAGGGAATCGCATCGCCGTCGAACGCGTTCACGACGCGGCCCGTAACGACGCAATCGTCGAGTTGGTCGAAGCGTCCGAAAAACTCGCGAACATCGCCATCGACGACCGCACCCGCGCCGCACGAGACGTTACCGAACACGATGTCGAGATTACCGCGAACGACGTCGCCGTCGCCCAAACGTACGGTGCTGAACCAAACGGTGCGCCCGTGACTCGGCGCTTCGGCGCGCGCGGGCGCGAGCGTCGTTGCGAGCGCTGCAAGCACGAAGCCGAGCGCGATCGAGCGTTTCATCGAGTCTCCTCCACCGGGATGGTGGCGGTAACGCGGCGCGCGCGCAGGAGCGCGTAGAGCGCTACGATCAGCACGACGCCCGTGACGTCGACGCCGAGCAGCACGCCGGCTGCTGCCGTAACGTCGAGCGTCCGCGTGCCGAAGAGATGGCTCGAAGCGCTGGTCAACACGGCGAGCGAGGTACCGGCTCCGCCGGCCGACGCGCGCAGCCATGCAAGCGCCGCCCGGGCGCCGGCCCCTCCCCAAATCAGGTACGACGCAATGGCGGCCCAGCCGAACGCGACGTAGGCCGCGATCATCGCAAAGTGCCGCGCCGGACGAACGACGGGCGGCGGCAACGCTCGCACGTCCGCCATCACTTTAAAGGTAAAGTTCGCCGCCGGGGCCGGCGTCGCAGGTGCGACCAGCAGGCCGTCGACGACCCGCAATTCGGTCAATAACGACGAGCAGGCGGGGCAACCACGTACGTGCGCTTCGAGACGGGCGCTCGCAGCGGGCGCGAGCGTCCCGTCGACGTAGCCGGGAAGCAGCGTCTCAAAATACGAGCAGCGCACGTGCACCTCCGATCGTCGCGTTACCGGCGGGCGAGGCCGCGGCGGCTTCCTCACGCGCGCGCATCTTTTGCGCCAGCGCCAACTTGCCGCGATGAATGAGCGTCTTTACGTTGCCCAAGGACAGCCCCATCGTCTCCGCGATCGTCTGATATTCCATGTTGTCGTAATAGCGTAGCGACAATATCGCGCGCGTGCGCTCCGGCAGTTCGCTAAGCGCCGCGCGGACTTCGGCCTCAGCCTCACGGCGCAACATGCCGCCGGCCGGATCCGCTTCCGGCGAAAGATCAGGCAGTACGGACTCCATCGTGCGCTCGTCGCTCAACTCTTGCACCGGCGGCCGGCGTCGCGAACGCGCGAGATGCGTGCGCACGACGTTGCGGGCAATATGGTAGAGCCACGTCGAGAATTTTCCGAGATTCGGATTGAACGTGCCTAGGTGAACGTACGCACGCACGAACGTGTCTTGGGCGAGATCCGCTGCGTCGGAGGGTACGCGGACGCTCGCGCTGATGAAGTTCGTGATGCCGCGTTTGTAACGGTCGATCAGGACGGCAAACTGGTCGCGGTTGCCGCCCAGGACGAGCCGGACCAACTCTTCGTCGGCCAACCCTTCGATCGTTATCCTCCCTTCGTGGTGTGGGCGGTGATACTCGCGTTCGGGCGGCAGGTTTCGACGCCCAATGGGTTCCGCGTGCGAAGCGTGAATCTCCGTCCGCAGACCATGTATCTTCGCATCGACGAACGGACCGTCGACGCTTCTCGCGTGCTGGCACGCGCGATCGTCGCGCCCGTGGAACGCTTTATCGCCGCGCACTCGACCGTATCGGTCGAGCGTTCGGTCCTGCGCCTGCTCGGCGTCGATGGCGTCGGGCACGGCGATGCGCCCGTGCCGAACCTCTTCTTGGAGCGACTCGGCGCCGAGCGGACCCGCAGCGGAGCCGCCCGTTATATTGGAGCGCTGGTCGCCGAGACCGGACGGACGCCCGACGATGTGGCGTCCGCCGTGGCCGACGGCAGCCTCGACGTTGCCCTCGCGGACGGCGTCCCGGAATACGAAGCGCGCCGGGTGCTCGGGCGCTACGTCGATGCGGCGCTGATGCGAATCGATGCGCGCCGCTCGGAACGCGTCCGGCTGCTCGAGCGCCTGCCGCAAGCCGCCCCGCCGCTGCTGTACGTCATCGTCGCCTCCGGCAACATTTACGAGGACCGAACGGCTGCCGTCGCCGCCGCCGAAGCCGGCGCGCAGATTATCGCGGTGATCCGCTCGACCGGCCAATCGCTTCTCGACTTCGTGCCGTACGGCGCTACGACCGAGGGCTTCGGCGGAACCTATGCGACCCAAGAAAATTTTCGCGTAATGCGCGAGGCGCTCGACGCCGTGTCGGAACGGCTCGGCCGTTACATCATGCTGACGAATTACGCCAGCGGCCTCTGCATGCCCGAAATCGCGACGATGGCTGCGCTCGAGCGGCTCGACATGCTGCTGAACGACTCGATGTACGGCATTCTGTTTCGCGACATCAACATGCGGCGAACGTTCGTCGACCAGCACTTCTCGCGGATGCTCAACGCTCGTTCCGGCATCATCATCAACACGGGCGAGGACAACTACCTGACGACCGCGGACGCCGTGGAACAAGCCCCCGCCGTGCTCGCATCGCAATTCATTAACGAAGCGTTCGCCGAGCGCGCCGGCTTACCGGCCGCGCAGATGGGTCTCGGCGACGCGTACGAGATCGACCCATCGCTCGAAGACGGCTTTCTCTTTGCGGTGGCACAGGCGCAATTGGCGCGTCAATGCTTCCCGGGCGCCCCGCTCAAGTACATGCCGCCGACCAAACACATGACGGGCGACGTGTTCAAAGGCCATTTGGTCGACGCGATGTTCAATCTCACGTCGGTCATGACGAAGCAGACCATTCATCTCTGCGGCATGATGACGGAAGCGATCCACACGCCGTTTCTCGGCGATCGCGCGCTCGCGCTCGAAAACGCGAAGTACGTCATGACGACCGCACGGCACTTCGGCGACGAGATTTCCTTCAAAGAAGGCGGCATCGTCGAACGCCGCGCGCAAGCCGTACTCGGCGACGCGCATGCGTTACTCGAGCGCGTGGCCGAACGCGGGCTCATGGAATCGATCGAAGCCAAAATCTTCGCCGACGTGTCGCGCACGCCCGAAGGCGGCCGCGGCTACGAGGGCGTGTTCCAACGCGGCGAGGACTACTGGAACCCGTTCGAAGACGCGCTCGCTCGAGCGCCCGCGCTCGCGTAATGTTGGAGGCGTACCGCGACGACGCTACGTGGGTTCGAGCATTGATCGACGGCGGTGAGTCGGAGCGCGTCGAATTCAAGTCGAGCCCAAAGAGCGATCTGCGCGAAGCAATCTGCGCCCTCGCGAACGACCTATCCGGGAGCGGAAAACCCGGTTTCCTATGCGTTGGAATCACCGACGACAAGTGGAATGCTCGACTGAGGATCGACGACGGGCTACTCGCATCGTTAGCTCAAATGCGCTCCGACGGCAGCTTACAACCGCTTCCGAGTCTCGATGTCCGCAGCGTGGAGTTGGACGGCGAGCCGTTCGCACTAATCGTCGTTCGTGCGACGGACGATCCGCCGATGCGCTATCGCGGACGCGTGTGGGTGCGTGTTGGAACCACGACGCAGGTCGCGTCGCCGCAGGACGAACGCGTCTTGGTGGAGCGCCGGACATCGAGCTCCCTTCCATTCGACCACCGGCCTGTGAACGAGACGAGCCTCAGCGACATCGACCATGACTATTTCGACGAAGAGTACCTCCCGGCGGCTTACGCTCCAGAAGTGCTGGAAATGAACGGTCGCTCGCGCGCGGAGCAGCTCGAGGCGCTTCGCTTCGTCGCGCAAGCGACGCCAACGGTCGCGGGTATCCTGGTTCTCGGGAAGCAGCCGCGGCGATCGCTGCCCGGTGCGTACGCTCAATTCGTCGTGTTCGCCGGGTGCGATCTCACGAGCGACGTCGCAGATCAAAAAATGTTGGAAGGTCGACTGGACGCCATCGCCCAGCAACTAATCGAACTCGCTCGACTGATCGTTGCAGTACCTCTTCATCTGCGCACCGGAGGCAGGGACCGAAAGACGCCACGCTATCCGCTCGCGGCTCTGCAAGAGTTTATCGTGAACGCGCTTCTTCACAGAACGTACGAGGGAACGAATGCCCCGACGCGCGTGTATGCTTTCGAAGACCGCGTGGAAGTATGGAGTCCGGGTGGCCCGTATGGAATCGTAAGCAAAACCGCGTTCGGGCAGCCCGGCGTGACGGATTACCGTAATCCGGTGCTCGCGGACGCGTTACATGTGCTGGGCTTCGCTCAGCGCTTCGGATTCGGAATCGCCGCTGCACGATCGGCGTTGTCGGAGAACGGCAATCCCTTGCCGGTCTTTCAAATCGACCAGTCGTTCGTTAACGTGATCGTGAGGGCCGCGGGGTGAGATCCGTCGCGTTATTCAATAACCGAGGCGGCGTCGGCAAGACGATGCTCGTGTATCATCTCGCGGCAATGTTTTCGGAACTAGGGGCTCGCGTCTTGGCCGTCGACCTCGATCCGCAGGCAAACTTGACGGCCATGTGCGTCGCAGACCAAGAATATCTCGCGCTCTGGCCCGACGGCTCGCATCCGCGCACGTTGCTCGGCGCCGTAGGGCCGGTCATGAACGGCACGGGAGACGCCGTGGCGCCGAAAGTTATCGAAGTCGACCCGCGCTTCGCGCTTCTCGCCGGCGACCTCGCGCTCGGTTCTTTTGAAGGCGCCCTCGCCCAGAACTGGCTGGATGCCTTGAATGGCAGTGCCGATGCCGTCCGTCGAACGACGGCTTTCGCTCGAATCGTAACCGAAGCTTCCGCGGATTGGAATGCCGATCTGGTCCTCATCGATGTCGGCTCGAATCTCGGAGCGCTCAACCGCGCGGCTCTCATTGCGGCCGACCATGTGATCGTTCCGCTGGCGCCGGATCCGTTCGCTCTGCAAGCGTTGCGGAGTCTGGGGCCGGCGCTCGGCGCCTGGCAGCAGGAATGGCGCGACCGAGAGAGTTGCAACCTGGACGGTAGCGTAGCGCTTCCGCAAGGAAGCATGCAACCGATGGGATACGTCGTCTTGCATCATGCGATGCGGCTCGACCGGCCGGTGTTCACATACGGGCGCTGGATACAGCAGATTCGTAGCGGGTACTCCCGTTACGTGATTGGTTGCGAGCAAGAAGCCTCCGGCGATTCGCACGCCGACACCCAGTGTTTAGGCACGATAAAAAATTACCGAAGTTTGATGCCACTTGCCGTCGATAGTCGTAAGCCCATGTTTGCGCTGCAGTCAGCCGATGGCGCGCTTGGAGCGTACCGAGATGCCGTTGGAAGCTGCTATCGAGAGTTTCGGGCGCTTAGCGAAGAGGTCGCACGGCGACTCGACGTCGATCTACCGATACTACGGGGACTCGCGTCGTGACGTCGATCAAGCCGTACGGCGATACCAAGGACGACGGCAAGGTGCAGCTGTCGTTTACGCTGCCGGTGGAGTGGAGCGAGGCGGCGGACGAAGCGGCGCGTCAGCTGGTCGTGAAGATGGGGTTCGCCGATGTGGCCGTGGCCGAGGGCCGGCCGATCGCGACCGGGTTCTCGTTCTTCGTCGTGTATGCGAGCACGCCGGTGGCGATCGATGCTCATTCGATCGTCGCGCCGTCGGCCAAAGCACATGCCATGTCGATGGAAGAAATCGACGAGCTCGTGCGGGAACGCGTCGGACGCAAGATTCGTATCGCAGGTGCCTGCATCGGAACCGACGCGCATACGGTCGGCATCGATGCGATTCTCAACATGAAGGGCTATAAGGGCGATTATGGCCTGGAGCGTTACAAAGAGTTCGAGACGTATAATCTGGGCAGTCAGATCTCGGTGGAAGCGCTGGTCGAGTTCGCAAAAGAACGGCGGATCGATGCGCTACTCGCCTCGCAGGTCGTGACGCAAAAGGGCAGCGACATCGCCAACTTCACCGCGCTCGCGGAACTGCTTGAAGCCGAGAACTTGCGCGACGACGTGCTGCTCATTGCGGGTGGGCCGCGGATGACGAATCTGCTGGCGACCGAACTCGGCTACGATGCCGGCTTCGGGCGCGGCACCCTTCCGAGCGACGTCGCGGCCTTCGTCGCGACGCGCATGGCGGAACGGCGCGTGGGCGCATCTTCGCGCTGAGCGCGGGGTGCTTGGCGATGCGCGCTTCGGCGGCGATGGTCGCGGCGTTCTTGTCGTGCGCTGCGTCTCTGTCCGGCCAGCGAGCGGAGGCGGTCGCTGCAATCACCGGCGCAGCGATCGCTACGCCGGACGGCGATGGCGCCGCATGGTCGGTCGCGGCGCTCGCCCGCTTGCGTTCAGATGTCGATGCGATGTTCGCGGCGCAGCGCGGTTCGTACGAACGCGCGCATGTGGGCGTGCTTGCGGTCGACAGCCGTAGCGGTGCGGTTCTCTACGCCCGCAATCCGGACGACGAATTGCAGACGGCGAGCGCACTGAAGCTGCTCGCCGGAAGCGTCGCGATCGACGAACTCGGACCGGCATTTCGTTTCCATACGAGCCTCGCGTACGATGCGTCGCGCGGCGCACTCGTGTTGCGCGGCGGCGGAGATCCGTTTCTCGGCCATGCCGACATGCGTGCGGCGGCGGCGGCGGTGCGTGCCGCAAGCGACGTCACGTTCGATCGCATACGCGTCGACGATCGCCGCTACGAGCGGCGTCCGTATCCCGACGGCTGGGAGTGGGACGACTTTCCGTACTACTATGCACCGCGACTGTCGGCGCTGCAGTTCGAAGAGGGCATCGATACGTACGCGGTCGTCCCCGGCGACGCCGTCGGCTCGCCCGCCACCCTCGCGCTCGACGGCGAAGCGGTCGACGCCGCGCCCGAGCGCTGCGATCGGAACGTCGGGACGCTCGTCGCGCGCGTGCGAACCGGTGCAACCGGGTCGCGGCCTTCGGTCGACGTCGACGTCAATGGGGACGGTTGCACGGAAGTCGCCGGCTCCGTGCCGCTCGGGGCCACCGGCGTCACGGTCGACGTGACCTCGGCCGACCCTGCGCTGCGCGCCGCGAACGCCTTGCGCGTGGCGCTTGGGAACGCGGCAGCGACGGTCGTTGCGCGCGACGACGAGCCGCCGGATCTCGCCGCACGCGTCTTGTGGTCCCACGATTCCGAGTCGCTCGACACGTTGCTCGGCGCGAAATTTTGGATACCGTCGGACAACTTGGTCGCGGAAACGCTCGTGCGCGAGATCGGGATCGCGGCCACGCCGGGACGCGGTTCGACGGCGAACGGCATGGCTGCCGAGAAGCGCTGGCTCGGGCGTATCGGCGTCGACGTTGCGACGGTCACGCTGGCCGATGGAAGCGGCCTATCGCAGTACGATCGCGCCACGCCGGCGGCGCTCGTTGCGATCTTGCAACACGACTGGCACGGACCGCACCGCGCGCTCGTCTTGCGCTCGCTGCCGGTAGGAGGGGCGGGGCGCGGCAGCATTCCGGGCATCGCCGGTACGCACGCTGCCGGGCGCGTCTTCGCGAAGACGGGGAGCTTCACGCACGTCCGGGCGCTCGCGGGCTATCTCGCGCCGCGCCGTCACGGGCGATGACGTTCGCGTTTCTCGTCGACGATTGGAATGGCGACGACGATGCGCTGGCACGGTGGCGTGCGAAGATTCTGTCGCGCTTCGTTGACGACTGAACCGACGCGCCGCACGTGACGCCACAGCAGCTCGCCCGTGCGCCGGCGAGTGCGCTGCTCGCCGTGCTGGTTATTTCGTGTGCGCGGCAGCCCCCGCCGCCGGGCCGCCGCCCCACGCCGTCGCCATCTGCGCGCGCCGCGCCGGCAACGCCGATTTTCGCGCCGGCGCCGGCGGTCGCCATGCGCTTGTCGAACGAACCGCTCGGTGTATCGCCCGACGGCGATGCGCAGTGGCTCGTACGCGTTCGATTCGTAGCGCGCGACGGCTCGCCGACGCAGTTACTTTCGGGCGGCGACATCGACTTTCGTGCACCGGGCGCCACGACGCAGTGGCAGACGCGCGCGCGTTTCGGCGGCCCCGCGGCGATCGTCTCGACGACGCACGAGGCACGCTGCGCGTGGACGTGCGTGCAATCGATCCAAGGGGAATCGCACCTGCGCAGATCACGATCGATACGCGCCCATGGCGTGGCCGCCGGGTCGTGGCGCGAGCGCTGGGCCCGCATCTCGTTCGCATCGGCTGGTTTCCCGCGGTGCGCAACCGGGCGGTGCGCATTTGGCGCCGCGATCCACACGAAACCTTGGCGGTGACTGTGCAACCGCATGCCGAGAGCGCGCCGTTATCGAGCGTGACTGACGAGTTGGTGCGGCCGGGAATGCAAGCGCGGTATGAAATCGATCTGCCGGGCCGGCCGCGCACCTTCGTGGCGGCCGGCGTTCCCGCCGAAGCGCGTCACGGCGCGCTACGCGACCTGCGCGGGAAGAAGCTGTGGCTGGCGTTTTCGCCCGACTCGCGCGATCCCGACGGCTACGATTCGCTCGATCCGCAGGCCGTCGTCGAACGCGCCGTCGCGACCGGCGTTTGCGGCATCGAGCTGCGTACGTCGTACGGTCCATTCGACGAGACGGCGGGTGCACCGCGACGAACGATCGACGCATTACTGGACGGCGCGGCCGCGCGCGGCGTCGCCGTCATAGCTTGGACCGTGCCCCGCACCCCGACGTTCGCGGATCTCGCGCGCAGCACGGCGCCTGCGCTCTACCGCACGCCTGCAGGAAACGGCTACGCCGCGATCGCGCTCGATTTGGAACGCGGCGAACGGTACCTCGGCAGCGGACCCGCCGGATACGCGGCGATCGTTGCGTACGCACGTGCGATTCGAGCGGCGCTCGGCCCGCACTATCCGATCGTCGCGACGGTCGAGGACGCCTACTTCGAACGGCTGCTGCCCGACGCATATCCCTTCCGCGAAGTCGCGGAAGTCGCGGACGTGCTGCAACCGATGGCGTACTGGCGCATGATGTCGCCGCGAGCAAGTACGCCGCGCACGGTGCGCGAGAGCCTGCGTGCATCGTATGCGACGATGCGCGCGCTTGCCGGTCGCAACGTACCGATCGATATCGGCGGCCAGACTTCGGGCGAAAGCCCCCGCGGCGCACCGCCCGCAGCCGAAATCGCCGCCGCGATTAGCGAAGCGCGGTCGCTCGGCGCATTCGGCATCACGTTCTTCGACTGGCGCGGCACGAACGATCGGCAGTGGAACGCGATCGCGCGCACGCGCTGGTGACTGCCACGCACAGGCGGCGGCTCGCCGTCGACCTAAGGGAGCCTCCCTAACGTCTGCGCGAAGGGCTCTCCTTCGAAAGGTTGGCTTTGACGGCTAAGACCGCGCTCATCACCGGCATCACGGGCCAAGACGGCTCGTACCTTGCGGAGCTATTGCTCGAGCGCGGGTATCGCGTCGTCGGCATGACGCGTCGGACGAGCACCGAGGTGCACGAACGCATCGAGCACCTCGTCGACCGCATCGAGATCGTCTCGGGCGATCTGCTCGATCAAAGTTCGATGACGCAACTGATCGGCGCGGTGCGCCCGCACGAAGTGTACAACTTGGCGGCGCAGTCGTTCGTGCCGACGTCGTGGACGCAGCCGGTGCTTACGGGTGAGTTTACCGCGCTCGGCGTCACGCGCGTGCTCGAGGCGGTGCGGGCGGTCGACGTGGGGATTCGCGTCTATCAGGCATCGAGTTCCGAAATGTTCGGTAAGGTGCAAGAGACTCCGCAGACCGAGCGTACGCCGTTCTATCCGCGCAGTCCCTACGGCGTCGCGAAGGTTTATGGCCATTGGATCACCGTGAATTATCGGGAGTCGTACGGCCTCTTCGCCGTGAGCGGCATCTTATTCAATCACGAAAGCGAACGGCGCGGTAAGGAATTCGTCACCCGTAAGATTACGGACGGCGTGGCGCGCATTGCGCTCGGTTTGCAGACGAAATTGCATCTGGGGAATCTCGACGCACGACGCGACTGGGGTTTTGCGGGTGACTATGTCCGCGCGATGTGGTTGATGCTGCAGCAGCAGAAGCCGGACGACTACGTCATCGCGACGGGACGCACGCATAGCGTCCGCGATTTTTGCCGGCTCGCCTTCGCTACGGCATCGCTCGATTACGAGGCGCACGTGGTCGAAGATTCGCGCTTCATGCGCCCCGCGGAAGTCGATCTGCTAACGGGCGATCCGTCGAAAGCAAAACGCGAGCTCGGCTGGGAACCGTCGGTCACCTTCGAAGGCCTAATCGAACGCATGGTTGCCGCCGACCTCGCCCGCCTGCGTCCGCTCGTGCAAGCCTAGCAGGCCTGGGAAAAAGTGGCGCCGCCATCTCGAACCCGCCTGTCCCGCCGAAGACATCGTCGCTCTTCGGTCACAACGCTACGGCGTTGCTCGCTCATCGCTCCTCGCTTCGACGAAACATTCGGGTCCGATCTGAGCGACGCCACTTTTTCACAGGCCTGCTAGCGCCCATGCGCGCGCTCGTAACCGGGGGGAACGGCTTCGTCGGTCGCTATCTGGTCGCGGAACTTCGCGCACGTGGAACGGAGACGTTCTCTGCCGGACGGCATGCCGACGGCGCGCAGGTCGACGTCCCACTCGATCTCGCCGACATCCAGAACGTACGCGGCGTCGTCGAGCTCGCGCGACCGAACGTCGTCTTCCATCTTGCCGCACAAGCGTTCGTTCCCGAGGCGACGCGCGCGCCGCTCGAGACTTACGATACGAACGTCGCGGGCACCGCGCGGTTGATCGAAGCGGTCCGTGCGCTCGATAAAACCGAACGTCCGCGCGTCGTCTACGTGAGCTCGGGCGAGGTCTACGGCGCACAACCGCCGGCTGCGCTGCCGCTGGCCGAGACCGCCTTACCGCAACCGGCGACGCCGTATGCCGCAAGCAAACTAGCGGCGGAAACGATCGTGCTCGCATCGGTGCGTTCGTACGGGATCGACGCGGTCGTGACGCGCGCGTTCAATCACATCGGCCCGGGTCAGAACGAACGTTTCGTCGTCGCGGCGTTCGCGGCGCGGCTCGCGGCGATCGCGGCCGGCGGTCCTCCGTATTTTCCGGTCGGTAACCTGACGCCGCAGCGCGACTTTCTCGACGTGCGCGACGTCGTGCGTGCGTACGCCGACGTCGCGGAACGGGGCCGGTGCGGCGAGGTATACAACGTGTGCAGCGGCACGCCGACGCGCATCGCGGACGTACTGCGCACGCTCGTCACCATCGCACGCGTCGGCGTCGAAATCCGCGAAGACCCGCAACTCGTGCGCCCGGTCGACGTGCCGCTCGCCTTCGGCGACAACACAAAGCTGCAAGCAGCGACGGGATGGAAGCCGGAGCTTTCGCTCGGCCGTTCCCTGCGCGACGTCTACGACGCAGCTCGCGCGCGACTTCCGGCATGAGCATCGCGTTCGTCGAGATGATCGGCGGGGCGAGCGGCAACATGTTGCTCGGCGCGCTCCTCGACGCCGGGGTCGATCGCGCTGCGCTCGAGGACGCGCTGCGGACGTTGCCGCTCGGTACGTGGTCGAGCGAGTTACGGCGCGTCGTTAAGTGCGGCGTGGCTGCGACGTACTACGATTTCGTGATTCCGGGCGGCGAGCCGGTGCGAACGCTCGCGGAAGTGCTCGACGTTCTCGAGCGTAGCGGGTTGACGGAGACGCAGCGGACGCGTGCCGCCGCGATTTACGGGCGGTTGGGCGAAGCCGAAGCGCGCGCGCACGGCGTCGCCGCCGGGCAAATCCACTTTCACGAGGTCGGCGCGAACGACGCGATCCTCGACGTCGCCGGCGCCTGCATCGGGCTCGACCTCCTGGGCGTGGAGCGCCTGTACTGCTCGTCGTTTCCGGTGGGACGCGGCACGATCGCGATGCATCACGGCCGCTATCCCAATCCGCCGCCCGCCACCGCCGAATTGCTGCGCGGCGCGCCGATGTACGACGGCGGCATCGACGGCGAGATGGTCACAACCACCGGTGCCGCCGTGTTGACCACGCTCGTCGAACGGCCCGGGGAGCGTCCGCCGATGCGAAGTGAACTGATCGGATACGGCGCCGGCCGCGCCGACTTCGCGATCCCCAACGTTTTGCGCATCTCCATCGGTGCAGCGCTTTCCGCCGGCGCTTCGCTGCCGCACGGCGTCGCCGGCGCCGTCTCCGGAACGATCGTTGATGAAGTAAGCATGCTCGAGGCGAACATCGACGACATGTCGCCGCAGCGCTTCGAACTCGCGATCGAACGGGTGCTTGCGGCGGGCGCGTTCGACGTGTGGCTGGCGCCCGTCACGATGAAGAAGTCACGCCCGGCCGTGCTGTTCGGTGCGGTAGCGCCGCCCGCGCGGGAAGGTGTCGTCGCCGCGGCGATGCTCGCGGAGACGACGACGCTTGGGGTGCGCGTGCGCCACGAGCGCCGCTACACGCTTCCGCGCGACGTCGCGAGCATCGACACGCCGCTCGGCGCCGTTCGGGTCAAGACCGCACGAATCGACGGACAAGCCCGACGCACGCTCGAATACGACGACCTTCTCCGCATCGCGCGCGAACGGAACCGTCCGTTCGACGAAATCGCGGCCATCATCGAGGAGTTTCTCGCGCATGACCGAGCGGACGCCACCTAGCGACGCCGATCCCGCAACGAACGACGACGCGCGAAGTGCGGCCGCTGCTGCAGCGGTCGCCGAAGCGGGATTCTTTCACGCGAAGGTGTCCGCGCACGGCGACGTAGCCCGGGTGTGCCTGAACGCCGCCGATCTCGCCCGCTGCGCCGCTCCGGCGGTGCGTGACGAGCTTGCGGCGTGCGTGCGCGCTACCGGATTCCGCTTCGTGGCGCTCGACCTCGATGTCGACTGAGCGCGAGCGCTCCTGGCGCGGCGTCATTTTCGCGAGTCGCGGGGCGTTGCTCGCGATCCCCGCGGCGGCGCTCGTCGTCGCCGGACGTCCGACCCGCAGATCGGTTGCGGCGGGCGTCCCACTCGCGCTTGCGGGCGAAGCGCTGCGTTGTTGGGCGGTCGGTTACTCCGGCGTCACGACCCGCGACGCTCGCGTCACCGCACCGCAACTCGTAACCGCGGGGCCATACGCGCACGTCCGCAACCCGCTTTATCTGGCGAACGCGCTAACGGCGCTTGGCTTTACGGTGGCGTACACGGGCGCGCAATCGTTCGCCGAGCGAGCCGGCTTTTTTGCGCTCGGGCTCGGAACGATGTTCGGGGTTTATGCCGCGATCGTACCGCTCGAGGAAGCCTTTCTCGCGGCAACGTTTGGCGAGGCGTTTGCCGACTATGTCGCGGCCGTCCCGCGCCTGGTGCCGCGGCGCGACGCCTACCCACGTGGGGAGGGCGCGTACGATCCGCGCGCGATCTTACGGGCCGAAAGCCGCACGTTCGTTACTTTCGGTGCGATGCTCGCTGCGCTGGCCGCGAAAGCGCTGGACGCCCCCGACGCCTAATCCGTGCGGGCCGCTCTCCTGCGCCTGGGTCGCTCGCCTAAGCAGGCATCGGAGAAAGCCGCAAGAAGCGACGGCGAACTCCTGACTCGAGGTCGTGTGCGATGCGTCTCTTGTATCGTCGTATCTTCCGCTTCATGCCGGTGCGACTTTTCTACGTTCTTGGCGTCGTAGCGAGCCTCGCGCTCGCCTCGGTATCGCCCGTCTTCGCGGCGGGCGGACAATTCGGCAACGTCGGCGGCACCGTCGTCGACGCGTCTTCGAACACCGCCGTCACCGGCGCGCGCGTTACCCTCGCGTCGCCCTCGGGCACCTTTCGTGCCACGACCTCTGCTAACGGATCGTTCACGATCAACGGCATTACCGCCGACACGTACCTGCTCACCATCGAGGCGGGCGGGTACGACGTCGTCTCGCAAGCCGGCGTCACGATCATCGGCGACCAGACCAATAACCTCGGCTCGATCCGACTAACGAAGACGCTCAAGCGCATCGCGCGCGTCAGCGCTCACAGCGCTGCGTCGGCTTTCCAACCCACGCAGACGACGGACTCGGTCACGATCGGCACCACGCGCATCGAGCAATCGACCGGCAAGAATTTGTCGACGAATCAAAAGGCGCTGTTGCTCTCGGCGCCAGGCGTCTCCGTGGCGTCGTCGGGAACGATCACGATTCGCGGCGGCCTCGAATCGGAAGTCGGCTATCAACTCGACGGCGTTCCCTTTACCGATCCATTTCTCAACTTGAACTCGTCCGACAGCCTCAACAACGGCGTCGGTAGCGTGCAAGTCGTCTCCGGACCGGGCGACGCGACGCAGGGCAACGTCGGCAGCGGCGTGATCAACACCATCACGAAACGCGGCACTTATCCATCGTTCGGCACGTTCGGAGCCGACGTCGGCGGCCCCGATTTCTTCCACCAGCTGCAATTCGAATACGGCGCCGCGACGCGTAGCGGTAATCTTTCCGATTATTTTTCGTTTACGGGACTACGCGACGTGCCGTATACGAACCTGACGGGCAGCTTCGGTTACGGTCTCTCCGAGACGAACGTCGGCACGCTCGGGAACGCGGGTTTCTACGGCGTCGGCTATCGGACGGCCGACGCCATCCGCAACAACTTCGTACTGAAGTTTGGTCACAATAATCGCCAATCGCTGCAAGTGCTGTTCAACAACGAGGACGTGCGCGCGTTCGGCAACCGTGGCGGCCTGTTTGCCGGAACGGCCAATCCGCTCGTGTATTATCCATTCGACCCGTCGCTCGCGGCGAACTACGGCATCGGCGTGGGCCTCCAGTCCAACTTCGTGCAACTCGTGCCGACGATTCCCGGATATTCTGGCAATATCGTCAACCCCTATTCACCCGAACTGCGGGAGTACGATCGAGCCAACCTGCTGAAGCTCGAATACGATTCGAATATCGACGCTAATACGTTTGGAGCGCTGCGATATTACAACACTTGGACGCAAGCGACGACGAGCGATGCGATCGGGAACGCCGGCCAGGGCGCGCCGACCTGGGCCAACACGGGCGGCCAGCGGGTCGGCGCGCAGTTCGACCTCACGCGCTCGTTCGGTTCCCGCTTTTCGCTCACGTTGCACGGCGAGTACGAAACGCAGAAGCCGCTCTGGAACGACTACGAGCCGTACGCGCTGCTCGGCGCGAACGGCGGTGGCGCGAATACCGGCGGTAGCCTCATCGGACAGTGCGGGACCGATGCTCAATACGCCGCCGGCTGCGGTGCCGTCGATTATCGCGACTTTTTGCCGGGCGGGTACGTATACCAGGCGCTCGGGGGAAATGTCGGACGCCTTCCCACGTGGGGCATCGACTATCACAACTCTACGTTCATCACGTCGGCGCAAGCGGTACGGCTGCAATGGACGCCCGTCGACAAACTGCACCTCGATCTCGGCTATCGCCGCGATGCTGAAGTGTACAAGTACGGCGTTAATCCGTTCGCGCCGCGAGCATCCGTTATAGCAATCCGACGGACGTAAATCCCGAGGCGATCGGGCCGGAGGTCTTGCGACCGGTCGTCGACGAGCCGCGCGCATCGGCTTCGTACCAGCTAAGCCGTAACGATGCAATCCGTTTCGGATACGGACGCTCCGCCCAGTTCGCCAGCGCGCAAACTGGCGGAACGCCGTCGGGCCTTTACAACTATGCCGCTCTTGCAAAGATTCCAGCGAAAGCTGGTGCCGTTTGCGGCTCGGGCGTCGCGGGTGCGCCGACGTTCCCATGTCAGAATTATGCGTCGCAACTCTTCTGGTTCGGCGACTCGAATAACGACGCGCCCGACGTCGGCAGCATTCTGCCGACGATTTACTCCAATTACGATCTGACGTACCAGCACGAATTCAGAAGCGGCTGGGGCATGCGCATCACGCCGTTCTATAAGAACGCATCCGGCGTGCCGTCGTTCTCGTACATCAGCGAATCGATTAGCCCAACGACGGGGCAATTTTTGGGCGGCGTTTTTCAGACGAACAATCTTGCCGTCAATAAGACGACCGGTGTGGAGTTTGGCTTGACCACGCCCGACCGGCCCATCGGGTTGTCGGGATTTCTCAGCGCGACGTATCAGAACGTCTTCGATTCCGTTCCACCGCTTACGAGTGGTGAGAACGGCGTACCGTCGATTACTTCGAGTTCCTTATTGCTGGGCGACGTATATCACGCGGGATACATTTCGCCGTTTCAGGCACGCCTGGGCGCGAGCTATCGTACGAAGTTCGGTCTGCGCGTCACGCCGGTCATCAACTACGACCGCGGCTATCCGTACACCCAGGGCTTCCTTACCGCCTCGGGCGTGCCGATCGGTGGCATCAACGCGAACGTCCCGCAAGTCAACGTGTTGAACGGCCCTGGCATTACTGCCGTTCCCGGATTCAACGGCTCACAAGGCATCGGTGCGGCGACGCAATACGTCGACCCGGCATTTCCAGGCACGGCGTTTCATCCGAACATTGCTGCAACGCGCGGCACGCCGGAGACGTCCGCACCCGGCGGCGTCATCTCCCGACCGAACGTCAGTGCGGACGTGACGGTCGAATACTCGCTAAAGCGCAATCGCGTCGGCATGCAGCTCTTCAACATCGCCGGCGGGCCGACGTACGGAACGATCCCCGTTCTTAACCCATATTACCAGCCCGTCACGACCGGCGTAGCTGGACGCCAGACCAATCAAGTGCCGCAAGTGCTCGACCCAAACTTCGGCGCCTCGCGCGGTTACGCAAACATCCCGAATTCGTACCGCGCCTTCACAAACTCGGCGTATCTTGCGCCGTTCAACGTGCCGTTCCACTTCGACGCCTACTACCAGCTCAGTCTCTGACGTGAGGACGCCTATCATCGACAAGAACGTAGCGCTTACCGGAGTCGCGGCGGGGCTCGTCGCACTGGCGGGCTGCAGTTCGGGCGGTTCCAGTCCGCAAGCCGTCACCACCGTCGCGCCGCTACGAGGCAAATTGCAATTAGCGGTCGGGACCGCAAACATCTTCGGCGACCTCGGCGGGGCAGGAAGCTTCGCAGGACTCAACGTCGTGGCGACGTTTCGGCAGGTACCGGGCCAACAGACGGTCGGAGCGAGTGCTACGCTCGTCAACACGCCGACGCTGACCGGACCGATGACGCTACCGGCGCCGCTCGCAAGCCCGGACAATTACGGCGCGACGCTCGCTGCCGGTCCGACCCAAACCGAGTCGGCGTCGGCAACGATCGGCGCGACCGCGCAACCGCCGGCCGGCACGTATCCCGTCACGCCGTCGACCTTCGGCGTTTCGAACGGCGTCTTTAGCACCGGTATCGAGCCGTTCAATAATACCGTCGTCGGCGGTCCCGGCGCTCTGCCGGCAGGCCAGCCGGTGTCGTATACGCCCAACATCGTTCCAGCCTACGATCCGTTGCTTGCGACCGCTAACGGCGACCCGAACGCCTTCGTACCGTTCGGCGGCCCACCCGCGTTCGATCCGAATAAGACCGGTCGCGGCACGCGCGACGGCCTCGGCGAACCGGCTACACAACTCGGCGTCGAGGAAGGGCTCGACGTTTTTGCAGGCGTCGTTCCAAACGCCGGCACGTACACGCTCGGCGTAGTGATTCCAACGCAGAATGCCGATTTGACGCTCTCGACGACGGCGACGCTTGCGACCACGGCCTTGCTGCCGGCAATCGCGCCGCCGCCAACCGTGACGACGGACGGCGTTGGTGGGCTGACCGCGATTCCCGTGACGGTGCCGCCCGGCGTAACGGAGGCATTCGTGCAGATCACCGATTTCGGTCCGACGCAGAGCACCGACCCAACGGTCGTCAACCCGCAGAGTTGTAATGGCTCGTCGACCGCCACGCCGACATACTACACGATCCGCGTGACGGCATCTGGAAATTACGCGCTCGCGCCGGCGATCGGGCCGGTAGGGAAGCCGTCGACTAACAGTCCTTCGCTGTGCACGGCCGATCAGAACACGGCGTATTCCACCGCTAACGTCACAAATTTTATGGGCGCTTCGGACGGCGACCAATTCACGGCGCAAGTTGTCGGCTTCGATTATCCGGCTTTTGGTATGTCGCCCATGAACGCGCTCGGTAACCCCGCACCGACCTTAACCGGAGCAAGCGGGCAATCCGATGTCACCGTGTCGTCCGCAATGGCGTTCATGCAACTCGCCGGAACAACAGGCTCGCAAACGCTGGCCTCCCACCGAGCGAGCAGAAGCAATGCCGCCTGGCGTGTAGCTTCACCTTTTCGCAAACGTTAAAAGACATTAAGGCAAAGCCGTCGTAGACAGAATTCGCTCCTGCACGGCGCCCTGACGGTCGCCGCCTGTTCGGCGTATCGCACCCTCTCTCTCACACTAGCTAGCACTTGGGGATTGCATGTCACGACTTTTTCGGTCGATGCGATTCGCAGCGTTGCCCCTTCGGGTCGTCGCAACGCTTGCAATCGTGTTGTCTTTCGTTCTAACGAGCGTCTTACCGGCGTTTGCCGTCGGCGGTGTCACGGGTAACGTAAGCGGTTCCGTGACCGACGCGGCCAGCAAAGCACCGGTAGTCGGCGCGAACGTTACGCTCGCAGCACCATCCGGCACTTATCGTGCCCGAACCGACGCCAACGGACGCTTTACGTTCAATGGCGTCAACGTCGACTCGTATACGCTGACGATCGAATCGCAGGGTTTTCAGACGGTCCAACAACCCGGCTTGACGGTTCAAGGTGACCAGACCATAACGATTCCGTCCGTTGCGCTCACAAAAGAACTGCGCACAATCGGTCGCGTCCGCGGTCGCCCCGCGAGCGGCGCTTTTCAGCCGTCCCAGACGACCGACTCGTATACAGTGACCGCGGCGCGCGTTCAGCAGGCTCTTGGCAAATCTGAGAACACCGACGAACGGCAGCTGCTCTTGTCGGTTCCGGGCGCCACGCTGACCAACGCTGGAAACATAACGATTCGCGGAGGCCAGCAGAATGAGACGGGCTATCAGCTCGACGGCGTTCCTTATACGGAGCCATTCTTCTCGAGCAACGCGAGTAGCGATCGACTCAACGGCCTTGGCACGCTACAAGTCGTCGAGGGTGCGGGCGATGCGACCCAGGGCAATATCGGCAGTGGCGTCGTCAACATCATTCCGAAGCGAGGCACCTACCCCGGCAATGGTCTCTTCGACCTTGAGCTTGGCACACCACACTTCGATCATCAATTGGGGATCGAATACGGTATCGCAACGCGTACCGGTAACGTGTCGAACTACTTCAGCTACGTCGGTGAGCGCAACGCGCCGTATTACGGCTATGCGAATCAGAACGTCGCGTTTGGCATCACTCGCGGCGGCGTCAACCCCTACCTCGGCGGTGCGTCGCTCGTAGCCAACGACAACATCATCGACAACTTCGTTGTGAAGTTTGGTAAAGATAATCGTCAATCACTGGGCGTCTTGTACACCAATCAAGACTTGCAGCAGTTCGGCGGGGTGGGCGGCTTGAATGGCCGCTATTACTACCTCAACGACCCCTACGTGCAACGCAACGGCGAAGCCGGGAATCCCTTGTATGGAGCAACTACGGGGCTCGGACGGTCTCCCGGCGATGGAGGGCTGTTCGCAAGCACGCTCGGGTTGACGCCTTACTATAACTTGAGCGGCAATCAGGCGACCAATAGCGTTATCAACGTGTACCAACCGACTCAGTTGCTCAAGTTCGAATACGACAACAATCTCGATGATCGTACCTTCCTGGCGTTGCGTTACTACAATTCCAATGCACTGCAAGGTACCAACAGCACATATTCGAGCAATTCAAACCCTAGCGTCAGTAATACGGGTGGGCAACGCGTCGGCGAAATCCTCGAGCTTACCCGGTCGATTGGACGCCACACCGTAACGCTCCAAGGCCAGCTCGAGAACCAAAAGCCGCTTTGGAACGACTACGCTCCCCTAGAGACACCGCTCATACTCGGCAATCAAGGGACGAGTGCTAGCATTTACGACTTCTTGCCCGCTGCGGCGAACGCGAATATTAATAACTATACCGTGAACGTTCTGGGTGGGCAGGCGCCAACGAACGGTGCGAACGGTTACGTGTATAACGCGCTCGGAGCGCAGCGTCTACCGGTAGTCGGTATTAATTACAATGGCACCGATTTTCAGACGGAAGGCGTCGGCATTCGGGATCAGTGGAGCCCGACCGATCGCTTCAAGGTCGATTATGGCGTGCGCGTCGATCACGCGAACTATAAGTTCGGTCCAAGTCCTTGGAACCCAGATTTGACTAATCCGACCGACGTGCCGCCCAACTTCATTCGCGACAACGTGTTGCACCCGACGGCAATCGAGCCGCGAATTGCAATCGCGTTTCAGCCATCGACGAACGATGGTGTCCGTTTAAGCTACGGACGTTCGGTCGAGTTTCTAAACGCACAAAGCGCAGGGACGCCAGCCGGTATGTACGACTACGGAAGGTTAGCTACGCTGGCTCCGGTACCCAATACGAATACGGTGGATCCAGCAACGTGGACCTGTGGATCGGGGTTGAATCCGGCACATCTCTTGCCTGGAAAGCAGAACGCGTCGGCAGGGGGCGGTTCGTACTTCCGCTGCTCGAGCTACGCCCAGCAACTGTTTTGGCAATACGATCAGCAGTTCGACGCGCCCGATATCGGGAACGCGGAGTCTCCGACGTACAATAACTACGATGTAACGTACACGCATGGATTCAAGAACGGATTTGGTCTCAAGGCGACCGGATTTTATCGTCTATCGACGGGGCTTACGTCGTCCGGCTTATTGAGTCAACGTGTCGATCCGACGACTGGCACGATCCTCTCGCAAGTTTTCTCAGTCAATAACAACGCGATTCAGCGCACGACGGGCGTGGAGTTCGCGGTGACTACCCCGGACCGTCCGGTCGGCTTCGGCGGATATCTCAGCGCAACATATCAGAACTCGATCTCGAGCGTTCCACCGTTGCTCCCGGGCGAGGACTCGTTGCCGCTGGTGACTACGGCATCGTTCGCGCTCGGAAATACCTACAGGTCCGGTTTTCTTGCACCATTCTCGTTCAATGCGGGTGGCGTCTACAAGTTTCGAAACGGTCTGCGTATCTCTCCGAACGTGCAGTTCAACGCCGGATATCCGACCGGTGTCGGAAATCTCATCGCCTACAATGGGCAAGTCAACGGCAAGTTCTATAACGTCCTGCAGACCAATCTCGGGAATTCGGCTCCCACTGCGGCGGGCTATAACAATGCGACGGGCTCGGCAGTGGCCCCCAACTACGTTGATCCGGCGTATCCTGGAAGCATTCTCAATCCCAACATTGCGGCTACTCGTGGTGTTGCGGAGAAGCCGTCGGCCGGCGGACTTCTGACGAACCCGTACATTACCGGCAACATCAGCGCCGAGTACACGTTTGCAAAGCGCAATACGGTCGGCGTGCTGGTTCAAAGTTTCACTGGTCAAATCTACGCCCAGCGGACTCCGGTGTCTAACACCTATTATCAGCCAGTAACAACCGGCGTCGCCGGTCCAGCTACTGGTCATCCCCGCCAGGCGGGCCCAGACTTAGTGAACGGGCGATACGCGAATCACGGTTTCTATCCGATACCGAATTCCGACTACGGTCAGGGCCCGTTTTTGCTGTTTCCAAATCAACCAACAACCTACCGCCTCTACTACCAGCTGGGTCTGTAGATGCGCGCCGTAAGTAAGGTCCCAAGCTTGCACATCTCGCGCTTTATCAGGGCAGCGGCGCTACCGGCGACCTTCTTGGTCGCCGGCTGTGGCGGCAATAGTGCCTCGCCCTTAGGTGCCACAATCGTCGTTCCGCCTTCATCGGCAAAAGTCCAGGTCGCCGTTGGAACGGCAAATATCTTCGGATTGGCGACCGGGATGAACGTAACATCGACGTTACGTACGCCGGATGGCCACTCCGTCTTGGTAAACACGCCTCGGCTCACGGGTCCATTCACACTTCCCGGCGCAGCCGGTACCCCGGATAACACCGGATCGACAATCGTTACGGGTCCTGATGCGTCCGAGATCGCGGCAGGCGGCTTGATTTCAGGAACTCCACAGGTCGTTCCGGGAACGGCTCCAGCGAAGATCCCTCCGTCGACCTTCGGCATCAGTGGTGGGGTATTTGCGTCGGGGTTTCAACCAGCGAACGCCAACAACATTGGCACACTAAATAACGCTCCATATACGGTGCCGCTGTACGATCCGTTGGCGGCCACGTCGGCTGGCGATCCGAACGCTTTTACGCCTTGGGGTGGTCCTCCAGCATTCGACCCAAATAAGGACGGGCAGGGTGCCCGCGACGGGACGTTCGATCCGAGCATACCTGGCTTCAACGAGTTCATCACGGTCTTCCAAGGCGTAAAGGTCGTGCCTGGAACTTATACCCTCGGTGTAACGATCCCGACGAACAGCAGCTCGACATCGCTTTCCGCCACTGCGACGCTCGGCGCGGTCACGACTCTGGGAGCGGTGGTTGCTCCGGCGTTCGTGCCGGATGGCAACGGTGGTGGAATGTTCGCGGTTACCCTACCTCCCGGAGTTACGGACGGACTGCTCAACATTGAAGACCTTGGGCCAGTCAAGCCGGCTGGCAAGTCGCAGCCGATCAACTGTTACGTCAATGGATCTTATCCGGCGTACTTCACGGTTCACGTGGCGGGTTCGGGAACGTACACACTGCCTGACACTGACGGCGTCGGCTCGCCGACCCAAAAAACGCCCACGATTTGTACCGGGGCGCAGAATGCGGCGGTCGCAGCGAATGTCGGAAATATGCCGGGCGGCGATCAGATCGCGATACAGCTTATCGGCGCCGACTATCCGCTGTACGCTTCGAATTATCTGTTCAACCTAGGACAGCAAACGCCGGCCATCGCCGGAGCAGCGGGTAACGACATCACCATTTCCCCCATTGTGAGCCAGGTCTCGACGTAGGGTAGACGTTACCCGCGGGAGCGGGATAGGACGGCGCGAACTATGAGGTGATGAGCATCTCGACCGTCGTCCTTTCCTCCGCTCGCACGCCGTTTGGTAAACTCGGCGGTGCGCTAGCATCGCTCTCGGCGACGACGCTGGGAGGCGAAGCGATACGTGCCGCCGTTTCGCGTTCAGGCGTCGATCCGTCCGACATCGAGCACGTCGTTATGGGCAACGTTATCCAGGCGGCGAACGGCCAAGCACCGGCTCGCCAGGCGCTGTTCAAGGCCGGCCTCTCGAAGACGGCGACGTTCGAGACTCCTAATAAAGTGTGCGCGTCCGGCCTGATCGCGGTAGTCCACGCGATGCGCGCCATCAACGCAGGACATAAGCGGGTTGCGGTTGCCGGCGGAATGGAATCGATGTCCAACGCCCCGTACGCACTGCAAAGTGCGCGGTTTGGTTATCGCTTCGGCGACGGTGAGTTGCTCGATCTCATGAACTTCGATGCGCTACTCGATCCGTTCTCGGGCTGGACGATGGCGCAGGCGCAGACGCGTGTCAATGCCGATCTCGGCATCACTCGCGAAGTACAGGACGAGTTCGCCTACCTTTCGCATCAGCGCGCGGCGAAGGCAACGGCGGACGGCTTGCTCGCCGAAGAGATCATCGCGCTAAAAGTTGCGACGAAAGCGAAAGGCAAGCTCGTCGTCGACGCGCTACCCGAGCTTGCGCGGGCACGGGTCGCCGTTGCGGCGGGCAGTAACGGCGTCTCGGAAAAGCTGTTCCGCGACGTGCCGGAGCACATGCAGGCGCAGCAGGCGCGTTATTCGAGCTACGTCACGGGCGACGTGCCGCACGCGGTCGTCGATAAGGACGAACCGATCCGACCCGATTCGTCGCTTGCCACCATGGCGAAGCTGCCACCGCTCGACAAAGACGGCACGATCACGGCCGGTAACGCGCCGGGCGTCAACGACGGCGCTGCTGCGCTCGTGCTTGCAAGCGAGGATTACGCGCGCGCGAACAAACGCGAAGTGCTCGGCACGATCGTCGATCACGCCGACGCATCGTGGGATCCGGCTTACCTGGCACTGACCCCCGCGATGGCTTCGCGTATCGTGCTCGAACGCCAAGGCCTCAAAGCTTCCGACGTGCACGTGTGGGAAGTCAACGAAGCATTCGCCGCCGTTGCGTGGAGCACCGCAAATCTGCTCGGCGTCGACCCACGTGCGCTTAACGCGCTCGGCGGAGCGGTGGCATTCGGTCATCCGGTTGGGGCGTCCGGTGGGCGCATCGTCGCGTCGGTCGTTCATCAATTGCGTCGTCGCGGCGGCGGACTCGGTATTGCCGCCATCTGCAGCGGCGGCGGACAGGGCGACGCGGTTCTCGTTAGAGTCGATTAAGGGGTGAAGCTTCTCGTCGTCGGAGCCGGTCAGATGGGCGGCGGGATCGCGCATGTCGCCGCACTTGCGGGCGACGACGTGATCCTGCTCGATCGCGAAGCGAAACTCGTCGATGCTGCGCTCGTTGCGATGCGCAAGCAGATGGATCGTGCAGTCGATAAGGGCAAGCTCGCAGCAAATGATCGCGACGCAGCGCTCGGCCGTATCGTGTCGGCAAGCGACTGGGGTGCATTCGATGTCGATGTGGCGATCGAAGCGGCGACCGAGCGCTTCGAACTCAAGCGCGACATCTTTCGCAAGCTCGACGGATCTACGCCGCCACGAGCGATCCTGGCCAGTAATACGTCTTCCATCTCGATCACGCAACTCGCCGCCGCAACGGGCCGCCCGGAACTCGTGATCGGTATGCACTACATGAACCCGGTTCCCGTGATGAAGTTAGTCGAGATCGTGCGCGGTATCGCGACTGCTCCGGCGACCTTCGATACGATTCGCGAACTTGCGATTCGTCATGGGAAGACGCCGGTCGAGGCGCGCAATTTCCCAGGCTTCATTTCCAACCGCATCCTATGCCCGATGCTCAACGAAGCGATCTTCGCCTTGCACGAAGGCGTTGGCACGGTCGACGCGATCGACACGGTAATGAAGCTTGGAATGAATCACCCGATGGGACCGCTCGAACTCGCCGACTATGTGGGACTCGACACGTTGCTGGCGATCCTCGGAGTACTGCACGAGGGTCTCGGCGATCCGAAGTACCGTCCGTGTCCATTACTTCGCGAGTACGTCGACGCAGGCTGGTACGGCCGTAAGAATGGGCGCGGTTTTTACGCCTGGGCGGATGGTATCAAAAGCCCGCGCGCCGATCTCGGCCCGGGCGGCGTGCCGGCCTTTGCTGAGGCGGCGCGTTGATCGAAGCGATGCCGCACGCGAGTTTCGCCTTGACGGCAGAACAGCGCGAAATCGGCGATCTCGCGCGTACCTTTGCCGAACGTGAGATCGCGCCGCACATCGCCAGATGGGACCGCGACCATATGTTCCCGCGCGACTTGTATGCCAAAGTCGCAGACGCGGGGCTGATGGGCATCGTCGTCGAGGAACGTCACGGTGGCGCGGGCGCCGAATACGTTGCCTACGCACGTGCGATAGAAGAGCTAGCGCGCGTCGATGCTGGAACGGCGGTCACGCTTTCCGTGCACACGATGATCGCATCCGCTATCGGCATGCTCGGTACCGACGCGCAAAAGGAACGGTACCTGCCGCGACTCGCGGCCGAAAACGTGATCGCCGGTTTCGCCTTGACCGAGCCCGGTGCCGGTTCGGACGCTGCCGCGCTGATCGCGACGGCGCGTAAGACGGCCGACGGTTACGTGCTCTCCGGCCGCAAGCAATGGTGTACGAACGGCAGTTTCGCCGGCGTCACCATGGCGATGTTCCGGACCGGCGGAAGCGGCTCCAGGGGCATCAGCGCGTTCCTCGTCGATATGGACCGTCCCGGCATCGTCGTCGAAAAAGTCACCGATAAGCTCGGCATCCGCACGAGCAACACGTGCGATCTTGCTTTCGACGACGTTCTCGTGCCGCGCGACGCGTTGATTGGCGCAGAGGGAGCCGGCTTATCGTCGGCGCTGGGCGCGCTCACGGCCGGACGCATCGGCGTCGCGGCGCAGGCGACCGGCATTTTGGCTGCGTGCCTCGATACGTCGGTCGCGTTTGCCAAAGAACGGGAAGCTTTTGGCCGGCCGATTGCCGCCTTCGAAGGCGTCTCGTTCAAGATCGCGCAGATGGCAACCGATCTCGAAGCCGCACGCATGCTCGTCTACCGCGCCGCGGCTCAATGCGACCGCGGCGAACCGTATGCGCTCGCCGCGAGCCAAGCCAAACTCTTCGCGTCCACCGCCGCGCGCAAACACGCCGCCGAAGCGGTACAGATCCATGGCGGCTACGGCTACACTACCGAATTTCCGGTCGAACGCTACTATCGCGACGCTAAGATTACCGAGATCTACGAAGGCACGAGCGAGATCCAGCAGATGATCATCGCCCGCGCCTTATTGGGACGATTCGATTAAGGCCGCGCGCCGCGAGGCCACCGTAGGGCGCTAGGCAACGCTTCCACCGAATTCGAGTTCGTCGGTCGATGAGGGATCCTCTGACGGGATCGGAAAACATTGATTAGAGGTAACTGCCGGCGTATATGGTGCGGTAAACATGCCCGCTACGATAGTTTCCGTCTAGAAGCGACAGTGCTTCCACGAGCGTCGGCAAGGCGCCAAGACGTCGTGCGTCAAAGTTGTGCAACATGAAGACTGCTTCTCTGCGTCAGGTGCAGCACAACCTTGGTGAGGTTCTACGCTGGGTCAATGACGGGGAAGAAGTGGAGATCACGCGTCGACGCAAGCCTGTTGCGAAGCTCGTGCCGCTAAAAATACAGTCCGACGTCGTTGATTGGGACGAACACGCTCGCGCGTTGCGGGCGACCTCCGGCAAGAAGCGCGCGAAAGCTTTGTCAGCCAGCGAGCTCGTTATCGAGCAGCGTAATGAACGGCCGTGATCTTGTACGCCGATACGAGCTTTCTTATAACGCTCTACGTCGAAGAAGAAAGAACGCGGGATTCACTACGTCTGTTGCGGCGGTACAAGAAGCCGGTGACCGCTATGTGGTTCTCGCTGCTGGAGGCGAGAAATGCTCTACGCCTACTTCATTTTCGCCGACAACTCGATGCGAATGCGCTTGTCCAGAAGCTGGCGTTACTGCAAGAATCGCTCACCAAGCGTACGATTGTCGTCGGTTCCGTTGGTGCCGAGGATCTCGCAACACGCGGAAACGATTTCGTCGCACTATACGTCGCGCCACGGCCTGCGTACACTCGACCTGATCCACGTTGCCGCCGCCTCGCTCTTGACGGCGACGGACTTCGCCACGTACGACGAACGGCAGCGCGCCGTCGCGGAACACATCGGCCTAGCCGTCGCGCCTTGAAGCGCTCGTCCGCACGATCTCGAAGTCGAGCCGTGCTTAGAAGAACTGCGAAATGCAGACAATTGCTCTCGTGCGTTACGCCGGTCTTCTCGCGTCGGAGCATTGCGTGCAAAAGCCGCGAGGAGCCGCAAGTCCGCTGGCGTCGGAACCCGCAGCGCTATAAGGGCCGCGGACCTAACGCGTATCTCTGAGTCGCGGAGGCCCAGGGCAAAGAGCCGGCTGTCGGTTCCGTCGATTACGGAGCGACCGTTCAGCGCCTCAAAGACCCCGGCGCGAATGTCTGGATCGCGGTTGCGAGCGTAGGCGAGTAGCGTCGCGTCGGCTGACGCTTGATTCAGCATCGTGTACGCCAGTAGCCCCGCTACTACAACGTGATGATCGCGATCGTGCAGCGCCCGCTGGATCGTGCGGTCGTAAACGTTTCCAACCGGACCCATGCGGATGTGCTCGGTTAATGGCCAATGGAGATGACGGAGCGCAGCGATTCGGACGCTTCGATTTCGATCGGGCTGCGCAAGCCGTGCCAGTAATAGTCCTGTACGAAGGCTAAGGTCAGACTTAGCGGCTCGGATACCGACGAACTGATCGTCCAGATTGCCGGAAGAAAGCGTCGCCGATTCTAGGCCCTCGAAATCCGCCACATATGCCGACGAATGCGCCCAGCGAACGATGTTACGCACATTAGCAAGGCACCAGGCTCGTACGTTGACACTTCGTTTTGAAAGAATAAAGGCTCGAAAAGACCCGATAGAAGCATCTCCGGCGCCGTTTCGTGTCGGGGAGGCAGCCAGTAAGACCGAAACGTTAATGCATGCATGTTCCAATAGCGGCGGCGATTGCGCGACCGCGAGCGTCCTGCGATCTGTTTCGATCGTAGTTGCCGAAGTTGCGCTGACCGTTGGAAGCATGGCTGCGATCAGCACAAGCACGCCGCCAAGTAAACTTAGCATGGGAATGTATCTTCAAGAAAACGTGTCGTCATCCCACTTACAGATGCGTAGCGTCGTTCGGACGTTCGCCGCCAGTCCGAGCCGACGTAAGTCCCGAAAGACTGTCATGGCTTCTCGCGTGACGATGTACCGGATTCGCACAGTACGAACGAAACTACCGGCCTTTCGAGGACGAAGCGTACCTAGGATCGACAAATCGTCGGAACAAATCGTTAGCTAGGAAGCGCGGTTCCGCTCCCAAAACGCGATAGCATGGCTCGTCGTCTCTTGGGAATCTTGGCATCCATTTCGCTAGCTGTGGGTTATATCGTCCTTGAGGGTTCGAAAGTTGGTGCGGAACTGCGTGCGCCGGTTGACCCGTCACTCTACGCGGGACTCCATTGGCGTTCGGTCGGACCGTTTCGCGGAGGTCGTTCGGTTGCGGTAACGGGAGTGCCAGGGGATACACGAACCTTCTACTTCGGCTCGGTCGGCGGCGGCGTGTGGCAGACGACGAACGCCGGCACGACGTGGACGCCGATCATGGATTCGCAGCCGGTTGCCTCGATCGGCGCGATCGCCGTCGCACCCAGCGATCCGCATACGATCTACGTCGGAAGCGGCGAAGCCGACATGCGGTCGGACATCGTGCATGGCAACGGCGCATACCGCTCGATCGACGGCGGCGCGACGTGGACGCATATCGGGCTCGACGACTCGCGGCAGATCGGGCGAATCCTCGTGGATCCGCACGACCCGCGAACGCTACTCGTCGCTGCGCTCGGACACGCGTACGGACCGAACGACATGCGCGGCGTGTTTCGCTCGACCGACGGTGGCGCGACGTGGACTCGGACGCTATTCAAAGACCGCGACACGGGCGCAATCGATCTCGCCGCAGCACCCGGAGGAAGCACGGTGTATGCCTCGCTCTGGCAAACGCGGCGCCCACCGTGGAGCGTCTATCCGCCGTCGAACGGTCCGGGCAGCGGGCTTTACATGTCGCGCGATGCCGGAGTCAGTTGGAAGGCGCTAACGGCTGGCTTGCCGGCCGAAGGGCTGGGAAAGATCGGCATCGCCGTCGCGCCGAGCGATCCCCGCCGCGTGTACGCGATCGTCGACGCGAAAGCGGGCGGCTTGTATCGCAGCGACGACGCCGGAGCGACATTTCGGCTTATCGATGCGGAGAAGCGCATCTGGGGACGGGGCTGGTATTTCTGCCACGTCGCCGTCGATCCGAAGAACGCCGACTCGGTCTACGTTTCGAATACGTCGCTTTATCACTCTACCGACGGCGGCACGACGTTCACGGCGCTCAAGGGCTCGCCCGACGGCGACGATTTTCATAGCTTGTGGATCGATCCCGGCGCGCCGGAACGCATGGTGCTAGGCAGCGATCAAGGCACGAGCGTGTCGGTCGACGGCGGCGCAACGTGGAGCTCGTGGTTCAATCAACCGACGGGGCAATTCTACCGCATCGCCGCGGATCACGCATTCCCATACCGGCTGTTTGGCTCGCAGCAAGATAACGGCGCCGCCATTATCCTTTCGCGCAGTTCGCACCGCGGGATCGAAGAACGCGATTGGCGCGCGATCGGCGCCGGGGGTGAAAGCGGCTCCATCGTGCCCGCACCGCACGAACGCGACGTGGCGTATGGTAGCGCGGGATGGAATGGCGATGGCGTCGTGCGCGACGATTTAGTGACCAACCAATCGCGCATCCTGTCGCAGACGCTCGGAAAACCAGGGATTTGGCGCTCGGAATGGACGCAGCCGATCGCGTTCGGTCGCGACGGCGCGCTGTATGCGTCGCATCAGAACGTCTTTCGTTCGCGTGACCGCGGCGAACATTGGGACGTCGTTAGCGGCGACCTGACGCGCAAACGCACGGGCGTCCTGCCGAATCTCGACGCGCCGGCCGCGGCCGACGCCGACGGGCCGGAACCGCGCGGGGTCGTCTACGCGCTCGCGCCGTCGCCGCTACGCGCTTCCACGGTGTGGGCGGGTACCGACGACGGTCTCGTGTATGTCACGACCGACAATGCGCGCGCCTGGCGCGCCGTTACGCCGCCCGCGCTGCACGCGTGGGATCACGTCGATGCGATCGACGCGTCGCCGCTCGACGCCGCCACGGCGTACGTGGCCATCGAGCGTCATCGGCTCGACGACGATACCCCGTTTGTGTACGTCACGCACGACCTCGGCAAGACGTGGCGCGAATCGCATGCGGGCATTCCCGACGGCAGCTTCGTCAACGTGGTGCGCGCCGATCCGGTCCGTCGCGGCTTAATCTATGCCGGAACCGAGACGGGCGTCTACGTGTCGTTCGACGACGGCATGGCGTGGCAATCGCTACGCGCCAATATGCCGGTCGTTTCCGTGCGCGATATGACGATCGCAAACGGCGATCTCGCGATCGCTACGCATGGCCGTGCATTTTGGATTCTCGACGACATTGCGCCGCTTCGCGAGTTGTCTACAGACCCTGCGACGGCCGTGCGGCTCTTCACTCCGCGCGACGCGGTGCGTACGCGCGAGCCAAGCGACGAAGCCGAAGCAACGCCGCCGGAAGTCGTACTCGGCGAAAATCCGCCGAACGGCGCCTTCATCGATTACGCGCTTGCAGCGCACGACGTGGCGGCGACGAGTGCAGTGGGCCGCGTGGATCTCGAAATTCGCGACTCCACGCATCGCCTCGTTCGCCGTTATGCGAGCGACGACGTCCCCGACGTTCCGAAACCGGCCGACGTCGATTTTCCCGCGTACTGGATTCTCAAGCCTACGATTCCGGCGGCCACCGCCGGCATGCACCGCTTCGTATGGGACTTCCATCTCGCGCGTTCCGACGGTCCGCTCGCTGCGCCCGATAGGTACGAAGTTGCGCTACGCACCGGCGGTCGCACGCTCGTGCGGTCCTTTAAGCTGCTGCGCGATCCGCGCGTCGCTGCGAGTGACGCCGATCTCATCGCGCAAATGCAGCTCGCGAATGCAATCGATGCGGCGCTCGTCGCCGTACGAGCTCGCGCCAAAGCGCATCCCAAAGATGCCGCGAGCGCTGCTCTCCGGGACGACCTCGCGCAGCTCGAAACCGCCGTCGAAAGTGCCGACGCGGCGCCAACGCGCGATGAGCGTGCGACGTGGCAACGGTTGCGGTCGAGGGTTTCCGCCGCGTGCGGTCAATGTGTGCGCGTCGCCGCACGCGGGAGATCGTAAACGTGAAGTTGATGGAGTACCAGGGCAAAGAGCTGTTCCGCCGCGCCGGCATTCCGACCCCGCAAGGCGTGCACGTAACGACGGCCGCGGAAGCCAAAGCGTACGTCGAGCGCAATCCCGGTTCGTGGGTGCTGAAGAGCCAAGTGATGATGGGCGGCCGCGGCAAAGCCGGCGGCATTAAGTTCGCCGATACGGCGGCGAATACCGAATCGCTTGCGACCGAACTGATCGGCAAAGTCCTCAAGAACGAGCAGAACCCCGACGGCGAAGCGGTGCGCTCCCTGCTCATCGAAGAGAAAGTCGCGATTGCAAGCGAGGCCTACGCCTCTATTACGATCGACCGCTCGACGAAGAAGCCGGTCGTTATCGTGACGGCGCAGGGCGGCATGGATGTCGAAGAGGTCGCCGCGCGCGACCCGGGTGCGCTTGCCAAAGCTTGGATCGATCCGGCGATCGGCTTTCAACCGTACGTCGCCCGACAGCTCGCGTTTGCGGCGAAACTCCCGTCCGGCTATCTCAAGTCGTTTCCGAAGATCCTCGGCGCCTTGTACGACGTGTTCATGACCTATGGTGCGAATCTCGTCGAAATCAATCCGCTCGTATTGACCGAATCCGGCCAAGTGATCGCGAGCGATGCCAAAGTCGAGCTCGACGACAACGCACTCTATAAGCATCCCGATGTCGCCGCATGGCGTAGCGACGGCCCGGCGGACGAGGATCAGGCGGCGGCCGTCGCTATCGGCCTCGGCATGTCGAATTATGCGAAGCTCGACGGCAATGTCGGCGTGATTGCCAATGGTGCGGGTCTCGGCATGGGCACGATGGATGCCATCCGCAACGCCGGCGGCTCGGCCGCGAACTTCCTCGACATCGGCGGTGGCGCGCAAGCGGAACTCGTGAAGAAGAGCTACCAGCTCGTCACGAGCGACCCGAAGGTCAAGGCGATGTTCATCAACATATTTGGCGGCATCACTCGCGGCGATCAGGTGGCGCAAGGCATTGTCGATGCACTGAAGGGCGGCGACGTGCGCGAAGTACCGCTCGTCGTGCGCTTGACGGGCACTAACGAGAAGGAAGGCCGAGCGATCCTCGCCGCAGCCGGAATGCATCCCGTCGAGACGATGGACGAAGGCGCGCGCCGCGCCGTCGACGTCGCTGCCTCCGGCGCCGCGCGCTAGCCGCGAGAAAGCACGAAGCGACGATGTCGATCTGGCTCGATAAGAACTCCAAGGTCATCGTTCAGGGCATCACGGGGCGCGAAGGCTTGTTCCACACGCAGCGTATGCTCGGGTACGGCACGCAGATCGTCGGCGGGGTCACGCCCGGTAAGGGCGGCACGTCGATCAATAGCGGCCAGCCCGTGTTCAACACCGTGCGCGACGCCGTCGAGGCGACCGGCGCGACCCACACGATCATCTTCGTCCCGCCCGCCTTTGCCGCCGACGCCCTCTACGAGGCCTACGACGCCGGCATCGCGCTTGCCGTCTGTATAACGGAAGGCATCCCAGCGCACGATATGCTGCGAGTCGTGGCGACGACCGCGCCGATGCGGATCATCGGGCCAAATTGTCCGGGGCTCGTGTCGCCGGGCCGCTCGCTCGTCGGCATTATGCCGGGCCATGTGTTCGCTCCAGGCCGGGTCGGGATGATCTCCCGCTCCGGCACCCTTACGTACGAAATCGTCGACCTTCTGACCAAAGCCGGCTTGGGTCAATCGACGTGCGTCGGCATCGGCGGCGACCCGATCATCGGCACGACGTTCGTCGACTGCCTCAAAGCCTTCGCCAACGACCCCGAGACCGACGCCGTGGTCGTGTGCGGCGAGATAGGCGGCAGCGACGAAGAAGACGCGGCCGCCTTCATCTCCGCCCATCTGCCCGATAAGCCAGTCGTGGCGTTTATTGGGGGTCGCTCAGCCCCCAAGGGCAAGCGGCTAGGGCACGCTGGCGCGATCATCTCTGGTGAATTCGGCACGCCGGAAAGCAAGCTCGCCGCTTTTGCTCGCGCTGGAGTGCCGGTAGCTGACCGCCCGTCCGAGATCCCTGCGTTGCTAAACGAACGTGAGCTGCTTCGGAATTAAGGTCCGCGGCGCGCCGGCAGGCGGAGAAAGGATTTCGGTCAGGCCAAAAGAAGCGCCGGAGCACCGGTGGGATCGTAGCGGTCCAGGTGTTTGACGCTTCGCAGGCTTGCCCACCACACCAGTTCTAGGAGAACGAATTTGTATCAGCATCGAATGATGCGGTTTCTCGTCGTTTTTGTTGCGCTTTTCGCGATGACGGTTGGTCAGGGAACGTGGGTTCTGGCCGCCGGTACCACGGGTAGCATTGCTGGAACGGTGACTGATCGCACCGCTAACACGCCGGTTGCGGGCGCCAAAGTTACCGCGACCAGCCCTTCACAGGTGGCGACGACCACAACCGACGCGTCGGGCCACTTCACGCTGCTGTCTCTTGCTCCCGACACGTACACACTCTCCGCCGAGAAGGCCGGCTTAGAGAACGTCTCGATCGGCGGCGTCTCGGTTCAAGCGGATCAAAGTATAACGGTTAATCTTGTATCCGCGAAGGAGCTGAGAACGATCGGTCGTGTAAATGCGCGCGCGTCCGGCTCGCTCGTTAAAGCGGGCGTTACGTCTGATGTATACTCCATCAACGCGGCGCAGCAAGCAGCGGCGGCTCCACTCGGTGGCGGAAATAATCTCAATTCGGTATATTCGGCGCTGCAATCGGTTCCTGGTGTTCTCGTCCCGATTTCGAACCAGCCGACCGGCCAACAATCGATCTTCATTCGCGGCGGCGACTACACGCAAACAGGCAACGAAGTCGATGGCGTGCCGATCAATCGTGCCTTCGACCAGTATGCCGGCTCACCGCTATCCAACCTTGGAACTGCCGAAACGCAGCTTTACACGGGTAATCAGCCCGCCGACGCGCAAGCTAATGGGTTGGCGGGTTACGTCAACCAGGTGATTCGGAGCGGGACGTATCCTGGGGTCACGAGTTCTCAGTTCGGCGTTGGCTCTCCGGGCTACTATAAGAAGTTTAGTTTCGAAACGGGTGGCGCGACACGCAATCGCAACTTCTCATATTTCCTGGGCTTCTTAGGGTACAATCAGCAAAATCGGTTCGTCGACCAGTTTAATGGCGCAAGCTACCTGCCCGCGTACGGCGATACGATAAACTATGTTGCGGCGAACTGCGCTTCGGCTCACCCGTCTGTTGGCTGCTATACGAACGGTTCGAGCGCAAATCTTCTTGGTAACCTTCCTCTTGGGCCGAATGGCTATGTGACTGCGACCGCTCCGTTCGGTCTCGTTCCCTCCTTTGCCGACCGCGAGGGCGTAGTAAATCTTCATATCGGCGTTCCGCACGGTGGTACGTCGGGTCTCAAAGACGATGTACAACTGTTATTCAACAGCGGCCAGACGTATGACACGCCGAACGGGAATTTTGGTTCGTTCGACGCTTCGCTAGGTGATGTCATTAACGGTACTGCGCCGTTCGGCGGCGTGATCGCGCAGCCGGCTCCTGCCGGATGCCCGCCAGCCGCTGGGGCGCCGCCGGTTACGTGTGCGCCCCCCGTTCTGCCACACTACATCGATCAGAACTATTATACAGGGCCGCTGTCGTCGCGTCTCACCCCCGGCGATCTCGGTCTTGTCTCGAATCAGTTCTTCGCCGGTTCCGTGAAGCAGCGTGCGTTTGGCGCCGTTGTTCCATTCAACCAGCGCGATTCCGAAACGGTCGGCTTCGCGATCGGAAAGGTCCAGTATCAACATAACTTCAGCTCGAGCGCCTACGCTCGTGCGTATGTCTACTCGCTGTATTCGGATCGGATCGATAACGGCATCGTTGGCGTTGCCCAAAACTATCTCGGGGCGTTCTCGTCCGACTACCTCATATCGTCGCATACGAGGGGCGCTGTCCTGACGCTGAACGATCAAGTCGATCCGCATAATTTGCTGCAATTTAACGCGGCATACTCGTACAGTAATACGACCCGCTACCGCAATGACGTTGCAGCCGGCGCCGCTGCGCCCTCAGCAATTGCTTACCTGGTCAGTTCCGCGAATCCAACAGCTGGATGCTACAGCGCTACAGGCGCTCTGGCCCGTTGCGGCAAGGCCGCCGCATATGTGTTACCTCCCGCGGGCGGTAATGCGCTGGTGCCACGAGGGGCCAGTCCGACGCTGGGCACCGAAACTGCTTTGAACTGCGGCGGTGCGCCTTGCGAATACTTAGCGGTCAATAGCGGATCGACGGGTGCGTCGAATACGGTGAGTCCAGCGTTTACTAATGCGTCGATTTCTGACCTTATTAGACCGACCGATAAGCTTACCGTGACTGCTGCGTTGCGTTTTGAAGACTTCAACTACAAGCTGCGGCAAACAAACACGTTGGGAAACCAATTACTCGTTAGTGATTACAACCGCTCACATTGCGTAGCCGGAACAACCATCACGCCGATCCCCATCGGCACGGCTTGTCCTGCCGGCTCGGCGCCTGCCGCCCTATCCGCGGTAAGTCCGCGTAACCTCGATTACGGCCATGTCTTCTCACCGCGCTTCGGCTTCACGTATTCTCTTGACCCTAATACGGTGATCCGCGCGTCTTACGGGCGCTTCACGCAACCCGCGGAGACCTCGGCCGTTCAGGCGACGAACGTACAATCAGGTGCGCCGAGCGCTCCGTTCTACGCGAATTTCGGTTTCGCGAGTTATGCACGTAACGTGGAACCGGAGATTTCGTATAATACCGACTTCTCGCTTGAGAAGGCGTTTCCCCGACAGAACGTGCAGCTATCTCTGTCGCCGTTCTACCGTAAGACCAACAACGAGTTTGTCGCGATTCTCGTAGATCCGAAAACGAACTTCATCGCGAACATCAACGGTCTCAACCGCGAGACTAAGGGCTTCGAGTTTGCGGTTAGCAAGGGTTCCTTCGACCGTGATGGGTTCGCGACTCGCTTGGCCTATACTTATACGAACGCTGTTGCCCGTTACAAGGTTTTCCCGAATGGCGGCTCTCTCGTGGCCGGAGCGAATACGGCGATCCAGCAGTATAACGGGTACACGCGATTCTGCGCGCATAATCCGACGGCTACGGTCTGCGGCCCTACTCAGAGCGGAGTGGCAGCGCCATGCTACACCGTGGCGAATGCCCCGGATCCCGCGTGCGCCGCTGGAAGTGTCGCAAATCCCTATTGGAATGCGCCCCCGCTAGGGCTGCTTGATCCGAAAGCCGGATACGTTCCCTATAATCAGAGCATCGGCCCGGGGGCGAGTGGAGGTGCGACCAGCTATATTGTCCCGCACGTTGCAAGCTTGATCGTTAGTTATAAACATGGGCCGTTAACCGTGCAGCCATCTGTTCAGTTCCAGGGCGGCTCGCGCTACGGATCGCCATTCGTCGCGCAGGGCGTGGCGCCTGATACATGTACGGCGGGGCTAGGGCCGGCGGCTAACGACCCGCGTTACCCGTATGGATCGCCAGGTGGTAACGGTTATAATGCGGCTACATGCGGCACCGTTATACCGATTCCTAATCCGCAAACCAAGGCGTTCGATGGCATTGGTGCCTTCACGCAGCCTAACTTAATTGCGACGAATCTCAGCGTGAACTACGACTTCAATAAGCAGTTCGGTCTCCAAGTCATCGCCGCAAATATCTACAATCGCTGCTTCGGTGGGACTACTGTTCCGTGGGGTACCGGGAACATAGGCTGTGCTTATGGCCAGGCTGGTACGTACGTGGCGAACGTCTACAATCCGGGCGACACGATTCAGCAGTATGCTGCAAACTCTTATTCGCCGGTCCTTGGCGGAGCGTTACAAAGCGTCTCGGCGAGCGCCCCCCTACCTTTCGAACTCTACGTCAACTTCAATCTCCATCTCTGACGCCGGTAGAAACGGGGGGGCTGCCGTCCTTTCCCCACGTTGCCTTCACGAATGCCGGGGAAGGTCAAGGCGCCCCGGCCTTCGGTTGGCAAAGGAATCATTGGCGACCTCAAGAACCGCCGACGGACTGTGGGAGGTCGACTTCGCCTTTTGGCGTTTTGCGGGCTTCTCGCATCCAAACGCGTCTCATAAACGAGGAGCTATCATGCTAAAACTACGTTTAAGAGCGTCGCTGATCGCCGTCCTCATGATGCTATCGTTATTCGGCCAGGGAACTTGGGTTCTGGCCGCAGGCACGACGGGCACGCTGACGGGAACGGTCGTCGAAGCCGGTACGGGAAAACCGCTGCCAGGCGTCAGGGTCACCGCGACGAGCCCATCTCAGACATCTTCCGCTACCACCGGTGCGAGCGGAAATTTCGCGATCCTCGGTCTTGCGCCGGACACCTACACCGTGTCGGCCGAGCTTTCGGGTTATCAGTCGAATTCTTCGTCGGGCGTTACCGTCGTCACGGACACTACGCGCGTCGTAAGCCTGCAGTTGGATAAAACGCTGCGGACGATCGGTAAAGTTACGTCCCGTTCTGCCGGTAATCTCGTGCGGCCCGGTACGACAGCCGACGTCTATTCGATCAATCCGGCTCAGCAAGCGAAGGTCGCTGCTGCCGGCGGCGGCGGTAACCAAGACTCGGCCTTCTCTGCACTCTCTACCGTCCCGGGCGTGACGGTGCTACCCGGCCAGAGCGGCTACATCGGCGCCGGCGCGACGCTCTCAATTCGCGGCGGCGATTACGATCAGATTGGCTATCAAGTGGACGGCATTCCCGTCAATCGCGCCTTCGATAACTATCCATCCGGCGCGACCTCGTCGCTCGGCCAGCAAGAACTTCAGGTCTACACGGGCGCGCCGCCCGCAAGCTCCACGTCGGAAGGCATCTCTGGCTACATCAATCAGGTCATCAAGACCGGAACGAATCCGAGCTTCACGAGCGTGGATCTCGGTCTGGGCACCCCGTCGTACTATCATAAGGCGAATTTCGAAGCCGGCGGCTTGACGAGCAACAAGCGGTTATCGTATTACGTTGGAGTCGGCGGCTACAATCAGGAGTTCCGCTACCCTAATCAATACAATGGCGCGGATCTCGCTCTGTATGGTACTCCGTACGGTATTGGTTGTGTAAACAACTTCACTGTCGCGCAGGCCCCATCGTGCTATACGAATGGAGCGTTCAACGGCGGCCAGTTGCTCGGCCCTTATCAGCTGTTCGGTACTTCATCGGTCGCGGATCGCGACACGATCGGGAACCTTCACTACTATTTCCCGCATCAGGACGGCTCGCGGGACGACATACAGCTGCTGTATGACGGAAATTTAATCAAGACGAACTTCTATAGTTCGACGAACGATCAAGGCGGGGTCCGCTCCCTAACCGGCATTAATAACGCCACGGCAGGTACGACAGCTCCCATCAACACCCCGTTCTATCTCGACGGCTATAATCTCAACTTGCCGACAGGTGGCTTCTTACCCGCGAACTACAAGCAGTACGCGTCGATCTATTACTTCCCAGGGACGGATGCGCACGCGTTTCAGTCGCCTATTAATCCAGCGCGGCGGGACGAACAAAACAACCGTCAAGATATCGTTAAACTGCAGTTCACGAAATCGCTGGGAACCAGCGCCTTTGCGCGGGCCTACGGTTATACGTACTTCTCGAACTGGCTACAGGACGGACCGCAGTGCGCGGTGTTCGGTGGCAATTGCGGGACGTCTTCGGACTATGAGTTGACGGCGCACACGAGGGGCGTCGGCTTTGACGTTTCGGATCAGGTGAATTCTCAGAATCTGCTCCAGCTCGGTGGAAACATCATCTTCTCCAACGTCATCCGTGATAATAACACTCAGATGAACAACGGGTTGTATGGAATCAACAAGGTCAACGCTCGAACCGCTATCGGCGTTTTGGTCGACTCGAACAATCCGACGAGCGGCGTCTGCTACACGGCGGCCGCCGTCCCGGCGCCCTGCTTTGCAACTGCGGCGTCGTTGAACAGTGGTAAATCAGGCGCGCAATTCGCGACCATTGGACAGGCATACGCCGGCAAGATCGCAGCCGCACCGGCCGCTAACTGCGGAACCGGCCCTTGCCAGTACTTGATCATTGGTAATGGGCAGTATGCGACGTACAACACGGTGCAGCCGACGTTTTACGGCGCATCGCTTACCGACGAATTCCGCCCGACGCCGAAGCTGACCCTTAATGGCGGGCTTCGCCTCGACGTATACCAATACGATGGCGGCGATACGACCGGCGGTCGGGCCCGTCAGTTCTTCTACAACGCGTACAACCGCGAAATGTGCATCAACAAAACCACCGGACTTGTGGAAACGAAGGCTTCGATCAACCTTGGGGTCGCCGATCCATGCGTCAAGGGCGGCGACTTGGCCGCAAGCTTCCAGAATCCGGCCGGGAACGTGACGCAGACATATCCGGTGTTTCAGCCGCGTCTCGGCTTCACGTACTCGGTGACGCCCTCGACCGTGTTTCGCGCCTCGTACGGCCGCTACGCCCAGCCGCCGAATAGCGCGTTCGAACAGTACAACACGCTCCAACCCGACGCTCCCGCGCAGCTGTACGGCGTGTATGGCTTCCAGCAATACGGCTTCACGACTCCCAACCACCCGATTCCACCGGCCGCATCGAATAACTACGACTTCTCGCTCGAACAAGCGTTTCCGGGACAGGTCTCGCTGAAGTTCACGCCGTTCTTGCGGAGCACGCAGAACCAGATCCAACAATTCTATCTCAATCGTGCGACCAACTTCGTATCGGGACTCAACGTCGGTAATCAAACATCACGTGGTTTCGAGTTCGAGTTCGATAAGGGCGATTTCGCACGGGAAGGGCTGTCGGCAAAGCTCTCCTTCGCATACACCAACAGCTACATCAAGTACAATACGCTCTCCAATGGCTCGACCGTTCTGACGCCGGTCGTCAACGCGATTAACACGTACAACGGCTTCACGAAGGCCGGCGGTGGTGCTGCTTGCTATACTCCCGCTATATTGGACAAGAAGGGAAATCAGATCGGTGGGGGCTTGCCGGATCCCGCTTGTGTAGCCGGGAGTATCGCAAACCCGTATTACAACGCGCCGACGCAGAATCCAAGCGATTTCAGTTCGACGAACAAGTACGTCCCGTACGACACAATCCCGGCGGGCATAGCTATCAGTTCGACGCAAATCGGCGTACCGTACGTCGCATCGCTCGTACTTAATGAGCGGGTCAAGCGATTCTCCATCGCGCCCGTCGTGCAATATTTCGCCGGACAGCGGTATGGATCACCGCTTGCGACGGCCGGCGTCGACCCGACGGCGTGCGCAGGGGCGCTCGCAGGCACGACGGCGGGCGATCCACGCTATCGTGGCGCGCAGGCGGGCGCACCGTTCGACGCCACGTCCTGCGGCACGTTGACGGGCGGCATTCCTAATCCGCAAACCGGAGCGTTCGACGGACTTGGCGCTTACGTCGAACCGTCGCAGCTGTTGATGCATTTGCAGCTAAGCTATGATGTGACGAAGAACTTCACGTTGACCGCAAACGCTGCAAACATTGTGAACACATGTTTTGGCGGTTCGAACGTACCTTGGAAAGTGGGCGGAGCGTGTACGTACGGGCTAGTCAACGGTGGGCTGACTGGTGCCGGGCTCACCGGTGCGACCGGCAACACCTACAACCCTGGTAACCCAGTCCAACCGTCTAGCCTGTATGCGTATGGTCCGGGCTGGCTGCAACAGCCGTTCGCAGTCTACTTGCAAGCCGGGATTAAACTCTAAGAAACAACGCAACCGGCCTTGAAGAAGACGCCCCCGTTCTTCGGAACGAGGGCGTCTTCAATCGTCAGCGCGCCGAGCCAGCATCTTCGAATTACGCGTCGCGACGATCAATGCCGGCGAACGCCTTCGGAAAGTACGTTATATGCGGTTCGGCTATCACTGCGAGGAGTGCGAAGAGGCGATTTGGCCGGCGACAACGCGCAGCGAGCTGCTCTGGTTGATGAATCGCGAGCATATCGTGCGCGAGGTCGCGCAACACGTGCAGGCTGGTCTCGACACGTGGATCGACGATGGGCTCGAGTTCCTCGCTCATCACTCTGGGCATAGCATCGTACTATCGAGTCGACCGTAGCGCTACGCTTCGGGCTAATAAAAAGACGCCCCCCCCCCGGGGCGTCGTCGTTGCTATGATGTACCAAGCTCGACGACGAGCATAATGCTTAGCGTGGAACGATGAGTCGCTCTCCGGGCACGATCGTCGCGCCATGTAGATGGTTCGATTCGATAATGCGATCGACGGTGTCTTGCGTGCTGGCGTCGGGCGACGTAAGCCGGTCGGCGATCGACCAGAGATTTTCCTCGGGCCGGACGATGATCGACGTCGTCTTGTTTGGAGCGGCGGCGTAGAGCTTCGACTGAGACAAGACGGGAATCGCCAACAGCGCTCCTAGCGCCGCAAGGGCCACGGCGGGCATGAGCGTCGGGCGTCTGCGCTTATACTGGTACATGGTCGGCGCTCCTTCCCATATGTTGTGTCGAACGAGCGTTCGGACACGACGATTCTACCGCCGAAGGGAGTGCAAGTCAACTTTTTTCGAACATATGTTTGCATGAGCAGGCCGCCTGTGCTATCGTTCTGGGCAATTGCGGTGCGATTGCGCACCGTCGCCCTGAGCGGAGATCCTCCATGAGCGAACGCTTGCCGTCGGAACGCCAGACGCATATTCTTGCCGTCATTCGCGGCTTCACCGAGGAGCACGGCTACCCGCCATCCGTGCGCGAGATCGGGGAGCGTGTCGGCCTCTCGTCGTCGTCCACCGTGCAGTCGCACCTCAAGACACTGGAGAAGCGCGGCCTCATCCACCGCGACCCGACGAAGCCGCGTGCGCTCATAACGAAGCGCGATCCGCGATCCGATAAGTCTGCCCCCGAAGAGCGGGACGTCGCCTATGCGGTGTTACCGATCGTCGGCCGCGTCGCTGCGGGAACGCCTATTACCGCAACTGAGAACCGCGATGGCGAGTACGTCGTGCCTGCCGATCTCGCACGGCGGAGCGGAACGTTCATGCTGCGGGTCCGTGGCGACTCGATGATCGACGCGGCGATCCTCGACGGCGATCTCATCGTCGTTGCGCCGCAGCCGGATGCTTCTAACGGTGAGATCGTCGTGGCGATGGTCGAAGGCGAAGCGACGGTAAAGCGCTTCTTTCGAGAACGGGATCGCATCCGGTTGCAACCCGAAAACAGAGCGATGCAGCCGATCTATGCGAAAGATGCAACGGTCGTCGGGCGAGTCGAAGCGGTGTTTCGCCGCCTCTAGTCGCCAGCATCGCGTTCGACGCCGGTGCGAGCGGTAATCGCTCGCGCTACGCGAATGAACACGCACCATGTCCGGGCTTTCGTACTCCGACGTCGTAGGTTCGGCCCGGTTCCGTGCGATCGTCGCACGGCTGCGCGCGTTTTCCGCATCGCCGGAGATGCTCGCGCTCCAGCGTATGCTGCCGGCGAGCTTCATCGGGTTGGCACTGGGACTGGTCGCTTTCATGGCCGCGCAGACCGGCACGCTGCTCGAACGATTCTCGAAATCGTTCGGTGCGGCGTTTGGCATCATGGCCATCCTGCTCGTCGTCTTGCTGACCTACGATCTAGCGAAGCGCCGTGCAGTTCCCAGAGTCGCGGCGCTTGCCATTGCGGCGAGTGCGTTCGCGCTTTCGCTTCCGTACGACCGCTCGGAAACGCCGTTCGTGCTGGCTCGCGCCCTCGGCTCGAGCGGGCTGTTCTTAGCGATCGGCATCGCGCTCGCGACCGTCACGGCGCTCCGCTTCGCGCAGAAACGGGCCGGCCGCCTCGGCGGTATCGCGCTCGGAGCGTCGATCGTCGACGGCGGCGCGGCGCTGCTGCTGTTCTCCGGCATCTCGCTCACACACGCACTCGACACCGCCATTGCTCCGCTCGGCAATCTCGGCGACAGCCTCGAAGCGCTGCTGGTCATTACGCTCGTGGAAACCCTACTCTGGACGATCGGCATTCACGGACCCGCGCTGCTTGCGGCCGTCGTCCTTCCCGTGTACGTGCACTTACAATTACAGAATACGGAGGCACTCGCCCATAACGCACCGTTGCCGCACATCGTCACGGTGTCGATGTTCTTATTCGTCTTTCCGGGAGGTGCCGGTGCGACGCTACCGCTCGTACTGCTCTTACTGCGCAGCCGCGTGAAGCGCGTGCGCCGCGTTGCGCTCGCGACCCTGTTGCCGTCGCTCGCTAATGCGAATGAGCCGCTCATGTTCGGTCTGCCCGTCGTCCTCAACCCGACGCTCGGCGTGCCGTTCGTCATCACGCCGCTCGTGCTCGCATTCGTGTCTTATGAAGCGATGGCGCTCGGCTTTGTCGCGCGGCCGGCTTACTACATTCCCTCGACCGTTCCCATCCCGTTCGGCGCCTTTGCGGCAACCAAAGATTGGCGATCCGTCGCACTGATGTTCGTCAACGTCGCCATCGGGCTTGCGATCTACGCACCGTTCGCGCGTGCTTACGAACGGCAGGCGCTACGCCGCGAAGCGGTGGACGACACGGCGGCGTGATCGAGGCGCTGCTCGAACGCTTCGCTCATCCGCCGCACATCGCAGAAGCGGCACGCCGTGCCGATGCTGCGGTCGCTGCCAGTGAAGAACGGCGGCAACGAACGGCGTCGCAGGTTCACGCGAATGTGCTGGCGGCCTTCGTCGCCGAGGGCATCGCCGACAGCGATCTCGCCGGGACGTTCGGGTACGGCTACGGCGACGCGGCCCGCGCGCGCTACGAGTCGCTACTTTGCCGCGTTTTCGGGACGGAGCGCGCGCTCGCACGGCTGACGTTCGCCAGCGGCACGCATGCGATCGTCACTGCGATCGAGGCTTGCCTGCCGCGGGACGGACGTCTGCTCGCCGTCGCGGGGGCGCCGTACGACACGTTGCGCCATGCGATCGCAACCGCGTCCGGCTCGCTCGTTGCCCACGGCACGCGATATGCCGAAGTCCCGCTTTGCGCGGATGGGACCGTCGACGAGGTCGCGCTCGTTCGAGCGTGTGAGCGCGGCGTCGACGTTGCGTTCGTACAGCGTTCGCGCGGATACGCACCCCGCACGTCGCTTTCGGCCGGGGACTGCGGCCGAATCGCCGCCATCGTTCGCGCGACCGCACCACGGGCATCCGTGCTCGTCGACAACTGCTACGGCGAGCTCGTCGAAGCGACCGAACCGACGCACGAAGGCGTCGATCTCGTCATGGGGTCGCTCATCAAAAATCTCGGCGGCGGCCTGGCGCCGGGCGGCGGATACGTCGCCGGACGCGCCAACCTCATCGAGCGGGTCGCGACGCGTCTTTATGCACCGGGGCTGGGCGACGCGCTCGGCCCGACGCTCGGCCTCGGACGCGCGTTTGTTCAGGGGCTGTTTCAAGCCCCGCGCGTCGTCGCCGAATCGCTCGCCGGCCTCGACTTCGCCGCGGCGCTCTTCCACGAACTCGGCGAACGCGTCGATCCCGCGCCGGGCGCCATACGGCGCGACATCGTGCAGGCGATCGCACTGCGTACGCCCGAGCGGCTTCTCGCGTTCGCGCGCGGTCTGCAGCGCGCCATGCCGATCGACGCGGCATTCGCGCCCGAGCCTGGCCGCGTGCCGGGTTACGAATCCAACGTCGTCATGTCGGCGGGCGCCTTCGTCGCGGGCGCGACGATCGAACTATCGTGCGACGCACCGCTGCGTCCGCCGTACGACGTCTATCTGCAGGGCGGCGTTACGAGGGATCACACCATGCTCGGCGCGATCTTTGCAGCACAGGCGCTTTGGCGAGAAAGCAATTGACGCCGACCGCAGAATCTTCTCGCGCACACCAAAAAAGGGGGCGTACTTGAGCGAGCAGGGCGAGTCCGTAAAAGAGGGCGACAACGTCTATCGCAGACGCTACGTTCGCGTGGCCGTCGCTTCGACCGTCAGCTACACCCGCGAGGGCGTGGAAGGAACGAAGACGGGCGAGTCGAGCGATCTCGGCGGCGGCGGTATCCGGCTTTCCACGGACGAAGATCTGCCGCTGGGCGCCGTGCTCTTATTGCGCTTCCGCATCCCCGCCGTCGACCGCGAAATCGTCGCGCGCGGCCGGATCGTTCTATCGTTCTATAACGCCGAAGATCAGAGTTTCTTTCACGGGATCGCATTCACCCAAATCGATCCGCGCGATCAGGAAGAGATCGTTCGCTACGTTGCGGCCGAGGTGCATCGCATCGCGCTCGATGATGGAGACGACGACCCGGCTTAATACCCCGTCGTCAGCGGTGGCCGCTGCCCATGAAGCCGTAGAAGAAGTACCGGTTACCGCCTTCGACTTCGATGACGATGCGCGTATCTTCGATCGTCGCCGTCTTGATCGTTTTGCCGATCAAGGTATCGAGGATGAACTGCGTCTGTTCGAACTCCGCTTCACGGAGCGCGTCCGGATCGACCTCCAGGAGGTTGAGGAGATCGTCGAGAGAGCCGTGGTCGCCTGGATCGGTCCCGATGGCCATGCCCCCTTTTTCGCTTTGGCATAGGGTGTGCGCCTTGCTCGTTTCACCGGGGAAGTTCGCCGTCCTGGGCAAAAATCGGCCGTGCGATGTACATCCTCGAAGTCTTGAGCGGACCGCTCGACGGCAAAACATGGGCGTTCGACCGCGAGATCACGATCGGACGCGACGACGCCGTGGCCGGTGCCTGCATCACCTTCGATCGCTACATCTCGCGCCGTCATGCGATGGTGCGCGAAGACGGCGATGCGCTCGTGCTCGCCGATTTGGAAAGCCGCAACGGCACGCGCATCGCAGACCGGCCGGTCACGCAGACGTGCCTCGCGCCGGGCGAGCGATTCATCGTGGGGCGCACCCTGCTGCGCGTCGTTAAAGGCTAACGCGGCGCGATGCAGATCGTTCGCACACCGGGCTCCGCACGAGCCGTCGCGCGAACGCTCGCGCGGCCGGTCGGCTTCGTGCCGACGATGGGCGCGTTGCATGCCGGCCATCTCGCGCTCGTCGAACGCGCCCGAAGCGAGAATGCGTCCGTCGTCGCGTCGCTTTTCGTCAACCCGTTGCAATTCGGGCCGCAGGAAGATTTCGACCGCTATCCGCGTGCGTTCGAACGCGATGCGTCGTCGCTTGCCGACCACGGCGTCGACCTGCTGTACGCACCGGGCGTCGACCGCATGTATCCGCCCGGCTTCGCGACGGCGGTCGATCCCGGTCCGCTCGGAACGACGTTCGAAGGTGTGAGCCGGCCGGGACACTTCACGGGCGTCGCGACCGTGGTGGTGAAACTGTTGCACGCGATCGAGCCGACGTCGCTCTATCTGGGACAGAAAGACGTACAACAGACGGCGGTGTTACGCGCCGTGCTGCGCGATCTGGATCTGCCGGCGAACGTGGTCGTCGTCGCGACCGTACGCGAGGCCGATGGACTCGCACTCTCCAGCCGGAACGCCTACCTCTCGGAGCCCGAGCGGCGGTCGGCGCCGAGCCTGCACCGTGCGCTCGCGGCCATTGCTGCTGCCGTGCGCCGCGGCGAGCGCGACGCGCAGGCAGCTCGCGACGCGGGCTCGGGTCTGCTCGAAGCGCCGCTGCGCTGGGAATACTTGGCGCTCGTCGACCCCGTTACGTTCAGCAAGCGCGATCCGCTCGAATTGCCGGCCGTTGCGCTCGGGGTCGCGCGCGCCGGTGCGACGCGATTACTCGATAACGAGACGATCCCGAGCGAAGACGGCGTCGATCCGGTCGTCACACCGCCGCGCGCGCTACCGGCAGCTGCGGAGCGCGCCGTCTGAGCCGCCACGTCGTCCTCGGCGTAGCGGGCGGCATCGCGGCCTACAAGGCGGCGGCATTGTGCAGCACGCTCGTGCAGGCCGGCGACACGGTCGATGTCGTGATGACGGGTGGCGCCCAGCAATTCATCGCGCCGCTCACCTTCGCCGCGCTGACGCGCCGGCCGGTGCTCGGATCGCTGTGGGACGCTCCCGAGACGATCCCGCACATCGCGCTCGCGCGCGCCGCCGACGTGCTCGTCATCGCGCCGGCGACGGCGAACGTAATCGCCCACCTGGCGCTCGGCATCGCGGACGATCTGCTCACGAACGTAGCGCTTGCGACGCGTGCGCCGCTCGTCGTCGCTCCGGCTATGAACGGCGGGATGTACGAACATCCCGCCACGCAAGCGCACGTCGCCACGCTGCGTATGCGTGGCGTGCGCATCGTCGACCCGGGCGTCGGCTTTCTCGCGGAACGCGAAGTCGGCGTCGGGCGCCTCGCCGATCCCGACGCCATCCTCGCGGCCATCGGCGAGGCGCTCGCGCGCACGACCGAACTCGCGGGCGAACGCGTGCTGATCACCGCGGGCCCGACGCGCGAACCGATCGATCCCGTTCGCTTTCTTTCCAACGCATCGACTGGAACGATGGGCCTCGCGCTCGCTCGCGAAGCGCTCGCCCGCGGCGCGACGGTCGATCTCATTCTCGGACCGACGGAAGCCGTGCCGCCGCCCCAAGCACGCACGGCGCGCGTCGGGACCGCGCAAGAGATGCGCGACGCCGTCATGGCCCGAATAGCCGGCGTCGACATCGCGATCGCTGCCGCCGCCGTCGCCGATTGGCGGCCGCGCGAACGCTTCGCGCACAAAGTCAAGAAACATCCGGGCGACGAGTCGCTGGCACTCGAGCGCACACCCGACGTGCTCGCCGAGCTCGGTACGCGCGGCGTTCCGTATCTCGTCGGCTTCGCTGCCGAAACGGACGATCTCGAAGCGCACGCTCGAGAGAAACTCGAACGCAAAGCGCTCGACGCGATAGCCGTCAACGACGTCTCGTCGCCATCGAGCGGATTCGGAACGGGCGAGAACGAGCTCGTGCTGCTGCATCGCAGCGGCGCGCGCGACGAACTCGGCCGCGCGCCGAAGTCCGTGCTCGCGCGCCGCATGTGGGATGCGCTGCTGCGCGAACGTGCCGCGAGCGCCACGCCGTCGCCGGCGCAACACCGCTAACGCCGATGTTGCTCGCAATCGACGTCGGAAATACCGATACGAAGATCGGCTTTTTCGCTCGCGACGCCGCGGGCAGCCTCCGGCTTACGAAGAACTGGCGCTTCTCGACGACGCGCAACCGCACGGCGGACGAATTCGGTCTGCTCGTATCGACCGCCATGCCGTTCGCGAATGCCGCGGTCGCCGATGTTCGCGCCGTCGCGATCTCGAGCGTCGTTCCGCAAACCGACCTGGCGCTCACCCACGCGTCGCGCAATTACTTCGGTTGCGAACCGTTATTCTTCAGCGCCGCAACGCAAGATCTCATCGAAGTGTCGACCGAGCGGCCGAAGGAATTGGGTTCCGACATGCTCGCTGCGGCGATAGCGGCCAAAGAAAAGTACGGCACGCCGCTTCTGGTGCTCGGGTTCGGCACCGCGACCACGTTTGCGGCCATCTCGCGCGAAGGTGAATTTCTCGGAACGGCTCTGGCGCCGGGCGTTCGCATCTCGATCGATGCGCTGGTCGAGCGCACGGCGAAACTGCCGCAGGTCGCACTCGAAGTGCCGAATGGGCCGATCGGCCGCGATACGGTTTCGGCCATGCAGTCGGGCATCGTGTTCGGCTTCGTCGGACAGACCGAGGGCATCGTCGAGCGGATGCGACGTGCCGTCGGCGAGGATGCGCGCGTCGTCGCGACCGGCGGCTTAGCCGCCGTCATCGCCAAGCACACCCGCGCGATCGATGCGGTCGAACCGCATCTCGTGCTCGAAGGTCTGCGCATCTACTACGAACGCACGCTGGCATAGCGGGCGCCTCAGGCGTGCGGGTGGTATACTGAGCGGATGCCGCCTGCCGTTCCGGCGCTCCGCATCGGGGCGATCGAGATCTGGCCGCCCATCGTCCTCGCGCCGATGTCGGGGGTGACCAATCGTACCCTGCGCGCGCTTTACAAGCCGTTCGGTTTCGGACTGACCGTCACCGAATTCGTCTCGTCGAACGCCGTCCAGTTCGGCGCCAAGCGTACGATGGAAATGATCGATCAGCACGGCGTCGAGCGTCCCGTTTCGACGCAGCTATGGGGCAACGATCCGGCGATCATGGCGCAGGCGGCGAAGGTCGTACGTGAATGCGGTGCCGACATCGTCGACATCAACTTCGGTTGTCCGGCGCCGAAGGTTACGAAAACCGAGGGCGGCAGCGCGTGCTTACGCGACGTCGACCGCTGTGAAGCGATCGTGCGTGCGGTCGTCGCCGCCGTCGACTGTCCGGTGACGGTGAAGGTGCGTCTCGGCTGGACCGAGAGCGACCTCGTCTATCTCGACGTCGCGCGTCGCTCGCAGTCCGCCGGCGTCGCGGCCATCGCACTGCACGCACGCACCGCGAAGCAATTCTATAAGGGCAGCGCCGATTGGTCCCACGTCGCTCGCCTCAAGCGCGCCGTCGACGTACCGGTCATCGGGAATGGCGACCTCGCGGATCCGCACGAAACGATGCGCCGCATGCGCGAGAGCGGCGTCGATGCCGTGATGCTCGGACGCGCCGTGCTCGGCAACCCGTGGCTTGTCCGGGGAATTCGCGATCTGATGGAAGGACGCGAGGCGCGCGCGACGCCGCCCGCGGCCGAACGCCTCCGCTTCGCCATGCACCATTATGAGACGATGGTAAGCGAATGGGGCGAAGCGCGCGCCGTACCGCAGATGCGGAAACATCTCGGGTACTATCTGCGTGGCTTTCATGGGGCCGGCGAACTACGCGAGCGGCTCATGCGCACGGCGACCGCCGCCGAGACGCTCTCGATCGTCGCCGCGACGATCGAGCGTCTCGAAGCGAGCGACGCGGTCGCCGCGTGAGGGCGCACGACCCCGAGGCATCCGCGCTTTACGACGAGACCTACGATAACTACGCGAGATATCTCAACCCGCCGCTCGCGCGCATCATGAAGCTCTCGGGCGCGCCCGTGGCGGTGCGCGCCAGCGGCTCGACGATCTGGGATGCGACGGGTCGAGCGTACCTCGATTTCGCGGGCGGCTACGGTACGTTTACGCTCGGACATTTGCATCCGCGCGTCGTTGCCGCGGTCCGAGATCAGCTCGATCGGATGGCGCTCTCGAGTAAGACGATGTTCGAGCCGCTCGCCGGACGGCTGGCGCGCGCGCTCGCCTCGATCGCACCGGGCGATCTCGGTATCTCGTTTTTCGCGAATAGCGGCGCGGAAGCGCTCGAAGGAGCCCTCAAGCTCGCGCGTGCCGCGACGGGGCGGACGGCGATCGTGGCGACGCACGGCGGCTACCACGGTAAGACGCTCGGCGCGCTGAGCATTAGCGGACGGGACGCCTATAAGACCGGTTTCGGGCCGCTCATCCCCGACGTGACGCACGTCCCGTACGGCGATGCCGACGCGTTGACGCCCGCACTGGCCGGCGCAGCGGCGTTCGTCGTAGAGCCCGTGCAAGGTGAAGGGGGCGTCGTGGTACCGCCGGCCGGCTATCTGGCGAGCGCTCGCGCCGCCTGCGACGCCGCGGGGGCGCTGTTGATTGCGGATGAGGTGCAAACCGGCCTGGGACGATGCGGCTTCACGTTCGCCTGCGAACGCGACGGCGTGGTGCCCGACGTTCTAACCTTGGCCAAAGGCTTATCGGGCGGCGTCGTGCCGATCGGCGCTTACGTCGCGCGGCCCGGGGCGTGGAAGGCTGCGTACGGACGCCGGCCGCTCGCGCACACGTCGACTTTCGGCGGAAATCCACTGGCCTGCGCCGCCGCCCTAGCGGCACTCGACGTCTTGCACGACGAGAAGCTGGTACGCGCCGCTCGCGTACGCGGCGCGCAATTATTGGCCGGCGCCCACGCCATTGCGAACGACTATCCCGCGGTCGTCCGGGAAGCACGCGGCCTCGGTTTACTTGCCGGCGTGGAGTTACACAACGAGGGGTATGCCGGCACGATCGTGCCCGAGATGCTCAAAGCGGGCGTCACCGTCGCGTGGACGCTCAACGCGCAGCGCGTCCTGCGTCTCGAGCCGCCGCTCGTCGTAACGCCTGTGGAAATCGAGCGCGGTCTTGCGGCGCTGCGCGCCGCGGTCCACATCGCGCACGAGCGGCTCGGCACGCTGCCGGAAAGCGCATAGCGCGTGCCGTTCGTCGAATCCACGATCGTCGTGGATGCGCCCGCGCGCGCCGTCTACGAGCTCGCCAAGGATCAGGAACGCTTTCCCGAATTCATGCCCGACGTCGAGCTCGTCACCGTGCTCGAACGCCATGGCGAGCGCATCGTCTCGCGCTGGAAGACGCTCGTCGAAGAAGCTCCGATCGAGTGGATCGAGGAAGACGTATTCGACGATGCGGCGCTGCGCGTTACGTACCGCTTATTGGAAGGCGATCTCGATACGTTCGAGGGTTCCTGGACCTTCGACGAGCGCGACGGCGCGACGCACGTCCGCTTGGAGGTCACCTACGACTTCGGCGTCCCCACCCTCGCCGAACTGATCGGCCCGACCCTGCATAAGAAAGTCGAAGACAACAGCCGCATGATGCTCGCGGCCCTCAAGGACGAATCTGAAATTCGAACCGGCAAAACGCGAGCCGTTATTATCGATGAGCAGGTCAGCAATTGACCGAGGTTTGCACGCCGAACCTGCTGACAGATTGAAGGGCCAACGGGACAACGCCTTTTGCTTTGCACCTTTGAAGGTGTCACTTACTTCTTTTGTCACGATCCCTATTTAAGAACGGCCGGCCCCACAAAGCCGACAGCGGAATGTTTTGCCGTCTCATCTGAATTACGCCGAGCGAGAACCCCCATCCGCCGAGGACATAGCCAATTATTAGTAACGTTAGGCCAAACATTTAGTTCTCCGGCGGCGATATGTAGATACTATCTTTTCCAAAGCTACCGAGATCACCACCGTCGGGCATCGTAGTCGATCTGCCGGGGTAAAACGACTGGTGTGCACACGGCAGAAGGGGGTTGCATCTGGTGGTTACGGGCAGTAGAATCCCATTGTTAGTCGCCCCGTAATTATGGATTTTCGGCAGCTTGCCGGAACTACTTGGACCCAAAACAACGCCGTGATAAGAGCGTGTATAAATGTGCTTTGAAAACGTTGTCCCATAAGAACCACCGCCGGGAGAAGAGCAAGCGGGTAGCGCAGCGTCCGATGCGGCGAATTGCCGTGTGACGAGCGGCAACAGCCCCTTCAGCGGCGTTTGCGGCGCTCGGCGCTCACGCGCACGACGATCGATAGGATCGCGTACAACGCCACGATCGTATAGACGGCGACCCATAACCGCGCTTGCGGGATCGCGATACCCTGGCGAATGTGGCCGACCTGCACGAAGATACCGGCGATGGTGACGACGACGAGCACGGCGCTCAAGGCGTTGCGGACGACGAGCGAGCGGATCACGTGGTCGCCTTCGCGCGGGTAATCACGGTACCTGGCGGAAAGCAGCGAGCGTGAAGTTCGCCTTCATCATTCACCCGACGTCGCTCGAAGACGTGCTGCGCTACGAACCCGGAGCCGCTGGTAAGGGGCTTCCGCTCATCGAGAAGATCATGGAGTGGATGCCGGCCTACGCTGCGGCCCACATCACGGGCGTCCGCACGCCCGATGGGCGCGAAACCGAGGGCTGGTTCGTCGCCGCGCCGTTCATGCCGGAGCCGATGCTGTCGCTGCCGCGCGAGACGGTCTACGCGAAAATCGAACGTGCCGTGGCGATCGGTGCGGAACTCGGCGCGGAGATCGCCGGGCTCGGCGCGTTTACGGGCGTTGTGGGGGACGCCGGCATCACGCTCTCCGAGCGCTCGCCGATCCCGCTAACGACTGGGAATTCGCTAACCATTTCCGCCGGCGTTACGAGCTTGCGCCGTGGAGCCGCAGAGATGGACGTCGAGCTGGCCTCGGCGACCGCCGTCGTTATAGGTGCCACGGGATCCATCGGTTCCGCGTGCGTCGAGTTGCTCGCTCCGCACGTCGCGCGCATCGTGCTCGTGGCGCGTAATCGCACCCGGCTCGAGCGTTTGGCGGCGTCGCTGCGGGAGCGCGTTTCGTGCGCGCTATCGGTCTCGACCGACGTGCGCGAAGCCGTGCCGCAAGGCAGACTGGTGCTCACTGCCACGACCTCGACGCAAGAATTGATCGAACCGGACGACCTCTGTCCGGGCGCGGTCGTGTGCGAACTCTCGTTGCCGCACGACGTCGGACGCCGCGTCGCGCTCGAACGCCCCGACGTCTTGGTGACCGAGGGCGGCAACATGCGCGTGCCGGGCACCCCACGATTCGACCGCGTGCGCGAAGGCATCCCCTTCGATCTCGGTTTGCCGGCGGGCGAGGCGCTCGCATGTATGTCCGAAACGATGGTCCTGGCGCTCGAGAATCGTCGGGAGCACTACACGCTCGGCCGCGGCATCGACCTCGCGAAGGTGCGTGAAATCGACGCGCTCGCAAGCCGGGCGGGCTTCGAGCTCGCAACGATGCGTGCGTTCGATCGCGCGATCGATTCCACGCGCATCGCGCAGATCAAAGCCGCGGCGGACCAACGGCGCGCGGCGCTCGCGTGAAACGCGTCGTCTCGGTTTCTCTCGGATCGTCGTCGCGCGATCATCGCGCCACGGTCGAATTGCTCGGGGAAACGGTCGAGATCGAACGTCTCGGAATGGACGGTTCGATCGCGCGCGCGATCGAGAAGCTGCACGACCTCGATGGCCGTGTCGACGCGATCGGTCTCGGAGGCATCGACGTCTATTTGTATGCCGGTACGAAGCGCTACGCATTTCGCGACGGTCTTCGCCTGCTGGATGCCGTGAAGAACACGCCGGTCGTCGATGGCAGCGGCTTAAAGAACACGCTCGAACGCGCCGCCGTCGGCTTCGTGCGCGACGAGCTGGGCGTCGCGCTGAGCGGCGCGCACGTGTTAATGGTGAGCGCGCTCGATCGCTTCGGCATGGCGCAGGCTTTCGTCGAAGCCGGCGCCGAGGTGTTATTCGGCGACTTCATCTTCGCGCTGGATCTCGACAAGCCGGTTCGCGATCTCGCCGAATTCGAAGCGCTCGCCGAACGCTACCTGCCCGACGCTTGCAAGCTGCCGTTTCAATTCTTCTATCCGACCGGCAAGAAGCAAGATCGCGCTCCCGCGCCGAAGTATTCGGAGTATTATGCACGGGCAGACATCGTCGCGGGCGACTTTCATTTCATGCGGCAGTTTATGCCCGATCGGCTGGACGGCAAGCTCGTGCTCACCAACACGCTAACGGCGCGGGACGTCGAGGAATTGCGCGCCCGCGGCGTCGCGCGCCTCGTCACCACGACTCCCGATTTCCAAGGGCGCTCGTTCGGAACGAACGTGATCGAGGCGACGCTCGTCGCGCTTACCGGCCGCAGGGTACTCGGCGCGGCCGAATACTCGCAACTGCTCGCGCGGCTGCGACTGCGCCCGCGCGTCGTCGATCTCACGAACGATTGACCGATCGCGACCGGCTCGTCCGGCGCCTGTTCGCGCGTCAACCGATCGATAGCGCGCGTCGCGCCGAAGGGCCGGCATTACGTCGCTGTCTAGGCGTCATGGGGCTTATCGGCGTTGGTCTGGGCACCATGCTCGGAGGCGTTTTTGCAACGGTCGGCGTCGGCACGCTCGAAGCCGGCCCGGGCGTCATCGCGTCGTTCGTATTGTCGGGGCTCGCGTGCGTCTTCGTTTCGCTGTGTTATGCGGAACTCGCGTCGATGGTTCCGATTGCGGGCAGCGCGTATACGTACGCCTACGCGACGCTCGGCGAACTCGTAGCCTGGATCATCGGTTGGGATCTCATCCTCGAATATGGAATCAGCGTCGCGCCCGTGGCCGCGTCTTGGTCGGGCTATGCGCAGGCCTTCCTGCGGAATTTCGGCGTCGCGCTACCCGGTTGGGCGACCGTCGCGCACCTCGCGTATGCGCGGGGCGGCGTCGACGTCGCGCACACGCAGATCGATCTCTTGGCGATCCTCGTCGTGCTCGCGATTACGGCCGTCATCGCGATCGGCATTCGCGAGTCGACGTCGGTCAACGCGGTCCTGGTCGTCGTGCAAACGATCGCGATTCTCGTCTTCATCATCGGCCTGCTCGGCGCGTTGCATCCCGGCAATTATCATCCCGCGTTTCCACATGGCGTGCACGGCGTGGTCACCGGAGCGGCGCTGGTTTTCTTCGCGTACATCGGCTTCGATACGGTAACGGTCGCGAGCGAAGAAGCGCGCCATCCCGAACGCGACGTGCCTCGTGCCGTCATCGCTTCGCTCGCGATCGGCGCCGTGCTCTACGTGGCGATCGCGTTCGTGACGGTCGGCGTCGTGCCGTGGCAGCACGTCGACAAAGATGCTGCCATGGCCGACGCCGTGCGGCGCGCCGGCAACAATCCCTATCTCTCGGCGATCTTGACCGCGGGCGCCATTTCGGGAACGACGACCGTCATGTTGACGTCGTTACTCGGACAGGTGCGAATCTTCTACGTGATGGCGCGCGACCGGATGCTGCCGCCGATCGTCGCGCGCGTGAATTCGCGCACCCGCACGCCGCTCCTGACGACGCTCGTTACGGGCTCGGTCGTCGCCATTCTGGCGGGCGTCGTTCCCCTCGATATCTTGCTCTCGCTCGTAAATATCGGCACGCTCTCGGCTTTCGCGATCGTTTGCGCGGGAGTGTTCGTGCTGCGCTTCAAGCAACCGCACGTGCGCCGGCCGTTTCGCGTGCCGTTCGGGCTACCGGTCGCCGCAATCGGTTTTGCAATGTGCGCGTATCTCATGATCGGTGGACTGTCGGGCGGCACGTGGTTGCGGTTCGTGCTGTGGTTCGCGGTCGGAGTCGTGGTCTACGCGTCGTACGGGTATCGTAACTCGCTGTTGCGGCGTCCTCTCGACGAGCGCTGACGATCGTGCGCAGCTTACCTCCTGCTGGCTTTCCTTTCGCCTTCTGGCGCCGCACGGCAGCGCCGAACGAGTCGTTGCCGCCGTCCTTGGCCATTAAGGCGCTAACGTGCGAGTCCGCTGCAAGCCTTCGTCTCATCAACATTGCGCTCGAAAGCAATCCAGGCGGTGGTCGTCCACCACGCCCGACGCTTGCAGAAATGAGTACACGATGGTGCTGCCGACGAATCGAAAGCCTCGTTTACGAAGGTCGCGACTGACGGTCTCGGACAGCGCGGTGTTCGGCGGCAGTTCTTCCGAAGAAGGGCGGCGGCACACGACGGGTTTGCCATCGACGAAGCGCCACAGGTAATCGGCGAAGGTTTCGAACTCGCGTGCGACGGCGAGAAACGCCGCCGCATTCGTGACGCTCGCGACGATCTTCCCGCGATGGCGCACGATCCGTGAATCGACGACCAGCGCTTCGACTCGCGCGGCATCGAAGAGCGCCACGGCCTTCGGCTCAAAATTATCGTACGCTTCCCGATAGCCGGCTCGTTTTTTCAACACCGTTTGCCAGCTAAGCCCCGCTTGCGCCCCTTCGAGAACGAGTAACTCGAAAAGCGCGCGATCGTCGTGCGTCGGAACGCCCCATTCCGTATCGTGGTAGGTTCGCTCCGGCTCCCGCAAGGCCCACGGACAACGTACGAGCGCTTCTACGTCGCCTCCACTATGCGCGCGGCGTCGATATGCGTGGCGCGGAGGCGGAGCAGGACGAAGCCGACGAGCGCGTACGTCAGAAACAGGTACGGAAAAACGTTGGTCGGCGGGGCCGGGACGGGATAGACGCTACCGATCGCCGGCACTAACAGCAACGCCAGCGTTAGCGCGGAGAGGACGACGTCGCGGCGACGCAGTTCGCCGATGCGCCGCAAATAGAATGGTGCGCCGAGCGCGACGAAAATGTAGATCGCGACGAAACCAAACGAACCGAGCGTTGCGGTGTCGTTAAAGGCGTCGAGCGGCGCGATGCCGGCTAACAGCATGCCGCCGCCAACGAGCGCGGTGAGCAGTGCGAACGTGACGAGCGCGACGTTCGGCGTTTGAAACTCCGGATGCGAGCGGGCGAGCTCACGCGAAAAGAAGCCGCCTCGCGCCATCGCGAACACGATGCGCGCTCCGGCGTTCATGGCTGCGAGCGTGATCGAGAACGATGACAGAAGCGCACCGGCATCGATCACGAGCCCCAGCGGCGCGACGCCCGCGTTTGCGGCGAGCGCGTCGAGCGGCGTGCCGAGCTTTTCGATGGGCGTCCCGATCCCACGCGCACCCAACAGTTCGAAATACGCGGCCACGATAAAGAAACTGCCGGAGATCAAGACGCTCGCGATGACGGCCGCAGGGATGTTGCGCAGCGGATGCTTTGCCTCGGCTCCCAGCGACGTCGCGCTCTCGAATCCGACGAGACTGAAGATCGCGATCACGACGCCGAGCGCGATGCCCGACGGCGTCGCGCCGCGTAGCGCGATCTGATCCGGGTCGACGAGCGTTCGCCCGTGCGCCGTCACGATCGCCAGCAGTACGACGACGAGCGTCACCGAACCAGCTTCGAGAAAGAGCAACGTCTCGGTGGATAAGCGAACGTCGCGATAAGCGAGCGCGAGGCCCGTTAACACGCAGAAACCGCACGCGGCGATTGCGATCCAAGCCGTCGAGAGATGGGCGAAGCGGAACAGCGCATCGGTAAACACGGCGAAGCCCGTGAGGCCGGCGACCGCGACGAATACGTACGCCCACAATAACGCCCAACCGCAGAGCATGCCGCCGCGCGCGCCGAACGCACGATTCGCATACTCGTATAGCGAGCCGCTCGACGCCGAGCGCCGCGCGAACGTGCGGATGTTGAGCGCCACCGCCAGCAGCAGCAGCGTTCCGAGCGCGTATGCGAGCCAACTGCCGTTCCCGGCCGAACCCGCCATGAGCGGCACGATGAGCACGGGTGTCAACGTCGGGCCGAGCATGGCGATCGATTGTGCGAGAACTTCCCGGAACTCGAGGTATTCGGATCGGAGGGCGGTCACCTCAAATGCGCACGTCTGCGCTCAAGAAGGCGTTGAACGGCAGCTTCTGCCCGACGAAGCCGGTTTGCGAATTGTTGTACCAGCTGGCGTACGGATACAGCAACTGCACCGGAGGATTCGCAACGAAGTTTCCGGCCGGGGCGAGCAAATTCGACGGCAATTGCGCGTACACGCAGGTCGAGCCGTTGTCCCAGGGATAGCGTCGCTGGAAGCAGAGGTCGGCGAGATCGGTCATGGCGAGCGTCAACTTCACCTTGCGACTCGCTTCATAACTAAATTGCGCGTTGAGCGTCAGGCGCGACGGTTCGCGCAGATCGCCGAAGCTATCGAACTTGCCGGTGAACTTGTCGGGAATGAATAAGTAGCCGCCGCACGATTGCGTGTTCGCCGCGTTCGACGCAGGCGCAGCCGTGGCGCTGCACGTCAGCGGGTCGTACCCAGGATACGTGAGCGGCGAGCCGTAGAAGGAGCCGGAACTGAACGTCATGCTCGGCGTGAACGCGAAGCGGTTATGCTTGTAGTTGAGTACCAACGTCGCGACGTTCGGCGTTTCGTAGCCGTTCGCGCCTTGGAACGGTGACGGCAACAGGTCGTACGGCGTGTACTCGCCGTTACGGTCGAGCAGCGGTTGCGCCGCGGAAGAAAAGTACGGGTTCGCCACGCTGCCCGCGGCGCAGAGGGGATCGGGAACCGGCACACCGGCGCCCTGTGCGTAGCAGCGCGCTGCGGCGACGCCGGTCGAGGTGGTGCCGCACAGCGCGGAGTTCGGCTGGGTCGCACACGCGGAGGTGTACGCATTGTAATTACGGATCGTGTCGTTGAGATTGTCGATCTCGTTACGCGAGCCGCCGCCGAAGTTGCTATAGCGGACGCGGCTGCGCGTGAACGTGTAGCTCAAGAGTCCGGCGAAGCCATTGCGGTCGAACTCGCCCTTACGGATCTGGAACTCGACGCCGTAATTTCGCTGCCGGCCGACGTTGAGGCCATCGAGAACGCCCTGCGCGCCGATCGGAATGTTGGCGAGCTGGTCTTGCGTGGCGCGGTAAAAAGGCGTCAGTTTGAAGGCGACGTCGGTTTTTGGAATCTGTTGCTCGAGCGAGAGGTCGTAGTTATTGGAATACGAGGGGCGCGACTGGTGGAACGGCGTGTTGAAGCCGTACGGCAAGAATTGCCCGATGAACGTGGGCAGGTTTTGTTGCAGGACGTTGTACTGCTGATACGACGTCGGTGAGGGCGCTGCGTAGCGGCCATACGAACCGCGCAAAACCGTGTCGCGACTCAATGCGTACGTAAACGACAGGCGCGGCTGGAAGGCGGTGAAGCTTACCGTGCGTGGAGACACGTTGGCGAGATTCGCATTGGTGCCGGGGGTGCAGAGCGAGGCGCCGGTGATCGGATCGACGCCGACGGTCGGCGTTCCGGTCGTTAGCGCGCCGATCGTTGGGCCCGTGTAGCTTCCGGCGCACTGCGCGACCGAAGTCGATCCCGGTGCGAACGAAAATTCCCGGTTGTACGCCGCGAACCAAAACGGCCGCGCAAGATACCCGCCAGCCGTATCTTCGAGCCGGTAATCGAAGTTTTCCACCCGTAAGCCGGCGTTGAGCGTCAGCTTCGCATCGGGCCGAAACTCGTCGGCGAGCGAGACCGCGCTGAAGAACGGCGTGATGCGATCGATCTGTGCGTTGATGCCGTTCTCGGTAACGAGATTGCGCGCGCCGCTTAGCGCCGCCGGCGTGCCGGCGGGCGGCACGAGCGGCGCTCCATTCGCGTCGACCGGGACGAGCGAACTGGAGGGAAAACCGGCCGCGGGCGCCCCGAAAAATCCGTAGGAGTTGAGACCGCCGGCCGGGTTGAAGACCGGCTGCGTCGAGCGCATGCCGCCCGCAAACGTCGTTACGTTGCCGTACAGCGGCGCATAGCAGCTTGCGTAGTAGCCGGTCGCGGCGTTATAGCAATTGCCTCGCGCGTCGACGAGGTTTGTTGCGATCTGTCCCTTGTAGGTCGTGCCGCTATACGTCTCGAGCTTCTGCGTCTGGTACGAAGCCGTCGCCGTAAGCAAGTTCTTCGCGTTGACCTGATTTGCATAAACGGCAGTCGCGCCGTAGGCATTACCGTGAACTTCGTAGTCTTGGATTTCGCCGCCGTACGTGGTTACGGCGCTCACCGGCCCGTTGATGAACCAGTCGTTATACTCGCCGTATCCGAAGAGCCGCAAGTACGAGCTCGAGCTGAAATTCTTTTGATACTGAATCTTTGCGATCGTGGCGGCATGATCGTCGCCGTCGCGCGCTTCCGGGTTGATGAGGCCCGTAAACGGCACGTGCGTCGGGCTGCTCGGCGACACGTCGATGCCGATGGCGCTCGGGTCCGGGGGAGCGAAGACGGCGCCGTGATAGCGGTATTGGTCGACGTAGGTCGGCGTGTACGCCTGCGAAACGAGGCCGACGCCGCCCAGGTCGCTCGGCGAACTGTAGAACGTGCTCTGAATGTCGCTGTTGATGAATAACAGCTGAACGTCGTCCTTGAGACCGCTGCTCTTATGCGGGAATGCGATGTGGAAATTGGCCACGCTGTCGCGTTCGTTCGTGTTGGCGATCGCGTAGGTTTGTCCGGGCGAGAACAGCGCGGGGCCCGAGCCGTCGTACACTTGCCCGTTGAGGCCCGTCGCGATCGATAGCGGGAAGAAGAACAGCGGCTGGCCGGCGCCGTTGAATTGATCGCTGTAGCGGTACGTCTGATTGACGGCGCCGAGGCCCACATAGTACGAGAAGTTGCGGTTCGACGTCGCACCGCTCGTCTCGGCGCTCACCTTATGATAGAACGACGGCGCGCCGACGCCGGCCGAGAGGTTCTCGTAGCCCGGGTACGTGCCCGTCTTGATGACTTGATTGATGAATCCGGACAACCCCGAAGCTTCGGCCGACGGCGGCGTCCCGCCGGTATACGTCTGCACTTCTTGCTGTCCCAGGCTCGAGAGCGTCGTGATCGGCGCGTAATCGGAAGCGCGTTGCACCGGGATGCCGTCGAGTTCGTTTGCAACGTCGCTATAGTCGCCGCCGCGAATATAAACGAGCTGATTCCAACCTTGCTGACCTTGCGGCACGTTTGCGCCCGGGACCGTTGCGATCGCGCTATATGCTTGATTGAGGCCGCCCGGGCCCCCGACCGTTGCTGCTGCGGCTTGCGTCGCGGCGTTGACGGAATACACGTCGCTCGTCGTCCCGGGACGCACGAGCGATGAACTCGATCGGCTTCGCACCGATGCGATCGTCCGCAGCGTCTTGTTGAGCGCAAAAGGACCGACCGACTGTACTTGATCCGCCTGCACCGATATGCCGGGCGCCGAGAACGGATCGTACCCCGTGCGTTCGACCGATACGACGTACGTGTCGGGGGCGAGCGAGATAAACGTGAAGCCGCCGTCGCCGTCGGTTCGCACGGAGGTGGTGCCGGAGGCCGACGTCGCGGTCACCGTGGCGCCCGCGATCGCGGCACCGCCCGACGCGTCGACGACGCGCCCGCGCAAGCCTCCGGTCGTTCCTGCAAACGCAGGGGCAATGAGCGTCGCCACGAGTGCGATAACGATGAATAAGCTGCGAATGCGTTGCTGCAAGACGCGTCTCCCGAACGTACGACGATACCGCCGACGCTGCAGTGGTGGCGGTTTGCTCTCAGTCGATACGTTTCGCATCGACGCTTGACCTCGAAGTTGCCTCGACGCGCCCGACGCGGTACAATAGGCGGCAACCCCGCCAGCATTGGAGTGCTCCACCGTGCCAGTGACCCGTTCGCGTACCGACGACCTCGTCGAACGGCGCGAGCGCGCCGTCGCACGAGGCGTTTCGGTCGCGCACGCGCTCGTGGTCGTGCGAGCCGAGGGTGCCCGGCTTTGGTCGGCCGACGGCGAAGAGTACGTCGATTTCGCGGGCGGCATCGGCGTGATGAACCTCGGCCATCGCCATCCGGCCGTAGTCGCAGCGGTCGCGGCGCAACTCGAGGCGTTTACGCATAGCTGCTTCCAAGTCGGCATGTATGAGGGGTACGTCGCGGTTGCAGAGCGCCTGAACGCGCTCGCCCCTGGGACCTTGCCGAAGAAAACGTTGCTGCTCTCGACCGGCGCAGAAGCGACCGAAAACGCCGTCAAAATTGCCCGCGAGTTTACCGGTCGCCCGGCGGTCATTTCGTTCAGTTACGGCTATCACGGGCGCACGCTACTGGCCCTGTCGATGACGCGCAAGGTCGCGCCGTATAAGCAAAACTTCGGGCCGTTCGCGCCCGAGATGTACTGCGCGCCGTTTCCGGACGAGCGCCGTGGCTGGACGACCGATCGTGCGATGGCCGCGCTCGAAGAGCTGTTCGTCACGCAAGTCGCGCCCGAACGTATCGCCGCGGTCATCATCGAACCGGTGCTTGGCGAAGGTGGCTTCGTGCCGGCGCCGTCGGCTTTTCTGCGCGAGTTGCGTGGCTTGACGCGCCGTCACGGCATCCTCATGGTCGCCGACGAGATTCAGACCGGCATCGGCCGAACCGGAACGATGTTCGCAATCGAGCATTCCGGCGTCGAGCCGGATCTGCTGACCTTCGCGAAAAGTATCGCCGGCGGCTTACCGCTGGCAGGCGTCGTGGGCCGCGCCGACGTCATGGATTCCGTGCCGCCCGGAGGTCTAGGCGGTACGTATGCGGGCAATCCGCTGGCCTGCGCCGCGGCGCTCGCAACCCTCGACGCCTATGAGGCCGAAGACGTTCTTGCGCGCGCGGAGCGCCTCGGTCGAGACCTGCGCACGCGGCTCGACGCGCTCGCCGCTCGTTTCGCCAAGATCGTCGACGTGCGCGGCCTCGGGCCCATGCTCGCGATCGAATTTGCCGAAGAGCCCGACGTCGCAGGTGTGAGCCTCGGCCGGCGCGTCGTTGCGGCGGCGTTCGAAGAAGGCCTCGTCGCTTTGACGGCGGGCCCGCAGGCCAACGCCCTGCGTATCCTCGTTCCCCTCGTCGCCACGGGCGACGATCTCGATCGCGGGTTCGCCGCGCTCGGACGCGCCTGTGAGCGCGTCCTCGGTTAATATGCACCTCTCCACCCAGCGAGGCCCAAAATTCTTGACTCGAGTAAACTCCAAGACGTCCGTGCCTATACGCAAGCCGTCCTAGACCTCATCCACGCCCCACAGATCGATCGTGCGCAAGCCGATTGGATCGTGCGCGAAACCGTCGATGGGTTTCGCGATTATGTAAATCCCGGATTCTTGGAGTACCGTAAAGCGGGCGCCAAAGGAACGCTCGACGCAGCAGTCGAGTGGTCGGACTCTGGCGACGTTTTCACCGACGTGAAAGGCCGGGAGTACATCGATTGTCTCGGCGGCTTCGGCATTTTCAACGTGGGGCATCGTCACCCCAAAGTCGTCGGCGCCGTGCGCGCGCAGCTCGAACGGCAAGCGTTGCATAGCCAAGACTTACTCGATCCGCTGCGCGCGATGCTGGCGAAAACGCTCGCATTGCTGACGCCGGGCGATCTCAAATATTCGTTTTTTTGCAACAGCGGCACGGAGTCGGTCGAGGCGGCACTCAAGCTCGCGCGCGCCCACGATCCGCGCAAACAGACCGTCGTCGTGGCGACGAAAGGCTTTCACGGCAAGAGCTTCGGCGCGTTGTCGGCGAGCGGAAAGTCGACCTTTCGCGTACCGTTCGGGCGGATGTTGCCCGGCTTCAAACACGTGCCTTTCAACGACGTGCTGGCGCTGGTCGACGCCTTTAACGCCAGCCGCATGACCGGCGACGATGTGGGAGCAGTGTTACTCGAGCCGATCCAGGGCGAAGGCGGCGTCAACCTTCCCGACGACACGTACCTGCCCGCGGTGCGCAAGCTCTGCGACGAGTACGGCGCGCTCTTGATCTTCGACGAAGTGCAGACCGGCATGGGGCGAACCGGCACGATGTTCGCCTGCGAACATTGGAACGTGACGCCCGACATTCTGTGTCTGGCCAAAGCCTTCGGGGGCGGCGTTATGCCGGCCGGGGCGATCGTCGCGACCGAGGCCGTTTTCAAAAGCCTGTTCGCTAATCCGTTCTTGCACACGACGACGTTCGGCGGCAATCCGCTCGCCTGCGCCGCGGCGCTAGCGACGATCGACGTGCTCATAGAAGAGAAGCTGCCGCAGCGTGCCGCGGAGATGGGCGAATACGTTTTGGCCGGCTTGCGCGATGCGGTGCGGGGGTACGAGCACGTGGTCGTCGACGTACGCGGCAAGGGGCTGATGATCGCTCTCGAATTCGCCAGCGACGAAGCCGGCTTTGCCGCATCGAAATACCTGTTCGATAACGGTGTGCTGGTCGCAGGCACGCTCGTGAACTCGCGCGTTATTCGCGTCGAACCCCCGCTTACGATCTCCCGCGAGCATGTCGACCGCGTCTGCAGCGTGCTGCGCGAGGCGCTGGCCGTCACCGGCCGCCCGGCGCTGCTCAGCGCATAAGCCGCTCCAGTCATCTTCTCCGGAGTAACCGATGCTGCAAGCCGACCGTCCGTCTAAAGCCCACCATACGGTCCTGGATCGTCTCGAGCGCGATGCCGACCGTACCGCCTTACTGTTCCTCGGCGGCGCTTTCCGGGCCGCGTCGGACGGCGGCACGCGCGCGTGCGTCGATCCTGCGACCGGACACGAACTCATGCGCGTCGCCGAGGCGACGAGGACCGATGCAGCGCGCGCAATCGCGCTTGCGCGCGCTGCTTTCGACGATGGTCCCTGGTCGCAAACGAGCGCCCAAGAGCGCGCGAGATTACTCATGGCGATCGCCGATGCGATCGACGCGCACTCGGCCGATCTCGCAACGCTTGAAACGCTCGGATGCGGTAAACCGCTGCGTGAAGCGGAGTTCGACGTGGCCGACGCAGCGGCGTGTTTCCGCTACTACGCCGGTCTTGCGACCAAGCCGCACGGACAGACGTTCGACGTTCCGGCTGCCTCGCAGAGCTTCACCGTACGCGAGCCGATCGGCGTATGCGGACAGATCGTGCCGTGGAATTACCCGTTATTAATGTCGGTGTGGAAGCTCGCGCCGGCGCTCGCCGCCGGAAACGTGTGCATTCTCAAGCCGTCGGAGTACACGCCGCTGTCGGCGTTATGGCTCGCGAAACTGGCGCGCGAAGCGGGGTTGCCCGACGGCGTTCTTAGCGTGCTGCCGGGCGCAGGACCCGTGGTGGGAGCGGCGCTCGCCGAAAGCATGGACGTCGATAAGGTGGCCTTTACCGGCAGCGTCCCGACGGGTCAGACGATCATGCGTGCGGCCGCGGGGAACGTGAAGAAGATCTCGCTCGAACTCGGCGGCAAATCGCCGAACATCGTCTTTGAAGACGCCGATTTCGCGACCGCCATCGACTACGCACTTTTCGGCATTTACGCTAACGCCGGGCAGGTTTGTTCGGCCGGTTCGCGACTCGTGCTCCAGCGTTCGCTTTCGGACCGCTTCCTAGCGGAGCTCGTGCGCCGAGCCAAGGCAATCGTGGTCGGCGACGGATCCGATCGAGCCACCGAGATGGGTCCGCTCGTCAGCGAAGCGCAACGCGATCGCGTCGAACGCTACATCGCGCTCGGTAAAGAAGAAGGCGCGACGCTGTTATGCGGTGGCTCGCGTGCCGACGTGCCGGGCAAGAGCGACGGTTACTACATCGAGCCGACGATCTTTTCCGATACGACGCCCGGCATGCGCATCGTGCGCGAGGAGATCTTCGGACCCGTCTTGGTCGTGCAACTCTTCGACGACGAAGCCGAAGCGATCCGCATCGCGAACGACAGCGTCTACGGTCTCGCCGGCGCCGTCTTTACGAACGATGCCGCTCGCGCCCACCGCGTGGTGCGCAAATTGCGCGCCGGCATCACCTGGATCAACGCCTATCATCCCACCTATAACGAAGCGCCGTGGGGCGGTTACAAGCAGTCCGGAATCGGCCGCGAACTCGGCACGTACGGCTACGACGCGTACACCGAAGTGAAACAGATCAACGTTAATCTATCGGTCGAACCGTCCGGGTGGTTCGCCGACGACGGCCCTTCGCGGTAAAAACGGCCGCTCGACGTTATGAGGCGCGGGCTATGCGCCTAATCCTTCCCACCTCTTTGCCGACCCGGCCGTGTAACGCATCGTACATATTGACCGTTAGCTGCATCCGCATCCACGACTCTGCGCTGAACCCGAGCGCTCGCTCGAAGCGTAACGCGGAGTCCATCGTTACCGGCCGCTTCCCATGAATGATCTCCGATAGACGCGCGTTCGTGACGCCGATGTGTTTGGCGAAGGCCGATTGTGTGATTCCCAGCGGCTCGAGAAACTGTCGCAGAAGGATGCTCCCCGGCGGAGTCGGTCGGCGATGGGTCGGGATCGAAAGCGGGCGGTTCATCCTCATCTCCTAGTTGTGATAATCGACAATTTCTACATCGATTGCGCCGGCCTCGGTCCAGCGGAAGCAGATGCGGTATTGGTCGTTGATTCGGATCGAATGCTGGCCCGCGCGATTGCCGCGAAGTGCTTCTAGCCGGTTTCCTGGTGGGATGCGAAGCTGATCGAGGCTCACCGCTGCGTCGAGGATAGTCAACTTGTCGATAGACCTCTGGCGGAGCGCAGCTGGGACGACGCTGCGGGCCGCCTTAGAGGGGACACCATCGTAGAGCTCCCGCGTTCCACGGTCCGCGAAGTCCATGCCATATTATCACCGCGCGGTAATATCGTCAAACGATAAACCTCTGCGGCCGCGGCCTCGCATCCGAGCGCCCACGAGAGCTCCTCCACCGTCTGCCGCGTGCTCGCGGCTGCACAACCTCGGACTCGTCGACGAGAACGTCTGCTAGGTCCCGACGTGACGACGTACGAACCGGCCGACTTGACGCACGCGTACATTCATTGCCGTAAGTGCGGTCGCTTCGAGGACGTTCCATTCGCCGTCGTGCCCCAGACGTTGTCTGCGCTTTTCGAATCGAGGGGCTTCCGTATCGACTTCGGGGTCGTCACGTTCGCCGGTTCGCGCGCCGCTTGTCGAGACGGTGCGCCGCGCCCGGACGTCACGATAGGCCGCTAATGCGCCCGTCGTCGTCGATATCGATGTGCTCCGCGGCGGGCGTCGTGCCGAGCCCCGGCATGGTGGTCATGTCGCCGCAGATCGGGTAGACGAAGCCTGCGCCGGCGGAGGCGCGCATTTCGCGCACCGGCAAGCGCCAGCCGGTCGGCGCGCCGCGCAGCGCCGGATCGGATGAAATGGAAAGATGCGTCTTCGCGATGCAAACCGGTAACGCGTCGTATCCGTTGTGCTCGAACAAGGCGAGTTGGCGTGAGGCGGCAGGCGCATAGTCGACGCCGTCCGCGCCATAGATTTCGGTCGCGACGGTGTGAATTTTCTCGCGGATCGTCGCATCCGCGGGATAGAGGAAACGGAATGCGGACGTCTCGTCGCAAGCTTCGGCGACGGCGCGCGCGAGCGCGGTCGCGCCCCGCCCCCCATCGACGAAGTGCGTCGACACCGCCGCACGGACGCCGAGTTCGTCCGCAATCCGGGCGATCTCCGCGTGTTCGGACGGGTGGTCGCCCGGGAACGCGTTGATTGCCACGACGGCCGGAATGCCGTGCCGCCGAACGTTCTCGATTTGCTTGCGGAGGTTCGCGCCGCCGGCGCGCACGTCGCCCGGATTTTCGGCTAGAAGTTCCGGCGGCAGTGGCTTGCCGGCCGTCACCTTGAACTTTCCCGAGTGTACCTTGAGTGCGCGCACGGTCGCTACGACCACCGCCGCGTCGGGAACCAGGCCCGACGCCCGACACTTGATGTTGAAAAAGCGTTCGGCGCCCATATCCGCCCCGAAGCCGGCTTCGGTAATGAGGAAGTCGCCGCCGCGAATGCCGATCAGATCGGCGACGATCGACGAGTTGCCGTGTGCGATGTTTCCGAAGGGTCCCGCGTGGACGAGGACCGGCGTGTTCTCCAACGTCTGCATGAGGTTGGGAAGCATCGCATCGCGCAGGATCGCGCCCATCGCGCCGGAGGCGCGCACGTCCGCCGCGGTCACCGGCCGGCGCTCGGCAGTGTAACCGACTACGATGCGCGCGAGGCGATCGCGCAAGTCGGCGTACGATGTAGCCAGCGCCAATATCGCCATGACTTCGGATGCGGCCGTTATGTCGAAGCCGGCTTGCCGTGGAATGCCGTCGGCTTTCGTGCCGAGACCGACGACGACGTTGCGCAGCGCGCGGTCGTTGACGTCGAGTACGCGACGCCAAGTTACGTCGTGCGGATCGAGTTTTACGGTTCCGTGGTACAGCGCGTTATCGACCATCGCGGCCAACAGGTTGTGCGCTGCCGTCACCGCGTGAAAGTCGCCCGTGAGATGAAGATTGAGGGTCTCCATCGGCACGACTTGAGAATACCCGCCGCCCGCTGCGCCGCCTTTAATGCCGAACGTCGGGCCCATCGACGGCTGCCGCAGCGCGATCGTCGCCGTCTTGCCGATATGATGCATCGCCTGGCCGAGGCCCACCGTGGTTGTCGTCTTGCCTTCGCCGAGCGGCGTCGGCGTGATCGCCGTTACGACGACGTATTTTGCCCGGGGTCGTGAGGCAAGCGCCGCGATGGCCGCCAGCTCGATTTTAGCGACGCCGGAGCCGTACGGCCGCAGGAGCGCGGCATCGATGCCGATTTTGGCGGCGATTTCGGGAAGCGGCCGCAGCGTCGCGCCCTGTGCGATCGCGAGGTCGGATGGCTGGGAGCTACTCAAGGGCTTAACGATCCGATCGAGCGATGTGGTCGCTCGAAGCTACGGATCCTTCGGCCGCGATCCTTCCGTCAACCGCTGCGCCGGCCTTAGCGCTGCGCGCATATCGCGATGTTCCGCGCCCGAACCGTTTTGCGCCCGCGGGTGTCTACAGAAGGTGAGCCGGAACGGGCCGGGGGGAATCGATGCCCAGGCGGACCGAAGCACTCCGGCCGGACGCGAGGGGTGCCTCGCGTCGTTTCGTAGGCTGACGTGAGTCGAGCGGAGCGTTTCTTGAACGATAAAGATCTGGTGCTTACCAAAGAAGGCCTGCAAAAGCTCGAAGAAGAGCTCGACGAGCTCAAGACCGTTCACCGGCGCGAAGTCAACGAACGCATCCGCCACGCTAAAGAATTTGGCGACATCTCGGAGAACGCCGAGTACGAGGACGCGAAGCAAGAGCAAGCCTTCGTCGAGGGCCGCATCCTGAAAGTCGAGCAGTTGATCCGCAACGCGCGCATCATCGACTCGTCCGAATACGCGCAAGACGAAGTGCACTTGGGCGCCGTGGTCAAGCTCAAGGACGCGAAGTCGGGGATGCCACATGAATTTACGATCGTCGGTTCGACCGAAGCGGACCCGGTCAACGGCCGCCTTTCGAACGAATCGCCGCTCGGCAGCGTGCTGATCGGTAAGAAAAAGGGCGAGACGGTGGAGGTCAAAACGCCGCGCGGCGTCACCGCCTATAAGATCGACGGCATTAACGCGACGGGTTCCGCGCCGAAGAAAAAGGTCACCAAGAAGGCCTCGTGAGTGACGTTACCGCGCCGGTCGACGGTGCGGACGACCTCGGCCGCCGCGAGGCGGAGCTGCGCTCGGCGCGGCGCGCGAACTTGGCTTCGCTGCGCGAACGGGGACTCGACCCGTTCGCGCAGACGCGTTACGACGTCACCGATCATGCGGGCGATCTCGTCCACCGCTATGCCGAGCTTCGTCCCGACGATCCGCCGCTCGAGCAAACGCATGCGCTCGCCGGCCGGATCCTCGGCATCCGGAAAATGGGCAAGGGCGCGATCTGGGCCGACCTGTGGGATCGCAGCGGCCGATTGCAGCTCTACGTCCGTGCCGACGCGGTCGGAAGCGCGGCCTTCGATACGTTCGACGCGCTCGATGTCGGCGACGTTATCGGTGCTCGCGGCACGGCGTTCCGCTCGAAGAAGGGCGACCTGACGTTACGGGTCGCGTCTTTGGCGGTGTTGAGCAAGGCGCTCGTGCCGATGCCCGACAAATGGCATGGCTTACAGGACGTCGAGAAGCGTTATCGTCAACGCTACGTCGACTTGTTGATGAACGAGCACGTGCGCACGATCTTTCTGACGCGCTCGAAGATCGTTTCGGAGATGCGGCGATTCTGCGAAGGGCACGGCTTCGTCGAAGTCGAGACGCCGACGATGTTGCACGTCGCCGGCGGCGCGGCGGCTCGCCCCTTCCGCACGCACCATAACGCGCTCGACGTCGATCTCGATCTGCGCATCGCGACGGAATTGAACCTCAAGCGCCTCATCGTCGGCGGCCTCGAGCGCGTGTACGAGATCGGCCGCATCTTTCGTAACGAAGGCATCGATACGACGCACAATCCCGAGTTCACCATGCTCGAGCTGTATGCGGCATATTGGTCGGTTGCCGAGATGATGGACTTCAACGAGGCGCTCTTCGCGCATCTCGTCGAGAGCGTTCACGGCACGTCGCGCATCACGTACGGTGAGCGGACGATTTCGTTCGAGCGACCGTTCGCGCGCATCGGTTACTTCGAAGCGCTCGAACGCTACGGGTCGCTCGGTCGCAGGCGCCTTCTCGATCCATCTGGGGCGAGCGCGGTGCTCGAGGAGCTCGGGCTTCCGCCGTCGCGGACGCACGGCCAAGCTCTCGACAAGATTTTCGAACGCGTGGTGGAGCCGCATCTCGTCGACCCGACCTTCGTCCACGACTACCCCGTGGTTATCTCGCCGCTTTCCAAACGTAAGCCGGACGACGCAGACATCGTCGATCGCTACGAGCTCTTCGGGGCGAACTTCGAGCTCTCCAACGCCTTTACCGAACTCAACGATCCCGACGACCAGCGTGCGCGTTTCGAAGCGCAGGTAGCCGAACGCGCCAAGGGCGACGACGAGGTGCCGCCGCCGGATTGGGATTTCGTGCGGGCGCTCGAATTCGGCATGCCCCCGACCGCCGGCATCGGCATCGGCGTCGACCGCCTCGTCATGTTGTTGACGAACCAGCAATCGATCCGCGAAGTCATCTTGTTTCCGCTGCAGCGCCCACCGGCGCCGCCGCCATGACGTCGGAGCGCCCGCCGCCGGCGGACCCGTCGTTATTGGTCGCGCAGCTGCGTGCGCTCTACGACGGTGAAACCGACGCGATTGCGAACGCGGCGAACCTCGCCGCATTCGTGATGCAGACGTTTCCCGCGCTCAACTGGGCCGGTACCTACTTCGTGCGTGGCGACGACCTCGTGCTCGGTCCGTTCGTCGGGAAGCCCGCGGTCGCGCGCATCGCGCGGGGCGCGGGCGTATGCGGCACGGCTTGGCTCGAAGCGCGCACGCTCGTCGTTCCCGACGTGCACGCCTTCGCCGGTCATATCGCTTGCGACGGTGCATCGGTAGCCGAGATCGTGGTGCCGATCTTCCGCCACGACGCCGTCGTCGGCGTCTTCGATTGCGACAGTCCCGAGCGCGACCGTTTTCAGGAGGCCGATCGCCACGCGCTCGAAGCGCTCGTAGCCGCCTATGCGAGCGGCTCCCACGGATGATTGACACAAAGCCACGTCGTGTGGCGTTGGTATCTCCATCCGCACGTCATCATAGGATTGGAATTCATGGATCTCACGACATCGTATCCGCGCAGCGTCCACGAGAAGATTGCAGGCGTCGTCATGTTGGCACGAACGTTCGATAAGGCGCGCGCTAAAGCGCATGACACGATCGGCGAATACCACTACGACTGTCCGATGGATAAGGGCGTCTTCGGGTTTCTGGACGTCGACGCGGCTGCGTTCTTGCAGGCCGCGACCGCGGCGCAGAACGACGGCGACATCGAACGCTTCGTTCGCCCGTACGTCGAGCGCAAGGGCGCAGCTGCCGTCGAGCAATTCAACGCCGGGTTTCTTCAGAGCGCTCCGCAGCCTGGAAGCGAAGGCGAAACGTACTTCCACGAACTGCGGTCGTCGATCGCGCCCGACCGCACCGACGTGATCACGTGGGCCGATCTGCTCGACCTCGACGAAAAGCGCAGCGTGCCGCGGCGCGCGGCCGCCTAAGCGGCGGAAGCGACGTACCGTGTCGTCGTCGAGTACGACGGCACGGACTTCCACGGTTTCCAATATCAGCCGCAATTGCGGACGATTGCCGGAGAGCTCGAGGCGGCGCTCTCCCGGCTTTTCGACCGTCCCGTGAAAGTTACGTGCGCCGGCCGCACCGACGCCGGCGTCCACGCCAGCGCGCAAGTGGTCTCGTTCGTATCGCACCAAGCGTTTCCGGTCGACAAGCTGGCGATCGCGCTGAACACGTCGTTGCCGCCCGACGTGACGGCGCGCGACGCGACGCGCGTCGAGGCGGGATTCTCGGCTCGCAACTCGGCGCTATCGCGCCGCTATACGTATGCGATCGTCAATCGGCGTCATCCCTCGGCCGTCATGCGACGCTGCGCGCACCACGAATACCGCACGCTCGATCTCGAACGTATGCGCGTCGCCGGGGCACGTGCGATCGGCGAACACGATTTCATCACGTTCTGCAGCGTGCTCCCCGACCGCGGCGGAACCGTCCGTACGCTGCACGCGATCGAAGTCGAGGCGCAGGACGACGTGGTGCGGCTCCATTTCGATGGGGCCGGATTTCTGCACCGCATGGTGCGCATCTTGACGGGCACGTTGCTCGACGTCGGTGCGGGACGTCGCGAGACCGGCTGCATCGCCGAGATGCTCGCCGCGCGCGACCGCCGCGCCGCGGGACCGACCGCGCCGGCGCACGGCTTGACGCTCGTCAACGTAAGGTATCCCGGCTGGGAATCGCGTCCGGCCGGCGAGCCGCCTATACGTCGTAACGCGTGACGAGAATCTTGATTTGATTCGTGCGCGTCGAGCGCAAGAACGTGATGTTGACTTGCTGTTGACCGAACGAAAAGGGAAACATGTAATCGAATGACTCGGCGCCGTCGCCCGGCTCCTTGACGAAGCGTTGAAAACGTCCCATGAACGCTTGCACGGCGGTACACGGCGCTACGTCGCGAAAGAAGTTGCGACCGATGACGCGTTCCTTCGATAGTCGCGCGAGACGAGATTCGTAACTGTTGTACTGCTCGATATTCCCGTCGTGGTCGACCGCGATGAGGCCGAACGGCAATGCGTCGATCTCCGTTTCCGACAGCTCGAAGACATCCGGAGTATTCGACATGGATTCCGGCTGCGTTAACCCCGGCGGACCCCTTCCCTCTTGAACGGCGGCCGGACGCCACGCGAACTCGGCGGCGACGACCTAGAACGCTTGGCGGCGCACGGCCGCGTCGAGGCGATCGCTCGGCGGACCATCGTGCCGCTCGATGCCGCGACGCTCGTCGTCGTGCTAGGCGGATACTTCCGGATCTTTCGCAGTGCCGCGTTCGTGCGCGATGTGACGCTCGCGATTGCGGCTCGCGGCGACGTTTTGGCGGCCGACGCGGCGTTCGGCGAACGGCCGGCGGAGAATGGCGCCGAGGCGCTTTCCGACGGGCTGATCCTACTGCTGTCGGCGGAAGCCTGGCACGACGCAGCGCGCGAGCACATCGATTTGTATCTCAAGATGGCCGCTTCGCTGGCCCGGCGCACCGCACGCGTGCAAACGCAGCTTGAGGGACTTAGCCGCTCAACCGTGGAGGGTCGCGTGGCGACGAGGCTGCTCGAGCTCGCCACCGACTTCGGCCGGCCGACGGCAACGGGAGAAACGAAGCTGGATTTGCCGCTCTCCCAACAGGATTTGGCCCGGCTGGCGGCCACGACGCGGGAGACCTGTTCCTCCATCGTCGCGGATTTCGGCCGCCGCGGCATCGTTCGCGGCAGCCGGTTGCGCGGGATGGTCGTGCTTGACGCCGCGGCGCTCGCGCGCGCGGCACGGGACGGCTTCGAAGCCGCCGCTCGCGACTCGCGTTGACAGCGGCGCGGCCGCCAGGTAGTATTCGAGGGTTGTTCCGGTCCCCGTGGGCCGGCTTTTCGCTCGTCGCCCGAAAGAACCGATGCGTACCTACCAACAGAAAACGGCGGAAACCCAGCACGACTGGTACGTTGTCGACGCCGCAGGCCAGCGCTTGGGCGTCCTCGCCGTGCGCGTTGCCAAAGCACTTTCCGGTAAACAAAAGCCGACCTGGACCCCGCACATCGACGATGGCGATCACGTGGTCGTGCTCAACGCCGACAAGGTGGAACTCGGGGGCAACAAGTGGCTACAGAAGGTGTACCACCGGCATAGCGGGTTCCCCGGAGGTCTGCGCACCGAGACCGCTCTCGACGTCAAACGCAAGTATCCGGAACGCTTGGTCGAACGCGCGGTGCGCGGCATGCTGCCGACTAATCGCATGCGCGACGTCCAGCTGCGCCGGCTCAAGGTCTACGCCGGCGCCGACCACCCGCATGCACCGCAGCAGCCAAAGGAGCTCGTGTAGTGGTTGATTCCACCGAAAACTTCGGAGGCACGGGGCGCCGCAAGCGAGCCGTAGCGCGCGTCAAGTTGTCCCTCGGGCAGGGCATCATTCGCATCAATAATCGGGAAGTCGAACAGTATTTTCCGCGGCCCAGTCTCTTGCAAATCGTGCGGCAGGCGCTCGACGTGACGGAGACGAGCTCGCGTTTCGATGTCGACGTAAAAACGCAAGGCGGCGGCGTCGCCGGCCAAGCGGGAGCCGTGCGCCACGGCATCGCGCGCGCTCTCGTCGAGATGGATGAGTCCCTGCGCTCGGCCCTGCGCAAGAACGGCCTGCTCACCCGCGATCCTCGCGAAAAAGAATCCAAGAAATATGGCCGGAAGCGCGCGCGAAAGCGCTTCCAATTCAGCAAGCGGTAATTGTTGGGAGCCGTATAAGGCGCCCCAGCGTCGTTGCGGAAGACCTCACGTCCCCCGGGGACGCTTCGGTCTTCCGCGCCTCGCTGGGACGCCTTATACGGCTCCCTCGAGCTTGGGTGAGCGGTGGGCGTTTTTGCGGAAGGCGACCTGGCGTCCTGAGGGACGCTTCGGTCTTACGCGCCTCGGCCGAGCGTGTTATGTGGCGCCGTCGAACCTGCTGTAGGGTCGCGCCGCACTCGTTCGTCCCCTTGGCGGTAGGTGTTCGGCGCCCGCCGGCGGGTTAGGGTGGGGTGTGGGGGGCTATCGCGTAGACGGAGATGAGGCCGGAGCGGCCTTTCAACCGGGCGGAGCGGCGTTCTAGGGGTTGGGCGATGATGCCGGCGCGGGCGATCGTGGCTTCGTCGCAGTAGATCGTGCCGGGGGGAGCGGCGGCTTGGAGGCCGTTGGCGAGGTTGACGGCGTCGCCAATGACGGTGTAATCCATGCGTTGCGTGCTGCCGAAATGACCGGCGACGACTTCGCCCGTTGCCAGGCCGACGGATATGCGTAAAGGGTAGTCGATGCGCGGTCCCAGTTCGGCGACCACCTGGTGCAGGCGGATCGCGGCTTGCACGGCGCGCGCCGCATCGTCGCTGCGCACGCGCGGCGGCCCGAAGACCGCCATCAGGCCGTCGCCGTAAAATTTATCGAGTAAGCCGTCGTACGCGAAGACGACGCGCACCGCTTCCTCGAAGTAGCCGTTGAGGATCTCGCTGACGCGCTCCGGTTCGAGCCGCGACGCCATCTGCGTAAAACCGCGTATGTCGGCGAAGCACATCGTCGCGTAGCGCCGTTCGCCGCCGAGCTTGAGCGCACGCGGATCGTCCATCAGCGACTCGACGACATGCGGCGCCAAGTATCGCGAAAACGACTCTGCAATCAACTTCGCTTTGGCTAAGTCCGCTTCGTGAGCGATCTCGAGCCGACGTTGCTTCGTCACGTCGTTCACGATGACCGCGACGCCCGTGCCCTCAGCACTTGCGAGCGGCGCCAGCTGCATTTCGATCGTCAGATCGGAGCCGTCGCGCCGCCGCGCCTCCACCTCGGCGCGCAGCTGTACGGCGCCGCTGGCATAGAAGATGTCGAGGAGTTCGGTGAACTCGGGAATCGCCGACGCCATCGTCGCAACCGATGCTCCGGTCACCTCGCCCGCCGCGATTCCGAACGTTTTCTCTGCGGCTCGATTGAACGTCGTAATGTGGCGATTGGGCGAAAGCGTAATGACGCCGTTAGCGATCGCCTCAAGGATGCGCGCCTGGAAGGCTTGTTGCGCCGAAACGCCCGGCGCCCGTGCTTCCGTATCGGCGAGCAGCGCGGCAACGGCCGCAAGCGCGCGTCGTGCGGCCGGATCCGCGGCTATCGCCGACGACGCGCGCAGCGTTTCGAGGGCATCGGCGAGTTCGGCGTCCCGGATTCGGCCCGAACCGCCAATCACAGTCACTTTCCGGCGCGAACGCGCGCCGCGCCCGAGCGCGCGGCTCGGCGAAGGGGAGAGTGTTGCCGGCGCGATGTGAACGACCAAGCCATAGGTGAAGTATTGTTGTTGTCGGTAGGCCAGATCGGCGGGTTAACCGGCTGGCAACGCGTGCGAATGCGGGCGTTCACACCCCAGTCGTACCGTTGAGTCATGAATTTTATACCAGCGGCGCTCGAACGCGCGGCCGGCGCGGCGCGGGTCCGTCTCGACGATGCTGCGCGTACCACGGCGAGCTATGCCGGCCGGCCAAGCGATGACGCCGGGCTCGCCATGGTTTCCGTCGCCCGCGACGCCATCTTCTCCGACGCGCTCGACGCGGCCGTGCATGCTCGCCTCGAAGAGCTCAAGACGGTCGCAAAGTGAGCGAGTTCGACATCATGGCGTCGGCGGCGGCGGGAATGGACGCCGGTCGCATCGCGCTCGAGCTGGCGGCCCGTAACGTTGCGGGCGCGGAAGTTCATGCCGGTTCCGGCTCGTTTGCCCGCCTCGTTCCCCGCTTCGCCGTCGCCCCGGCATCGTCGGCAGAGGGTGACGTGCCCGCCCCGCCCGACTCATTCGATGCGGGCGACGACGACGATGCGGCGCCCGGCGGTATGCCGGCGCCGGTGCGTTATCTCGGTGCGGTCGCGCAGCCGGGGTCCGACGTCGATGCCGTCACGGAAATGGTCGCCGTACTCGACGCCCAGCGCGCGTACGAACGCAACGCGTCGGTCTTCGACGTCGGAAAGCGGCTCGCCGAACGAACGATCGACATGGGACGCTTACCGTGACGGTCCTCCCGCTCGCACCATCGTCCGCCGCCGCAGTCGAAAGCGATGCGCCGCTCGGCGCAAGTGCGTCGGGCGGAGAGCCTTCGGATTTCGCCCGCGCCCTGCGGCATGCGGTCACCGACGCCGGTAACGCACTCGACCGGGCGGCGACGTCGGAAGCGGCCTTCGCCTCTGGACACGGCTCGCTGCATGCAATGATTCTCGACCGCGCCCAGGCCGACGTCACGCTCTCCGTCGCAAGCGCCGCGGCGTCGCGCACGACTCAAGCGCTTTCGACCATTCTCGGCATGCAAGTCTAAGTGACGCAGCTCCTCGCGCGCTGGAACGCGCTCGGTGCTCGCTCGCGGGCCCTCACCGTGTTTGCGGGCTTCGCGCTCGCGGCGTGCGCGGCGTTTGCCACGCTCCTCGCGCGCGACACGCGCGTAGCGCTTTTTGCGGCGCCGCTCGCGCCCGAACAAGTCGCGGAAGTCGTCGAACGGCTGGCAGCGTGGAACGTGCCCTTCATTACGCTAGCCGACAACGTGCGCGTCGAGGAGCGACGTCGCAACGACGTGCTGTTGCGGCTGTCGCTTGCCGGCGTTCCGCGCGCACACGTGGTAACCAGTGCCGAGGCGCTGGCCAAAGCGAATCCATTAACGCCGCAATCGGTCCTCGAAGCGCAGCAGCGTGAAGGCTTGGCGGGCGACGTTGCCGGCGGTATACGCGGCATCGCGGGCGTCGCCGACGCGCGTGTCATCATTGCGCCCGCTACGACGGGGACGTACGCAGATGAAGGCGCCCACGAGGCGACGGCATCCGTGCGCTTGTCGCTGACTTCCGGAGCGTCGCTCCCTCGCGCCACGCTCGACGGTATCCGCCAATTCGTTGCCGCCGGCGTTCCCGGCCTAGAACCCAAGCGCGTGGCCATCCTCGACGATCGCGGCCTCGGTCTTACCGTCGGTAACGACGGCGATGCGGCGACCGACGCCCGCGGCTACGAGACGTCGCTGCAGTCGGCGCTCGACCTTGCCTTCGGAACCGGAGCAACGATCGTGCGCGTCCGGGTCGCATACGATCCGCGGGAACGCGCCTCGCGTGAGGTCGTGCGCAAACCGCTGGGAAGCCGGCCCATCGGCGCGATCTCGAACGACGAAACGTACCGCAGCAGCGTCAAAACCTACGCGAAGCGCTCCGAGTCGATCGACCGCGGAAGCGACGTACGCGAAGAGCGCGTCGACACGCCGGGCGGACGGGTCGAGCGCATCTCGGTCGGGATCGCGCTCGACGCGGCGCGCGGTCTCGATGCACGGCAGATCCGCTCGCTCGCGATCGGTACGCTCGGCCTCACGCCGGCACGCGGCGATGCGGTGTCCGTCGAGACGGTTCGGTTCGCACGCCACGAGCCATCGTCTCCCCCGGCGATGGCGGTTATGGCCGGGTTCCTCGCGACCGTTCTCCCAGCGGCCTTCGTCGCGCTTGCCCTGGCGGTGGCGATGCACGTTGGTGCAAAACCATTGGCCGCTTCCTGCGAAGCGCTCGTTCGCAGCTTCGCCCTCCGTCGCGCGACGCGTAACGTCGCGGTGCTCGCACCGTCGCAAGTGCGCGGAGCGTTGCGCGACGAACCGCCGCATACCGCTGCCGCGATCATTAGCGCGCTGCCGGCAGCGACGGCGACCGCGGTGCTGGAGATGTATCCGGCCGAGGAACGGGCGGCGATCGTGCGTCGCATGTCGCGCGTCGCCTCGCCCGCCGTGCCCGACTACGAGACGGTGTTGCGGCGTGGCTGACTTCATACCGCTCGCCGTCGCGTTACGCGGAACGCTGGCGAACGGCGTTTCGAGCGATGCCAACGTGGCAGAACGTGCTGTGGTCGGGCCTGCGCAGATGAGCGACGATGTCGCGCAAACATTGGCGAGCGATGTGGCGCGAGCGCGCGCGGCGGCGTACGAAGCCTTTGAACGCGCCGGAAGACGGATGCTCGCGACGCTCGCGTCGGAGGTGTTGGGCCGTGAGCTCGCGATCGATTCGGCCGACGTTGCATCGCTCGCGCGGCGGCTTCTCGACGAATCGCTTAGCGACGGTCCGGTCGCGATTGCAGTCGCACCGTGCGACGCGTCCCGGCTCCATCTTCCGCTTCCCGTCCGAATCGACGCGACTCTTTCGGCGGGCGACATCGTTCTCGACGTGCGCGACGGCGCGATCGAGTCGCGCTTCGCCGTCCGCTGGCGCGACGCGATCGAGCGGGCGCTGGACGAGCCGTGACCGCCTACGGCGCGGGCTGCATCGTCCGGACCCAGGGCGAGACGGTGTTCGCGTCGCTGCCCCGCGCCCGAGTCGGCGACGGCGTGCGCATCGGGGCAACGCCGGGCCGCTACGGCACCGTTGCGGCGGTCGAACGCTCCCGCGTGATCGTCGTGCCGTTCGGATCGCTCGCCGGCGTCGCCGTCGGCGACTGCGTGTCGCTCGATCCGGGCGCACTGGCGCTTCCGCTCGGCACTGCGGTGCTCGGCCGGGCGATCGACTCGGCGGGCGCGCCGCTCGACGGCGGCGCAGTGTTTGCCGCCGAATTTTTTCGCGACGCCGATGCCGCTGCGCCGGCTCCGCACGAGCGGCTTTCCGTCTGCGTGCCGTTCCAAACGGGAATTCGGGCGATCGATAGCCTGCTCACGGTTGGGCGCGGCGCGCGCGTCGGTTTTTTCGGCGCGCCGGGGGCCGGAAAGACGACGCTCCTGGAGACGATCGTCGCCGGAGCGCGCGGCGACGCGGTCGTGTTGGCGCTCGTCGGCGAGCGCGGCCGGGAAGCGGAGCGCTGGCTCGCGCGTCTCGACGCCCGTACCACGATCGTGTGCGCCACGAGCGACCGCAGTGCCGCCGAACGCGTGCGCGCCGCCGAGGTGGCAATGGCGCAGGCACAGCATTTGCGCAACCGCGGGTTGCACGTCGTGCTCGTCGTCGATAGCTTGGCGCGCTACGTCGCGGCGTTGCGAGAACGATGCGTCGCGCTCGGCGAGCCGGTCGGGCGCGGGGGGTATCCGCCGTCGGTGTGGGCCGCGCTCGCGCGGTATCTCGAACGTGCCGGCAATGCCGCGCGCGGGTCGATCACGCTGCTCGGCACCGTCCTTTCCGACGGCGACGACGAGCGCGACCCGCTCTGCGACGCGGCGCGATCGCTGCTCGACGGCCACATCGTGCTATCGAGCGCGCTCGGCCGAGCGGGGCATTACCCTGCCATCGACGTGCTCGCGAGCGCTAGTCGCACGATGGCCGATGTGGTGGATGCAGACCAAGCCTCCGACGCCCGCGCCGTTCGCGCGGCGCTGGCGCGGCTCGCCGAGACGCGCGACGCACGGGAGCTTGGGCTCGCGGCTATGGACGACGGGCTCGCGCGCGCCGTCGCTGCCGAGCCGGCGTTACTCGCCTACCTGCGTCAATCCGCCCCGGGCGGCGGCCGTGACGGCCGCGACGGATTACGCCGGATCGCCGCATCGCTCGTCCCCGAATAAACGCTTGGCCGAAAGACTTAGCGCAAAGCCGTGCCGAACGTGCCGAAAGTGGGACGCCGCGCGCATTCCGGGCTCGTCGCTCTTGTCGTGATCGGCGCGATCGCGGCGCCGCTCCGTAGTGGCGACGCAAGCGACACGAGCACCATTCTCGGCAGCGTCTCGCATGCGCTCGCCGATCCAGGCGCGCCATCGGCCCGAAACGTCGCCGTTAGCGGTTCGGTCTTCGGCAGTGGATCGAGCGGCTCGTTTCGTGCCTGGACGTCCGACGATCGCGAACGCACGGAGCAGGTGCTCGGCGCGCGCGTGCAACGCACGCTGCGCCTTGGCGACCGTCGCTGGATCGCGGACGAAAACGGCTTCGTACGCGAATTGACGGGTTCGCTCGCGCGTCGCGAACGGACGCAACAATTCATCGACGGTGGAACGTTCGTCGAGCACCCGGAGCGCTGTGCGCTGCGAGGATACGGCCGCGTCGATGGCCGCACCACGCTCGATCTCGACGTCGCCGCACCCGGCGGCGCCGTCGAGCGCGTCGCTTTCGATCCGCGCACGTGGCTGCCGGCGCGCATAGCCTACGACGACGATGACGGGCGCTCGACGATAACGCTTGGCGATTGGCGCACGGTCGCGGGTCGCCGCTACCCGTTCTCGGCCGTCGCCTCGAACGGTGATCGCGCCTTCGACGTCACCCAGACGACGACGTCCATCGATACTTCGCCAATCGATCCGAGCGTATTCGCGCCGCTTGCGGCGCGCGCGTCACTGGTCTCCGAGCAAGAAACGATTCCGCTCGTCGAGCGTGAAGGCCATCTGTTCGCACCCGTAACGATCGCGGATCGGACCTACGAATTTCTGATCGATTCGGGCACGCAGGACATCGTTCTCGACCGGCACGTCGCGGGCGAACTCGGGCTCGCCGCGGGCGGCGCGTTTGAGGCAAGTGGCGCGCGCCGCACCGGCGGCGTCGCGCTCGCAAGCGTCCCGGGACTGCAAGTGGGCGCTCGCGAGCGCCTGGGGCCGCTGGTCGTAGCGTCTTTCGATTTGGGCGGCATGCTGCACGGACGCCGCGTCGACGGCATCCTCGGTTATCCGTTCTTCGCGAGCGCCGAAGTGCGGCTCGATGCGGCCGCCAAATCGATGACCGTCGGGGCGCCGGGATCGTTTACGCCAAGCGGCACGCGCCTGCCGGTCGATCTCGACCGGGCGCTCGTCGAAACGAACGTGCGCCTCGGCGGCGCGCTCGACGCGCCGTTACTCGTCGATACGGGCAATGCGGCGGAACTCTTACTGTATCGTCCGTTCGCCCGTGCGCATCCGGGCCTCGTCGCGTACACGGCGAGGCTGCGGCGAGGCTACGGCGTCGGCGGCCATACCGCATCGTATCGGACGTCGCTCGGGCGTCTCGACGTGGCCGACGTACCCTTCTATAACGTCGACACCGACGTGATGCTTGCTACGAGCGGCGCGTATGCCGATCGTACGGACGCGGGCAATCTCGGCCTCGGCGTCTTACGGAATTTGATCGTTACCTTCGACGTTGCCAATGCCGCGCTGTATGTCGACCGCGGCCGCGAGTACGACGACGGACGCTCGCGTAACTAACCGGTAACGCGGCGCTCACGGCGCGGTTCGGCGCGCACGCTATCGTGCGCGCACACTCTGTGAGGTTTGCCGTGAACGACATTGCCGAACGCCCTTTCGCCGTCTTGCGCACGCGGCTCCCGTACATCGATCGTCGCGCGCTGTCGCAAGCCTGGTACGGTGCCATGCACGCCGCAAGCGATGCACCGCAACCGACACCCGCGCGACGCCGTACCGATAACGCTACCGGTGCTGCTCGAAGCGACCGGCGACCGGCCGTATCGCTCCCACACGGCCGGGCCGTGAGCGGCCTCTCGCGCGAACGTTTGGCTGTGAGCGATCGCCGGACCATCGCCTATGCGGAGTTTGCGCGCACGTTGTTCGATCGCACCGCCCTTGCCGCGCGTGCCACGGCGCACGAGCGTGCGCGCAGCTATCCGCCGTTTCGCACGTCGTTGACGCTCGGCATCGAGGGGGAACGCGTGCAGCTCATGCTGCGGCGCGAAGGCACGACGCTGCACGTCGTCGCGGTATGTACCAGAGCGAATGCCGCGCTGGTACGCCGCGCGCTCGCCTGCGCCGACGCGCACCTACGTGCCCGCGGCGAAAACGTGCGCGCTTCCGTGCGTCATGCTGGAGAGCGCCCGTGATCGATCCGGCCGTAGCAGGGGCGCTCGACCGCATCGCCTCGCGCGCAAACGACGTGCGCGGCGCCTACCGCGCCGGCTTCGAGCCGGCCGCTTCCGACGTCGCTGCGCCCGCGCGTGTCGTCCGCAACGAAGACCCACTTTCGGTTTCCCTTCCGGAGGGAGCATTCGTCGCATCGCCGGGCCCCAGCGGCGAATTGCAGTATGGTCGCGATGGAACGTTGCGCATAGCGGACGGTGCGCTCGCGGGGCCCGACGGCCGGCCGGTCCTCGGGTTCGCGCTGGGCTCTCGCCGATCGCTCGCCGCGCTGCGTTTCGACCCGTACGATGCTGCGACCGGACGGATAGCGAATCCCCGGATCGACGCGGACGGCACGGTATCTTACGATCGCGCATCGGTCGATCCGCGGACGGGCACGCGACGTAGCGAACGCGTCGCTGTCGGCCGCATCGCGCTCGCGCGCTTTCCGGCCGGAACGCAGCCCGAGCGCATCGACGGCGTGCACGTTCGGCCCCCGAGCGGCGTCGGCGCACGGTTCGGCGTGCCGGGCGAGGGCGGATTCGCGCCGCTTACGACGCACGCGCGCGATCTCGGCCGTGTCGACGTCCTCGCCGGACTCGAGAGAATGAAGGAAGCGTACGTCGCATTCGAGGCGCTGCGCGCTGCGCGGCACGGTCGCGACGGCACGGCGAAGATCGCGCTGGATCTGGTCAAGTGATCGCCGCGCTTACGTTCGGCGCGCCACGACTGCTCGGTGACGGCCGCGTCGTACGCGAGTGCGCGTTTGCGCCGCGCTCGACGCTGCCGCTGGCCGCGGCTTGCGTCGTCGCGAGCGGCGTACGCGAGCATCTCGCGCGCACGCTCGCGCTCGAGATCGACGTCGAATTAATCGAACCCGTGATACCGGCCGTCCGCGAGCGGAGGATACTCGTCGAGGACGCCATCGTATACCGCGTGCGTGGACGGCTCTGCGACGGCTTTGCGATCGTGCGTCCGGCCGACGCCCGTGCGCTCGCCGCCGCGGCGTTCGGTGAATCCGAACGATCGGACGGCGCATTATCGGAAATCGAACGCGCGACCGTCGACCGTATCGCGACGGGTCTGGTGCCGCTCTGCGCGACGTTGTGCGGGACGCTCGGACCCGTGGCACGCGAGGCGACCGAACGTGCGGCCTGCGATATCGCCACGTACTTCGAAGTGCGCACCACGGGCGCCCTACGCGCCGCCGTCGGCTTTGCGATGACGCGCGATCCTGCCGAAGAAGTCGTCGATCCACAGCGCATCGACGATCTCGCCGACGTCGAAATCGAAGGACGCGTCGAGTTCGCGCGCGGCATGCTCACCATCCCGGCCTTTTCGCGACTGTGCGCCGGCGCAACGATTTCGTTTGAGACGGGCCTCGGGACGCCCGGTCGTCTGCGTTTCGGCGACGTCGCGTTCGGCCGCGGCGAGTGCGGCGTCCAGAACGGCCGCGGTGCCATCGTACTGGCCGGCGAGCGGAGCGCAGCGTGAACGACGGCGAGAACCTCGATCTGCTATTGAACGTGTCGCTCGTCGTCACGGCCGAACTCGGGCGCTGTTCCATGCGCGTCGCCGACATCTTGAAGCTGGGTCGCGGATCCGTGGTCGAGCTCGACCGGCTCGCGGGTGCTCCGATCGACGTCTTCGTCAACGAACGGCTGGTAGCGCGCGGCGAAACGATCGCCGTCGACGATCGTTTCGGCGTTCGCGTGACCGAAGTCGTCGCGCGCAAAGCGCCCCGCGCATAACGCGATGGACGCGCTCGTCTCACTCGCGCAAACGCACGGTCCCGGACCCGCGCTGCCGCTCGATGTACTCGTCACGCTCACGCTGCTTGCGGCGGCGCCCTTCTTCGTCGTCATGACCACGTCGTTCGTACGCATCGTCGTCGTGCTCTCGCTCGTGCGCTCGGCGATCGGGGCGTCGTCGCTGCCGCCCAATACCGTGCTGACCGGACTCGCGCTCGTGTTGACCTTCGTCGTCATGACGCCGACCGTCGAACGCGTGTCGCACGAAGCCCTCGAGCCGTACGCTCGCGGTGCGATCTCGCAACCGGTCATGCTCGCGCGCGCTTTCGAGCCGCTACGCGGTTTCATGCTGCGCCAGACGCATGCTAAAGATCTCGTGCTCTTCGCGCGGATCGCGCGCGAGCCGGCGCAACGGGGCGGGACGCCGCCGCCCGCCGTCTTACTGCCGGCGTTCGTCGTCGGCGAATTGCGCAGCGCGTTCGCGATCGACTTTGCGCTCTATCTCCCGTTCGTCGCAATCGATCTGGCCGTTGCCTCGATCTTAATGGGCTTGGGCATGTTCATGCTCAGCCCGCCGATCGTCTCGCTACCTTGCAAGTTGCTGCTCTTCGTCATGGTCGACGGCTGGGCGCTCGTCTGCGGCGGCGTCGTTGCGAGCTTTCGCTAACGGGGCGGCCGCGGCGCGCGGCGAATCGTACGCCGATGCGCATCGTCGAGATCCTGCAGCAGCGCCGGCCTTGCATCTCGTTCGAATTCTTTCCGCCCAAGACCGAGGCCGGCGTTGCAAGCCTTATGGAGACGGTGCGTTCGCTGCGCGTGCTCGATCCGGGCTTCGTATCGGTGACGTACGGTGCCGGCGGTTCGAGCCGCGCGCGGACGCTCGAGGTCGTCAAACGCATCAAGAACGAGCTCGACATCGAGCCGATGGCGCATCTCAGTTGCGTCGGCAGCACGCGTGACGAACTGCGCGCGATCGTGCGCGACCTCGAAGAAGCGCGGGTGGAAAACATCATGGCGTTGCGCGGCGACCCGCCGCAAGGCGACGAGCGTTTCTCCGTAGCGGACGGTGGCTTTCGCTATGCGACCGACCTTATCGCGCTGCTGAGCGACGAGTTCGCGTTCTGCATCGGAGCCGGCGCGTATCCGGAGAAACATCCCGAAGCCGAGGATCACGATGCCGACGTGCGTGTCGCCGCGGCGAAGGTCGCTGCCGGCGCCGAGTTCCTGGTAACGCAGTTCTTTTTCGATAACGACGATTATTTTGCGTACGTCGAGCGCGCTCGCGACGCCGGCGTGACGGTACCGATCGTCCCTGGAATCATGCCGATCGCCAACTACGCCTCGGTGGAACGGATGCTTGGGATGAACGGCGGCCGCATGCCCGAACGCCTGCGCGACGAACTCGAGGCACGTCGCGAGGAGCCCGATGCGGTCGCCGAACTCGGCATGGCGTTCATGGCACTGCAATGCCGCAATTTGCTCGAACGCGGGGCACCCGGTCTGCACTTCTACACGCTCAATAAGTCGACCGCGACGCGCGCGGTCGTGTCGGCGTTGCACGTAACCGGGGCGCTGCGCGTTAACGCGCTGCGGTAGCAGGCCTGTGAAAAAGGCCTGCTAGTGAGCTCGTAACACAGCGTTCATCGCCGCGGTAAGGCGCGGTAACGTCGCGGCGATAGCGTCGGCGATGGACGTTCTTTCCGGCATCGTGCGCGAGGCACTCGTGCTCGTCGCCATTCTCTGTCTGCCGGTACTTGCGGTTGCAACCGTCGTCGGCACGTGCGTCGCGATCGCGCAAGCCGCAACGCAAGTGCAGGAGCAGACGCTTACGTTATTGCCGAAAGTTCTTGCGGTCGGAGCGCTCGTGGCGTTCGGCGGCGGCTTCGCGATGCGGCTATGCGGGACGCTGTTCGCGGAAACGGTACGCGCGTTGCCGCAGATCGTACGGGCGGGCACGTGAACGGCGTTGTAAGCGGCGTCGCCGACGCGCAACTGCTCGCGTTCGCACGAGTCGCCGGCTTCGCGTTCCGGGCGCCCGGGTTCTCGCATCCCGCCGTGCCGCCGCCCGTGCGCGCGGCGTTCGCCTTTACCGCTGCGGCCGCATTCGCTCGCGCGAGTACCACGAACGTTCGCCTCGCGCCCGGAGCGCTGCCCTATGCGGTCGCGGGTGAAGCGGCCGTCGGCGCCGCCATCGGCTTGGCCGCGTCGCTCCTGTACGACGGGGCGTTCGCCGGTGGACGGACGCTCGACGATTACGTCGGCATTCGCGGCAGCGTGCCGAACGCGCACGTCGACGCCGGGGCCGGATTTGGGCGCCTGTGGTCGCTCGCGTTTGCGGCCGCGTTCTTCGTCTTAGGCGGATACCGTCCGGCGTTGTCCGGTTTAGCGCAGAGCTTTGCGTCGCTGCCGCTCGGCACGTTCGTTTCGCCGGATGGACTGCGTGCCTTCGCGATCGCGCTTCCCACCACGATCGTGCGCGCGGCGTTGTTCGTCGCCGGGCCCGCGATCGCAATCGCCTTCGCGACCCAACTTTCGCTCGCGACGGTAGCGCGGGTGGTCCCCCGCTTCTCGACGTTCGCGCTCGCGTTTCCGGTGGTCTTTGCGTGCGCCATACTCGCCACGATCGCGGCGTTACCGCTCGTACTTCCCAGCGCCGCATCGCCCTGGATGGATCTCGCGCCGCTAGTCGCGCGCTAGCACCGTGGCGCAAGGCGACAAGTCCTTCGATGCGACGCCCGGGCGCATCGCACGCGCGAAGCGCGAAGGGGACGCGCCGCGCTCGCACGACCTGACCGTCGCGGTCTCGTTCGGCGGTGCGGCGCTGGCGACGTCGGCCACACTCGGCACGCTCGGTTCGGCCGCGCGTGCTGCGCTCGTCGAAGCCGCGAGCGGCCGCGCCCGCTCGCCCGGACCGTACGTCGTTATCGGCTGTACGGTCGCTGCGATCGCCGTTAGCGCGACGGTTCTCGCGGTCGCGACGATGGTCGTGCAAGCCGGCGGCATCGCGATTCGTGCGCCCGGCGTCAAGCCGCAGAAGCTCGATCCCGTTGCCGGGCTCAAGCGCATGTTCGGACGCGACGCCGCATTTGCGGCGGTCAAGGCGTTCGTCATAGCGCTCGTCGTCATGGTTGCGATCGTGCCTGCGGTGGCCGCCGCTTTCGGAGCGCTGGAAGCGGCGTCTTCGCCGAATCGCTGGCCGCCTTTGCGCTCGGCGCCGTGCGCCGTGCGGTGGCGAGCGCGATAGCGGTGGCGCTCGCGTTTGCGTGCGCCGACGTGGTGGTCGAGCGCAAGAAGTGGCTGCGCCGTTTGCGCATGTCGTTCGACGACGTCAAGCGCGACCACAAGCAGAGCGAGGGCGATCCGCTGCTGCGCGGCCGGCGCCGGCGCGCGCACCGCGATTTGGTGCGCGGCGCGCTCGGCCGCGTGCGCGAAGCGGCTTTCGTGGTCGCCAATCCGACGCACGTGGCGATCGCCTTGGCATACGCGCCACCGGCGATTGCGGTTCCCCGGGTGCTCGTGCGGGCCGTCGATGCGGGCGCGCTCGAAGTGCGGCGGCTCGCTCGCGAAGCCCACGTGCCGATCGTCGAGAACGTCGCACTGGCACGTGGGTTACTTGCCTCGACCGACGTCGGCGATCCGATTCCGCCCGACGCCTACGGCGCCGTCGCGGCGATCGTCGCCTCGCTTCTGCGCGAAGGGGCGCCGGCATGAAGACCGACCATTACACCTACGGCTTCGCGGCGATGGTGTTATCGATCGTCGGCATTCTCGTCGTGCCGCTCCCGCCGGTCGTCCTCGACGCGCTGCTCGCGTGCAACGTCATGGGTTCGGGCATCGTGTTGCTGTTGGCCGTGACGCTTGCCGACCCGCTCGAGTTTGCGAGTTTCGCTCCGGTGCTGCTCGTCGCGACGCTGTTCCGGCTGGCGCTCGACGTTTCCGCAACCCGGCTGATACTCACGCAGGGTCACGAACCGGGCGGCGTCGGCGCGATCATTCCGGCCTTCGGCGATCTCGTCGTGCACGGTAATCTCGTCGTCGGGCTGATCGTGTTCGCGATATTGATCACGATTCAATTCATCGTTATCGCTTCGGGCTCGGGGCGCGTCGCCGAGGTCGCCGCACGCTTCACGCTCGATGCAATGCCGGGAAAACAGATGGCGATCGATGCGGAGATGCATGCCGGGCTGCTCGACGCCGAAGCCGCGCGACGCAAGCGTGCGAGCGTGCAGCGCGAGGCCGATTTCTACGGTGCGATGGACGGCGCCGGGAAGTTCGTGAAAGGCGACGCGATCGCGGCGCTCGTCATCGTCGCGCTCAATCTCATCGGCGGAGTGGTCGTCGGCGTTGCGTACCACGCGATGAATCCGCTCGAAGCGCTCAACGTCTTCGCAATCCTTTCGATCGGCAATGCGCTGGTTACGACGCTGCCGGCGTTCTTGCTGTCGACGTCGATGGGGCTCATGGTCACGCGGGTCAGCGGCGATGGTTCGCTCGGCGCCGACATCGCGTTGCAGGTGCTCGAACGTCTCGAAGTGCTGCGCGCGGCGGGAATCTTCGCGCTCGTGCTCGCGCTCGTACCGGCCTTACCGCACGTGCTGTTCGCCTTCATCGGCGCGACGCTGTTCGGCATTGCACAGCTTGCCCTCATGCGACGTCTCAAACGCGCCGGGGCGACGCGCGCCGCGCACGACGCGGCGCGACGCGCCGCAATCCGGCGACCCGAGATGGCGCTCGCGCTCGTCGGTACGGACGCGCTCGCCGTCGACGTTGGTCCCGGCTTGGGAGCGCTGCTGTCGCCGCCGCTCGCCGACGCCTTACTCGATCGCATCGGCGACGTGCGCCGCGCACTCGCCGCCGACATCGGCATCGTCATGCCGGGCGTACGCTTGCGCGACGACCTGACGCTCGACGGCGCGGCGTATGCAATTCGCGTGCGCGACGTGGTCGCCGGTACGGGGAGCTTACGGCTCGAGTGCGTGCTGGCCGTCGCCGACGAAGCGATTCTCGCGCGGCTCGAAGGCGAACGCGTGCGCGAACCCGTCTATGGACTGACGGCAACGTGGCTGCCGGCCGAGCGTCGCGCGGAAGCGGCCGAAGCGGGCGCCCTTGTTTTCGATCCCATTTCGGTCGTCGGCTCGCACCTCTCGGAGATCGCGCGAACGCACGCCAGCGCACTGCTCGGCCGGCAAGAACTTCACACCTTACTCGAACATCTGCGCGCGAGCGTCCCGTCGCTCGTCAAGGAGATCGGAACCGAGGCCCTGCCGTTCGCGAGCGTCCACTGCGTCTTCGAAACGTTGCTTGCGGACCGCGTGTGGCCGCGGGACCCCATCGCCGTCCTGGAGACGCTGGTCGAAGGATCGCGCGAGTCGCACGAGCCCGAGCGTCTGGTCGAGCGCGTCCGGCGCCGCATCGTGCCCGAGGGATTACGCCGGCGTGCGGTCGATTCGCTCGAAGCGCTTGTCTTCGCTGCGGCGCTCGAAGCCGAACTCGTAGCGTGGCTGGTCGATGGGACGCTGGTTGCGGACCCGCAGACCGCGTCCTGGCTGCGCGGCGAATTGCAACGCTATGCGGGAAGCGTCGCCCGGGAACGTGCAGCCGTGGTCTGCACGGCGGCGCTTCGTCCCGCGCTGGCCGGCTTCGTACGGCGTTTCGCGCTGCGACTCGACGTCGTATCGTACGCGGAATTGCCGCCCGAACTCGAACTGCGCCCGGCTTGCGTGCTGGAACCGCCTAAGGCGCTAAGCGCGTGAGTCCGGCGAGGCGCGCGCCGTGCATCCGGGGCAGCGGCCGACGATCGTTAGCGAAGCCTCCACGCCGCCGTAGCCCTCGCGGTCGGCGATGCGTTCGGCCAGTTCAGCCAGGCCCGGCGCACCGACGTTCGTGATGTGGCGACAGACGCCGCACACGAGATGATGGTGCTTATCGAGGGCGGCTTCGTAGCGTGCCGCCCCCCCATTATGGACGAAGACTTGGACGAGCCCGATCTCACGCAAAATATCGAGCGTCCGGTAGATCGTTCCGAGACTTACGCCGGGCTGCTCCGTGCGCACGCGCTCGAGGATCGCTTCGGCCGAAAGGTGGGTCCCGCCGCCGAGTGCGCGGAGCACGGCGGCACGTTGTTTCGTAAGGCGGTAACGCGATTGTAAGAGTCCCGCGTCAACCGTTTTTCCATCCATTGCGGACGCCTCTCCGCGGCACGATTTCAAACCGGGAAACCGACCGCTTCTCCGTTTGACGGGCTGAAACGTCCCTGCTACAATGCGTGGGTTCTCCCCTTCCTTGGGGTCTTTTTCTTCCTATGTGGCAACGACTCAAACCCTGGCTCACCGGACTCTTCATCGCCGCAATCGTCGCGTCGTCGCTCTACTTAGTTCTGCCGATCCGCAGCAAGATCAAGCTCGGTCTCGACCTGCAAGGCGGCGTTCGCGTTCTGCTGCAGCTGCATGCAACGCCCGAGATTCCCGCCATCACGCCCGCGATTCAGGCACAAGTGCAGCAAGTCATCGACGCGCGAATCAACGGCCTCGGCGTAACCGAGCCGCAGATTACGAGCGTCGGAGCGGACCGGCTACTCGTCGAGTTGCCCAACGTCAAGAATCCTGATGAAGCGGTACGCTCGCTCAAGGACGTCGCGAAACTCGATTTCAAGATCATTCCCGAAGCCGTGAACGAACGCGCGCTCCGCGACAAAAAGTACTCGGGCGATCCGAACGGCGCGTACAAAGATAGTGGCCCGATCGTCTACGGCGGTTCGGAACTCAAGAGCGCGGCGTCGGCTCCCAACCAAACCGGCGCCGGTTGGCAGATCGACTTCCAAACGAAGGATCCGCGAAAGTTCGGCCGCCTCACGCAGCAGAACTTGAACAAGTTGCTCGGATTTTTCTTGGACAAAAAATTCATTTCGGCGGCGACGATCCAAGGCGTCATCACGGACCAAGGACAGATCACCGGAAGCTTCAGCGAAGACGACACGATCCGCATTGCGAACGATCTCAACGCCGGCGCGTTGCCCGTGCCCGTTAGCGTGATCGAGAACGATACGGTGGGTCCCGTGCTTGGAAGGGTCGACCTCGAGAAGTCGCTGTACGCGTCGATGGCCGGCCTCGGTCTCGTGCTCGTCTTCATGCTCGTCGTGTACCGGCTACCCGGCTTTCTTGCCGATGTCGCGCTTGCCGTCTATGTGTTGATGCTGCTCGGCTTACTTGCGGGCGTCCACGCCGTGCTGACCTTGCCGGGCATCGCGGGGTTCGTCTTATCGGTCGGCATGGCCGTCGATGCGAACGTCCTGATCTTCGAGCGCCTCAAGGAAGAGATCTGGGCCGGCAAGTCGCTGCGCGCGGCGGTTGCGATCGGGTTCCGGCGCGCGTTCACCGCCGTGTTCGATAGCCATTTCACCACGATCGTCGGTGCGGGCGTGCTCTTTTTGCTCGGCACCGGCACGGTAAAGGGCTTCGCCTATACGCTCTTCTGGGGCACGGCGTTCTCGCTCTTTACAGCGACGTTCGTAACGCGCTATTTCGTCGATCTAGTCGTGAACAACAATCTCGCGAAGAATCCGAAGGTCTACGGGGCCTAGCAGCATGTTTTTCCGCCGCTTGAACTGGAACGTCGTCGGCTGGTTCCGCACCGTATCCGCCATCTCGTATGCGATCATCGCGCTCGGCGCGATTGCGCTCTTTTGGCACGCCACCCATGCGCCGGGCGGCGGCTTCCAGCCGTCGCATGCGCTACGTCTCGGTCTGTCGTTCACGGGCGGCACCGACGTTACCGTCGCCTATCAAAAGCCGGCGACGATACCGGGGGTGCAGCGCGCGCTCGCGACCATCGGCGTAACCGACGCACGCGTCAATACGCTCGGTCCACTCCCGAAGAGTAACGACCAGCGCTTTAGCGTGGAAACGCAAACCGATTTCGGCGACGATACGACGCGCGTCTGGAAGGCGCTCGCAACGGTCGCACCGGTCGATCGCGCGCAGTCGCAGATCGAGGCCGTCGGCCCGTCGCTCGGTCGCGAATATCTCGTCAAAGCAGCCGAAGCGTTATTCATCGCGATCGCGATTCAGTTCGTGTACATCGCCTTCCGTTTTGGTTGGAACTACATCTTCGGTCTTGTGGTCGTGATCGCGCTCGTGCGCGATGCCGCGATGATGATCGGCATTTACGCGCTCGCCGATAGACGTGCCGACGACGCGTTCTTAGCCGCCGTGTTGACCGTCATCGGCTATTCCGTTATGGACACGATCGTCATCCTCGACCGCATCCGCGAAAACGTCAAAGTCATGGCGGGCGAGACGTATGCGACAATCGTCAATACGTCGATTCTGCAGACGATGACGCGCTCGTTCAATACGCTCGCGACGGTGGTCATCACGCTCGTCGCACTCGTCGCCTTCGGCGGTGCGAGCCTGCAGAACTTTGCGTTCGCGCTGCTCGTCGGCATCTGCTCGGGCGGCTACCATTCGATCTTCTACTCGGCGCCGCTCGTCAACGTCTTGCGCGAACGGCAAATGAAGAACGCGACGACCAAGCGCGAAATCATGCGCGCGAACGCGCAAGAGCGGCCGCGTACGGTCGCGGAAGCGAAGGCGCAAGCCGCGACGATCGCGTCGCGCGAAGAGATCATCAATGCTCGTCGCGAGCGGCGCGCGCGCGAAAAGGGGGCGGCGTCGCGGCAGAGCGCGGGACCGGCGCGCTACAAGCGTCGGCGCTCGAACGCGCCGGGCGAGGTTCCCAGCGGCGTCGGCGAGTCCGACGTCATCGACGACGAGATGTACGACGCGCACGACGAACGGGACGCGTCGCAGACCGTCATCCGCACGTCGCGCGGCAGCTACGACATCGATCCGCTCGACGCGCAAAACGCCGGCATGCACGATCACGAGTTGTCGCTCGGACACGAGGAGATTCGGCTCAATCTCGACGACGATGCCGCCGCCGAACATCCCACCTCCGTCAAGCACGACTAACCGCCGCGCGCTGCCGCCGCCGCCGACAGCCTCGGAGGCGGCCTTCGAGCATCTGCTCGCTACGTTCGATCTCGACGAGTCGCAGGCCGGTGCGACGGAGCAGCGCCCGACGGACGAAACGGCGTTTCTGGAGCGTCTCTTCGACGAGCGCGAGCGCTATCTCGAGCGCGATCGCTATGCGTCCATCGGCGACGCCACCGCGTTCTTTACCAAGATCGTCGGCGTGACGTTCGAAGGACGGCAAGACATCGTGGCCGGCCTCGTGCCGGGGCAAGAGTTGCAGCTCGTCCGCGAGCCCGGCAACGCCTTCGATCCGAGCGCGATCGGCGTACGCATCGGCACGCTCGCACTCGGATACGTCCGCCGCGAGATAGCGAAGCGGCTGGCGCCGAACATCGACCGCGGCGACCGCTACACGGCGCGGGTCGGCAGCGTTACCGGCGGCGGCGAGCGTAGCGTGGGCGTCAACGTCGAAGTCCGGCGCCACCGTTCGGTCGCTGTTCCGGCGACGAACGCGGGGGCTTTGCGCCGAGCGGCGTCTGCGGATGCGCTGCGCGTGGCGCTGATCGGCGATCGGTCACTACGCGACGCGCAGGACCGCGTGTTGGAACGCATCGCCGCCGGAGCCAATACGCTCGCCGTCATGGGCACGGGACGCGGCAAGTCGGTCTGCTTCCAACTCCCGGCCGCACGATTGGCGCTCGAGCGGGGCGGCAAGACGCTCGTGTTCTATCCCTTGCGCGCGCTCGCGAACGACCAATTCGAAGCGCTCTCCCGACGGCTCCAGCCGTTCGGTCTACGCGTGCTGCGCGCGAACGGCTCGATCGACGGCGAAGAGCGCCACGCCCTCGACGATGCGCTCGAAACGGGCGCGTGGGACGTAATCCTCGCGACGCCCGAATTCGTGACCTATCATCGCGCGGCGTTCTTGCGGTCCGAAAACCGGCCGGCCTTTGTCGTGGTGGACGAGGCGCATCACGTCTTCGAGTCGCGGCACCGGCCGGCGTACGGAGAACTCGGGTCGCTCGTGCGCGACCTCGGCTCGCCGCAGGTGCTCGCACTAACCGCTACCGCGAACGAAGACGCCTTTGCGGCGATCCGCAACCTCCTGCAGATCGAACGCTGGATCATCGACCCGACGGTGCGCGAAAACCTGCAGCTCGTCGATGCGCGTAAGACGGGCGACAAGTTCGCTTATCTCTTGCGCGAACTTGCGGGCGACGGTAAAGCCATCGTCTACGCTAACTCGCGCACGGAGGTCACGAAACTCGCCGAGCGGTTGCGTGCGCGCTTCGGCCCCGTCGTCGGTTTCTACCATGCGGGCATTCCGACGGCCGAACGCGCGCAGGTGGAAGACCTCTTTCGCAGAGGCGTCGTCCGCGTCATGGTAGCGACGTCGGCCTTTGGTGAAGGCGTCGATCTGCCCGACGTGCGCGACGTGGTGCTATACCACCTCAACTTCGACTTCACGGAATTCAACCAAATGGCCGGACGCGGGGGACGCGACGGCGACGCGGCGCGCATCCACTTGCTCTACGGCGACGGCGATCGCCGCATCAACGACTTCATCATCGGCCGCAACGCTCCGACGCTCGAAACGCTGCGCGAAACGTATCGCGGTTTGCGCGGGCTGGCGCGCGACGGCATGGTGCGCCAGAGTTACGATGACCTCGCACGGACGCTCGATATCGACGTCGTCGACCGGACCACCATCGGCACCGCCGTACGCATCTTCGAGGAAGCGGGCTTAGCGGTTACCGGCACGGACGACGACGGGCGCTTCGTTCGACTCCTCACACCTCGCGAGCGGGTCGACCTGACGGCGACGGCACGTTACGCCGAAGGTCTGGCGGAGCGCGAAGGGTTCGAACGCTTCTGCGAACTGGCGCTCACGGCAGACGTGCGAACGCTCGAACAAATCGTCAATCGTCCGATCTATCCCGATCGCGTACCGCTTCTGGCATAGGTGCCGCCGGCGGAGTCGCAAAAGCGGGTGCGATGCCGATGTTGAGTGTCGACGGTGCATCGCTTCACTACAGCGCGACGGGCAGCGGACCGGAGACGATCGTCTTCGCACACGGCTTGTTCTGGAGCGGCGAGATGTTCGCTCCACAAATCGCCGCGTTGTCGGGGCGCTACCGCTGCATCGCGTTCGATTTTCGCGGTCAAGGCCGCAGCGACGTCGTGCGCGGCGGCTACGATATGGATACCCTTACGCGCGACGCAGCGAAGCTCATCGAAGATTTGGGCGTGTCGCCGTGCCACTTCGTCGGTCTCTCCATGGGCGGATTCATCGGCATGCGTCTCGCCGCCCGGCGCCCCGAACTGTTGCGCTCGCTTGCGCTCCTCGAGACCTCGGCCGGTCCGGAACCGGCGGAGAAGCAGGGCCCTTACCGCCTCATGCTCTTCGCCGCGCGAACGTTCGGCTTGCGCTCGGTCGTCGACCGTCTGATGCCGATCATGTTCGGCCGCACGTTCATGACGGATCCGGAACGCGCCACCGACCGCGCGGCGTGGCGCGCAAAGTTATTGAGTAACGACCGGACCGGAATCATCCGCGCGACCCGCGGCGTCCTGACGCGCAGCGGCGTAGAAGGCGAACTCGGCGCGATCGCGGCGCCGACGCTCGTCATCGTCGGCGATGAGGACGTCGCGACACCGCCTGACCGGGCACGAGCCATCTGCGCCGGTGTTAGCGGTGCTCGCCTCGTAACGATCCCAAGAGCCGGCCATACGTCGACGATCGAATGCCCGGAGGCCGTTACTGCTGCGCTGACGGATTTCTTCGCCGGGCTCGAGTCGCCGGGCGCCGCTCGCGACGTTCGGCTCAATGGTTCCGCAGCGCGCTCGTCGCTCGCGCGCGACTAACTGTCCGTCGCCGGCAGGCGCTCGATGATTCCGGCGATCTCCGTGGGCGTTTCGACCGCCAGGTTATGTCCGGCATCGCGCAGGCTGATGAAGATCGCGCCGGGGATCGCATCGGCAACGTTACGCCGCATCTTTGCCGGGGGCGCGAGCGGATCGCGCTCTCCGGCAACGACGACCGTCGGCAGCGCGATCTCCCGGACGCGATCGAAGAAACTCGCGTTACGCCCGCCGTCGTACCAGCCGAACCACGCTTCGCGTTGCGCGACGAGCGCGTCCTCGACGATCCGTTGCACCGACGCCGGCGGGATGTCGCGCACCATGGCCGCGCGCTGAAATCGTTCGATGCGCGTGCGCGAGCCGAAGGTGCGCTCGGCCATCGCTCGATGCCCGTCGTTCTGCGGTGCGCCTTTTGCCGAGCCCGGCGCGAGTAACACGAGCCGCGCGAGATTGGGCGGCGGCTCGAGCGCGACGTATTGGGCGACCTTGCCGCCCATGGAGTGTGCGACGAGGTCCACGGGCCCATCGATCGACGCGAACGCCGTGCGCGCGTCGCTCGCATAGCCCGGTAGATCGTGACCTTCGGCCGTGCGATCCGAAAGCCCGGCGCCGCGCAAGTCGAGGAGATGCGCCGTAAATGCCGCCGGGTCCAGCAATCGCGCGACGTCGTAGAACATGCGCCGCGAACTGATCCAACCGTGCACGAATAAGACGTTCCGGCGTCCCACGCCGTGCGTCTCGAGCGCGAGTGAGAGGTCGCCATTGGCAATGATGCGCACGCCGCCGTTCTTGCTTGCGCAACGCATCGCCATCCCTCCGGCCAAGAGGTAAGACAGCTAACGGCATGCACGTCTGCCGGGGTTTACGCTAGCGCCCGAGTGAGGTCCGCGGCGCCGACGCTCTTATAGAAGGCGTTGTCGGTCTCGCTGATGCCGCCGGCGGCCCATGGGTCGATCTGGCGGGGCGAGACGGGGAGGTGCACCGTCGGACCGGCCGCATTGGAGTAATCGGCATCGTGGAACGCGGCGAAGTCGTCGCTCTCGCGATGCGCGAGCACGGTCGCCGCAACGGCGACTTTTGCGTGGAGCGCATCGGCGCGTACGGTTTCTGGTAAGCGGCCGTCTTGCGAGAGCGTGTCGTAGAGCGCGATGGCGGGACGGTCGGCGCGCCACGGCATCGTCTGGCTTCCAGGGAAGCGCACCATGCCGTCGATCGCTTTGGCGTCCTCTCTGATCGCGGCGCGGACGCTGCGGTTATCGGATGCAGAGACGAGATCGGCGTCGAGCGTTCGTATCGCGGTCGCGACGGCCGTCGTTTTATCTGCGGCGAGGTCGATAACGTCGAATGCTGCGGCCGGGCCGTACGAGTCGATGCCGTCGAAGCCAAAGGTCGCGTCCATCGTCCGGTCGACGACGGCCTTGGCCATCGCTTTCGGATCGCCCGCATGTGCGGCGATGTCGTGTGCGACGGCGGTCGGAACGCCGGGCGCGAGCATCGTCTCGGGCGAGCCTGAGACAAGAACTCGCTTGCACCTTGGCGATGAGCTTGTCACGCCGAATCCGTCTTAGTCATGCAAAGTCGACGGTTCACGTCCTCGAGCGCAAGCGAATCTTCGCTCCAATGCTTTCACGGACGGTTGGATAATCGGCGTCGCCGCAGCCTCTTACGCTACCTAATCGGAACAACTTACATCCGCAGAAGCGCCGAAGGGCCGCTTGATTATCTCAAGACTGTCGTCTTCGACTGCGACCGTCGAGGTAACGATACATGAGGCGACTCAACAAACGACGGCCCGAACGAGATCAGTCGAACCTCTTCGACGATCGTTGAACCGTTTAGTATGTAAGTACAGAGTGTCACGAGGATACCCAACGCCTCGGCTCGTTCAACGACAGTCAACTCGGCCCAGCGCTGGGCCAGCCATCGGACAGTTTCCCTCGCCTGCGTGAAATCGGGTCGCGCGTGATGAGTACGTAATTCCCGCTCAATCTCTTCAAGCCGTTCCTGCGCAGCGGAACGATCTTGGCGATGCAAAAACAGTTCGCGTTCAACCTCAGGTTGTGTTATTGCGCCGCTAATCAACAGCTTTGTTAAGTGATGTCGAGCCGTGTCGATATCCGTCAACTGTTTATCGAGGCGCGATTGCTCCAACTCTAGTGAGCGCAGGACTGATTCGGATCGGCGAAGCGAGAGGGCATTAGCAATTGCGTCGTCGGACATTTGGACGGTTCGGGCAAGTTCTTGAATAATCAGAGCCGAAACAACAGAAGCGCGTATACGCTGGCGATTTTTGCAGCTTGGCATTCGTGTAGAAGCGGCAATACACCTCATGTACACATAGCGCTTGCGGGGAGACTTTCTTGGTACACCGGAGCCGCACAGTTTTGCGGAGATCGATATCGAGGCGACCATGCGACCTGCGCATTCAGGGCAACTGAGAACATTTGACAGCTCTGAGACGCTGCCATTAGCTCCGCGGCGTAAGTGACGCGTCTGTCGGCCAAAGCGCTTGACCTGTACAGCCCAAAACGTCGCTTCGTCAATATACGGATCGCGAATTGAGTCAGTTTTCATTAAATGCTGATTGTTGAGTGGCTGCCGCCGCTTAATGCGCCCGTCGTACGAATCACGAATCCAGCGCTCCGTGGCCAAGATGCCGCAATATACCGGGTTTTCGCCGAGTCTATAGAGCTCGTTGAAAGTCCATTCCTTGCCGTTTGGACGTCGATGGCCGAGTTTGTTTAATTGGTCAGTTACAGCTTGCCACGACAATGGGGAGATTTCGAGTAAGCGCCAGATCTGCGTGATCGTGGCTTCGCGCTTCGGATCCCGTCGTAAAGTCGTGACATCGCAACTACATGCCCTAGCAAAAAATGAGCGCATCGCTCCATCGGCAGACTCGCGCTCCACGCGAACTACGCCTGGGCACTCGGGGGTATGGGTGCGGTAACCGTCGGGAGGACACCCGCCTTGCCACTTTCCTCGTTCGCGGCGGGAACGACGGCTTTCTTTAACTTTCTCAGAGGTGATGCGTAGCTGCTCCTGCGCTACGCCGGCGCGAATGGTCCCGAGGAGATCATTGCGCACGTCGGTTAGGTCGAGCTGATCTCCGACCGCGATCAGTCGAATGCCGAGTGACCGAAAGGCCTGTATAATTCCTAGATATTCAAGGGGGTTTCTAGACCAGCGATCGCACCAATCAACGCAGACAGCGTCGGGCCGCTCGCTTCCAACGCGCTGGTATTCGCTGAGCAGCCCCGCATACTCCAAACGCCGATCCCAGCGAAAGCCGGCGTTATCGAGGCGGAGCGCCGACTTGCCGGACTCTGTCACCTCAATTCGTCGCCGAATTGTGATGTTGTGGGGAGTCGCCCATTGATCTTCAACTGAGCGCCGCTGATTAAAGAGGCTTTCGCCCTCGGCCTCTTGCGCGCGAGTGCTTACACGGTATAAGACGTCGACGACGCGTATATGCGCAACATTGATCATGGCAATACAGCGCGCACTCTCGTAGGTTCGTCCAGAAGAAATGCTGCCAGCATCACGTCTTCTTGATCAAGAGCCATCTCGCGAGGTTCAAAGTCGTACTGCAATCGTAAGACTTTGAGAAGCGTCGTCCCCTCCAGTTGTTCGCCAAAAAATTTGATGAAGTACGGCCGTAACTCAAAACGCCAATCCGCCATTAAATTGATTGCTTCTTTGATCAGTCCATCTTGAGCAAGGCGAGTTGCGGCTCGGAAGCGAGCGGATGTCGGTTCTGACGTGTTCGATTTAGCCCAAAGCTTTGCGGCCAACCCTGCATCATCTCCGCTTCGTAAATGGTAGAGCTGCTGACGAAGCGCCCGCGCGGCGGTGAGAGCATCGTCGTATGATTCTCCTCTACAAATGCCTGGCCGTTCAAGAGCAAGACCGACGATCTTGATCGTGTGGTGCCATGACCCTTGTGCTGAGAGACTAGCGAGGCCGGACGTCCAGGCGGAACCGGTCGTTTCGATCGCCGATCTTCGAATTGCTTCCCCGAGCCGATACGCTGTCGGCGCGCGAGGAGTTGCCCCATGCAGCCACGCTTTCACCCTGGTGTCCGGTCTCGCCGGCTTGCCGACCCGACGGCGCCGGCCGTCGCTTGCGGCCGCGAGATCGTCCTGCGAAATAATGACGTAATTTCCAGCTACCGTATGAATACTGATGTCGTAAGCTTCCAGCTTCATCCTCATACGCGCCGTCCATCCAGGCCAGCCCTCCATGTGTTGTACACTACGTCACTTTACGTACAACTACCTCCTTTGATAGAATAAAGTTGTGGGAGGCCGCAATTACCGGGCACGAACCGTCAAGCGGGTTGTTTTCCGCCGCTCCGGGAGGAATACCAAGCGGTTGCGGATCGGCTCGCGCTTGCGCTTCGTCGGTTTACTTCCATTCGGGGTGCTACTCAGCGGCTTGCGTTTTGAACCTCATTCCATCCTGATCGTAAGACGCTATATGCGCGCCCTAATGTTCGGGCTTTCTCAGGGCTTCGCGCTTAGCGATTGAGATGGATGGGTTTCGGTGAGGCACCTGTCGGCCGCACAAATTTCCGCATTGCTGGACTTGCGCGAGCGTGTGGAGCAGCGACTGCGGAGCAAAGAGGCCGCCTAAACAGTGGGTCGCGCCGCGCGGGATAGTTACGGCAATTCGCTTTCTTCCTAGCGAGGACGCTTGCCGCGCTTCGCCAACGGTTGCCCCTCGTGTGCCACGGCCGGCCCCGAATTCCAATACGGGCTGCGGCAGTTCGCGCAGGTACTTGGAAGGCTTGTCCTGTCCACGCCGCCGCGTGGCAGCCATTGATGGCCGCAGCGATCGCACATGAGGGCGGATAGCTTTATAATCGCCATTTCTTCGTGGCGTTCTCTTCATCAACGGTGGAAACTTTACTCAATTCGCTTTGCAAAGAGCATTCGATGATGTAAGATATACGCAATGCGTATATATAGAACCGTGCGAAGCCGCTTCGTAATTTTGAGAGATTCGTCGTGCTAGCGGCTCCGCTTCAGAAGGGAAGTCTCGACGACTTTCCTCGCCCTGATATGCTGGCTGAGAGTGAATATGTCGTTGTCGACGTTGAAACGAACGGCTTCGAGCCCAGCGAGGGCGCCGAGGTTCTGGAGGTCGCGGCCTTGCGGTTTCGAGAGGGGCAACCCGTGGCGACGTTCGCTTCGCTCGTTCGTCCGACGCGGCCGGTTCATCCCAGCGCCTCAGCGGTCAACTCTCTCACTACGGAAATGTTGCTGGCTGCGCCCGATGCTGAGCACGTCATGGGCTTACTCGACAGCTTTATCGGCGCGCACGAGCTGGTTGTAGCCCACAACGCGCGCTTTGATAGGAAATTCCTCCCCGTCTTAAAGGCGCGAGAGTGGTGCTGTAGCTACCGGTTTGCCCGGCATATCTGGAAAGAAGCCCCGGACTTCAAGAATCAGACACTGCGCTATTGGCTGAAGCTCGACTCGCGAGCCCTTCGAGGTGTCAGCGCACATCGGGCTTCCGATGACTGCCTCGTGACCGGACTATTGTTTCAACGCGAACTGCTCGCTTATCAAGGAATCCACCCATACGCGACGTTGGACGACGTCGTTGCCTTCGTCAACAGTCCCCTTACGGTCAGCAGATTCATGTTCGGCCGCAAGTATTACGCAGCCAACCTCGAGGCCATACCCACCGAATACCTCGAATGGGTCGTCGGGGATGCTCAGAAACCCGAGGAGTTTCGATGGCTTCGTTGCGATCGTGAAACGATGATCGCCGTGCGATCGGAGATGGGAAAGCGCGTTTCCCTGTGATCCTCGAGGAACGGAGAAGCTGACGATTGGTGACACGGTTAAGCGCGGTCACCTTCGAGTTCTTGGTCGGCTAGAGCTATGTCGCTGAAAGCGGCATAACCCGGCTCACCAACTCCGAGGGTAACACGCCATATATCGATCTCCGAGCCAAATCACAATCGATCTCCGAGCCAAATCACAATCGATCCCCGAGAAACACTACAATCGATCCCCGAGAAACACTACAATCGATCCCCGAGAAACACCACAGTCGATCCCCGAGAAACACTACAATCGATCCCCGAGAAACACTACAATCGATCCCCGAGAAACACTACAATCGATCCCTGAGAAACACTACAATCGATCCCTGAGAAACACTACAATCGATCCCCGAGAAACACTACAATCGATCCCTGAGAAACACTACAATCGATCCCTGAGAAACACTACAATCGATCCCCGAGAAACACTACAATCGATCCCTGAGAAACACT
>JAABUX010000058.1_pt1 | contig 178551 bp, 176 predicted proteins | sample 5561851 | NCBI WGS metagenome assembly JAABUX01 (sample SAMN10711883, study PRJNA513361) | rock metagenome | isolation source: Antarctica rocks | place: Antarctica: Victoria Land, Richard Nunatak red sandstone | collected 2016-01-03
CCGCCGGCGGGTCGCCTTTGCGGGCACCTCGGGCTCGGGAGTGGGATTCGTTGACATGCGTGAAACCTTTCACGCCCTCAGTAAATGCACCCGGTTAACTGGCCTCATGCGAAACTGAAACAGAGGGTCGATGGCTTCATCGCTCGTTCCAATGGAGCGCTCGATTTTCTTCCGCCAGGCGGTGGAGAACCCCACGGCTACAATGAGTTCATGGCTACGGTGGATGCGTTAGTCATTGGTCGCAAGACATACGAAACGGTCTTGGCGTTTGATGCGTGGCCCTACCGGAAAAAAGCCCGTATCGTGCTCAGCACTGGCTCGCTCCAACGTGCTCCGGCAGAAGCTGTCGTGGAGCGAATGTCAGGGCCTCCGGCGGAGATTGTGTCTCAACTTGCCACTCGCGGCGTCCAGCATGTCTACGTGGATGGTGGGATTACCATTCAGCGATTTCTTCAGGCCGCACTAATTCAGCGTCTCATGATCACCCGCGTACCCGTGCTCATTGGCAGCGGGATCCCGCTCTTCGGCGCCACAACGGACGACATCGCCCTTAAGCACATTACAACCCGCCAGTATGCCGGCGGTCTTGTGCAAGAGATCGTGCCGATTTCCGTGGAAATCCCGAACTGAACCGGAACTGAAATGAAGGCGGCGTAACTCCTTGATTGCTACACCAAAGGAGAAACGCCGTGAAGAAATCATACCCTACCGTCGTCCCCGCTGCCAAGGGCTTCGAGCGCGATTTCGGAGCCGAACTCGATCAGCTTTGCCGGGCGAAGATCAGCGAGCTTGTGCAAGCGTACCTCTGCTTCGAAGTCGATGAGGCACTTCAGCGGGCGCGATATCAGCGCAGTTCTGATGACTCGGCAAAAACGTACCGAAATGGATTCGACGATCCGCGCACGATCACGACCAGCGCCGGCCCGATCCAAATCCGTCGTCCACGGGTGATCGGCCTCAAGCACGAGTCGGCCGTGCTTCCCAAATACGCCCGCCGTCTGCCCAGCGTTGACCGCACGCTGCACCAGCTTTGGATCGAAGGACTTGCCGATCGCGACTTCGAGCGCAGTTTGCGCGGCCTGCTTGGTGAATCGGCGCCCTTATCCGCCTCGACGATCGCACGCACGAACGCGAAGTTTGTCGATGAGTACACAACGTGGTGCGCGCGTTCCCTTGCGGATCGCGACTACGTGTACGTGTGGGCCGACGGCATTTTTCTTGGAGCGGGGCCCGATGACGAACGGCGCGTGCTCTTGGTTCTCATCGGCGCAGATGCCGATGGTATCAAGCATTTCCTGGCTCTTGAGGAAGCGATGAGCGAGAGCGAACAGAGCTGGGCAGAACTTTTCGAGAAGCTCAAAGATCGCGGCTTGCGACCGCCGCATTTGCTCATCGCCGACGGTGCGAACGGTATGTGGGCCGCAGCCACCAAAGCGTTCGCCGATACGGCGCAGCAGCGTTGCTGGATCCACAAGAATCGCAACATTCTCGATAAGGTACCCGAGACGAAGCGAGACGCCGTTCATGCCGAACTGCGCGAAGCGATGCATGCGGCAACCGAATCGATCGCTCGCCGACGGATGGAATCCCTCGCGCGCTCCCTGCAAGCCGATTATCCAAAAGCTGCGACGTGCGTACGCGATGATCTTGATCGGCAGTTGGCCTTTTACCGGTTTCCGCAGGCGAACTGGAAGAGTCTGCGTACGACGAATCCGATCGAATCGATCTTCGCATCGGTTCGGCTCCGCACCGATGCCGCTAAGCGCATGAGATCCGGCGCATCAGCGACGTACCTCCTCTACGCGCTGATCACGCGCTTATCAACGAACTGGCGGCGTATCGACGGTCATCGCGAGATCCGAAATCTGCTACGTCGCAACCTTGATTCCAAGAAGGCCGCATGAGATAATTAGTCCGTGGTTACGCCGCCTTCATGTTTCCACGGAAATTGAAACGGGCTCCTTGTGCAAAGTGAATACGAGGTTGCTGTCTAGTCGAAAGTAGCGGAACATCACAACTCCGCCTCGCCAATTTGGCGATCTCCGTAACCGTCGTTTCAGAGGCGCGCGCCTGGAACTTTCGCAGGGCGGTAATCGGAGAGGGGGCAATACGTGCTGTTTGCTTAGATCCTCACGGCTGTCTTGGTAAAGGCTTCATCGACGACCGTTCCCGTGTTTAGCACAGTCTCTCTCTCAAAGATGAGAATCTCAGTGCCGTCGTCCGCCACTGGACGGGGCTCCATGCCTCTGGGAACGCGAAGCAGCTCGCCAGCAGTGAAGCGCTCGACATTTTCCGCATCGCAGAAGCGGTAGTGCATCGAAATGGTTCCGCGAAGGATATAGAATAACTCGTCGTCGTCCGCGTGATTATGCCACACGAACGCGCCTTCGACTTTGACGGCCTTCACTGCGTAGTCACCGACCGTTGCGAGCGTCTTAGGCGACCAGCAGTCGTCGAACGATGCAAACTTCTCGGACAGCGAAATCTTACGTAGCGGCTCCATGATTTGCCTCGCGTTCGGGTGCGTAGACTTACGCCTCTGCTGAACTGTCTATGCGAGTCTTTGGTTTCGAACAGGTACCCTCCATCCTGCGCGAACCGTCCCTTACTAGCGCTGGCAGCGCGCCGGTATTGTGCCAAGTGAGGTCGAGATCGACTTCGTGCAAAAATGTCTCTGGACGGAGGTTGTGCTCTTCGCCTTGTTGCCCATCTTCGCGCGGCAAGTGGCGAGAGGTTTCTGAAAGTACGCGTTCTGACGCCGCGTAGAGCGATTCCGCGCAACGCCGGTTCAACGCAGGCGACGGCGCAGGCCCATTCTGAAGAGTCCCGGCGGCAGCAAGTGACGAAGCAGATAGAGCTGGTGCGCATCTCCTCCGACGCGTGTCCGGAGTGCAGGATTTCGATGGACGAGCACCTTCTCGACGGCAGCAGCCACGGCTTCAGGAGCCGTGCCCTTTGCGATGTCTCGCGCCGTTGAATTCAAGACGAGTGAACGCGAGCTCGCATATACCTCAACGTGGCTCGCTGCAGATGCTCTGTTGGCGCTCAAATTCGTCCGAATGAACCCCGGTTGGATCAGGAGGGCGCGAATACCAAACGGACGCACCTCGTAATCGAGGCTTTCGATATACCCCTCGAGCGCGTACTTAGCGGAGCAATAGAACGACTGAAAGGGCTCAGGCAGAAATCCGACGATCGAGCCAATCGTCACTATTCGACCGTGACCCTGCGAGCGCATCGTTGGAATCACCGCACGGTTCAAGCGATGAACTCCGAAGAAGTTGGTCTGAAAGAGGGACAGGGCTTCCGCGGTGGTTGTTTCTTCTACGGCGCCGATCAAATCGACGCCGGCGTTGTTGACGACCGCGTCGATGCGTCCTGTACGCTCTAATACCGTGGCTACCGCTGCCTCGACGCTCGCATCGCTTGGAACGTCCATTGCGATTGCGTCGGGACCGTGCTGCTCCATATTGGGCCGACGCATTGTCGGGAACACGCGGCGGCCCGATTGGCGCAGCTGCGAAACAATTGCAGCGCCGATACCGCCCGAGGTACCGGTGACAATGACGGTTCCTTGTGCGATCATTCTCACACGTTCAAAGCTGTTTGGAGGATCTTCGACGCGCCAGCGTTACGGAGGGCGATCTCGATCGTCTGGATCGATGGCTCGGGATCGTCTCGCCTCGGCTGCGCAACATCGCGACGTGTCGGGGAACGGCCTCGCGCATGAGCTCTTCCACACACGCAGCCGCGTCTGCCGCGGCAACGCATCCGGGTAGGTCCGGGACGTAGCCGTTCCAACTCTGATCTACGCGCTCGACGATAGCGAGATAGCTCATCTCTTCCACCCTGCTTGTGCAAAAGTCCCATTCAACGTTCCGCTGCCGATTTCGTTCCCTTCTTGATCGTAAGCGACGGTGACGATGCCGGGTTTCGTCATCGTCGTGCAGCTGCTCCGGTTGGGGGTGAGCTGGGACCGTCTCCCGTTGCGTGGAGGTCGGCTTTCGGGGTTCGCCCCTTCGTACCGCGGGTCGCCGTTCACCGTCGGGGCAGCCTAGCTGGGTTCCGCTGCGCAAACCTGTGCGCGTTCGCCTTCGGAAATCCATCCGTCAGTAAGCACCATTGCGGTCGCTTCGTCATGGCTTGTGCTTGGATTGAAGAACCCAAGTTCACGAGGACTACTTATGAGTCAAGGGACCGGCATACTTTCCTCTTCCGAGCCCAGTGGAGGCGCGTTCATCGACACCTGGGCGGCGTTCTGCGCGCGCGTTGGCCCGAACGCCACGCGTTACGCGCTCGTACTTTTACTCTTGTTGTTCGGGAGCGCAAAATGGACTGCGGGTGAGGCGATGGCGATCCAACCGCTCGTCTCGCATAGTCCGTTCTTCGGATGGCTGTACGGCGTACTCTCCGTGCAAGGCGTTTCGATCTTCTTCGGCGGCTTTGAGATCGCCGCTGGCGTGCTTATTGCGCTGCGTCCGTGGCTGCCGCTCCTTTCGGGCATCGGCAGTAGCTTTTGCATCGTCATGTTTCTGACGACGCTGTCGTTCTTCTTCACCACGCCCGGCGTGACGGCGGCCGATGCGAACGGCCAATTTCTGCTCAAAGACGTCGTCCTGCTCGGCGCGTCGATCTGGACCGCCGGCGAAGCGCTCCAAGCGGCGCGTCGCCGCGGAGCTCGCACGGCCTGAGCGCGGACGTCGCGTGGACGGTGCAGGGACGGTCCTCTGGGACGATCGTCGCCTCGCCGCACCTCGACGTCATGGAGAACCGCCGTGGAAGATTTTCTGAGAATCGCCGTTTCCCCCAGCACGCCGCGCGCCTACCATCGGCGCATCCTGCGCCGGCTCGTCGCGGCGCTGCGCGCCCGGGCTGAGCGTCCGGTGCAGTCGCGCCTCTCCGCAGACTATGTGATGACCGACGCACGGGAACGTGGCTTCTGCGAAGTGAGTTGCTGCCGCCCGACCGCGGTCTAGCCGTCTGTCTTGATCTCGTCGCCGCCCTGGGACCAGAGCACGTGATACGAGCCCTCCCGATCGACGCGCTTGTAGGTGTGCGCCCCAAAGAAATCGCGTAAGCCTTGAATGAGGTTCGCCGGTCCCCGCTCGCGCCGGTAGCCGTCGTAGTACGCCAGGGATGACGAGAACGCCGGGATGGGCACGCCGTGTTCGGTTGCGAGCGCTACGACGCTGCGCCACGCGCCATCGCAGCGCGCGACGCCGTCGCGGAAGTACGGCACCACGAGCAGGTTCGTATCGGGCGCGGTATCTCGATACGCCTCGCGAATGCGATCGAGGAACTTGGCCCGGATGATGCATCCGCCGCGCCAGATTGTCGCGATCGCTCCGAGATCGAGCTTCCAGCCGAACTGCTTCGCCGCCGCGGCCATCTGCTCGAAGCCTTGCGCGTATGCGACGATCTTCGATGCGTACAGCGCGTCGCGGATCGCACCCAGCGCCGCGTCACTCGGCGATACGTTTGCGGCGCTCGGACCCCTCAGGCTTTTGGAGGCGGCGACGCGGTCGCTTTTGAGCGCCGAAAGCGATCGTGCGAAGACGGCTTCCGTGATCGCCGTAATCGGGATGCCCATTTCGAGCGCCTGCTGTGCCGTCCACCGCCCGGTGCCTTTCTGTTCCGCTTCATCGAGAATGATGTCGACGAGCGGCTTCTTCGTCGCAGCGTCGACTTTGCGCAGCACGGTAGCGGTAATCTCGATGAGATAGGAGTCGAGATCGCCGTCCTTCCAGCTCGCAAAGACCTCCGCGATGCGCGCAGCGTCGAGGCCGTAGACACTGCGCATGAGGTCGTACGCCTCGGCGATGAGTTGCATGTCGGCATACTCGATGCCGTTGTGTACCATCTTGACGTAGTGACCCGCGCCGTCGGAACCGATGTAGGTGCAGCACGGCGTGCCGTCGACCTGCGCCGCCATCTTCTCGAAGATCGGTTGCACGCGCGCGTAGGCATCGGCATCGCCGCCCGGCATCATGCTCGGCCCCTCGAGCGCACCTTCTTCGCCACCCGAGACGCCGGTGCCGATGTAGCGAATGCCCTTGCCTTCCAGTTCTTTGCCGCGGTGCTGCGTATCGGTGAAGAGCGAGTTGCCGCCGTCGATGAGGATGTCGCCTCGCTCGAGGTGCGGCGCGAGTTCCGCGATGACGTCGTCGACGGGTTTGCCGGCCTTGACCATCATCAGGATCGCGCGCGGCGTGCGCAGCGCCGCGACGAACGCCTGCGCATCGTGCGCTGCAACGAAGGTTCCTTCACTCCCGAAGTCGCGGACGAGCTCGTCGGTCTTCTCATTCGTGCGGTTGTGGACCGCGACCGCGAAGCCTTTGCGCGCCGCGTTGCGCGCGAGGTTCGCGCCCATGACGGCAAGCCCGGTCACGCCGATATCGCAATTGTCAGCCATGCTCGCATCATGCCCAATCGAGGCGCATTGCAGTCCTGTGCGGCGTTACACCGATGTTGTGACGGAAGCGCAGAGTCGATGGACCTGTTGCTATCAGGCAGCCAATGAGATAACCACCGCGAACCGGCAAGCCGCTCGGTGTGCGGGGCATCCAAAAACAATTCGGCGTCGCTTGATATTGACGACATGAGAGCTTCGAGTGCATGCTTCATTCGGAGTAGACGAGGCAACGAGCCTGACAATCGCGGCGAAACAATGTCGCACTAGCATCCCCAACGCTACACATCCGGCAGTTCGCAAGGTCTAGCGCCCCAACCGCAAACCCGCTGGCGGCTTCCAGCCTGCAAATTCCGCATCAAAGCCATTTTTGCGACCTGCCCGCGGCTGGTGATCGGTCGCAATCGTTTAACGGCGGACCACGATTCGCCGAATCGGCACGCCGCCGTCGCCCGGTTTCCATCGGTCTATGGCATAGACTTCGAATACCGCGACAGACTCATCCTCGGCGAGTTCGACCGGATTCGCGGTCGCGTCGGGCGGCACGAGCGCGAAGAACTTGTCGGGATCGTCTGAAGCGGCTTGCCCCAAGAGCTCCGCTGCGACGAACGCATCGTCAGCGCTCGCAATCGGACGCATCGTGTCGGCACGGATCGTGAAGGAACCGGAAGTCATCGGGGGGCCTTCCTGCGGGGGCCGAAAACCTCGAGCTCCCAGGCAATATACTGCGCCTTCGTCTCGGCGATAGCAAACGCTGTCCGCTGGCGCTTGGGGAGGTTGTCGAAATAAGCCACGATCTTGGGCGACGGTTCCGTCCAACCAGAGCCCGTGACGGTGAAAGCGGCCGTGGGCGTCGTCGAACCGCATGAGTCGCCCGGTGATTCCGCCGCGCACCTCTTCCAGCATGACGGAAACACGCTCGAATCGGCCACGTTCGCGAACGGCGATCCAGCGCTCAACGCCATCTGAGGCGTCGAGCCGGATCGAGAACGCTCGCTCATATCCGCCTCCGGTCTGGGGTTCGTCATCAAAGTCGTCCACAGGTTCTCTTTTGGGCAAGTTGCTCGGCGATTGCTAGGAGCGCCCTGCCCGGACTCGTGCAGTTGTGGTCTGCAAAGCGGTTAGTGCGCGTCGTGAAAGATCACGCCCAGCGTGAAGCGTTTGCCGCTGCCTAACTCACTGACGCCGTGACGCATCGTCGTGCGATAGTAGCCGCGCGTCCCGGACACGGGCCGCGAGTTCACGGAGAAGATGACGCCGTCTCCGGCGCTGAGCGCAACGACGTGCACCCGCGACTGCTTGCGTGGACGCTGCTCGACCAAGACGAACTCACCGCCGGTGAAGTCGCGCTGCGGCTCGCTCAAGAGGATCGCGAGTTGTATTGGGAAGACGTTCTCGCCATACAGGTCTTGGTGCAGAGCGTTGTAGTCGCCGGGACCATACTTCAAAAGCAGCGGCGTCGGTCGCGTCTGCCCGGAGGCGCGGCAGCGCTCGAGCATGAGGTCGAGCGTCGCCGGAAAGCGCGACGGAAGGCGGAGTTGCTCGGTCCAGCGATTCGCCGTCGGGACCAGATGCGGATAGGCCGCTTGCCGGAGTTCTTCGACGATCGCCGGGAGCGGATACGCGTAGTAGCGATATTCGCCGCGCCCGAAGCCGTGGCGCTCCATGACGACGCGATTGCGGTAGAGCGCATCGTCGTCATAGCGGCCGCCGAGCATCGACCGCTCGGCCGGCGTGACGAGGCGCCCCGTCGTTGCGAAGCCGCGGGACGCCAACTCGTCTTCGATGCGTGGCCAAGCCAAGGCAGCGAGGCGCTTCGACACGGAGGGGTCCTTGCCCGTCGCCCGGGCGTCTCGCCCCGGCATGTCTATCGTCCCGCGCATCTTCATCTCCGCTTCTGGACTGCTTGCCGTTCTGATCCGGCTCCGGCCGTAATCCAGCAGTCTCGACGTTACGGCGTCGAGCCAGGTCGCGCAACTGCTTTCTTGCTCCCAAATTCGAGGGGTCCGGCTCGCACTGGGATCGCGCTCGCGAGCCATAACATACGCCGTTCTCCGGACGAGGTCCCGATACTGAAAGTCTTCAAGTACCCTGGCCAGGCGACGACATACGGAGTGACGCCCATGCCGAACGAGACGACCATGCCGCCCTCGGTACAGCAGCCTCAGTTCGCGAACGGAAAAATCTGTTATATCGAAATTCCCGCCACTGATGCTCAGCAGTCCGCGAATTTTTACCATCGCGCTTTCGGGTGGTCGCTGCGGACCCACGAAGATGGGTCGCTTTCATTCGACGACACCGTGGGCCAGGTCAGCGGCATGTTCGTCCTCGGCCGGAAGGCCGCCGCCGAAGCCGGGCTGATTGTCTCGATCATGGTGGCGAACGCCGCCGCAACATGCGAAGTGATCGTGGCCGCGGGCGGTACGATCGTAAAGCCAATCGATCCCGCCGCTGCCGAAATCACAGCCTGGTTTAGGGATCTTGGCGGCAACGTCATGGGCATCTACGAACAGCGCGGATTGGCCGCCTAGACAACAAGTTGCGAGTCGGATTCCGGTGAATCAAAGGTTGCCGACTGCACACGCGACATGCTCACGCAACGCGCGCAACGTCTAGGCGGTAGTTCCCGACTCAATGCAGATGATCACGGCCGCAAAACGATGTAACGGAGGCGTTTGCGACGATTTGGCATCGTCGGAGTGTAGTAAGAAAGCGCTTGCCAATCCGGTTTGAGTTGATAGGATCTGGATCTCTTGCGCGAAGAGCAGATCGATTGGATTACCGCGCTTAAAGCGCCGCAGGTCAAGGCACTGAGCAGCGCGGGCGTGCTGCCGCTCTCGTTATTCGACGAACGCAACATGGCCGAGATCGAGCGCGAAGAGTATCCCGGCGAACGTTTGGTGGTGTGCCGCAATCCGCTGCTGTCCCAAGAGCGCGCGCGCAAACGCGAAGACCTCTTGCGCGCGACCGAGCGCAAATTGCTGCCGATTGCCGACCGCGTCGAGCGCGGCACGTTGCGGGGCAAAGACAAGATCGGCCTCAAGGTCGGCGAGGTCTACAACACCTACAAGATGAGCAAGCACCTTGAGCTGCACATCGAGGACAACCGCTTTACCTACACGCGCAAAGACGAGCAGATCGCCGCCGAAGCGGCGCTCGGCGGCATTTACGTCTTGCGTACCAGCCTCAGCGCCCAGGCGCTCGATGCGCCCGATGTCGTGCGTTCCTACAAAGAGTTAGCCAAGGTCGAACGCGCGTTCCGCACCATGAAGAGCGACGATCTGCAAATCCGACCGATCCATCACCGACTTGAAGAGCGGGTGCGCGCTCACGTGTTCTTGTGTATGCTCGCCTACTACCTGGAGTGGCACCTGCGTAAAGCCTGGGCGACGCTGCTTTTCATCGATGACGACCCGCAAATCAGCAACGATCCGGTGACGCAAGCAACGCGCTCGGCACGGGCGCTGAGCAAAGCGCGTACGCGTCGTAGTGCCTCGGGCGAAACCGTTCATTCCTACCGTACGTTGCTCGATCATCTGACGACGCAAACTCGCAGCACGATGACCATTGCCGGCTCGCCGCCCTGCCACAAGATTACGCTACCAACACCATTGCAAGCCAAGGCGCTCGAACTCGTGCGCGCGCTACCCGCCACGTAGACAGCACTCCGCCACTCGTATTGAGCAAAAAACCCGCGGCTACTGGCTTTCCGCTCCTTCAGAGTTAGGAACTACCGTCTAGGCGACCGTCCGAGCCGCCGCATCGATATGGCGAATGAAGCAACCGCTCAACGCAGGAGTTGCATTACGTCTTGATCCGATGCGCCGCGCTGATTCGGATCGACGGAGAATCCTATCCTCTCATAAAGGCGCCGCGCCCCGCCATTATCCGCGTTAACCCATAGATCGATGTTCCCAGGCGTCGAAGCGACGACGTACTGCAGGAGAACCTCGCCGAGCCCTCGTCGCCGATGATTGGGGTGAACCGCCATTGATCGTAGGCGAATTGGGTTGGTAGCATGATCGAGCAAAGCGTACGCTACAATGAGACCAGTCGAAGTGGCAGACACGTAGGTCCTAAACCGCGTGCCCTCCCAAAGCAGATCGTAAAAGTCTTGATCAAACTGCTCGTGAGGCTCAAACGAAAGGTTATCGATGGCTTGAATCGCTACCGAATCTGCGTTCGAGGCCACGCGCACTACCAAATCAGCGGCCACGGTTACAACAGTTCGGCATCCTCGTCCCACGACATGTCTAAGCCGAGTTGTGTCCCGAACACAATCGATGGCGCAAAAATGACGATTATTCCGATAAGACGATCAGCAGATCTCCCGCTTCGATGCGCGCGCCGACGGGCGTCAGGATGCTTTCGACGACGGCGTCCCGCGACGCGGTCACGACGCTCTGCATTTTCATCGCCTCGATGACGATAAGGGCATCGCCTTTGCGTACTTTGCTGCCCTCGGATGCTGCGTGCTTAACGATTTGCCCGGGCATCGGCGCGGCGACATGCTGCGGATTGTCAGGCTCAGCTTTGCGCATCTGGGGCCGGACATCCGTTACTTTTTGATCGCGGACTTTGATCGTGCGCGGCTGACCGTTGAGCTCGAAGTAGACGGCGCGTAAGCCGTCCTCGTCCGGTTCGCCGAGCGCGGCGAAACGCAGTAAGAGCGACTTTCCACGCTCGAGCTCGATCGCAATCTCCTGACCGACATTCATCCCGAAGAAAAAAACCGGCGTCGGTAGCCGTTCGACTGCGCCGAACCGTTCGTCATGCTGCGCGTACTCGATGAAGACGGCGGGATACATCAGGTATGACGCGAGCTCGCGGTCGCTCGCGAGCTCGCGTCCGATCGCCTCCTGCGCCTCTTCTCGCGCGGTATCGAGATCGGAGGCGGGCAGCGACGCACCGGGCCGTTCCTGGAGTGGCGCTTCGCCACGCAACACTTTGCGCTGCAAGTCGGGCGGAAAGCCGCCGGGCGGCTGACCGAGGTCGCCGTGAAAAAACTCGACGACCGATTGCGGAAAGTCGACTTCGTGCTCGGGAGCGAGCACCTGGGCTTCCGTCATGTTACTCGCGACCATGAAGAGCGCCATGTCGCCGACGACTTTCGACGTCGGCGTTACCTTGACGATGTCGCCGAACATCCGGTTGACGGTCGCGAATGTCTTGGTCACCTCGGGCCAGCGCTCGCCCAGACCCATGGCACTCGCCTGTTCGCGCAAATTCGTGTACTGACCGCCAGGCATCTCGTGCTCGTACACGTCGGACGAACCCGCGCGCATGTCGCTTTCGAATGCGCGGTAATAGTGGCGCACGACTTCCCAGTACCGCGAGATGGCCTGCACGGCGGCGGGATCGATGCCCGTGTCGCGCTGCGTCCGCTGCAAGGCCGCGACGATGGAGCCGAGGTTCGGTTGCGAGGTGAGGCCGCTGAGCGCGTCGACGGCAGCGTCGACCGCGTCGACGCCGGCCTCGACGGCCGCCAGGATGCTGGCACCCGAGTTGCCGCTCGTATCGTGGGTGTGGAAATGGATCGGGATACCGATCTCGGCTTTGAGCGCGCGTACCAGCACACGCGCCGCCTCCGGTTTGAGCAGCCCCGCCATGTCCTTGATGCCGAGCACGTGCGCGCCCGTCGCTTCGAGCGTCTTCGCGAGCGCGACGTAATACGCCAGATCGTATTTAGACCGCGATGGATCGAGGATATCGCCCGTGTAACACATCGCGGCTTCGCACAGCTTCCCGCTTTCGAGCACGGCCTCGATCGAGACGCGCATGTTCTCCACCCAGTTGAGCGAGTCGAAGATGCGAAAGACGTCGATGCCCGCCGCCGCCGCCTGGTAGACGAAGTGCTTGACCACGTTGTCGGGATAGCTCGTATAGCCGACCGCGTTCGCACCGCGCAACAACATCTGTAACAGCACGTTGGGTACGCGTTCGCGGATCTGCGTCAAGCGCAACCACGGATCTTCGCGTAAAAAGCGCATCGCAACGTCGAACGTCGCGCCACCCCAGCATTCGAGCGAGAAGAGCTGCGGCAGCCACTGCGCGTAGGCCGCGGCGATCCGGGCGATGTCGTATGTGCGCATGCGCGTCGCAAGTAGCGATTGATGCGCATCGCGCATCGACGTATCGGTTACGAGCACGCGGCGTTCGTCGAGCATCCAACGAGCGAATCGCTGTGGTCCCAGTTCCAGCAGACGATCGCGCGTACCGGCTGCGAGTTCGCCATCGCGCGCCGGCGGCAGCGGCGCGGTTTCATCGCTGCGCAAAACGGGACGGCCGTGCACGGCCGGATTGCCGTTGACGATCGTATCGCCGATAAAGGCCAGTAGCCGCGTCGCACGGTCGCGGTAGCGACGCACGTCGATCAACGGCGCCCGCGAATCCAGGAAGTGCGTCGTGATCGTCGCGTCGATGAATTCGAGATCTTCCAGGAGCGCGTCCAGGAACGGAACGTTCGTGTCAACGCCGCGGATCCGGAATTCGCGCAGTGCCCGCAGCATGCGCAAACGGGTCTCCTCGAAGCTCGGCGACCAAGCCGTCACTTTCTCGAGCAACGAATCGTAGAAGGGCGTGATGGTCGCGCCCGTATAGGCGGTGCCGCCGTCGAGCCGGATGCCGAAGCCCGTCGCGGGACGGTAGGCGGTGAGCGTCCCGTAACTCGGCCGAAAGTCGTTCTGCGCGTCCTCCGTCGTCACGCGGCATTGCAGCGCATGGCCCCGAACGGTAATCTCGGCTTGGGGCGGTACCCCGCTGCGCGGCGTACCGATCGCGGCGCCGTCCGCGATGTGAATCTGCGCCTTGACCAGATCGATGCCGGTCACCATCTCGGTGACCGTGTGCTCGACCTGAATGCGCGGGTTGACTTCGATGAAGTAGAACGCATTCGCATCGCGGTCGAGCAGAAATTCGACGGTTCCCGCATTGTCATAGCCGATGCCGCGCGCGAGCGCCGTCGCGGCATCGAGCATGCCGGTGCGCAGCGCAGGAGCGAGGTTGCGCGCCGGCGTTTCTTCGAGCACCTTTTGGTGACGGCGCTGCACCGTGCAGTCCCGTTCGCCCAGATGCACCACGTTGCCATGCGAGTCGCCCAGAATCTGCACCTCGATGTGGCGCGCGTTCTCGACGTACTTCTCGAAGTAGAGTTCGTCATTGCCGAACGCCGCCGCGGCTTCGCGCCTACCCGCCTCGACGTTCTCGACGACCGTCGCCGCGTCGCGCACGACGCGCATGCCGCGGCCGCCACCACCCCAGCTCGCCTTGAGCATGAGCGGAAATCCGATCGCTTCGGCGACAGAGCGACACTGATCCGGGTCGGCGGGCAACGCGCGGCTCGCCGGCACGACCGGGACGCCGAAGCGCTCCGCCGTTTCGCGCGCGGAAACTTTGTTGCCGAGCGTCCGCATGTGCGGCGACGATGGGCCGACGAAGGTGATGCTCGCGGCGCGTACGGCGTCCGCGAACTGCGGGTTTTCCGAGAGAAAGCCGTAACCCGGATGGATCGCGTCGACATCGGCTTCGCGCGCAATCCGCAGAATGTCGTCGATGTCCAGATACGCTTGCACGGGCGACGCGCCGGCACCGACGAGATAGCTTTCATCGGCTTTGAAACGGTGCAGCGCGAAGCGATCTTCCTGCGAATAGATGGCGACGGTGCGCAGTTCGAGCTCAGTCGCAGCGCGAAACACGCGAATCGCAATCTCGCCGCGATTGGCGACCAACAGCTTTTTCACGCGTAAAGCAATGCGGACGCCGGCGTAGTGGTAAGATGTCCCTCGCCGATGAGATTCGGCAGCCAGTCTGAGATGTCGAGCACCGCGCTCCAGAGGTGAACCGACGTACTTGCCACGAAATGACCGTCCGCGACGCCGCTCTGCCGCACCTGCTCCTTCATCAATCCAACCATGTGCCGCAAGTCGCAAAGGCGGAAAATCCGATGCATGTCGGTGCGGCGCCCGCATTGTTGCAAAAGCGGGACCGAGTCGGGACAAGTGAGCGGGTTTGTAAAAGGCGACGACATTCTGCGATGAGCGTTTCATGTTCGTGACGATGAGGCCGACGCGAGGAAACAGCTCGCCAAGATGCCACTCGACCTTGGCGATGACCCGACGCGGATTGGTCCAACTTGCCGCTTGATAACGGAACCTTGCGCCATCCACCGTTTTCGGCACAGTCAACCGTTTTTCAACGCGGCCCGCTCCACGTACGTTTCCGCAACGAAGCCGGCAAACGTGACGGCCGCGCCGACCGCGAGTCGAGCATGACGGGGCGAAAGACCTTTCCATTTGCCGTCGCGCCCTTGACCCGAACCGTATAAGTTTTGCAGTTCACCGAGACTAGCACGACGGCGCCTAGCCCTGCCGGACTAGCTCGAGGGCCTTGAGCGTCGATTTGGCGATATCGACGAGGTCAGCTGTTTTCCCAGGGGCCGGCTCGGCGATAAGGCGCAAGACGGTCCGACAAAGGGATTCGACCAGCTCCTTTGCTCCACCGATGGCGCGCCAGGACTATCGTGTGCAAGGAGATGCAGCCGCCTACCACGGTCATCGATAAACTTCAAGTCCTCGACACGCGTCACCGCGAAAGAACTTGGGGCAGTCCCCGCGTCTTCAAATGCCCGATCGATCTGACGAATAACGATCGACGCTGACGCGTCCTCGAACTTCTCAAGCGTCCGTCGGCTGAAGACTTTCGGCACGCTGCCATTTTCGACGCCAAGCGCCCAGCTTACCCGCGGGAGGGTATCGCTCCCATTGATCTGGGCATGTTAAATTCAAATCGTTTCACAATTGCGTCTGCCTGTCGGGTGTTCGCGTTTCCTGGTTCTAAGAAACGCCTCGAAAGTCCATCGTTCCGCGACAGCGCTGCAGTCAACTCTGCGCGGTCTGATTCCAGCACATATGCCCGACGTGGGCAGTCATTTTGCGAAATCGCGCACGGCGAGCCTTCACGCTCGTAGGCCGCCTGCGAACAAGGTTTGCATGTATTGAGGTCCGGACGCGCAACGCTCGCGACAGGCGATGCAGAGGCCGGCGTCGCGCGCGCGTTCGCGCTGCGCTCGCTTTCAATCCGCTGAAGCACTCATGCGCCCGACATGACCAGCGCTTCCACGGCGATCGTCGTGGGCCTTGGGAATGCAAGCGAGAGCGTCGAGACAACAAAGAAAAACGCATCGACCGCGAGAGCGAGCGACGCGCCGATCCGCGGCGATGATCGGGCCGACCACCTTTCCGCTGATCTGAGCCGCTGACCGCGTGAGCTCGGGGCAGGAGTTTGCGGCAGGTAGCGTGGTGCGCCGACTATCGTCGGCAGATACGATTGACAGCAACCCTCGGGGCGCGCAAGGGTCGAAGCGCCTCTCTCGAAGCAAGGGCCAAGATGATGCATGAGGGGCGTGTCGCGATCGTGACGGGTGGCAGCAGTGGATCGGCCGCGCCACGGCACTCGCCTTCGCCCGCGAAGGCTCGCGCGTGATCGTGGGCGACGTCAACGAGGTCGGCGGCCGCGAAACGATCGACGAAGTCGCCGCAGCCGGGGGCGAAGCCGAGTTTTTCGCCTGCGACGTTGCGGATGCGAGCTCAGTCGATGCGCTCGTCGGGCGCGCGATCCAACGCTACGGCGCACTGCATGCGATGTTCAACAACGCCGGAATCGGCGCATATGCGCCGCTGCTCGAACACACGCCCGAGCAGTTCGACCGCGTCGTGAAGGTCAATCAATACGGCGTGTTCTACGGCATGGCCGCCGCAGGCCGCGCGATGCGCGAGTGCGGGATCGCCGGAACGATCGTCAACATGGCGTCCGTCTTCGCATTTGTCGCTTCACGCGGCGTCATCGGCTATCACGCGGCCAAGGGCGCGGTGCGGTCGATGACGCAAGCCGCGGCGCTCGAACTCGCACCGTACAATATCCGCGTCGTGGCCGTCGCACCGGGCAGCGTCGACACGCCGATCATCCAGGGTTACAAGGACCAAGGGCTCGAGTCCACGATCGCGCGGGCGCACATGCGCGGCAAGATCTTGCAGCCCGCCCAGATCGCCGAGACGGTCGTGTGGCTGTGTTCCTCCGGCGCCGACTGCGTCAATGGCAGTACGCTCATGTGCGACGACGGTTTCGCCGAGTTCAAAATGTAGATGCCGACCGCCGACGCCGTTTTTCTCGACACGGTCAATCGCGCGTACGCGGCGTTGCAACACGCGCCGCCCGCGATCGCGTATCGTGCGACGTCGCATATGACGTCCAAGGCCGTCGGGTCGAGCGATCGCGCAGAGAAGGTGACCTACCATCCGGAGACGGGCATCGCAGAGATCGAGACGCTCGCGGGCCCGAGTGACGACGCGGCGGACGAACCGCCGCTCGTCGCACCGACCTTCGACGCGCTCGGTACGTTCGAGTTTCATGGCAATGCGACCGCGAACGGCTTCCACTATTCGGCCTTCAACGTTGCACCGCTGCGTTTCGTGAAGCCCGAAGCGAGCGGCGCCGACGTCGTCGTCTTTTCGCCGTTGCACTACACGGTTCGCTTCGACGCGGGCGATCCGAGCGACAACACGCTGCTCCTCGCGCCGACCGAGGCATATCGTCGCACGAAGCCCGCGTGGTACCTCACGCGCGTCGTGGTCGATCCGGCGACGCGCTTGCCCCTGCGCGTCGAGCTTTCGGCGGGGCCGCATCCGGGCTCGCTCGCGGTCGACTATGCGCCGACGCCGTATGGGATGCTCGTCTCGCATGCAGCGTGGGAAGAGTCGCGCCCACTACTCATCGGAGACGAACCCGTCGGCCGTTCGCTCGTGCGCATCGAGGCCACGTTCGACGATTACCGCACCCCCGCCTGAGCGAAGCGTTCGTACCAGTCGAGCGCGCTCGGGTCGAGCATCGCGTCGCGGCTCGCGACGTGGTCGGGTGCGGCGCCCGCGAGGATGCGCCGCACGGGGATCTCCATCTTCTTCCCGGTGAGCGTGTACGGGATGCCTTCCACCGCATGGATCTCATCGGGCACGTGACGGGGGCTGCAATCTTCGCGGAGCGTCGCGACGATGCGCGCGCGCACTGCGTCGTCGAGCGTGACGCCGGCGGCGAGCTTGACGAACAGCGGCATGTAAAACCCGCCGCCTTCGAGCTCGAGGCAGACGACCAGGCTGTCGGCGACCGCGTCGAGCCGCTCGACGGCGCGATAGATCTCCGCCGAACCGATGCGTACGCCGAAGCGATTGAGCGTCGAGTCCGAGCGGCCGTAGATATAGCAGCCGCCGCGCGCATTGATTTTGATGAAGTCGCCGTGGCGCCAAACGCCGGGAAAGCGCTCGAAGTACGTTTCGCGGTAGCGCGCGTCGCCGGCATCGTTCCAAAAACGTAGCGGCATCGAAGGTGCCGGACTCGTGACGACGAGCTCGCCGACGTCGTCCCGGAGCTCGTGGCCTGCCTCGTTCCAGGCATGCACGTCCATGCCCAGGAGCCGCGCTTGGATTTCGCCCGCATACACCGGCAAGATGGGCGAACCGCCGACGAGTCCAGCGCAAAGTTCCGTGCCGCCTGAAGGCGAGGTGACCCAGAGGTCGTCCTTCACGCACGCGTAGAACCACGCCGTCGCTTCGGGCGAGACGGGCGAGCCGGTGAGCAGAACGTTCGTCAACTGCGAGAGATCGAAACGCTCTCGCGGTACGAGACCCATCTTTTGCATGATCGCGACGTAGGTCGGGCTCGCACCGAACGACGTGGCGCGCGCGTCGACCGCGAGTTGCCACAAGAGCTCGGGCGACGGGTGTGCCGGGTGGCCGTCGTAGAGCACGACGCAGGCGCCTTGCAAGAGCGCCGAGAGCAGTGCGTTCCACATCATCCAACCGGTCGTCGAGTAGAAGAAACTGCGCGACGATGCATCGAGATCTTGTCCGAGCCCGGTCGATTTCAAATGTTCGACCAACACGCCGACATGGCCGTGGACGATTGCTTTTGGTAATCCCGTCGTACCGGAGGAGAACAGAATCCAGAGCGGATGATCTTCGGCAACGTATTCGTAGCGAAAGTCCGCTGCATCGACCGGCGGTCCGCTCTGAAGCGATGCGAACGGGATGGCGCCGTCGACCGGAATGGGCTTCGTTGCGGGAAAGAGATAGGCGAGCCAGACGACGTGCTGGACCGTCGGCAGGGCGGCCAGGATCGTCCGGATTTCGGGCGCGCGATCGTAATCTTTGCCACCGAAGCGATAACCGTCGGCAACGAACGCGAGCTTGGGCTCGATCTGCGCGAAGTGATCGGTGACCGTGCGCGCCCCGAACTCGGGCGCGGCCGACGACCAGACGGCGCCGATTGCAGTCGTCGCGAGCATCGCAACCGCAGTCTCGGGAACGTTCGGCATATATGAGACGACGCGGTCACCCGGAACGATACCGAGTTCGCGCAGCCGCGTCGCGAGCAAGCGCACGGCGTTGCCGAGTTCGTACCACGTCATCTGCGCGAGCGGCCGTAATTCCGAGCTGTGCACGAACGCCGCTTCGGCCGGCGCCGCATCGCGTTCGTGGCGCAGCATGTGTTCGGCGTAGTTGACGCGCGAACCGCGAAACCAGACTGCGCCCGGCATGTTGCGCGAGTCGAGCACACTTTCGTACGGCGCGACCGAGTGGACGCCGTAGAATTCCCAGACCCCCGCCCAGAAGCCGTCGAGATCGTCGACCGACCAACGCCACAGCGCGTCGTACGTCGCAAACGTTCGGCCGCGCGTCTGCGCAACGAAGCGCATGAAGCGGGTAACCTGCGTGCGTGCGACTGCTTTAGTAGCCGGGGTCCAGAGAAGTTCGCCCTCGTTCATGTAGCCCAGCTTCTCGGCGCGCGGGAGGCTTCCCGGAATCGACGTTTCGGCTCGCGAATGTAAACGTCGCGGAGGTTTGAACGAGGTGGGTTCCAAGCGCGCGTGGTGGTCGGGGTCGCGTTCGTGCTCCAACGGAAACGGTGCGCCCAAAGCGGCGTTCGCGACGAAGCGTGCGGCCGAGAAAGCGGTCCCCAAGACCACCCGCGGCCTACACGCCTATCGCTGCCCCGAACACGGCTGGCATCTCGGGCACGGGTAATGGTTAGCGGTTAGCGGTTGTCACCGTCCTGATGATCGTCGTTGTCGCCGCGCCGATGACGATGCCAGTTCCGGTCGTCATTGTTACCGCGACCATTGTTCGAGCCGCCATACTGATTGTTGCCGCGGCCGTTGTTGTTCCAGCCGCCACCGTATCTGTTGTTGCCGTAGCCGCTCACGTCGATCTGGTCGGCGTTGATCGCGCCGTTACCGCCCTGGTTGCCCGTGACGAAGATCTGTTGACCCGGCTGCAGCGTCGTGCCCGTCGGGTTGATCACCGTGCCGTTGTGTAGAAAGATATTGCGGCCGTTCGTAAGCTGAACGTTGCCGCCGCGTACGGAGCCGATCGTGCCTTGCGTGCGGCTGCCGTAACCGCCGTTGTTGTAGCCGCCGTTCCCGCCGTGCCCATAACCATAATTCTGAGCGAGCGCGGCTGCCGGTACGGCCGTCGTGGCCGCTAACAGCGCCGCTGCGATAATGTGCTTGTTCATCGTGTTCCTTTCCAAGAACCTACGACCCAAGAACGCTGCCCAGGCGCGGCACGTCCTGGGGCGTTCCTGGGGATTAGGCGAGGCAACCCGCAGGCTCAGATGTCGACGTTCATCATATCGTCGAAGGCGGTCAGCAAGTTGGGGCGATAGCCCGTCACGCGATCGCTCCTGGCATAGCTGCCCTTCCAGACGAAGAGCTGGATCGAGGGAACTTCGTCGATGAACAAGCGGTTGAGCTTTCCGAAGGCGGTCGCAACGACGGCCGGATCGTACGAGCCGCGCATCGTTTCCAAGAGGCCGGTAACGCGTGCGTCACACCAGCGATTGAAGTTCTCGCCATGTGGCGGCGCTTGGGCGCAGTCGAAGTTGCTGGCGAGATCGGGCAGCGACACGAGCGTCGAGGAGTAGAGCGCCGCATCGAACTTTCCGCTCGCGAGGATGCCGCCGTCGGCTTGCGGTGCGAAGAGAATGTCGTGGGAGTACCTGCGGGTGACGAGTTCGATTCCGAGGGGGCGAAGCGCGGCACGCATCACTTCGATGAGCGAATCGAGATCGGGTGCGCCGGACTGGTAAGCAACGACGAGCGCAAGCGCGTGCGCGGCCTTTACCCGCACGCCGCTGGGTCCGAGGCGCCAGCCGTCGCTCGATAGCAGTTGCCGGGCGCGCGCTGGGTCCGGTGCGACCGTACTCGGATCGTCTGTGAGGACCGGATTTGCGGGCCAGACGATTGCGTCCGTGAGCAAACCGTTGCCGTGCTCGACCGCGCGCACGAGCCGCTGCCGGTCGATGCCCAGGCGCACGGCTTCGCGCACCGCTTTGTCGGCAACGCCTCCAGAGGCCATCATGAAGTCGAGGTGCGTCGTGCGCAGGTTTGGTTCACTGTCGCTGCGGACGCCGCGAATCGCGCCAACTTGGCGCACGTACGTCGGCGGGATGGCCGGCCACAAGTCGACTTCACCGCTGCGCATTTGCGCGAGCATCGTGTCGCGCGATGCGATGAGCTTATAGGTGACGTGCCGGAGCTTCGGCAGGCCGCGCCAATAATAGGGATTGCGCTCCATCTCGATGCTGTCGCCGCGCTTCCAGGCGACGATGCGAAACGGCCCGATGCCGACCGGTTTGGCATTGTACGCCGAGGTGTTGATATTCGGCAAACGGGCCAGGAGGTGGTACGGCAGGACGCACGGGCCGCCGCCGACGGGCGTAAACGACATCGGCACGAGCGCGCCGTACGGGCGGCGCAGGTCGTAGACGACGGTGTAGGGATCGGGCGTCTCGACGCGCCGAATCAAATTCCAGCCTTCGGTGCCACCGATTTCGTTGTCGGCGGGATTGAGGATCGCGCGGATCGTAAAGAGGACGTCGCGCGCATCGAACGGCGCGCCGTCGGACCAGCGCACGCCGTGGCGGAGATGCCAGGTAATGCGTAAACCGTCGCGGCTCACGTCGCCGTTGTGTAGCGATGGTACGTCCGTGATCAGCTCCGGACGCAGTCTGCCGTCGCGACCGTAGCGCATGAAATATGCGAGCGTGAGCTGACCGATGTCGTCCATCGTCGCGCCCATCGTGAGATGCGGGTTGAGCGACGGCAGGTCGCCCGCGCCGTCGGCGATGCGCAGTACGTGGCGTTGCACGTGCTGCGCGCAGCCACCCAGCGCGCTGCCCGCGACCGCTACGAGGATCGCGGCCAACGCCGCGAGCCGGAGCTGCCGTTTCAGATGTGCCACTGCCACGCATTCCACGCTTCATTGACGGGGTTGGGCGCGAGACCCGTAAAACGCTCGTCGATCGCTTGGACTTGACGCGGCCACCACAAGAAGACTTGCGGGAGGTCGCGATGCACGAGCGCTCCGATGCGAGCGTAGGCGATCTTTCGCGTCGCCCGATCGTAGTGCTCGACGGCGTCGCGCTCGGCAGCGTCCATTACGGGGTTGCAATAGCGAACGTAGTTGTCGCCGCCCGGTGGCACGGAGCGGCACATGAAACGGACCGAGTCGTCGGGGTCGATTCCGGCCGCGAACCCGGTGAAGCTCAGATCGAAGGCGCCGCTCGCGAGGATTCCGCCGCTGCCCAGCGGTGCAGCGAAGAGCGTGAGCGGGTACGATCGCAGCGTCGTTTCGATGCCGACCGCATGCAGATAGGCTTGAAGCAGCACGACGGCGGCACGCCGCGTTGCGTTCGATCCGTTGTAGGCGATCGTCAAGCTCAAGCGCCGTCCGTGCTTTTGGTCGATGCCGTCGGCGCCGAGCGTCCACCCGGCCGCCGCCAGCAGGCGGCGCGAACGGGCGGGATCGTAGGCGTACGAGAAACCGCCCGCGTGCGCCCACATGAAAGGCGGATGTTCGTCATCGGCGACGCGCGCCGAGCCGAAGGTCAGTTTGTCAACCAGCGCACGCCGGTCGAGCGCGTGCGCGATCGCGCGACGCACGCGGATATCGTTCAGGGGCGGTCGCCGCCCGTTGATGAGCAGCTCTTCGACTTGGTTGCGAGCTCCCAGGGGCGTCGCCACGTTCGGCAGCGTGCGCAACTGGCCGTAGAGTTGCGGTGAAGGCTCGAAGATCCAATCGAGCTCGTGCGCGCGAAGCTGGTTCACTTCGGTATCTTCGTTCGGGATGATCTTCAGCACGATCGCTTTGAGTTTCGGCTTTCCCAGGAAGTAGCGCTCGTTTGCGACGAGTTCGATGCGATCGCCGCGTTGCCAATGCGAGAATTTGAAGGGTCCGGTGCCGATCGGTGCCGCGTTGAATGATGCCGCGTTGATGTTCGGCAAACGCCCCAAGAGGTGTTCGGGGACGATGAACATCGGCGTGTCGCTCTCGGCGAAGAGCGAATCGACCGCGGGTGAGAAACGCTCCTTGAGACGGAAGACCGCGGTATACGGGTTCGGCGTCTCGACCTTGCGTACGAGATCGTAACCGGCACGCGAGCTGATGTCGTTTGCCGGGTTTACGATTGCTCGCCAGCTGAAGGCGACGTCTTTGCTCGTAAAGGGCGCGCCGTCGTGCCAGCGCACGTTGCGTCGCAGCTTGTATGTAATCGTCAAGCCATCCCGGCTGATGCCGCCGTTTGCGAGCGTCGGTACTTCTGCTGCGAGAATCGGCACGTCGTGCCGGCCGCTTGCGTCGACGCTGATGAGCGGATCGAAGAGCAGCCGGCCGATCATCTTATCGGTCGTGTCGCTCGTCAAGAGCGGTTGCAGCGTATCGGGCGAGCCTTGAATCCCAATATGAAGCAAACCCGAATCGGCCGGCGTGCCGCGGCCCGTTTTCGCGCACGCACCGAGCACGAGCGCGAGACACAGGCAGAGGACGCGCGGCTTACAGCTTGATTTGCGCAGAGAGAAATGCGTTAAAGGGACTCGAGGGTGCCGAGTAGCCGTTGTTGACGACGTACTGGCCGAATTGCGGGATGTACGGGTACAGAAACGGTTGACGGGTCGCGCCCGGATTGTAGAAGTTCGCCGATGGAAAGACCGAACCGACGACGCCGCCGCTGTTGTACGAGCAGGTCTTGGGATTCGCAAACCCGGTCCACGGCTCTTTGGAACCGCCGAAGCACTGATTGAGCAGGTTCGTCAGCGCGAGCGTGAACGTCACCTTCTTGCTCGCCTGGTAGCTCAGTTGGAGGTTCCCGAGCAATTGCGATGGCGCGACGAAGGCACCGACGCTGTCGAATTTGCCGGTGTACGGGTCGGGAATCGCACCCAGTGCGCCGGGGCAACTCGTCGCATCATATGCGGCGCCGCCTGCCGCGCCGTAGGGATAACGCGGATCGCCTGCAGTCGACGCCGCGAGCGGTAAGCAGCCCGCTGCGGGGTCGACACCCAGGACCGATTCCGGTACACCGTAGCGCTGCCCGGCGGTGAACTGGAACGTCGGCGTGATCGTGAAACGATCGCGCTTATAATTGAGGATCAGCGATGCCACGTGCGGCACGGCATACGAGTTCGCTTGCAGCGTGACGCCCGCCACGATCGGATCCGTCGGGAAGTAGATGCCGCCCTCGTCGAAAAGCGCTTGCGGCGGCGCGTTCCAATACGGGTTCGCGTACGCGCCGGGCGTGGTACAAGCGGCCGGCGCAGCGCCCGAAACGCTGCCGCTCGTGGTCGTCGCGAGATAGCACGGCGAGGCCGGCGCATTGTTGGTCGGGGTTCCGCAGCGTGCGTCTTTGGGGTTCGCCGCGCAGAACGACGTGTACCCGTTGTAGGTCTTGATATCGTTGTTGACCTGAGTCAGCGGCGTCGTACCGTTCGAAAGCGTCTGATACCGGACGGTGCTGTAGGTGTACGTGTAGGCGAGTTGCGCCGCAAACCCGTTGCGCGCGAAGTCGCCCTTGCGTACGGCAAGCTCGACGCCGCGGATGCTCGAAATCGCAATCGGCAGGCCCGATGAGAACCCCTGCGCCGCGTTGATATAGAAGCCTTGGTTCTCATTGAAGTCGCGGCGGTAGAACGGCGTGACTTTGAAGCTCACGTCGCTGTGGCGCAGTTGATGCTCCCACGACGCGTCGAAATTATAGGTAATGTCGGGAGGCACGACGTGACCGGGCTGATTGTAACCATACTTGAAGAACTCGGGGCCGATGAACCCAGGCAGGTCTTGCTGGTAGGTATCGTACTGCGCGAAGGCCGTGGACGAGGGCTGCGAGTATTTGCCAAAACTGAACCGATAGATGTCGGTCGGTGAGTTCGCATAGGTCATGCCGATGCGCGGCTCGAGCAAGCTGAACCGGTATACGGGCGAAGCGATGTTGAACTGCGTCGCCGGCTTGTAGGATGTCGTCGCCGTATTCGCGGCCGAGCACGGTTTGGTCACGTTGATGCCGAGTTTGCTCTTGTCCAGCGGTGAGCTTGCCGGCAGCGACGAGATACATTGCGACTGGTTCCAGGCATTGAACCAAAAATCGCGGGCCGGCCCCGACGTGTCGGCACCGTCGTATTGATACCCGTCGTAGCGCAGCGCGAGGTTGAACGTCAATTTGTCGGTCGGCCGCCAAGAGTCGGTGATCGCGCCCGCGGTAAAGACGGGAGCGACTCGATTATACGAGCCGTGGGGGCCATTCTCGGCGACATAGTATTCGCACGGTGCGCCGCCGCAGGTGACGCCCCCGAGGTTCAGCGCCTTGCCTTGCTGCGCTTGCCCGAACGACAACGTCGTGGCCGTACTGCACGTCGCAGGTGCGGCGACTGCGGCCGCGACGCTATAGCAAATGCCGCTCGCCGGCGCGGCGCTGCTGACGACCAGAGCCATGGTCCGGCCGGCGTTGGGGACGGAACTATTGTTATCGCGCAAGCTCGTCGCGGTCGTCACCGATCCGAGTACGTTCAAGAGATGCTGTGAACTGAGTTGGTCGGCGAACGTTGCGCTCAAACCGCGCGTGTGCGTGTCGACCTCATAGTCCTGGCCGGCGATATTCTGGTTTCCGGCTGCTGAAGTGATGGTAGTACTGGGGGGAGCCAAGCCCGATAGCGAGCTCCTCGGAGCCGGGATACGTTCCCGTCCGGACGACTTGATTGATAAACCCCGAAGAGCCGCTCGCTTCCGCATTGACGGGCGGTCCGGTATAGACTTGAACCTCTTGCTGTCCGAGCGACGACAGCGTGTTGGCGGGATAGTTGTCGAAGGCTTTATTGGTCGGAACGCCGTCGAACTCGTAGCCGACTTGTTCGTAATCGCCGCCGCGGATCGAGATATTCTGGTAGGCGCCGGATTGATTCGCCGGCACGAACGCGCCTGGGACGGAGGCGATCGCGGAATATGCGGAGTTGAGGTTGCCGCCGCCGCCCAACACTTTGGCCGCGGAAGCGGCCGCCGCGTTGACCGAATAGACGTCGGCCGTCGTACCGGAACGCACCAGGCTGTCGGCCGCGCGCGAGGTGACCGTGCCGATCGTTCGCAACGACTTGGCCGTGTGCAGACCCAGGCGCTGCGTTTGGTCGGCGAAGATGTTGATGCCCGAGATGCTGACCGGATCGTAGCCTTGCCGCTCGCCCGAAAGCGTATACGTATCGGGCGCGAGCGAAAGGAATGTAAAGCCGCCCGAGGCGTCGGTGAACGTGCTCGAGGTTTGGGACGGGCTGCTGACCGAGACCTTGGCGCCGGAGATCGGCGCGCCCGCGGCATCGCTCAGCGTTCCCGTCAAACTCCCCGTCGTTCCGGCGACGAGCGGCATGGCCGTGCAGAGCATCGCCAAGGCGAGTGCGCCGGCGACGGCGCATTTGAGAAAAGCGATTCGCAAAGGAGCGCAACCGGGGAAGCAGCGATCGAATGCGTGTATCAACTCATCTCCAGTTCTGCGCGAAAGTGCGTCAATCGACTTTGGCAAGCGCTGCGATCATTTCGCCGCCTTCAACGACGGCCAGCGTCGGCCGTATGAGCAGGACCGCCGTCCGCTCGAACGGTGCCGCAAAGATGTGAACGATGTCGTGCGTCACGGGCTCGAGAAGATGGCCGACCGTCGTTCCCGCAGGAACGATCGTTGCGACGTCGTCTTCACGCATCACAGGCAGGTACAGGCCGGGCGCCGGCGCGCGCAGCGACTTCGACTCGCCGAGTTCGATCGCGGCAGGCGCCGCAGGCAGATCTGCTTCTGCGAGGATGCCCGCCTTGCCGAGCGCGCGCCGAATGCCGGTCGCGACGCGCTGCGCCCACTGCTCTTCCTGCGCGCCCGCGCCACCCATCTCGATCCACACGACTTTGGCGCCGCGATTGCGCGCGTAACACGTCAAACTCGCGTCGCCTCGTTCGTAGCCAGTGCGCACGAACGACGCGCCGATCCAGTCGGCGAGATCGTAGCTGCCTTCGAAACGATAGACGAAAGCGTTGAGACACCAACTTCCGCCGCCGTGGATATCGATGACGTAATCCGAACCGTCCACGGCGTTGGTTGCGAGCACGTGAGCGAGACGTTCGGTGTGGCGTCCGTCCGAGTTCCCCGGAAACGAGAAGTTGAGATCTTCCAGATCGATGTGCGCTTCGCGCGTGCCTTCTTCGAAGGCAAGCGGATTGGCCATCGGAACGATGCGCAGCGTTCCCCGCAAGTCGCTCGCCGGCGTCGTTTCCAGCACCTTGCGAATCGCTCGTCCACCCCACGGGCCCTCGTCGCCATGTTGACTCGCCACGAGCAGGCCGACGGGCGAACCGCTGCCGATGTGGCCGACGCGCACGCCGACGTTACCGACTGCGGCGGTTGCCGGAACCGGATGCGACGTCCACGTCACATCGTCGATCAACATCGAACTCAAAAATATGTCTCCCTTGATGGGCTAGGCCGCGAACATCGCGACCGACTGCGGTGAGTGCAAGCGCTCGTACAGGTACGCGATGAAGGCCGGGCGTGCTGCTGTGCCCGCTCGTTCCCGAGCCGACTTCACGGCCTCGTTGCCGAACCAGTACGACGCGACGAACGGCCCGCGAAAGGGGTGCTGCGCCATCGCAAGACGCCCCACGATCCAGGCATCTTGTGCGAATGCGGTATCGCGGAGATACGCAGCCGCGCGCTCGAGCGGCCACCCCGAAACCATGAGATGCCAGGCGGCATTGGTGCCGCCGGCCGTTTGTAAACGTCGCAGTTCGATGTGGGCCGCGTCGTCGGCGTCTTCGACCCAATCGATGAGGTCGATCCCTTGATCGCCGATGCCCTCTTGCACGCAGCCCGTGACGGCGTTGGCCGTACAGAGCAGTGTGTCGGCGGGACTCGCGCCGCGTTCGACGAGCGCGCGCGTGTAGAGCAGCTGCGTCGAGTGGCCCGGAAAGACTTCGTGACAGACGAGGTGCTTGAGGTTCGATCGCGTGAAGGCGACGTCGAGATTGATGTCCATGGCGCCATCGTCGAACGCGCAGCGCGCAGTGTACGGGACGCCCGTGACGGGGCGCAGGGCCATCGTGTAATCTTCGGTCGCGAAGATCATGTTGTCGGTGCGGGCTTTTGCGACGGCCATGAGTTCTTCGAAGACGTGCGGGAGCGCAGCGCGGTCCAATATGCGCGCGCGCTCCCAGGCGCGGACGCGCTCGGGCAGCGTTCCAGAACCGTAACCGCGCGCGCCGAGTAGTTCGTCGATGCGCGTCTGGATAGCGACGATCGTTTCGTCGGAAACCGGCTCCGCCGGAACGCCGACGAGTTCCCTCAGCTTCTCTTCGAAGCTCAGCGCTTCGCCCGAGAACAGCCGTGCCGCAGCGCTCAGCGAGCGCAGCATCGCCGACAAGAACGTCTTGCGCGGTCCATCCGCGAAGGCCGCGACGTCGGCAGCGAGCGTTTCGAGCGCGGCGAGAACCGCGTTCCAATCGCGGAACGATTCCGCCGCAACGAGATCCTCGCCGAGATAGATCGGAACGAGTCCTTCGGAGTCGAGCGCGCCGTTGCCGGCGCCCGAGCGCTGGAGCGCATCCATCCCCATCGTCGTTGCGGTAAGCCGGCGGCCGACTTCGAAATCGTGCATCAGACCTTCACGTGCAAGTCGACGAAGATGGAGAACGGGGCGCTCGGATTGACGACGCCCATCGTGTACGGTCCCAAGTACGGGAAATATGGGTATTGCCCGAACGGTTCGAAGCGCGCACCGGGATTGTATGCGTTCCCCGTCGGCGCATAACTGCGCGACACCTCGCCGCTTACATACGAACACACTTGGCGCGACCCCGTGCCTTGCGTCCAGGCGGTCTGCGTGCCGCCGAAGCACTGGTTGAGCAGGTTCGCCATCGTCACGGTCAAGCCGAGCTTCTTTGTGACGTCGTATGAGAGGGTCATTCCGCCCAAGAGTTGGCTCGGTGAAACGAACGCGCCAATTGGATCGAACCGTTTGGTAAACGTGTTCGGAATCGCGTTGAGCGCCGCGGTGCAGGTCAGCGCGTCGAACGGCGCGCCGCCAGCAGCGCCGTAAGGATAGCGTGGGTCGCCCGCCGTCGTCGCACCAGCTAGCGGCGCACAGCCGCCCCCGGGGTCGATGCCGGCATTGGCCTCCGGCGCCCCATAGCGCTGTCCCGCCTGAAACTGGAGTGACGGCGTGATCGCGAACTTGTCGTGACGGTAGTTGAGTACGAACGTCGCGACGTGCGGAACGGTGTAGCCGTTGACGCCGAGCGCCGTCGTCGCGACGACTGGATCCGTCGGCCAGTACGCACCGTTTGGATCCAGGAGCGATTGGACGGGCGCGTTCCAGTACGGATTCGCGATTGAGCCCGCCGCGCAGGTCGCGTCCGGGGCGCCGTTCGCAGTGAAGCACGCCGCGGCTTTTCCCGTTCCGTTGGAAGCGTTCGTCGGGCCGCAGCGGCCGTCCGCCGCATGCGCGTTGCAAAACGACGTGTAGCCGTTATACGTTTTGATGTCGTTGTTGATCGGCGAGAGAATCGTCCCCCCGTTGGGAAGCGTTTGGTAATTGATGCGCGCCGTCGTGTAGGTGTATGAAACCAGCGCGGAGAGGCCGTTGCGATCGAACTCTCCCTTGCGAAATTGAAACTCGACGCCGCTCGTGCGCAGTGAGCCGACGGCGAGCCCGGACGTGATTTGTTTAGCCGGATCGATGAAGAACTCAGTGAGTTCGTTACGCGTCGCGCGGTAGAACGGCGTCGCCTTGAAGGAAATGTCCGTTCCTCTGAACGCATGCTCGTACGAGAAATCGGTGTTGAACGACTCTTGCGGCGGGATGGCGTGACCGGGCGTCGCGAAGCCGAGGGAGTAGAAATGCGAACCGAGGTAGGCCGGCAGGTTCTGTTGATTGGTATCGTACTGCACGAAGCCGGTTTCGGTCGGCTGCGTGTACTTGCCATAGCTGCCACGCACGACGTCGTTCGGGCTCAGCGCGTACGTGAAACCGACGCGCGGCTCGAGTTCGCCGAACGAGTAGTTGGCCGGCCCGTTCGTTAGCGTCGGGCTTACGAATGAGACGCCCGACCGCGCGACCGTCGAACAGGCGGCCGAGACCGGGATCCCGAGGCTCTTCTTTGTCACGGGCGTGTTCCCCGCGACACTGTTGACGCAGAAATCGTTGTTGTACGCGTTGAACCAAAACGGACGCGTGCCGCCGTTCGTGTTGCCGCCGGTATACAGATAGTCGTGATACTTGAGCCCGGCATCGACCGTCAATCGGCTCGTGGGTTTCCACTGGTCGCCGATGCTCGCAGCGTAGACGTTTTGCGTCACGGCATTGAAGTTGCCGCTCAGACCGTTTTCGACCGTATAGTAGGCGCAGGGCCCGGTGCCGCAGGTCACGCCGCCGAGCGCCGCCGGAGCGGTTCCGCTCATCGCGTTTTTGTAGGTGACAAACGAGGCTTGCTGATCACCGGCTTGGCATGATGCCGGCGTCGCCGCGCCACCCGCGACGGCGTAGCACAAGCCACTATTGGGATTGGCAGAGTCGACGGCAACGGCAAAAGGCGCGTTAACCGACGTCGCATAGGTCGTACTGTTGTCTCGGACGGAGGGAGCGTGCGTGTACGAGAGCGCTGCCTGCAACACGTTGTTGGATGATAACTGCTGGGCGAACTCGCCGGCATAGCCGCTCGTGTGCGTCCAGACGGCATAGTCCGGCGGCTGGCCGCCGAAGAATGCCGCACTGTTGGGACTATTGTCGAAACGATTCGAGTACAGCGTGTAGGCGAAAAGGCGGGCGTAGCCGCTCGTGCCGATGTTATGCTGGTACTGAAGTTTCGTGATCGCCTGATTGGCTTGTTGTGAGTCGCGCAGGTTCGCCGGGATCAAGCCCGAGGCGAGCGTCCCATTGAGCTGGCTCGGGAAGTTGTACTGCTTTACGAGAGATGCATAGTTCGAGGGCAACGGCTGACCGAGCGCTCCGGTGTAAACGTGGCTGGTTGCGTAGGTCAGCGGTGAGGTGACGACCCCCGGCGGCAGATCGGTCTGGGCGGTATTATAGTACGTCGTAAGGCCGCCGGTATCGTAGAGCAATTGAACGTCATCTTTGACGCCGCCTTTGCCGTGCGGTATCGCGAAGTGCAAGTTGACGACGTTCTCCCGGTCCTGTTGGTAGGCGGGATTATTGTAACTCGGCGGCACGTACTTAAACCCGCCCGGCCCGACGCCGAGTCCGCCCGGAGTCGTCGCGGGATAACACGACGCAAAGTTCAAATTCGTTGCGTTCTTCGGACACGCGGTAACGTCGTATTGCGTGCCGTACGGATAGGTGAAGCCCGTACCGTCGAAATTGTCGACGATCTTAAATGCTTGATTCGCACCGAGGAAGCCCACGTAATACGTGAAGTTGCGATTCGCCGTCGCGCCACTGGCTTCGAAGGAAAACTTGTGATAGAACGGCGACCCGAGCGCGATGTCTGCATCGACGGAGCCGGGATACGTTCCGGTCTTGATCACCTGATTGATGAACCCGGAGAGGCCTTGGGACTGAGCGTTTGCCGGCGCAGAACCGGTGTAGGCTTGCAGCTCTTGTTGCCCGAGCGTTGAGAGGTTGCTACCGGGAAAGAAGCTATAGCCGACGTTGACGGGGACGCCGTCGAACTCGTAGCCGACCTGCGTATGCGTACCGCCACGGATGACGACGCCCGCCGCCTGCGACCATCCATTGTTGGCCGAGGGAACGAACACGCCCGGCACGGTTGCGAGCGCCGAATAGGCCTGATCGAGCGAACCGCCGCCGCCGAGTCCCGTGACGCGCTGCTGCGTCGCGGCGTTGACGGAATAGACGTCCGTCACGGTTCCCGGCCGCACGAGCTCGGAGTTCGAGCGGCTGCGCGTGGTACCGATCGTGCGTAGCGTCTTTGCGGTGCGCACGTTGATCTGTTGTGCCTGGTCGGCGAAGATGCTGATTCCCGAACTGCTGGAGCCGTCGTAGCCCGTTTTCTCGACGGAGAGCGTGTACGTGTCCGGTGCGAGCGAAAGGAATGAAAATTTTCCAGCTGCATCCGTCGTGACCGCGCTCGTTTGGGAGGGACTCGCGACCGAGACGCGTGCGCCGGCGAGCGGCTGGCCCGTCGATGTGTCGATCACGGTGCCGGCTAGACTGCCCGTCGTGCCCGCGCGCACGGTGCTCGCGAGGCAAACGAGCGAGAAGAGCAGCGCGAGCGCCGCCACCAAACGCAAAGAGGTTAGCTGTCTCAACGATTCGTCCTCCGAACACTAAGCAAAGAGCTGCGAGAGGCGTTCGTAGGCGCTGCGCAGATGCTCGTTGATCATCGCGATGGCGTTCCGTTTGGAACGCGAGCGGATGACGTCGCGCAGTTCCGCGTGCTCGCGAACCGCCTTTTTCAGATAGTCGCGCGTGTCCATCGAGCGCGAGTGCAAGAAGGTCTCGATCTGGGGACGCAGATTGGACCACGAAGCATACAGCCGCGTATGCCGCGCCGCACGATAGACGAGATCGTGAAAGCGAACGTCGAGCGTGACGGTGCCGTGTGCGTCCCCGGCCTTCACGGCGCGCCGCATGAGCTCGATGACCTCGTCCATTGCGGCGAAGTCGTCATCAGTCGCGTAGCGGACGGCCCGCTCCATTGCGAGCCGTTCGAGCGCGGTCCTTAGTTCGTAGATCTCGTCGATATCCGCTTGGGAAAGCCGCGTGACGCGCGCGCCGCGGTGGCGCTCGATCTTGACGAGCCCCTCGCGTTCGAGCTCGACGAACGCTTCGCGGATTGGCCCGCGGCTCACGCCGAACTTCTCCGCGAGCGCGACTTCGCTCAAGTGTTGCTCGGGGCCGAAACTCCCGCGTACAATCGCAGTGCGTAGCCGGTCCGTCACGTCGTCGGCGAGACTACGGCGGTTGGCGGGCGCAAAATCACCCAGCGTCTCCCTAACCGGATCCGGTGTCGTTTCGGGCAAAGCGCGATCTCCCCACGAGGATTGCTAACAATTCACGATTAACAATCCTAATGCGGACCTTAATTCAAGGGTCGCACCTTGTCAATGGTCAGGAGGTGAAACGATCGTCATCCGTCGACGAACGCGCGGCGTCTACGCCGCAACGCTAACGCCGCTCTGTGCGGACCTCTCACCCGACGTTGCCGCGTTGCAGCGCCATTGCCGCTGGCTGCTCGCACACGGCTGCGACGGCATCAATCTGCTGGGCACGACCGGTGAAGCGACGTCGCTCTCGACGGCGCAGCGGCTCACGGTCATGGAGGCGGTCGCGGGGGGTGGCCTGCCGCTCGAGCGATTCATGGTGGGAACCGGCGCCAGCGCCCTCGCCGATGCGGCTACGCTCACCGCGCGCGCCGTCGAGCTCGGCTTCGCAGGTGCGCTCGTCATCCCGCCCTTCTACTTTAAAGACGTGTCCGAGGACGGCGTCGTCGCTTATCTCGCGGCACTCATCGAACGCGTCGCGCGCGCCGAACTCCGGCTCTATCTCTATCACTTCCCGGCGCAGAGCGGCGTGCCGTTCACTCTCACGCTCATCGACCGTCTGGTACGCGCGTATCCCGAAGTGATCGTCGGACTCAAGGATAGCTCGGGCGACATGGCTTACGCGAAAAGCGTCGCCGCGATGTTTCCGGAACTCGACGTTTTCCCGAGCACCGAAGCCGTGCTCGCGCTGGGAAGGCGTGAGGGCTACGCCGGCTGTATCTCGGCGACCGTGAACGTCACCGCGCCGCTCGCGGGCGAGGTATGGCATGCGCGTGAAGACGACCCCGGCCGCCTGGGCGCGCAGCGCGCGCTGACGCAACTGCGTGCGACGATCGGCCGCTACCCGCTCGTGCCGGCGCTGCGCCACCTCATCGCGCGCCACAGCGGCGATGAGCGCTGGCGGCGGCTGCTGCCGCCGCTCGCGCCGCTGCGGTCCGCCGATGCCGCGGCGCTCGATGCAGCGCTCGCGGCGCAGCCGGCCTTCGCTTCGATCGCCACGTTGCTCGCGAGCGCCGGCAGCGAGGCCGTCCGGTGAAGATTACGATCGTCGGCGCGGGCGCGATCGGCGGTCTCGCCGGCGCTTACATGAGCGAGGCCGGCTACGACGTTACGCTCGTGGATCGCTGGGCCGAGCACGTCGCGGCGTTGCGCGAGCGCGGGCTCTTCATCGACGGCGTGCGTGGCGAGAAGCACGTTGCGGTTCGGGCGGTCATGCCCGAAGCACTGACGGGTCCGCTCGAAGCCGTGCTCATCGCGACCAAGTCGCAAGACACGCCGGGCGCCGTGCGCGGCATTCTGCCGTTACTCGGCGACGACGGCTTCATCGTCTCTTATCAAAACGGCTTCAACGAGCCGGCGATTGCGGAGTTGCTCGTCGGCGCCGGCGGCGCGGCGCGAGTGCTCGGCTCCATCCCGAATTACGGCGGTGCGCTCGTCGATCCCGGGCATATCGAGTTCGTTCACGAGGGACCGATTCAACTGGGCGAGCTGGACGGCCGCGATACGGCGCGCTTGCGCGAGCTCGCGCGCATGCTCGAAGCCTTGACCGAAGTTCAGCTCTCAAGTAACGTGTGGGGCCAGATCTGGGCGAAGGAGGTCTATTCGGCCCAAGTCGTCTTCTCCGCCCTGGTCGATGCGCCGATTCGCGAGACGCTGGGCGTCGAGCGCTACGCGCGAATTGCGGGTGCGGTCGTGCGCGAAGCGCTCGAGATCGCCGAGGCAAACGGCATCGCGGTGCAAGCGTTCGACTTCTTCGACCCGGCGAATTACAAGCCGCAGACGCCGGCTGACACGCGCAAGCTGCTCGAGAACATCGACCACGCGATTTGGCTGCTCAAGAAAGACCAAAAGCCCGCCGAGCATCAGTTCCGTAAAAAGGGCTCGGGCATCTGGTGGGACATCGTCTATCGCAACCGTCCCTCCGAGGTCCGTGCCTCGAACGGCAAGTTGATCGAGTACGGTCGCGCTGTGGGCGCCGACGTGCGGCTCAATGAGAAGCTGTGTTCGATGATCTACGAGATCGAAGAGGGGCGCCGTAAACTGGGCTTTGCGAACTTCGCCGAGCTCGAAGCCTACGTCGCTGCGATCGGCAAGACGCTGCCATGAACGGGCGGTTGGGCATCGGCGTTATCGGCGCGCACGCGTGGGCCGAGAAGGCGCATCTCCCGGGCTACGCCGCCTACGCGCGCGCGCAGGTCGTCGCGATCTGCGATGTCGATCGCGAACGCGCCGCGGCGCTCGCGAAGCGCTTCGCGATCCCGAACGTCTACGCGGACCATCACGAACTCCTCGCGGATCCGAGCGTGCAGATGGTCGACGTGTGCACGCCGACGAGCACGCACCTGCGCCTCAGTCTCGATGCCCTCGCGGCGGGAAAGCACGTGCTCTCTGAAAAGCCGCTTGCGGAACGCGCCGAAGACGCCTTCGCTGCAGCGCGCGCCGCCGACGAACGCGGCCCGCGTACCAAGCTCGGCTTTACGTTCCGGTACTCGCCCGCGATCCGGCAACTGCGGAGCTGGATCGCGGACGGCACGCTCGGCGACATTTTTCACATCCACGGCTTCGAGCAGAACTCCCAGTTTCTCGATCCCGATTTTCCGCTGCGTCAAGTCGCTCCAGGCGCACCTCGCGACCACCTCATGCCGGCATCGATCGTCGGCTACGGCTCGCACCTCGTCGATCTGATGCGCTGGTGCGGCGGCGATTTTGCCGCGATCTGCGGTTCGATGCGCAACTTTATCCCCGAGCGCGTCGTGCGCGGCGAACCGGGTCGCCAGCGTATCGCGATCGACGACGGTACGGTGGCGCTCGTGGAATTCGCCTCGGGCGCGCAGGGGCTCGTGCAGACCTCGTACGTCGCGATCGGTAATTATCCGGGGGTTGAGCTGCGCGTCTACGGTTCCAAGGGCGCCGCAATCGCGCGGCTCATCGTCGAAGGCGGCGTCGCGGAGACGCTGCGTTTCGCGCGTCCGGACGCCGTGGAATTCGAAACGGTAACGCTGCCGGCAGCGGCGTTTCCGCCCGGGACGACCCTGCACACCGAGTGGCCCGAACTCTACTACCGGAACCTCGTGCGTTTCTTCGTCGACGAGATTCTCGACGAATCGCCGGCCGAGTGTACGTTTTACGACGGCGCGAAGAGCCAAGAGATCGTCGACGCGATCGTGCGCTCGCACCGTGAACGCGCGTGGATCACGCTCGGCCCTCACGAGCCCGCAACCCTATGAGCGACTTGCAAACGCTCATCGACGAATTTCTCGGCCTGCATTGGGCCTACCATCCGATCGACGCGACCTTTGCCGGCGCACCCGGTTTCGACGATGTGCTGCCGCCGGCCGACGCCGGTGCGGCGGCACGTGAACGCGCGGCGTTGCAGCGTCTGGGAGAACGTTTGGAACGAACGGTCGTGCCGAACGACGCCGCTTCGCGCCTCGACACGAAGTTGATGCGCGCGCAGATCGCGGCGGCGCAGGCGGCACTGGGCGAGCGGCCGCGTTTCGCGAACCCGGTCTGGTACACGGGCGAAGTTGCATTCGGCCTGATCTCGCTGCTTCTCGCGCCCTCGACTGCGAGCGAGCCGCATGCCTTCGTCGCCCGTCTCGCGGCTGTGCCGGACTTCCTCGCGGCGGCGTCGACGCAGCTGAGCGCAGCCGCCGTGCCGGCGGATTGGGTGCGTCGCGCACGCCTGGAGTGCGCAGCGATCGAACGTCTGTTGGCGCACGGTTTGCCGCAGCATCCGTACGCGCAAGGCGTGCCACTCGCCACGGTAAGTGCAGCGCGGGCGGCCCTGCAATGCTTCTATGCGAGCCTCGAGAGCATCCCCGATGCCGATCCGGCCTGCGGGACCGCGTATCTCGCGTTACTCGTGCGCGAGGTGCACGGTCTCGCGCACACGCCCGAGAGCCTCGAACGCGAAGCGGCTGCCGCCTACGGTGAGGCGCTGGCCGCGCTCTGCGACTTTGCCGCCCGGCTCGACAATAATCGGAATTGGCGCGAGCAGTTGGCAGCGCTCGCCGAGATCGGGCCCGCCGGCAACGATGTGCTTCCGACCTATCGCGCTTGGCACGAACGCGCGATGCACGACGCCTACGCGCTCGTGTCGCCGGCACGCGAGTACGCCCTCGAGTTCGCGTACCTGCCGGACTGGGCGCGCCCGGTGGCGAGCGATCTCTACTTCCTCTTCTACCGCTCGCCCGCGCCCTACGCTGCGCGCTCTGCGAGTACGTACTGGGTCGCGCCGCCGGGCGACTCACGAGACGAGGGCCGGCGCCTGCACAACACCGCGGCGATCAAACAAATCCATGCGGTGCATCACGGCAGCATCGGTCATCACACGCAGAACGCCCGCGCGCGCAGCGCACCCTCGCGGCTCGCGCGCGTCGCGGGGACCGATTGCGCCGCGGGCATCATGTTCCTGGGAGCGGGGACGATGGTCGAAGGCTGGGCCTGCTACGCCGAAGATCTGCTCGCCGAAATCTCCGACTTCTACAGCGATGCCGAACGCTTACAGCTCGCCTACTTCGAACTGCGCAACATTGCATGCTGCCTCGCGGACATCCGGCTACATACGGGAACCTGGACGCTCGATGAGATGCGCCGCTTCTATCGCGACGGAGTCGGCTTCGCGCCCTCGCGCGTATGGTCGGAGACGACGCGCAACTCGATTTTTCCGGGGAGCCGACTGATGTATTGGACCGGCGCGCAGCAGATCAAGGCGCTGCGCGCACGGTCACCTCTGCCAACGAAGTCGTTTCACGATGCATTGTTGGCGTTCGGCGCGATGCCCGTCGCTTGGATCGCAGAGGAGCTCGCAGCATGCTCGGCGTCCGCGCGCTGCTAGTCGCCGTTCTCGCACTCGCAGTCGCGGGCTGCACCACAGCGGGCGGCCGCCGCGGCGCGGCCCATCAACTGAGCATTGCGACGGGGCAGGGCGATCCCAACAGCCTCAACATCCACCTCGATCCATCGGCGATCACGGGCTACGTCTCCGAACTCTCGGCCGCATACCTCGCACGCTACGACCGAAATGCGCAGCCCGTTCCCGAACTCGCCACGGTCATTCCCTCGCAGCGCAACGGCGGCATCAGTAAAGACGGCAAGACGATCACCTGGCACTTACGCCACGGCGCACGCTGGTCCGACGGCGCACCCTTTAGCGCGGACGACGTCGTCTTCTCCGTCAAGACCATTCTCAATCCGGCCAATAATGAAGAACAGGGTACGGCGGGCTGGGACCTGATCGAAAAGATGGACGAGCCCGACCGCTACACGGTCGTCTTCCATCTCAAAAAACCGTACGGCGACTTCTTGCCGATGTATTTCGGTACGGCGGCGGACGAGCCGTCCATCTTGCCCAAGCACATCCTGGGCTCGCTGCACGATATCAATAGCGCGCCGTACAATCGCCTGCCGGTCGGCATCGGGCCCTTCCGCGTCGTCGCGTGGAAACACGGAGACGCGATCGAGCTCGAGGCAAATCCGTATTACTGGCGCGGAAAACCCAAACTGCAACGGATAACCTACAAGCTGATCCCGTCGCAAGAGACGCTCGCCGCGCAGTTGCAAACGGGCGAGGTCGACCTGTGGCCGTTGATGCCGCCGAGTTATACCGATCGCCTGAAGGGGGTCGCGATGCTGCGCGTCGTGGTTGCGCCGAACTACCGCACGACGAATCTCGATTTCATCACGCGCGGGCGTCCGCTCGTAGCGGATGTCCGCGTGCGGCAGGCGACCCGTTACGCGATCGATCGCAAGCGGCTCATCGCGACGGTGTTGCACGGACTGGGTTATCTGCACGACGGCGTCGTCATTCCGCTCGACCCGCCGCGCGAAAACGAGCCCGGCGTACCCTTCGATCCCCGCCGGGCCCGGGCGCTGCTCGCGCAAGCCGGCTGGCTCCCCGGGAGCGACGGCGTGCGCGTCAAGAACGGCGTGCGGCTGAGCCTGCACGCCGTCTTTCCGCAGGGAGCCAACGACCTCGACGAGTCCCTGGAATTTATCCGCTCCGGGCTGCGCGACGTCGGCATCGACTTGCAAACCAAAAAGTACGAACCCAATATTTTCCGGGCGCTGCAGCAAGCCGGTGGGATCCTCTACAGCGGGCATTTCGACTTCGCAACGTTTCCGCGGACGCTCATGGCCGTCTCCGACGTCATCGGGCTCTATAGTTGCAACACGCATCCGCCCAACGGCGAGAACGCGACGCGGTACTGCAACCCGCAGGTCGATCGCATGCTCGCCGAAGTGGAAGGCTCGTACGACGACGCGACACGCAAGCGTCTTTTCGCACGCGTGCAGCGACTGATCGTCGCCGATACGCCGACGATCGTGCTCTTCGTGTGGAAGGGCGGCTACGCGTGGAACCGTCGCGTCAGCGGCTTCAACCCGCCGATCCTGACGCCATTCGACGACATGATGAACGTCGACGTGCAATAACGCGTGGTCGTCACGATTGCGAGTCCGCTCGAAGCGGAGCTGGTCGAACGCATTCGCGCCGTCGCGGCGGTTGGCGAAGTGCTCTACGATCCGGCACTCCTGCCGCAGCCGCGTTACCCGAACGATCATCGCGGCGACGACCTCGTCCGCGATGCCGCTGGAGAGCGCCGCTGGACCGCAATGCTCGCGCGCGCGAACGTGCTCTTCGGTTATTCCCAGGAGTCGGGTGAGGGTCTGCTGCGGGCGCTCGAGCTGGCGCCCAGCGTTCGATTCGTGCAAGGGACGTCGGCCGGGATGGGCGCGCACATCCGCCGCGCGAACCTGACGCCGGAAACGCTCGCGCGCGTGCGGTTCGCTTCGGCGGCGGGGGTGCACGCACAGATGCTTGCCGAGTTCGCGTTCTACGGGCTGCTCGCGCTGCGCAAGGATGCTGCGCGGCTCGCGCGGTTGCGAGCCGCGCGCAGTTGGACACACTACACGATGGGTGAACTCGAAGGCTCGACGCTCGCGATCGTCGGCATGGGGCAAATCGGCAAGGCGGTCGCGCAGCTCGCCCGCGCCTTCGCCATGCGCGTCGTCGTCGTTGCGCGCCAGACCGAGTACCAGCCGCTCGCGGACCGCACGTATCGTCCCGAACAACTGCGCGACGCGTTCGGCGAAGCCGACGCGGTGGTCCTGACGCTCCCGGCGACGGATCTCACGGAAGGCCTCGTTGACGCCGAGGTTCTCGCCACACTGAAGCCGTCGGCAGTCTTCGTCAACGTCGGACGCGGCAGCGTCGTCGATCAAGACGCGCTCGTCGCGATGCTGGCCGACGGGCGCCTCGCGGGGGCCGTGCTCGACGTCTTCATAAACGAACCGCTTCCGGCGGAGCATCCGCTCTGGACGATGGAGAACGTCGTCTTGAGCCCGCATACGGCGGCACTCTCCGTGCATGAGAATCGCCGCATCGTCGACCTCTTCTGCGACAACCTCGCGCGGCTGGGTGCGGGCTTGCCGCTGCGCAATGCGTTGAACGTGCAAGAGTTCTACTGATAAAGGAGTCAAAGATCGTGTCGAAACGCATTCGCTGGGGAATTTTGAGCACGGCAAATATCGCGCTCAAGCGCTTCATTCCCGGTGCTGCGGCTTCGCACAACGGAAGCGTGGCCGCGATCGCGAGCCGGGATGGCGCGCGCGCTCGCGACGCGGCAGCGCGGCTGGGCATCGCGACTGCGTACGATTCCTACGAGGCGCTGCTCGCCGATCCCGACGTCGATGCGATCTACAACCCACTGCCCAACAGTCTGCACGCGGAATGGACGCTCAAGGCCGCAGCCGCCGGCAAGCCAGTTTTGTGTGAGAAGCCGCTTGCCGTAAGCAGCGCCCAAGCGCAGGAGATGATCGCGGGCTGCCAACGCCACGGCGTACTCTTGATGGAGGCGTTCATGTATCGCTTTCATCCGCAGCACGCGCGCGTGCGCGAACTGCTCGCGACGGGCGCGATCGGCGAATTGCGTGCGGTACGCACGGCCTTCACGTTCATGCTCGAGCCCTTCAATCCCAAGAACGTGCGGCTGCAGGGCGACTTGGCGGGCGGCGCGCTCATGGACGTCGGCTGCTACACCGTCAACGCTGCGCGCATGCTCTTTGGCGAAGAGCCGGTGTGGGCGTCGGCGCAATGGGATTTTCGCGACGCGTTCGGCGTGGAGGTGATGCTCGCGGCGATCCTCGGATTTTCGGGCGGCCGCATGGCGACGTTCGACTGCGGCTTCCGCGCCGCCGGCCAAGGCTCGTACGTCGCGGCGGGAACCAAAGGCCAGATCGACGTGCTCAATGCCTTCGTGCCCGGGATGGACGGGACGGTGTTACTCGTTACGGAGGGCGAAGGCCGCCGCGAAGAACGCATCCCCGGCGTCGATCAGTACCGCTTGGAGGCCGAAGAGTTCGCGGGCGCCCTCCTGGCCGGGCGCCCCCTGCGTATCCCGCCGGAAGATGCCGTGGGCACGCTCCGTGCGATCGAAGCGCTCCACCGCTCGGCTCGCGCGAACGGCGAACGGCAAGCCGTCCAGTAGCCCGCGGCGCCGGGGATCGCAGCGGTGGAACACGGCCGAAGCGGCGTTCCTGCATATTTTCAGTTGGAGGTAGCTGGTTATGAAGCAACGCGAACTCTACGAGAAATTCAAGGCTCTGCACGAACGAGACGGCGGTTTCGTCATGCCGAATCCGTGGGACGGCGTATCCGCGCTGCTCATGAAAGAATGCGGTTTCGAGGCGCTCGGAACATCGTCGGCAGCGATTGCGTTTTCGCTCGGACGGCCTGACGGCGCACATGCCGTCAGCCGTGAGGAGCATCTCCAGAACGCCGTTCTGCTCGGCAAGATGACGGGGCTGCCGGTGAACGGCGACATGGAAGACGGCCTTGGGCCGGCGCCCGCGGATGCGGTCGCAACGGTCGAAGCCGCTATCGCGGCGGGGCTCGCCGGCGTTGGCATCGAGGACACGACGGCCAACCCCGATATGCCGATTCACGCCTTCGACGACGCCGTCGAGCGCGTGCGTCAAGCGGCGAAGGCCGCGAAAGGGCGAGTTCTCCTGACCGGGCGGACGGACAACTTTCTGCACGGCATCGATGATCTCGACGACACGCTCAGACGTCTCGTCGCGTTTGCCGAAGCCGGGGCGGATGTGCTGTACGCACCGTATCCGAGGGACATGGATTCCATACGCGCGATCGTGAAGGCCGTCGCGCCGAAGCCCGTCAACGTCGTCGTTGGACCGGCGAACGGCATCGTGCCCATCGCCGAACTCGGGGCCGCCGGCGTGAAGCGCATCAGCCTCGGCGCCGTTCCGTATTGTAACGCGATGCGAGGCCTCCAGACCGCGCTGAAGGAGGCCGCCGGCGGCAATTTGGTTCCCATCGCGACGGTCATTTCGCCGCGCGCGATCATGCGCATGATAGAGGCGGCTCCGGCGACCTGAGGGCCGATGTGGCCGCGGTCGTAGGCGCCGGACGGGCTCGGCCAAAACACCTGTTCAGCGTGGAGATGGAGCGCAATACTAGAAGCGTATTTCAAGCGGTTCATGGGCGGAAACAGAGCATGACTACGGTGGTGTCTCAGCAGACTCTTCGAACGCCCCTCGGCGCCTTCACCGATGGCGTCACCGATGATCGCGGCCGCATCAACGTTCGCCGCCTCGCGCATGCCCTGGACCTACCGATGACTACGATCGCACCGGCTTTGGGATTCAAGCCCCGCTGGCTCAACGAGAACCCGACGGGTCAAAACGTGCAGCCCAAGGCCGTAATGCTGCTCGAGACGGCGAACGAACTCGCCGCTGCACTCGGCGGGAAGAAGTACGTCGTCCTCTACCTGAAAACGGTGCAACCGGACTTCAAAGGCGAGACGGCCGCGGACCAACTGAGAAAGGGCCGCTTGAACTTTCTCCGGGGTTACGTGAACGAAGTTGTCACCCTGAGGCCCGATTAATGGCCACTCGGCAACAGCAATTCGAAGCCGTCTTTGCGACCCTCGGGCAATCACACCGAGGGTCTTTCGTTCGCGGCGTTCCGCTGGAGTTTCAGAACTCACCGCGCGACTCCATCGGGTCGGCGGGCGGCGGTCGTTACAACGCAGCCGCCACATTGCGAATGCTCTACCTCGGCGAGAATACCGACACCGTCGCGCGCGAAACGCGCCTGATTGTGCAAGACAAAGACGGAAACGACGTAGCTCATCCGCAAGCGCCGACGATCATCATGACGGTTGAATACGAATTGCAACGCGTTACCGACTTGACCGACCCGAAAATGCTCGAGCTACTCGTCGTTAAAGCATCAAGCCTGGTGACCGAATGGACCGAAGATTCTCAGAGCCGGCAAGGTCCCGCTCACCCAAGTTCTTGGCGCAGCTGCACACGCTGTCGGCCTCGAAGGTCTCATCGTTCCCTCGATGCGCCACCCCGGCCGTGCCAATATCGCAGTCATCGAGGCGAACTTATTCGCCGGCAGCTACATCCAAATTCACAACCCTGTTGGCTTCGGGCCCGCAGTCACGACGCGCATCGATGGCACAAAATAAACGGCATGCGGTCACGTGGCAATCGCCAAAACCCGGAGCCTCCTATTCGGGTCGAGATCGTCGGAAGATCGATAGCGCCTACCAACGTGTGCGAAGCCGGTCGCTTCGCCGCGGCAAGCCGACGTGGCCCTGTTCGTAGGCATCGGAGGCGCGCGGCGAAAACTTCGTTTCCATGCCGGAATTGCCGGACGTTGCCGCATACGTCAGCGCTCTCGAAGCGCGCATCGTCGGTCAGCCGCTCGAGCACGTGAGCGTGACCAGCATATCCTTATTGCGCACGGCCGCCCCGCCGCTTGCGAGCGTGGAGGGCCGCGTCGTTCGCGAACTGCGGCGCGTCGGTAAACGCATCGCCGTCGGCTTCGATGACGATCTTTGGCTGGTGCTCCACCTGATGATCGCCGGTCGTCTCCATTGGCGTTCGCCGAAAGCGAAGCTCGCCGGCCGCAGCGGCCTCGCGGCTTTCGATTTCCCGCATGGCACGCTGGTGCTTACGGAGGCCGGCACCAAACGCCGCGCGTCGCTGCACGTCCTTGAGGGTGAGGAGACGCTCCGCGCGCTCGACCCCGGCGGTATCGACGTTCTCGCCTGCGATCTCGACTCGTTCAGCCAAGCGCTCACAGTCGAAAACCGCACGCTCAAACGCGCGCTAACCGATCCGCGAATCGTGAGCGGCATCGGTAACGCCTATTCCGACGAGATTCTCCACGCCGCGCAGCTCTCACCGATCGCCCTCACCCAAAAGCTCGCACCTAACGAGTGGGAGCGGTTGTTCGCGGCGACGCAGGCGACGCTGCAGTACTGGATCGACCGGCTGCGCGAGGAGGCAAAGTCCGGATTTCCCGAGCACGTGACCGCGTTTCGCAAAGACATGGCGGTCCACGGCCGCTTCGGCGAAGCGTGTCCCCAATGCGGCGAGCCTGTGCAGCGCATTCGTTACGCCGACAACGAGACAAATTATTGCGCACGCTGTCAAACCGGCGGCGCATTGCTTGCCGACCGCAGCTTGTCGCGGCTACTGAAGGCAGACTGGCCGCGCACGCTCGAGGAGCTCGACGAGCTAAAGCGCCGCTGAGCTTACGAGTATCTCAAATGAAAGCGCCGGCGACGGTCGTCGTGGGCGGCGGCCTGTTGGTCCTGGATTGGCGCCCGGCTTTGCGACCCACGAGGTCGCGACGTGATCGGCTGTCACGACTTTGCGTTAGCTGTTGCGGTGTCGTCGATACGCGAGCGCAAATAACTCGCCAGAACCGTTTCGAGTTCGGCAATGACGGCCTTGCGCGAACTCTTCGGCGAGCGTGCGAGAAGACGAATGCCGGCGCGCACGACTTCGATTGTGATACGTACGACGAGTTGCCGCTCTCCGGTCGCGAGTCTCGTCGCACGCGTTCTGATCAGCGAGTCGAGACGCTCTACGATTTCGCTGTCGAGCGATGCGTTACGTTCGATAACACGACCCATGAGCTCCGGCAGTTCAGGATGCTCGCCGGCGAACGCTGCTAGCGGCTCAATGAGCCCATGAACGAAGGACTCGATTGGAAGTTCCACGAGCGAAGGTTTTAGCACGAAGGCCGGAAGTGCGCGAAGGCGGACAGCAATGCGCTCCACGAGCGCATCCACAAGTTGATCCTTGTTCGAGAAAAAGTGATAGAGCGAGCCGATCGCGGAACCAGATCGCTCAGCGACATCGGTGAGCGTCAGCGCGTCGTATCCGACTTCCGCGAGCAGCGCGGCTGCCGCATTTAGAATCCGCTCGACCCTGCGTTCGCCACGGTTTTGGATCGGCGACCGGCGGCGTGCGCCGTCGCGTTCGATCGTTCGAGACATTGACAATGTTGAGGATAACCTCTAGTATGGCGAAAGTCAAATGCGAGGAACGCCTCTAGTTACGCCCGCCGAACGTCCCTGCCTTGCCTATGCGAGTGTCGCGGCTTTCGCCGCACGCTATCGCATCACGCTCTCGGTCGGCGGCAAGAGAGCGAAGATTCAAGCCAAGGCGCTCGATTCGCTCGACGGGTTTCTTCATGAAAACGCCGACCTCGCCGATGGCTGAAGGAAACGCCGAGCGGACGCAAACCGGTCAGGCAGACCTCGAGAGTCCCGCCGTCGAGCACGGTTTGCGCCTTGCGCTTGTCGCCGTAGGGGTAATCCTGGCCACTCTGCTCGAGATGATCGACACCACGATCGTCAACGTCGCCCTGCCGAACATTCAAGGCAACTTGGGTGCGACGATCGACGAAGGCGCCTATATCGTAACGGGTTACATCATTGCCAACGTCATCGTCGTTCCGCTCACGCCGTGGCTGCAAGCGCGTTTCGGCCTCAAACGATACTACCTCGCATCGATCCTAATCTTCACGGGCGCATCCATAATGTGCGGCTTGTCCGGGGCTTTCAGCGAACTCGTGCTCTGGCGCATCGTACAAGGCCTCGGCGGCGGCGGCCTCATCTCGACGTCGCAGACGATTCTGCGCGATACCTTTCCACGCGATAAGCAGGGAGCCGCGCAAGGGATATTCGCCGGCGGCGTTATCATCGGCCCAACGCTCGGGCCGCTGATCGGCGGCTACATTACGGACAACCTCGATTGGCGCTGGTGTTTCTTCGTCAACGTTCCCATGGCCATCGTCGCAGTGCTGCTCCTGGTGTCGTTCTTGCGTGAGATAGAGCAGCCGCGGCGCATGCCGGTCGACGGTGTCGGTCTGGCGCTCTTGGCGACGAGTCTGGGCTCGATGCAGTTCGTGCTCGATCAAGGGCAGCGCAAAGACTGGTTCAGCGATGATGCGATCCGGACTTTTTCGGTCCTCGCCGTTGCCGGCATCGTGACCTTCGTCGCGTGGGAACTGCGCGCCCGAACGCCCATCGTCGACTTGCGCGTGCTGCGTTATCCAGGCGTTTGGGCGGGCAGTTTACTGGGCGGAGCGCTGGGCCTGGCGCTTTTCGGCAGCCTCGTGATCTTGCCGCAGTATACGCAAAATTTGCTCGGATTCACGGCGTTGCTCTCGGGTCAGCTCATCTCGGTCCGCGCGGTGGCAATGGCGCTCCTCTTGCCGGTTGGAGCGAGGTTGGCCAGCGGCGGCCACGTCGACCCGCGCTGGCAGATCGGCATCGGGATGGCGCTGCTGGGCTACTCGAGCCTCATGCTGGCTTCAGTGACGACGTCAGACACGCCGTTCGGCGCGCTGATGCCGTCGCTCATCGTCGCCGGGCTCGGACTCTCCCAAGTGTTCGTTCCGCTCCAGCTTGCCATTTTCGCGGGCCTGCGGCAATCCGACGTGCCGAAGGCGGCCTCGTTCTTCAACCTCGCGCGCCAACTGGGAGGCAGCATCGCGACGGCCCTCTTGGTAACGCTGCTCGCTCGCGAAACGGCGCAACACCAAAATACAGTCGCCGGCAGCTTGAATCTCGCGTCTCCGGCCGTGAGGAATTTCTTGCAAGCGCGTGGCGGTGCGACCCCACGAACCCTAAGTGATCTCGCGCGACTCGCTGGAACGCAGGCATCCAGCTTAGGTTATGCCGACGTCGCGCGCATCTCCGGATACGTGACGCTCGCGTTGGCCCCGCTCGTGCTGGTTCTGCGCCGCTCCTCCACACCAGGGGCACTCGCCAAGATTGGACATTAGCAACATGCATGACTCGCCCAATGTGCTCACCGAGAGTTCGCCCCCACGCGTGTTGATCGTCGGCGCCGGCCCTGTTGGCTTATCGCTTGCCCTCGGACTGGCGCGCTCCGGCGTCGCCAGTATCGTGCTCGAGCGCAAGCCGCACCTCGATCCTCATTCGCGCGCCACCGTCATCCTACCGCGAACGCTGGAAATCTTCGCACAGTGGGGTGTCCTCGACCATTTTGTCGAGGCGGGGAACCGGGTGGCGCACATTCGGCTGCGCCGCGCACCAAAAGGCGAGCAGATCGTTCATTTCGACTTCACCGATCTGACGAATGATACCTCAACGCCATTCGCAATCGCGCTACCGCAGGATCAGACAGAGCGCTTCCTTCTGGATGCCGTCACCGCCACGGGAATAGTAGACGTTCGTTTCGATACAACGGTTTTGGGATTCGAGCAGGACACTCACTGGATCAACCTGCGGGTTAAGTCACCTGAGGGTGAGCACGAACTCCGTGGCGATTTCCTGGTTGGAGCCGATGGCGCCCATAGCGTCGTGCGCGGCACGCTCGGCCTTGAACTCGAAGGCAAGACGTATCCGACTCGCGCGTTGCTAGCGGACATACGGGTGCCTCGCGAGGTGGATCAGACTGAGTTCTGGCCTGCGCTGCTAGACGAGGGGCTCATTGTCGGCATCCGCTTCGGCGACGGCATTTTCCGCATCGTCTCGGACGCCGTCGACGAGACCGTCGATGAGCAAACGATCAGTGACCACGTCGATCGGATAGCACGGCGCCTCTTCGGGACGCCGGCGATGGAGACCATCTGGCAGGGCGTCTATCAAAAACACAAGCGGAGTGCTTCGCGCTACCGGGTCGGGCGCGCGCTTTTGGCTGGCGACGCAGCCCACCTCAACAGTCCCGCGGGCGGTCAGGGGATGAATTCGGGCATTGGTGACGCCCACAACCTGGCCTGGAAGCTCGCGCGCGCCGTAAACGATCCCGACGCAAATGTCGACGCGCTGCTCGACTCTTACGCCGAAGAACGCTGGGGGTATGTTGATCGCGAAGTTCAATCGACGACAGACATGGCGGAGCGTTTTGAAAGCGCGCCGACATTCTTGCGCGCTTCGCTCGTATGGCTTGGCGACAAATTGCTCGGCGTCGGCAACTCGGCGCCTATCGTCGCCAGGCGAATATCGATGCTCGATGTGGTCTACGGTCGATCGGCCTTGTCAGAGTCTGGAGCTCCGGTCGGTTCGCGTGTTCCCGATGTGATCGGCGGCGACGGACACAGGCTCCTGGGCGATCAATGGAGTGCGTTGGTCCTCCAAGCAGGTTGCAAAGACGCGGCACGTCGGCTCGCGTCCGCGCTTGGCCTTCCCCTGATGGACGGCGACGTGGCGCGACTTGTGAAATTCTTCGGCCGCGATCGTTTCGTGGCCGTTATCCGACCCGACCGAATTGTTGGCTGGCTTGGCGACGCAGAGGCGTTCGACATCGGAGCCTGCGAAGCCGCGCTCGGGATCCGTCGTGAATCGCGAATTGGTCCGGCCGGCGTCCCACCGGGATAACGAACCGATTGCGCCGGTGCGTCGTCGACGCGGCGTGCAGGGAACCTCCGGCGCCTCTCCAACGCCATCGAAAATTGTTCGTTTCTTCCAGGAGAGACCGGATGCGCGTATTCCGTCTCGCCGCAAGCCTATTGCTGGTGGTCTCATTGCCGTACTTCGCCGGGTGCGGCGGCTCGAATACGGTCCTGACGCCGCAGCCTCCCCTGGCGCGCGGTAACCTCGACTCGCTCTCGAGCGCGGTGACGATTATGCGTTCGACCATGGCGGCGGATCAAAATAGCGCGATCATCACGCCGATCGGCGGCGCTCCGCAGTGCGACGTCTCGCTCTACACGCTCAAGTACGCAACGACCGGCGTCAACGGCGAACGCGCGAACGCCAGCGCGGGACTGTTTTTACCGACCGCTGCGTGCGGTGCGGGACCGTATCCGCTCGTCTCCTACGAGCACGGTACCAATATCGTCCGCGCGCAGCTCATCAGCGATCCCTCGACGGTCGACGAAACGCTCACGGCGCCCGACCAACTCCCGGTCGTCGTTGCGGCTATCTTCGCAAGCCATGGTTATGCGGTCGTAGCGACCGACTATCTCGGGCTCGGTCTCTCCACGTATCCCTATCATCCGTATCTGCACGCCGACTCCGAAGCGAGCGCCGCGATCGACGCGCTGCGTGCGGCACGCCAGGCGACGCAGCGGCTCGGCGTTGCGCTAAGCGGCGGCGTGTTCATCACCGGGCATTCGCAAGGCGGCCAGGCCGCGGTGGCGACGCAGCGGGCGATCGAGCGCGACAACGCGAGCGAGTTTCACGTGCTCGGCGACGCGCCTTCGAGCGGCCCCTACGCGCTTTCGCAGAGCTTCCTCGACGGCGTCGTGCATCCCACGCAAGATGCGTCGATCTTTTCGACGTACACCTTTACCGGCTACCAGAAGATTTACGGTAACGTGTACAACACGCCGGCCGACGTATTTCAGCTTCCATATGCAAACGGCATTGAATCGCTGCTGCCGGTTCCGACCTTACATGATCAGGCTGCGCTCGAAGGCCAGAAGCTGCCGCTGGACGTGAGGGCGCTCTTGCAGCCGGCGTTCGTAAGCGACTTCGTCAACAATCCGAACAACAGCTTGCGGCAAGACCTCGTCAAGAACGACTTGCTTAACGGCTGGAAGCCGGTCGCGCCCGTCTTTCTCTGCGGCGGATCGCGCGATCCCGAGGTGGAGTTCAAGAACGCGACAGCCGCCCAGACCTATTTTTCCTCGGTCGGACCGCCGGTGCCGTTGACGGACGTCAATCCGCTCATTCCGCCGTCTGTTCCGCTCATCAATTATCACGTGACGGTCGCCGACTTCTGCCTCACGATCGCGCGGGCGAAGTTCTTCGACGCACTCAAAGCGACCGCGACCGCGCGGCGATCGACGGTGCGTTAGCCCACGTTCGGCCGCCCATCACTGGGGCTTCGACAAGCGCGTCGGCCGACGGCGGCGTTTGTAATGGGGCCCTGCGCGGCATAAACGGTTGGTCCGCATCTCTGGAGGGTCCATGTCCGTCGAATCCACTGCGTCCGGTACGGCCGTACCGGTTCGTCTTCGCGTCAATGGGGTCGATCGCGACGTCGCGGTGGAACCGCGTACGACGCTGCTCGACGCGCTACGCGAGCGCATCGGCCTCACGGGAACGAAGAAAGGCTGTGACCACGGCCAGTGCGGCGCGTGCACGGTGCTCGTCAACGGGCGCCGGACGCTTGCGTGTCTGACGCTCGCGATCATGCACGGCGGCGTCGAGATCACAACGATTGAAGGCTTCGCGCGCGACGGTGAGCTGCACCCCGTGCAACGGGCCTTCATCAAGTACGATGCGTTTCAATGCGGCTTCTGCACCTGCGGCCAGATCGTCAGCGCCGCCGGCCTGATCGCCGAAGGCCACGCGCACACGGACGACGAGATTCGGGAAGAGATGAGCGGGAATCTCTGCCGCTGCGGTGCCTATCCCAACATCGTTGCGGCCGTCCGCGAAGCAATGGAGGCGCCGCATGCGGGCGTTTGATTTTGTCGCGGCGGATGCGCTCGACCGCGCGCAAGCACTCGTCGCCGGTCACGCGTCGGCCGCTATTGCGGGGGGCACGAGCCTTCTGGACCTCATGAAACTCGGCGTCGAAGCGCCCGGACGTCTCGTCGACATCAATGCGCTGCCGCTCGCTGCGATCGAGCCCGTTGCCGGCGGCGTGCGCATCGGCGCGCTCGCGCGCAATAGCGATGCTGCATACGACCCGCTCGTGCGCGAGCGCTTCCCCGCGCTTGCCGAAGCGCTTTTGGCGGGCGCGTCCGCGCAGCTGCGCAACATGGCGACCGTCGGCGGAAATCTCATGCAGCGCACGCGCTGCTCGTACTTTCGCGAGACGACCTGGACGGCGTGCAATAAACGCCTGCCCGGCAGTGGTTGCGCGGCGCTCGACGGATTCCATCGCAACCACGCGGTGCTCGGCACGAGCGACGCCTGCATCGCAACCCATCCTTCCGACATGGCGGTCGCCCTCGCGGCGCTCGATGCGATCGTCGTCCTGCAGAGTTCGCGCAGTGAGCGGCGTGTCTCGGTCGGGGACTTCCATCTCGCGCCCGGTACGACGCCCGAACGTGAGACGGTCATCGAGCCGGGAGAACTGATCGTCGCGGTCGAGCTCTTCGATTCCGTCGTCGCGCGCCGCTCGACGTATGTGAAGCTACGCGACCGCGCGTCATACGCATTCGCGCTCGCGTCGGCCGCGTGCGGCGTCGAAGTCGGTGCCGACGGTCTCATCGCGGACGCTCGCATCGCGCTTGGCGGGTAGCGACGAAGCCGTGGCGCGCGAGCGGCGCGGAAGCGACGCTGCTCGGGAAACGGCCGTCGCGCGAGGCGTATCGCGCCGCCGCGGAAGCCGCGTTCGCCGACGCTCGGCCGCGTCGCGACAACGCATTCAAGATCGATTTCGGCAAGCGCGCGATCGTGCGCGCGTTCATCAACTTGGAGGAGCGCCAATGAGCGTCACGACCGAGCGTCCACGTACGGTCGGCACGCCGCCGCCGGGCGTCGTCGGGACGCCGACGGACCGCGTCGATGGCCGCCGCAAAGTCCAAGGCGAAGCGGAGTATGCGGCAGATGCCCCCGTTCGTGACGTGCTCTACGCGGCGCTCGTCCGGGCGACGATCGCGCGCGGCACGATCGCCACGCTCGACGATGCGAAGGCGCGCGCGCTCGACGACGTCGTGCGCATCTTCTCCCACCTCGATCCGCCGAGCCTAACCATGCCAACGCCGGACTTCACCCAAGCTCTGCCCGCCGGCGAAGAACATAATCCGCTGCAGGACGCGCGCATCCACTACGCCGGTCAGTACGTCGCAATGGTCGTCGCGCGCACGCTCGAAGCGGCACTCGCAGGCGCCGATCTCGTCGAGCTCACCTACAATGCCGAATCACCGAAGATTGGCATCGCCGCCAATATCGGCGAGGCGTACGAACCCGATCACGATATTACCGGAAACAATCCGCAGTACGCGCGTGGCGACCTCGAAGCAGCCCTCGCCTCCGCCGACGTGCGTATCGAAGCCGGCTACCTGACGCCGCAGGTCAATCACAATCCCATGGAACCGCATGCCACCGTTGCCGTTTGGAACGACGGGATGCTGACGCTGCACGAGTCGACGCAGTGGGTCGTCGGCACGCGCAACGTCATTGCGAAGGCGCTCGGTCTCGAGCCCGAACGCGTGCGCGTGCTCTCGCCGTTCGTCGGCGGCGGATTCGGGTGTAAGGGATTCGTGTGGGCGCACGCGGCGCTCGCGGCTGCCGCGGCACGCGAACTCGAACGCCCGGTAAAGCTCGTGCTCGGCCGGGATGCGATGTTCACCGGTGTCGGCCACCGGGCACGGACCGAACAACGTTTGCGCATCGGTGCCAAGCGCGACGGCGCAATCGTCGCGATCGATCACGTTACGACCGCGCACACGAGCGAAGTCTCGGATTTTCTGGAGCCCGCCGGGCTCACGACGCGCTTTCTCTACGCGCACGACGCTGCGATCCGGGTCGTGCACCGGCTCGTCCACCTCAACGTCTCGACGCCCAATCCGATGCGTGCGCCGGGCGAGACGCCGGGTACCTTCGCGCTCGAGTCCGCCATGGACGAGCTCGCCTACGCGCTCGCAGTCGATCCGATCGAACTGCGCCGGCGCAACGAAGCGACGCACGATGCTGCCCAGAACCGGCCGTGGTCTGGGCGCCATCTGCTCGAATGCTACGAGGTCGGAGCGCGACGCTTCGGTTGGTCGAAGCGTACGCCGGAACCGCGTTCGATGCGCAGCGGCAACGAACTCGTCGGATACGGCGTCGCGACCGCCACCTATCCCGGCTACCGGGCGCCCGCAAACGCGCACGTCGAAGTTCGCAGCGACGGCCACGCGGTGGTCGGCAGCGCGACGCACGATCTGGGCACGGGCATGTACACCATCATGACGCAAGTCGTCGCCGAACGTTTGGGTATCGCGCTCGACAACGTTGAAGCACGTCTGGGCGACACGCAGTTGCCGCCCGCGCCGGTCGCCGGCGGCTCGATGTCTGCGGCGAGCGTGCTGCCTGCTATCGCGCAGGCGTGCGACGAGGTACGGCGCCAAGCGATCGAAGTGGCGACGACGCGCGGTGATTCGCCGCTCGCGGGTTTGTCGCCGAACGAGATCGAGATCGCGAGCGGGCGACTGTATGCGCGCGGCGAGCCCGAGCGCGGCATCGCGTACGGCGACGTGTTACGACTCGCGGGCGCTACGGCATTCGAAGCGCTCGGCGCGGCGGATCCCGGTGACTCGATGCAAAAGCAAACGGTGCAATCCTTCGGCGCGCAGTTCTGCGAAGTGCGTTACGACGAGGAGATCGGACGCCTGCGCGTCGCGCGCCATCTCGGCGTCTTCGACTGCGGCGCGATCGTCAACCCGAAGACCGCGCGGAGCCAGATGATCGGCGGCATCGTCTGGGGCATCGGTATGGCGCTCATGGAGGAAACGGTTCTCGATCCGCGCACGGGCGCCGTCGTAACGAACAATCTCGCCGACTACCACGTCCCGACGTGTGCCGACGTGCCGGAGATCGACGTCGCCTTCGTCGAGCATCCGGATTACGCGTTCAACGCGCTCGGCATCCGCGGCGTCGGCGAGATCGGCATCACGGGCGTAGCCGCCGCCATCGCAAACGCCGTGTACCACGCGACCGGCAAACGCTTGCGCGACGTACCGTTTCTGCCGGAGACGCTGCTCGAGCCCGTTAAACACTCGTAGGGCGGCGCACCTCGACCGGCGGTTCGAGGTCTTCGATCCGCAGTGTCGGAGGTTTTGCGGTGAAACGCGGTTCGATGTGGGTCGCCGTCCAGAGATAGAGCGTCGGCACGACGAGCAGTGAGAGGATCGTCGACGTGAGCAGACCGCCGATGACGACGGTTCCGAGCGGGGCCTGCGTCGCGCTACCGGCTTCGAGGCCGAGCGCGAGCGGCAGCATACCGCCGATCGTCGCGAAGGTCGTCATCAAGATCGGGCGTAAGCGGCGCGGTCCTGCGTGCAGGAGCGCTTCGCGCGCATCCATACCGTCACGGCGCAGCTGCTTGGTGAACTCAACGACCAGGATCGCGTTCTTGACGGCGATTCCGACGAGCATCAACGAACCGATGAAGGCGGTGAGCCCGAAGGCGCGGTGCGTGACCATGAGCGATGCGACGATTCCCACGAGCGCGAATGGAACCGACATCATGATGACGAGCGGATCCAGGAACGACTCGAATTGCGAGGCGAGCAACATGTAGATCAGCGCGATCGCGAGCAGCACGACGAGACCGAGCGCGCTGAACGTCGCGTCATTTTGTGCGTTTTCCGGCCCGAACTGCCAACGGTAACCGGCCGGCAACTGGTAGTGCTCCATGATGCGCTGCGCTCGCGCGACGGCGTCTCCCAGCGGGTGATCGATAACGGGAGCATCGATATCGATGCGGCGTTGTTTGTTTTGCCGCGCAATCTGCGACGGGCCGACACCCGTGCGAATATCCGCGAGCGTCATCAGCGGAATGCTCGCGAGCGATGGCGGCGACGCCCCGCTCGGATTGGTCACCGGCGTCCCCGCCGTCGCGATGGGACCAATCGATACGGCAGAGGCGAGCGGTAGCGAAGACGCGGCCGACGCCGTGCCACCCGCCGTGGGCGGCGTGAGTTGCAAGTTCCCGATTGCATCGAAGGTGCGGCGCTGCGCCGGCGGCGCTTCCACGAGGATCGGATATTCGATGCCGTTGATTTGATAGTAGGACGCGATCGTTCCGCTCGTTGCAGTTGCGATGTCGGCCGCGATGTCGCCGGTCGAAAACCCGTATTGTGCGGCTTTTCGACGGTCGATCTTGACCTCGACTTCAGGCTGCTGCGCGTCGATGTTCGTGTCGGGGCGAACGACGCCGGGAATTCGCGCGATTTGCGGGATGACGGCCCACGCGAGGTCGTAGAGTTTGCGAACGTCCGGCCCCAAAATTTGAACCTGCAATGCATCGTTGCCTTGCGAGATTCGCTGCTGCACGATGTCGATCGTCCGGACGCGGACGGTCGAACCGACGAGGGCCCGCTGCAGGGCGCCTGAGCCCGCGGTCGGCCGCAGACGGTGTTGCCAGTCAGCGACGAATGCCGTCGCTCTCTTCCCGGTGAAACGAGGTGCGAGCATCACGGAGAGTTGAGCGCGGTTCGTAACGGAACGCTGCGTGCCGAAGCCGCCCTGACCGACGGTCTCGCCGACGTTGATGACGCGCGGGTCGGCACGCAGCGCCGCTGACACGAGCTGCGAGACCCGGTCGGTTTGCGCGACCGAGGTTCCATTCGGCGTGCGCAGATCGAAGCGAGCATAGCGCGAGTCCGATGCGGGGAAGACTTCGGTCTGGACGGCACCGACGCGCAGCGCGAAGATCGCGGCGGCGAAGAACAGCAGCCCTCCCCCGAGGACGAGTGCCGGCCGGTCGAGCGCGCGCACCAAAACGTGCCGGTACGCGTTCGCGAAGCGCTCGTACGTGCGGTCAAAGGCGTGCGCAAAGCGTCCGCCGGCGTGGGCCTCAGCCGGTCGCAGCGTGACGCTGGAAAGCATCGGAACCGTCGTGATCGCGACGAGCAGCGAGATCGCGACGCCCGTCATGACGGTCAACGCGAAGGGTCCAAAAATGAGGCCTTGCAGGCCCGGGATCAGCAGCAGCGGCACGAAGACGGTCACCACGGTGACCGTTGAGGAGAGTACCGCGGAAAAGATTTGGGCGGTCGCGTTGCGCGCTGCGTTGAGCGGAGATTCGCCGCCATCGAGGTGACGAAAGATGTTCTCGATGACGACGACCGCGTCGTCGACGATCAATCCGATTGCGAGCGCCAGGCCGCCGAGCGTCATCGTGTTGAGCGTCTGATGGAAGATATAGATCGCGAAAAGCGTGCCGAGGACCGAGACGGGGAGCGAGATCGACACGATGAGCGTCGAGCGCCACGAGTGCAGGAAGAGCAAGATGATCAGAACGGCGAGAACTGCGCCGATCATCGCGGTGTGTTCGAGCGCGTCGACCGCGGCTTGAACGAACCCGCGCTGTTCGAAGGCGACGTGGAACTGCAGCGATGGATAGGCCTTGCGGATTTCCTGCGCCTTGGCCGCGACGCCGTCGGCGGTCGCGACGATGTTCGCGTCGGGTTGCGCGGTGACGACGAGCGAGATCGCGGGGCGGCCGTCCACGCGCGTGAAGACGCGCTGATCTTCGATCGAATCCGCGACCTTGCCGACGTCGCGCAAACGGATCGGCGTACCGTTCTTGATGGCGATGACCGCATCGCCGACTTCCGCCGCCGATTTGTAGAGAGCCGTGGTTCGAATGCCGAACTCGCTGGGTCCGATCGCGATGATGCCGGCCGGGTCGTCGACGTTTTCGTTCGCGATCTTGCGGATGATGTCGTTGTTGGTCAAACCGTATCCCGCGATCTTGGCTTGATCGGGCTCGACGGTGACGGCGCGCGTTTGACCGCCCGCGACCGTCGCGCTGCCCACGCCCGAGACCGCCGAGAATTCGTCGGCGAGGACGTTCGTGAAGAGGTCGCTCAGGTCGCGCTCCGTGCGGGTCGGGTCGGTGACATAGTAGCGCACGACCGGCAGGGCGTTGGGATCCGCCTTGATGATCTGCGGCTGCTGCAAATTCGGGTCCGTCGGCAACTGCGATTGGGCGCGTGCGACCTGCTGCTCGATATCGTTCGTCGCAACGTTGATGTCGGTACCGTATTTGAACTGCGCTCGGACGACGGTTTGGCCTTGGAACGAGTTGGATTGCAGGTAGTCGATGCCCGACACGCGTGAAACCGCGTTTTCGATCGGCCGCGTGACCGTCGACTCCATCGTCTCCGGAGAGGTGTTGCCGTAGTTGACCGTCACGGTGACGACCGGCGGCTGGAACGACGGAAGCAAATCGACCGGCAGGCGCGGAAACGCGAAAATGCCGAGCACGACAATGGCCGTTGCAAGCATGGCGACCGTGACGCGACGAGTGACGGCAAATTTCGCGATGGGCACGATGACCTCGGGAGCGCAGGTGGACCCGAGTCAGATCGGGTTCGAACGATGGCGATATTCGCCCGCCGAGGAAGTCAGCCTTGGGACGCCGCGCACTCCACGCCGCAGCCGCTCGGCATGCCGTAGCCTGGGACAGCCGGTCCGAGGACCAGCGCATGACTGTGCGGGTCGAAAGCCATCTCCGTATCGACCTTCTCGCTTCGAAGCTCCCTAGAACGGACCACAGTGCGAGACTCCAATCGCAGTCAAGACGACGATGCGCTTTGCGCGATGAGGTGAACGATTTCTTCGGCGCCCAGCGCTCGCGCGAGCCTCGGCGCGACGAGACTGCGATGACACGCGTCGGGAATGCGTTCGAGACAAAAGAGCACGGGCGCTCGAGCACCTCGCAGATCGTCGACCAGCGGTGTGAAGTCGAAGCGATCGAGCGTGCGCGTCACGTATTGCTCGACGTAGGCGGGGGCCAATACGATCCGTTCGGATTGGGGACGTCTCTCTCGCGCGTCCACCTCGTACTGGATGGCGCGCGTCGAATTGTCGGGCGCGAGCCCGAGCACATGCCGATAGGTAATTCCGCGCCGGGCGAGTTCACTAGTCAAGCGCTTCCTGTTCGCGAACGCGTACCGGGTCCCGCGCGCGGCACGTCGCCGTCGCACGTCCAGCAACGTGTCAATGCGCGCGCCTTCGAGCGTGTCGAAAAACGTGTCTCGTTACGAGCCGTACACGCCGATCGTGAAGACGGTTACGTAATTTTTGCGAATTTCGACGATGCCCAAGCGGGGACGAGCGGCCCACCCGTCACGAGCGACATGAATCGTTGCAGGTCGACTCCATGAAGCGCGGCTCGGCATCTCGACTTGCTCGAAACCGTTCTCAACCAGGATCGCGACTTTAATTCCAGGCAGATTTTCGCTGGCCATGTGAAAAATGCTCCGTTTTCGGACGGCGTTAGTTCGTTAGGTAATTGAGGGACGGCTTCAAGACGACATTGGTCCAACCGTCTCCCGAGCGTCGAAGTGACGGTAGCCTCCGGCGCTTCGCGGAGCGGCAGTTCGTGCGAGACGATCCACGATGGCGCGGTCCGTCTTGTGGCAGAAAGATGCCGACCACGAGGTTGTTCATCGTCATGTTCGTGCGCTCGTGCCTACCCGGATCGTGGCACTGATAACCAACGTACTCACAGCCGCGGTCGGCGCCGAGTCCACCAGTGTGCTCGAGAAGTTGGTCGACGGGCGAACCTTTCGAGTCGTCGATCGCGATCGCGCGCCGATCTTCTTGGCAAGAGCAAGGCTCCTACGCGCGTGCAACGGGCTCGCGGCTCCGCGCCGCGAAGATACGCGCTATGGCGATCGAGCTGCGACTGCCGGAACCGGCCCTGACCGAGGAGATGCTCCTTGCGCTGTCGCGCGACAATCCGGGGTACCGTTTCGAGCGGTCGGCCGACGGCAAGCTCATTGTGAGTCCGCCGACGGGCTTTTTCTCGTCCGCGGGCGAGGGCGAACTTTTCTACCAGGTAAAACACTGGGCCGATTCAGCCGGGGCCGGGGAAGCGTATCCAGCCACTGCCGGCGTAACGCTCCCAGATACGTCGATTAAATCACCGGATGCCATCTATGTAACAAATGAGAGGCTCGCAGCGCTAACGCCTGACGATTATCTTCCCGCCTTTACCCCTATCGTTCCGGATGTTGTCTTCGAACTCGTGTCCCCATCCGACGATCTTGCAGACGTCAGGCAAAAGATCGACGCGTTCATTGCCAACGGTGTACGTGTCGCCGTCATGCTCGACCCCACTTCCCAAACGGTGACGATCTCACGCCCGAACGCGGAGCACGAGACGTACGTAACTGAGCTCGTCGAAATCGGGCCCGAGATGCCAGGCTTTGTTCTCGGCGCTGCGACGATTTTTCGACGATCGAAGCGTCGCGGATAGCGGGGTCATTGCGACGGTATCTGCAGAAGCGATGCGCAATGCCGCGAGCTGGCTCGCCGGGCGGAGTGCGCTTTGAGCATTTTATCAACGCCGGCTTTCGGTGAGCCGGCGCCTCGTCGTCACGATCCTGATTCTCGCGCTGCTCGCCGCCTACCGAACGTTCGTGGCGCACGCTCGCGTCTTATTTTAGGACCTTGCCAGACTCAAGCGGGATCGCATCCGCGCGTACAGCGCCGTTATGGCGTAGAGGCGGGGAAGGACAACTCAGCGTAGTCGTTCGGTGTATCGATGTCGCGAAAGGGCGCGTCGTCGGTGACGGCGAGGGTGACCCGCCGCCAACGCGAGTCGTCACGTAGCGTGCGCAGCGTATCGCCGTCGGGCAGCGACGCGATCGCCTCGCGCGCGCGCGGTCCGAACACGACGGGATGCCCTGGCGTTCCGGCTCGCAACGGGTACGCGACGTCGGCGTCTCCGCGAGCCGCGATCACGCGCGCGACGAGCGCCGCATCGACGAACGGCGTATCGAGGAGGAGCACCGCGAGAGCGGCGTCGCGAAAACCGATTGCCGCGTCAGCGAGTGCGAGCGAATGACTCATGCCGCGCTGCGGCGCGTCGTTGGCGACGATGATCAGATCGCGCTCGCGCCGCATACGTTCGAGTAGCGCGACCGCGTCCTCCGGCAACTCGCAGACGAGGACGACGGTGCGGTAAGCAGCCGCGGCCGCGAGGGCGCGTTCGAGCAGCGTCTGGCCGCCGACGGCGAGCGTCGCCTTCGGGCGGCCCATCCGTGAGGAGCATCCTGCTGCGAGGATCGCGCAAACGGTTCGGCCCTTCGCGGCGGATGAAGCCATAACGCAGTCGTACTGATGTCGGCACCGTTAGGCCTTGGTGGGATTCAGCTGCGCTGAATCCGTGCAAAAGCCCGACGCGCTCTTGGGTATAGGCCGTCCATGCGGCCGATCCGGCGGGTCGCGTGGCTCATCGGCCTCGCGCTGCTCTATCTGTGGTTCGTCGTCACCGCGACGCGCGATGAAGCGATCGCGGCGCTGGTCGTCGCGCTCGCCGTCTCGCTCATGCTCGGACGGATCGAGCGGATTACGCAATGCTTTGCGACGGCGCCACTGGCGGGTTGGCTCGCGCTCGTACGGCGCGTGCCGTATGCGATCGTCCGGGAGTCGCTCGACCTGCTCGGACCCGTATTGTGGCGCGCGCTCGTCCGTCGCGAGCGCGTGCGGGGCCGGTGGATCGCACTGCGTTACGAACCCGATGGCACCGAACCGAGCGACGGATTCGGCCGGCGCACGCTCGTCGTCTTCGGCTCGAACCTGACGCCCAACGCGATTCCGCTCGGAATCGATAACGAGCGCGCACGGATCGTATTGCACCAAATCGTTTTCCGTCGCGAGTCCGCTGCGGACGACCCGCGCTTTCCGATATGAGCGTTTGGACGCTCGGCGCAATCGGCGCGACCGTGGCCCTCGCCTGCTGCGGCATCGCGCTTGCGCGCGGCACCATTGCGGCGCGCCTCGTCGCCCTGCAGCTGGCCGGCGGCATCGCCGCCGTCGATATGCTGCTCGTCGCGCAGAGCTTCGGTAACGAGTCGGCCTACGATACCGCACTCGCGCTGTCGCTGCTTTCGTTTCCAGCTGGTCTCCTCTACGCGAGGTTTTACGGCCGATGGCTCTGATCGCGGTCGATGCGCTCGTCGCATTCGGCGTGCTCGTGTTGCTGTTATCGGTCGTCGGTCTCTTCGCGATGCGCGATGCCGTGGACAAACTGCACTACGTCGGACCCGCGACCACGCTTGCACCGCTTTCCATCGCGCTCGCAGTCGTCATCGAAGACGGTCTCACATCGCAAGCGGGACTCAAGTCGCTGTGCGTCGCGTTCGCGATCGTCGTTACGAGTCCGATCGTCACGTACGCGACGCTGCGCGCGATCCAAACGCGCGAGCTCGGGCGCGCCGAAGCGCCGGTCGATCCGTTGCTGCAGCGATGATCTTGCAAATCGCAGCCTATGCTCTCGTCGTTTTCGGCGCGGCAGCAACGGTGTTCACGCGCGAGCCGCGCCTGCAAATCTTCGTCTTCTCCTTCTACGGTTTCGCGCTCGCGCTGCTGTTCTTGGTGTTGCAGGCCCCCGATGTCTCGCTCTCCGAGATCGTCGTCGGAGCCGCGGCCGTCCCGCTCGTGGTGCTGGTTACGCTGTCGCGGATGCGCGAGCCGCGATGAACGTCGGACGGTCGCGCATCATCGGCGCCGCCGTTGCGCTGGCCCTCGCGCTCGTTTTCGTGCGGGCGGCGGTCCATCTGCCGGGCTACGGCGAATCGCGCGGGCCGTACGAGCGGCGCCGCGCGATCGAAGCCGTGCGCACGCGTCATGCGACCAACCTCGATGCGTTCGTCAACTTCGACCTGCGCGGGTTCGATACGCTCGGCGAAGAGTTTATTTTTCTCGTCTCGGTCGCTGGATTCGCACTCTTGCTCCGCGAGCGGCGCGGCGAGATGGAAGATCGCGAGCGCGCTGCGACGCCGCCGCGCGAATCCGAGGAGAACGAGCCCGTCGTCCGCGTAGCAAGCCTCATCTTCGTGCCCGCGGCACTCGTGTACGGACTCTACGTCGTCGTGCACGGCCAGCTCACGCCGGGCGGCGGCTTTCAAGGCGGCGTTGCGCTCGCAACGGGGGCACTCGGCATCTTTCTGGGCGCCGGTTTCGAGCGCTACCGTCGCGCGGTGCCCAAAGACGCGGTCGAAGCGTTCGAAACGCTCGGCGCGTTCGGCTACATCGCGCTCGGCGCGGCGGGGCTCCTTGCAGGCGGGGCGTTCTTGCGCAACCTGTTGCCGTACGGCGCGACGGGGTCGCTCTTCTCCGGCGGTACGATCGACGCGCTCAATTACGTAGTTGGCATGGCGATTTCAGGCGGCTTCATCGTGCTCTTCATCGAGTTTCTCAAAGAAACGCTCGTGCCCAAGGCAGGCGAGTCGTGAACGCGCTGCCGTACATCGCCGCCGCGGCGATCTTCACGCTCGGCCTTTACGGCGCGATCGCGAGCCGGCACGTCGTGCACCAGATTCTCTGCATCTCGGTTGCGCAATCGGCCACGTACGTGTTGCTGCTGGCGATCGGCTTCCGCCGTGGCGCGGGGCCACCGATCTTTCTTTCCGCTCCGCCGAGCCGCGTGCTCGGCGTCGATCCGGTCGCGCAGGCACTCGCACTGACCGACGTCGTCGTCAGCGCGGCGACGACGGCGCTGCTGCTCGCGCTCGCGCTGCGCGTCCATGAAGCGGGCGGTTCGAGCGAACCGTGGCGGCAACGCGCGAAGTCCGATCCATGAACGCATTCGCCCCGGTTGCGGCGCTGGTGCCGCTCGCGGCGGCGGCGGCGCTCGTCGCGGTACTCGATCGCATCGGCCGGCGCGCTGCGGAAGCGATCTCGCTCGCGGCGGCGTTCGTCTCGCTCGCGGCCTGCGTCGCTTTGCTCGTGAACGTCGCTCGCAGCGGGACGGTTGTCATTTGGTTCGGCGGTTGGCATCCGGGCAACGTCGTGGGCCTCGGCATCGCCTTTGCCATCGATCCCGCATCCGCTGCGGTCGCGACGCTCGTCGCCGGCATCGTCACGGGCGCGCTCGTTTTCTCGCGCGAATATTTCGACGAAGTCGGAACGATCTTCTACGTTCTGGTGCTCGCGATGCTCGGCGCGATGGTGGCCTTCGCTTATGCCGCCGACGCGTTCGACCTCTTCGTCTTCTACGAAGTCTTTAGCGTCGCAGCGTATGCGCTCTCGGCGTATCGTATCGAAACCGAGAGCGCGTTCGAAGGTGCGCTCCAGTTTGCGCTCACCAATACCGTCGCGGGCCTTTTCATTCTCGCCGGTATCGTGCTGCTCGAGGGCCGGACGGGGGAATTGAATCTCGTCACGATCGGGCATTCCCTCGCCGTGCAGAGGGGTGCGGGCGTGCTCGCCGCAACGTCGCTCGTCTTCGTCGCGGTCGGTCTGTTCACGCGCGGTGCGCTCGCGCCGCTGCACTTCTGGTTCGACGAGGCGCATGCGAGCGCACCAACGCCGCTGTGCATGATTCTCTCGGGCGCGATGGCGCCACTCGCGCTCTACGGATTTGCGCGGTTCTACTGGGTCGTTTACGCGACGGTCGTGCCGCCCGAGCCGGCCCTGCGCGTATTCGTCGTGGGCATCGGTGTGCTCTCGACGATCGTGGGGTCGTTGATGTGCCTGCGGGAGACGCAACTCAAACGCGCGGTCGCCTTCGCCACGGTCGCCCACGGCGGCGCCGCGCTCACCGTGATCGGCGCGTTCGACGCGACCGGTCTCGGCGACGCTGCGCTCTACGTAACGAGCTACGCGTTCGGCGCCGCCGCCCTGTTCGCGGCGATCGCGATCCTGCGCTCGCGCACGGGACGCGTGGACGTGCGCGAGTTGCTCGGTGCAGGCACCCGTCTGCCGGCGACCGCTTGCGCGTTCGCGCTCGGTACGATCGCCATCGCCGTCGTTCCACTCGGCGCGGGTCCCATCGCGCATGCGTGCGGAATCGTCGCCGGCATCGCTACGGGCGGCGCGTTCGCACGAACGTTCTGGCGGATCTTCGTGCACCGCACGGCGAGCGCGGCCGAACGTCGCGGCGTGCCGTGGTTCATGCTCGCGCCCGCGCTCGTCTTCGGCATCCTGCCGATCGCCTTCGCCTTTCCCGCCGTGCGCGCGTTCGCCGCGTTCGCTGCCGCGGGCGTGGTCGACCGCAGTGTCTACGCCGCGGCGCTCTTTGGGACGCATGCGCACGCCCTCGCACGGGCGCCGCTCGCGCCGGCCGGTCCCGCGCTCGCGATTGCGCCGCTCGGCGCGGCACTCGTCGCCTGGCTTGCGCTCACGCCGGCGCCTGCTGTGGTGCGCGAGCGCCACGCGTTACGCCGCGGACGTGGCCTTGCGCTGCTCGCGCAGCTCCACGACGGCGACGCCGGCCGTTACATTGCGTGGATTGCAGGAACTGCCGCCGTCGCCGCAACGATCTGTACGTGGTAATGGGAGACGCGCCGTTTCGGCTCTACGACCATGTCGACTTACGCGTTCGGGATCTCGCAAACGCGAGGGCCTTCTATGATCCGTTGATGCGGGCGCTCGGACTGCGTGGACGGCCGGCGCTCTCGGAGGGTCGTGTCTGGACGTACTTGCGCGTGCACGAACGCACGGCGCACGAAGCGTTCACCCTTACGCAGGACGCCGCTCACGCAGTCAACGCTGCGCGCATCGCTTTCGGCGCCACGACGCGCGAGGACGTCGACCGGGTCGCCGACGTTGCACGTCTCGCGGGAGCGACCAATTACGAAGCACCGCACCTGTGTCCCGAATACGCCCCAACGTATTACGCGGCGTTCTTCGACGACCCTGACGGCAACAAGCTCGAAGTCGTCGTTCGTTAACGACCGCATGACCAGGCACGATGCCTTTATGCGTTACGACGACACGCCCGATCGCGCATTCTACCGCGAGCCGCGGCTCGTCGAACACATCGATGCCGGTGCGATTGCGGCGGTCGAGCAGCTCTACCGTGAATGCCTGCCGCCGGGCGGCTGCGTGCTCGACCTCATGAGTAGCTGGGTGAGTCACCTTCCAGCGGAGGTGGCGTACGAACGAGTCGTGGGGCTCGGAATGAACGCGATCGAGCTCGCCGCAAACCCGCGACTCGACGCCTACGTCGTGCACGACCTCAACGCCGCGCCGCAACTCCCATTCGGAGCGGCCGACTTCGATGCGGTTACGCTCTGCGTCTCGATCCAATACCTGACGCAACCGGTGCTCGTGCTGCGGGACGCTGCGCGCGTCTGCCGGCCGCACGCGCCGCTCGCCATCTCGTTCTCCAATCGCTGCTTTCCGACCAAGGCGGTTGCCGTCTGGCAGGCCCTCGGCGGTCGTGGCCACTGCGAACTCGTGGCGCGCTATCTCGCCGATGCCGGCGGCTGGGAAGCCGTCCGAACCCTCGACCGCTCCGCGCGCCGCGGCGACCCGCTGTTCGCCGTTATCGCGCGTCGCACCGCGGACGGACCGGCTTAGAGCGGCGTCTCCGGCGCGAACGCGACGCGCAGCGCTGCCGCTGCTTCGCGCACGGCTTCACGCCCGCGGTCGAAGACGGAGGGATAGAGAAAAAAGCCGTGCAGCATGCCGTCGTAGCGAATGAGCTGCGTCGGGACGCCTTCGTTTTGCAGTCGCTGCGCGTAGCGTTCGCCGCCGTCGCGGATGGGGTCGGCTTCCGCCGTGATGACGAGCGCGGGCGGCAAGCCGCGTAAACTCGGCGCGAGAATCGGCCAGAGGTAGGGATCGTCGCGCTGCACGTTTCGGCTCACATGGTTGCGACCGAACCACTGCATCGACTCGAGCGTTAAATAGTGATCCGTGCCGTAGTCGCGCAGCGACGCATGGTCGTCGCTCGGATCGACGGCGGGGTACACGAGAATTTGCAAACCAATCGCCGGACCGCCCCAGTCCCGCGCCATGAGGCAGACGACCGTCGCGAGATTTCCGCCGGCGCTGTCGCCGCCGACCGCGATGCGTTTGGAATCGCCGCCGATCTCGGTGGCGTGCTCGGCGATCCACTGCGTCGCGGCGAACGCGTCGTTGACGGGACCGGGGTACGGATGTTCGGGCGCAAGCCGGTAATCGACCGAGACGACGATGCAGCCCGATTCATTTGCGATCGAGCGGCAAACCTCGTCGGCCATCGCCAGATTGCCGAGCACGAAACCACCGCCGTGAAAGTACACGAAAACCGGGGCTCGGGCGCCGGCGTTCGGCGTGTAGATCCGGATCGGAATCGGTCCGGCAGGTCCCGGCAATTCGCGCTCGCGCACGTCGTCTACCGGCACCACGGGTCCGGCGAGGCGCTTCACGAGCGACGCGTGCATCGCGCGCGCGACCTGCGGCGTGACGCTGGAGAGGGGCGGCGCCGCCGCGGCTTTGAGGTCGTCGAGAAAACGCTGGGCTTGCGGATCGAGCATTAGCGCACGAGTTCCTTTCGCACGTTTGCGACGATATCGCGGTAGGCGCCGGTCGTGCCCGAGCCGCCGGCCTTGGGAACGAGCAGCAGCTCGCGGCCGAGCCCGCGTGCGAGCGGGATGCCCGGCGCCGCTTCACGCAAGAGCCGCATGCCACGCACGCCGGCCGCGACGCAGAACGAGCGCGCGACGTCGGCGCCGCTGAGCACGACCGCGCCCGCTAGCGGCACCGCGCGCTGCACGAGCGCGACGAAACGCTCGCGCAGTTCCAGGCTCGTTGTGAGCGCGTCGTAACCGTGCGCGCGGCCGAGCGCGAGCGCCGCTTCGACGTCCCTGCGATCCGACGAGAGCGCGACCAAGAGATCGTCGCCTGCGGCGAGCGTCGTGCGAATGCGCTCCGCCACGATTTCGGCGCGGCCGCGACCTTCATCGATGAGTACCGTACGTGGATCGACGATCTCGGTGAGACCGCCGCTCTGCGCGTACTGCGTCATCTGCCGCCGCGTCGTCTCACTGAGGCTGCCGATGACGAAGAGAATCGGGTCGCGTACCTCGGGCGCCGCTTCGTCGCGTACCCGCGCAGGCGGACCCACGAGCGCGGGTGCGAGAAACTCCAGCAGTCCGGCGGAGCCGACCCATAAGAAGCGTTCGTCTGCGGCGAGTTCGGCGATCGCGGCGAGATCTTCGTCGCGCTCGGCGTCGACGGCGATCGCACGCGAGCCGCGATCAACCGCGCTCGCGATGCCGGCAGCCGACGCGACGACGGCGGACGACTCGCGCGGCAGATAGTCGCGGATGCGGCACGACCGGACGGGCGTCAGAAGTTCGCGGCCGAAATCGGTTTCGTGCACGGGCGTCCCGTCCACGTAGACGACGCCGTCGCGCTGAACGCGGCCATTCTTGGGATAGGCGGGAACCGCAACGTCGAGTCGATTTTCTTCACGATCGTTGCCCCGGGCGGCAGCGCGCCCAGTGCCGCGCGCATGCGTTGCGCGGCCACACCGGGGCTGACGACGCGCGTGTCGAGATCGATAACCGTGACGTCGACATCGCCGAATGCGGTCGCGGTATCGATCCATACCGCCGTGCGCGCGCCGAACTTCGCAAACTGCAGGCCCGCATCGCTCGCACCGGTGAGATCGTCCGCGATGACGACGAGCGGCGGTCGAGGTCTCTGCGCAGTCGTCATGCCTGGGGTCGCCGGAGTGCCGCCACGGACTCCTTCGCCTGCGCACCACGGTCGGTCGCCGTCAGCCAGCGCATGACGGATTCGCGCGTCAAGAGTCCCATAAAGGTTCCCGCCCCGTCGACCAGCGGAAGCGCGGTGCGGTTGTTCTGCGCCATGTCGCGAACCGCATCGGCTGCGCTCGACCCGGGCGGCAGTGCCGGCAAGGCGTCCGGGCGTTGCATCACGCGCGTGACATACGCACGTTCGCGCTCGTCGGGCGAGAGATGCGCCAGATCGTCGAGTGTTACGACGCCCGCGAAACCGTCGCCGACGAAAACCGGTGCCGCGCGGATGCCTTGTTCGCGAAGATACTGCAGGGCCTCCGCGGCGGTGGCATTTGCGGCTACGCGCAAGCCGGCGGGTGCCGCGAGTTCGTATGCCGCATGGCCGTCGAGCGCCCGCCCGATCGCGATGCGCGACTGTTCCATGTTGCCGGCTTGGAGGAGATACCAGCCGATGAACGTCGTCCACAGTCCGCCGCCGAATCCCGTGGCCAGCGTCTGCGCGATACCCAGCGCGATCAACGCCCACGCGAGCACACGCCCGACGCCGACCGTCACTGCGGTCGCACGATCGCGGTCGCCCCAGACGCGCCACGCGATCGCGTGCATCACGCGGCCGCCGTCCAGTGGGTAGGCCGGCAGAATATTGAAAATCGCGAGCGCAACGTTCGCGACGCCGAGATAGAGCGCGATGTCGCCGGCAATGGTCGCCTTTCCGAACGCCGCCGCGAGACCCAGGCTCGCCGCGCCGATGACCAGGCTCGTGAGCGGGCCGACTCCCGCGATCCACGCCTCCGCGGGTGGCGTGCCCGGTTCGCCTTCGATCGCGGAGACGCCACCGAAGATGAAGAGCGTGATGCTGCGGACCGGGATGCCGCGCCGCCGTGCCACGAGCGAGTGCGCGAGTTCGTGCGCCAGCACGCTTGCGAAGAAGAGGAGCGACGCGACGATGCCGAGCAGCACGCGCTGGCTGCCCGTGAGATCGTGCATGCGCAGCGGACCGAGCGCGTTGCCGAACGACCACGCGACGAGCGCGAAGATGAAGATCCAACTCGCGTTGACGACGATGCGAATTCCGAAGAGCGAGCCGATGGGCATATCTCTCTTCTTCCCCGCAGCCGTCCTGACCAGCCGCTACGCGAGGGATTGCGCGAAGCGCAATACCCTAGAGCGGCTGCCCTTGCTTCATTGCTTGCTGCGTGTACTTCGCCGTGTCGTCGAAGAGTTGCTTGGCTTGAGCTCGCGTCGCCGGATCCTTACCGCACTGCATCTCGATGGCAGCCATCATGTGGCCGTGTTGCATCATCGCCATCATGTTCGTCGAGAACGTTTTGTCGACGCTCATCGCATCGCCGCTCATCGCTTTCCCGCTGGTGGTCGCGGCGGGCATAGCGGCACTGGTCGGCTGCATCATCTGCGTCATCTGCGTGCCGGCCGTCGAGCAGTCGATCGGTGCCATCGAGGCGGCCGTGGCGGGTTCAGCCGCTCGCGCGAGCGCCGGGGCGGCGAGCGAAGCGAGCAGCATCGTGAGACTGAGCGCGGTAGTCCGAGTAAGACACATCATGAGAACCTCCAAAACGAAGTAAGTTCTGTTGCGGGACATCGTAGCACAGAAAAAAGGTCGGTTCGGTCAGCCAGCTTGCATGGCCCAAGTGCGCCGAGCTATGGATTGCGGGCACCGTGTGCGGCGGCTAGGATGCGGTCCACGGAGCTGCGGACGTGGCGTTCCATCGACGTGCCGGCTCCTTGCGAATCGCGCGCAGCGACCGCGGAAATGACTTCCCCGTGCTCGCGGTGCGATTCTTCGGGGAACACGGCGTGGATGCTCGGACCGACCGCAACGGTGATGGAGAACTGATAGCGGTCGAGCAGCGTCGCCGCGATCCGGCCGACCGTCGGCGAAGCGGCCATCGCATGCAGACCGGCATGAAAATCGCGGTTGAGTTTGCGGAAGGGTGGACCGACTTTTTCACGCGCGATGCCGGAATCAGCGCCCACGAGTCGCAGCATTCGGGCGTTGACCCCGCGTAGCTCGACGATTTGGCCCGCGGTCCGGCGGGCGGCGGCGAACGCCGCCATACGGCCTTCGAACGACGCGAAAATCTCGAAGAAGTCGCGAATCTCATTCGTGCCCAGCGTCGGTACGACGCACCCGACCTGCGGGATGACGCGCACGAAGCCCTCCGCCGCCAGGCGATTGATCGCATCGCGCACCGGTTGGCGGCTGATGTCCAGACGGTCCATCACGAGATCGACATTGATGAACTCTCCCGGTTTAACTTTGGCATCGAAGATCAGCGCCTTCACATAGGCGTAAGCCCGCTCGAGATTGGGCGCGTTGCGAACGATTTCCACCACGCTTACTGCGGGTTTAAACCGCCTCCATCGCCCGCTGTTGTGTGAACTGCGCCGGTGTAGCGGACGGTTCGTCCGCACGCAGGAAACGCGCGAGGTGGTAGTCCGCATCGCCGAGCGCGAGTTCGAGCATCGACATGCGTTTGAAGTAATGTCCAACCGCGTACTCCTCGCTCATCCCGATGCCGCCGTGCAATTGAATGGCCTGTTGGCCGATGAACCGGCCCGAGCGCGCGACCTGAACTTTGGTTGCCGAGAGCGCTTTACGGCGTTCCCCGCCGGGCAGTTCTTCGGCGAGCGCCATCGTACCGTACAGGCAGATCGAGCGCGCCAGCTCGAGCTCGATGAGCATGTCGACCGCGCGGTGTTGCAACGCCTGGAACGAGCCGATCGGCACGCCGAACTGCTCGCGCGTCTTGAGATACGCGAGCGTCATGCGTTGCATCACGGACATGTTGCCCAGCGCCTCGGCACACGTGGCGCCGAGGCCCGCGTCGATCGTACGGTCGAGCAGCGCCAAGCCCGCACCGGGTTCCGCGAGTACGTCACCCGGTCCGACCCGAACGGCGTCGAACGTAACGTCGGACGCGCGGCCGCCATCGACCGTCCGATAGTCGACGCGCGAAACGCCGGGCGCGTCGCGGTCGACGAGGACCAGGGTGATCCCGCCGGCATCGCGTTCTGCGCCGCTCGTGCGTACGGAGACGACCAGGCGGTCGGCGGCCGCGGCGTACGGCACGGTGCGCTTTTCGCCCGTCACGAGCCAATCGGCGCCGTCGCGCCGCGCGCGCGTTTCGACGAAGCCGTAGTCGTACCGCGACCGCGCTTCCGCATAGGCGAGCGAAAGCAACGCATCGCCCGCAATGAGCGCTTCGACTTGCTCGCGGTGCGCGGAGGACGTCGCACCGTACGCAAGCGCCGAGCCGCCCAGCACGATCGCGGGCACGAAGGGCTCGAGCACGAGGCCCTTGCCGAAGGCCTCCATCAAGAGCATCGTCTCGACGGGGGAACCGCCGAAGCCGCCGTGCTCTTCTGAGAACGCGATGCCGAGCCAGCCGAGCTCGGCATACTGGCGCCAGTGCTCGCGGCTGAAGCCCTCCGCGCTCGCGCAGAGCGCCATCCGTCGATCGAACGTGTACGCTTCACTGATGAAGCGATCGACGCTCTCTTTGAAGAGCGTCTGTTCCGAGGTCAATTGAAAATCCATCGTCGATGCGTCTACAGTCCCAAAATGCGTTTGGCGATGATGTTGCGCTGAATTTCGTTCGACCCCGCGTAGATCGAGGTCTTACGAAAGTTGAAATACCATGCGGCGTTCTTGGTACGCGCGTCGAAGGCACCGTACGCGGCGGCCTCCATCATCAATTCGGTGATCGTCTGTTGGATCTCGGTGCCGGTGATCTTGATGAAAGACGATTCGGGTCCCGGACTTTTCCCGGCGCTCTCGGCGGCAAGCGAACGAAGCTGCGCATACGAGAGCGCGATCAGCTCGATCTCGACGTTTGCAATCTTGCGCGCAAAGATGGGATCCTCGCGCAACGTTACGTCGCCGTAACGCTGTTCGGAGGCGAAGGTCTTGAGGCGCTCGAGCAGCTGAAAGGAGCCGGCGACGTTCGCGGTTCCGCTGCGTTCGTGCTCGAGTAAGAACTTGGCATACGTCCAGCCGCCGCCTTCCTCGCCGACGCGATTGGCGACCGGTACGCGTACGTTCTCGAAATGCACTTCGTTGATTTCGTGGCCGCCGTCGATCGTCTCGATCGGCCTAACCGTAACGCCTGGCGCCGTCATGTCGACGAGGATGAACGAGATGCCTTTCTGCTTCTGCGCAGCCGGGTCCGTGCGCGCGAGCACGAAGATCATATTCGCAAACTGTGCGAGCGTGATCCAGGTCTTGGTTCCGTTTACGACGTACTCGTCGCCGCTGCGCTCTGCGCGCGTTTGCAGCGACGCGAGATCGGAACCGGAGCCCGGCTCCGAGTACCCTTGGCACCACCAATCCTCGCTCGCTAAGATGCGCGGTAGATAGTGCGCGCGCTGCGCGTCGTTGCCGAAGTTGATGATGACCGGCGCCACCATGGCGACGCCGAACGGCATCTGGCGCGGCGCGTTCCCGAGTGCGAGCTCTTCATTGAAGATGTGTTTCTGTACGACGCTCCAGCCGGGGCCGCCCAACTCCGCCGGCCAGTTCGGCGCGAGCCAGCCGCGGGAATTCAAGCGATGCTCCCAGTCGACGTACTCGGCTTTCGTGAGTTCTTCGCCGTCTTGCATCTTGCGCTCGACCGGCGGCGGAAGCTCCGCGCGAACGAAGGCGCGCACCTCGTCGCGAAACGCGCGTTCTTCGGAGGTAAATGCGAGGTTCATACCTTCTCCTCTCGCGCCGCGTAGGGAGCGAGGTCGGTGAGCTGCCGGTTCGCTGCCGCAAGCTCGACGAGTAGCGGCGCCGGATGCCAGTGACTGCCGTGGCGGGCTTCGAGCGTTTGCAACTCGTCGACCACGCGCGCAAGACCCGTCGCGTCGGCCCAGTGCATCGGTCCACCGCGGAAGGCCGGAAATCCGTAGCCGTAGATCCAGACGAGGTCGATATCGCCCGCTCGAATCGCGGTCCCGTCGGCCAAGATTTTCGCGCCTTCGTTGACGAGCGGCAAGAGGCATCGCAAGAGAATCTCGTCATCCGTAACCGTGCGCCGCGCGATGCCCAAGCGCACGGACTCGCCGCGAATGAGATCCTCGACCTCGGGATCGGGCTGCGGGGTTCGGCTGCCGGTGCCGTAGCGATACACGCCGGCGCCGGTTTTTTGGCCGAAGCGGCCGCGCTCGCACAGCCGGTCGGCGATCTCGGGGTCGCGTAAGGCCGTGAACCGGCCTTCGGCCTGGCGGCGCTTTCGGATGCGCCACCCGACGTCGAGCCCGGCGAGGTCACCGACGGCGAGCGGGCCCATCGCGAAGCCGAAGCCCTGCATCACGCGATCGACGTCCTGCGGCAGCGCCCCCTCTTCGAGCAGATAGTACGCCTCGCGTCCGTAGCCAGCGAGCATGCGATTGCCGATGAAGCCGTCGCAGGTGCGCGCGACGACGCCGACTTTTGCGATGCGCTTGGCGAGCGCGAGCGAGGTCGCAAGCGCGGTCGCGGACGTCGCCCCACCACGGACGATCTCGAGCAGCCGCATCACGTTCGCCGGACTGAAAAAATGCAATCCGATGACGTCTTGCGGACGCGCGGTTGCAGCGGCGATCGCGTCGATGTCCAGCGTCGAGGTGTTGGTCGCGAGCAGCGCGCCGGGTTTGCACACCCGGTCGAGCGTCGCGAAGACGTCGCGTTTAATCGCGAGCTCTTCGAACACCGCTTCGACGATCGCATCCGCGGTCGCGGCAGCGTGCTCGAGGTTCGTGTCGTAGGCGATGCGTTCTTGTCGTGTCTGCGACTGGGCTTCGGTGAGTTGGCCTTTGCGCACGGTTGCGGCGTAATTGCCCGCAATCGTCGCGCGGCAGCGTTCGAGCGCGGCGGCGCTCGTGTCGATGACCGTGACGTCGATGCCGCCGTTCGCGAGCGCCATCGCGATTCCGCCGCCCATCGTGCCCGCGCCGATAACGCACGCGGTCGCAATGGCGCTGGCCTGCGTATCGCGCGCGAGCTCGGGCACTTTTTGCGCTTCGCGCTCCGCGAAGAAGACGTGGATGCGCGACCGTGACTGCTCCGAGGCACGCAACTCTTCGAAGAGCCGCCGTTCGAGCGCGAGACCTTCATCGAAGGTTCGCATCGCCGCCGCCTCGATGCAATCGATGCAGTGGCGCGCGGCCAGTCCGCCACGCTCCTGCGACGGCTGCCGGGCGCGCGCGGCGGCGATCCTCTCCGCTGCGTCGCCTCCGATCGAAAGAGCGCTCATGTGGCGGCGCGGCCCGGCCGCCGCGCTGCGCGCCAAGGTGCATGCCGCCGCGACAGCATCGCCCGCGACCACCTCCACGAGACCGAGCGCCTGCGCGCGTGCGGCGTCGATCGGCGCGCCGCCAACGATCATGTCGAGCGCGGCCTCCACCCCGATCGCACGCGGCAGACGCTGCGTGCCACCGGCACCCGGCAAAAGGCCGAGGTTGATTTCGGGCAATGCGAGGCGCGCACGCGGCGTTGCATAGCGCGCGTCGCAGGCGAGCGCGACTTCCAGACCGCCCCCGAAGGCAACGCCGTCGAGGGCGGCGACGAAGGGCTTCGGGCTCGCTTCGATGGCGGCGATAACGGCGCGCAGATCCGGGACATCCGGCGGCCAGGGTGTGCCGAAGGTCCGGATGTCGGCACCGCCGCTGAAGGTTCCGTTCGCGCCGGAGATCACGAATGCGAGTACGTTCGCATCCGCATTCCCGGCGCGGATCGCCGCGTCGAAGGCCGACAGTACCGTGGGGCCGAGGGCGTTGACCGGCGGATTGTCGAGCTCGACGACGAGGACGCCCGCGTGAACGCCTGTGTTGACGCTCACGCCGCCACCCTAATACGACTTCTGATCATTGTAGCGACGGCAACGAGTAGCCTCGCTGCGATTTACACCGAGCCGGGGGCAGCGGCCTTCGGCTTGCCCAAGAGCTTGTTGAAGTCGAAGTGGAAGTCGAGTTGCGTCGTAAATGTGGCAACGTGGATGACGCTCGGAAGTGGGAACGGATTTCCCTGCCGCTGCTGCCACACGTTGCCGGCTCCGACTTCGACGCCCAGGTACGGGTTCACGTTCTTGATCAGGTTGAAGACGGTGACGTTGTAAGCGAACGGGAACGGGAAGTCTTCCCAATATTCCAACTGGCCGTGCAGGTACGTGGCCGTGGCGGTCAGGCCACTCTTAGGATCGACGGGTACGACGAGCGTCGCCGCCTCGGAGGCACCGTACTCGCGCTTGTTCCCAATATCGAGTCCCTTGGGATAGCTCGCGAGTGCGTTCGGGCTCGGATTGTGATTGGCGGTGAGTCCGGTGACGTTGAGGACCAGCAGGGCGTTGTGCAGTGCCTTGAACGACGGCGTCGTGTACGTGAAGCCGAGATACCCGGCGTGATACTCGGTCGAAAACGGCTGTGAGTTGTCGTTGCTGGCGCCGCCGCCCCGCAGCCGATGGCGGAAACGCAGCCCCGTCTCGACGGTAAGGCTCTTATTGATTACGCCGTCGAGCCGAAACTGATCGACGAAGTCGCGGACGGAACCGGCTTGGAACGGTGCGCCACCGATCGAGACGCCGCTGAAGGTCGAGTAGATCAGTCCACCGGCAACCCGGTCGTACGTTCCCGACAGGCCCTTGTAGATGGGAACCGTCACGCTGCCCGTGAGTTCGATAGGTCCTTCTATGGCGGGGTTCGTCGCGTTGCCCCGGGTGTCTATGCCCGACGACCACGTGGCGACCGGACTAAAGGTGATGACCGGCAAGTGGCCTTCGGCCGAGGCCGCGAGCGGTTGGAGCGATGCGAAAACAACCGCAGCGACTATCGTCGCCGCGCGTATCAGTGAGCGCAAAATGAAAGTGCCTCCTTCGTCGCCCCAACCGTCGCACGAGCCCTCGCAGAAGAGTCGACGCGTTCGATCGGCCGGGGTATGCGTTGGCCCTCAAGACGTCATGGAACGCCTTGGATACTAGTATGTCTATACGCTGGCGCGCAGAGGTTGTCAAGAAAAAACTTTCACGTTCGCCGGTCGCGGCGCGCATTTGGTTCCGTTCGTGAATAAGAAAAAGCCCCCGAACGCTTGCGCGCGCGGGGGCCCTTGGAACTCGGCCTATCGTTAGTGACGAGCGACCGAACCGGCGGGCGCGCGCAACGCCGTTGCGCGTGCGGCGTGCCACGAAGATCCGTCGACGAAGTCGACTTCCGCGACGCTGCAGTCCAGCTTTCCGGCATAGGCGCCGCCGTAGGTCTGTTGGAGGGCGTCCTTGTCGATGCGCGTCCCGGAAGCGAAGCTGCCGTTCTCGTCGATGCGCTGAACCGTTCCGCCATCGTTGACGTCGATGCCGACGTGCTTGGCCGCGACGTTCGCGCCGTTGATGAAGCCGACGTTATACGAGCCGAAGTTCGCGAAGCCGAGCGTCGCGCCGGCGGCAAGCGGGGTTCCGGCGAAGGCGGTACAGTTTGCAATTGCGACGGGTGAGGCCGCGCCGTACGGCGTCTGCGCTGCCGATGCAGCGGCGGGGGCCGCAAGGAGTGCCGCTGCGGCGAGGACTGAAAGGGGGCGAAGTGAGCGCATGTCGGTGGTTTCCTTAGTGTCGTCTCGTTTGTGCGAGAAGTGCACCAGGAGCGTACGCCACTGCACGCGCTGCAAGAAGTGAGAAGACACAATAGGAAAGGACTTCCCTGTTTTCGCAACCGAGCGGAGCCGGCACCCGGTCTTCGGCGTCGTGGAGCATGCAGTCGCAAGCCGAGAGGTGCCGCGCGGAGACATCGGCGATTTCTTACGGAACCGCCGCGCGGCGTTGACGCCCGAGCGCGTCGGCCTGCCGGCAACGGCTCGCCGGCGGACGCCGGGGTTACGCCGCGAGGAAGTCGCCGAACTCGCGGGCATCAGTATCGCCCTCTACACCTGGCTCGAGCAGGGCCGCGACGTCGCCTTCTCGCGGCGCACGATCGACGCGATTGCCGCGGCGTTGCAGCTCTCGCCGGCCGAGCGGACGCACCTCTTCTATCTCGCCTTCGAGCACCATGCGGCCGAGCCGTGCGAGAACGTTTCGTCCGCCCTGCGGCGTATGGCCGCCTCACTGCCGACGCATCCGCTCTTCGTGCTCGATCACGCGTGGGATATCGTGCTGCAGAACGATGCTGCGAGCGCCGTATTTCTCAAGACGCACGACGACCGCGTCAACATCCTGGAAGCGGTCTTTACCGATCCCGATATTCAAGTGCTGTTCGAGGATTGGAAAGTCGGTGCGCAAGGACTGCTGGAGATGTTCCGGCTCGACTACGCGCTGTACACGGAAGACCCGCACGTGGCCGGTCTCGTCGAGCGCTTGCGCGCGCAGAGCCCGTATTTCGACGAGCTTTGGCAGCTCTACGGCCTGCGCACGCACCCGGAGTCGCCGCGCGAAATGATACATCCTACGGCGGGAAGGCTCGTGCTCGAGCCGTCGTCATACGTGGTGAGCGAAGCTCCGAGCATGCGCCTTCTCCTCTTCACGCCGTACGATGACGAAACGGCGAACCGCATCCGTGAGCTCGTTTCACGCTGCGATTTCCCGGGCGCCGAGCATGCCGGCGACTTCGTTGAGACCGGATCATATACTTCGCTAGCGAACCATTGACGCGGACTGCGCTGCCGAGACAACTGCCAACATAATAAGAGGTAACTGCAAACATCTAAGTTGCATTTTTTAGCGTTAGCAAGTCGAGGTGCCGCTTCGGTGTCACCGCCAAGCTGGGACATCGCGAGCGTGAGCTGACGCTTTGGGCGCCACGACGCGGCCGGCCCTGGCGTGGCGCTGCGAGCAGCGGCGGCGCGACGACTCGGGCGCCGCGCGCGTTTCCCTACTACGCTTTGAATTAACATCTGGTAAAATCGCTTGCAGCTTTCTCCGATATGTCGTACGACAGCATGGGCGGCTTAACGACGTGCACGATAACATTAGCAACGACCGGGCCAGCGCGCTCTCCAAAGCTCGCGCTTGCCTTGCGAGCGTCTTCGGCACACTCTTCCCCCGCTTGCCGGTGGTGGCGATCGTCATCGACGAGCACATGCGCGTGGTCTCGGTCGAGGGCGGGGCGCTAGGGGCGCTGGGAATTTCGAGCGGGCTCGATCCGGGTACGTCGATCGTGGACGTTCTCGCTCCAAGCGAGGCCCCGGAGCTGAGAACGCTTATCGAAGGCGCACTTCGCGGTACGGGCTTTCGCCGCGTCTTGCACGTGAACGAACGTTTTCTCGACGTCTCGGTCGAACCGCTGCGAAGTCCGCCGGGCGACGTGCAGGGCGCGGTCGCGTTGTGCTTCGATGTCACGGCCGAACGCGACGCGCAGCGCGCGGTCGTACGGCTCGAAGCGAACTTGGCGCGCGCCCAGCGCTTGGCGCAGCTCGGCTGGTGGCACGACGACATCGCGCGCGGGCAATTCATTGTTTCCGACGAGCTGCGTCGCCTCTACGCCCTCCCGTCGGACGGCAGTGCGACGTACGAGGATCTGCTCGGCCGCGTGCATCCCGAGGATCGCGAACACGTGCGTGCGGCGCTGGGTGCGGCGCGGCGCGACGGCGTCTCCTGCCGAGGCCTGGACTACCGCATCGTCGCCGGCGACGGCAGCATCGCGTGGGCCGTGCTGCAGATCGAAGTGACGTGTGACACGAGTGGCGCGCCCATCGAAATTCATGGCGCCGTTTTGGACGTCACGGTCCGCAAAGTGCTCGAAGAGCATTTGCGCCGCCTCGCCCACGTCGACGTCCTGTCGGGTCTCGCGAACCGTACGAAGCTCGCCGAACGGCTCGACGATGCATTCTTCGCGCAAGCGCGCGTGACGCGCATCGCGCTCATCTTCATCGATATCGACGACTTCAAGACGGTCAACGATACGTTCGGTCACGCGGCGGGCGATGGGCTGCTGCAAGACATGGCGCAGCGCATCTCCGAGTGCGTCCGGCCGGACGATTTCGTCGCGCGTTCGGGCGGCGATGAATTTGTGGTGCTCGTTCCGATGCCGGACCGCGACGCAGTCGCCGCACTCGCCGAGCGCATTGTCAAAAACTGCGCGCGGCCTTTTGCGATCGGCGACGAAATCTCTTCATCGTCGATCAGCCTCGGCGTCAGCATGGCGCCCGAAGATGCTGCCTCACCGACCGAATTGCTGCGCAACGCCGATCTCGCGATGTACGGCGCCAAGCGAGCCGGCGGCAACACGTACCGTTTCTTCGCGCCGTCGGTCGCGACGGTGGAGGAAGTGCCGGTCTGTTAGCGGCCGCCGTGCGGCGGCGGCACCACGAGTTCGAGCGCATCGCAGCGCACACCCATGAACGGACGGTCGAGCCGCAGTCCGGCAAAAGCGGCGTCGGCCGGTATGGCGACATCGACGCGAACCGGCGAAAAGTGCGCTGCGAGTCGCCCCGTAAACGGAACGAGCGCGCCGTCGCGGAGGCCGACGGCGGGCATTGGCAGTACGAGGCGCAGACCGCGCCCGGGCGTGCCGAACGTGAGCCGGCAGAGCGCACGGTCGCTCCGGACGATTGTTACGCTCGTTTGCGTGCGCTCGGCGGCGAAGGTGAAGTCGGCCAGTTCCTTGGGCGCGCCCCAAATGGCGCGGCCCCCGGCAAGCGATGCCGGGCTATCGACGTAGAGGCGCGGCAACCAGAACGCGAGCCGTCCATCGAATCGGACGAGTCCGGCAACGAGATTGAGCTCGTTATAGTGCAACGTCGAGCCCACGCCATACGCGAGAAGCAGGAGGCCACCCAGGGTCTTGCCCGGCCAAACCGGCACGACGTGCGCGCCGGGCGGCGCGACGCAGCGCGCTTGGGCGAGGTCGACCGGCTGTAGGGTCGCGACGCCCCAGCCGCGTAGCGTCCACGGCGCTGGCGGATAGGTGTCTTGCGCCTCTGCATTCATGCAAACGATGGCAGCTGCGCTTCGTCGTTCGGCGAGAAGGGCCGGAACGGCGCCACGATCTCGAAGTCCGTCGCCGCCCGTTCGAGTTCGGCGAGGGCCGAGCGCGAGGCCCAGAAACGCGCGACGTGCAGCGTATCGAGGATGCGCACGAGCCGCGCTTCGCGCGAGTCCGCGAGACCCGGCACGAGCTTGAGGGCGGCGGCGACCGCGAGCTCGCGGGTCGGCATCACCATCGGCAGGCGTGCGTTCTCGGCAGTCGTCGTCGTGAGCGCGTTGAGGTAGGTGGCGCTGGGCCGATAGGCGTCCACGAGGTCCGCCGTCACCACGTCGGCGAGGCCGACGCCGTTGCCGTTGCCGTCGCCCTGGGCAGTGAAGCCCAGGTAGACGAGCCGCGCGACTTTGAGCCGCCCCGAAATGTGGCGGCTCGGAAAGCGCCCCGTCACGTTGGGATCGCCGCCGGCGCCGCTGATGTTCTTGCCGACCCGGTCGACGACGAGCACGTCGAGCGCGTCGAATGGCAGTGCCGGAAAGAGCGCCCGCACCTCTTCGAGGAGCTTCGCTTCCTCTACCAATAAGCGCGCCGCGGGAAGCGCGACGAAGCGACAAGGTTGCTCGCCCGCATTCTCGATGATCGCGAGTCCGAAAGCGACCTTGCCCGTGTCCAGCACGACTTGCGCGGCCGCTGCGAGGTTCCCCGCCATCGCTTCCCAACCCGGCGCGTGGACGGAGCGCGCACCGTCTTGTTTGCCCAGGCCAATGGCTAACATCTTCGCCGGACCGCTTTCGAGCGCGCCGCGGAACGACGTGTGCAACTTGACGCGATTGAGCACGACGACGGCATCCGCGCCGAAGGCATGCCGGTCCATGAACACCTCGACACCCGCTGCCGTGCGCCCGATCGAGACGGTCTCCATCGTCGCGCGGATGGGACACCCGAGCGTTGCCTCGGTCATTCCGAGATGCTCGAGCACGCGAACCTGTCCCTCGGCATTGGACGCACCGTGCGAGCCCATCGCCGGCACGACGAACGGCCGTCCGCCGCGCGCGCCGATCTCGCGCACCAGGGCGGCAGCGATTGCGTCGATGCGCGCGATGCCGCGGCTGCCGATGCCGATCGCGACCGACCCCTGCGGCATCTCCACGTCGCGCAGGGCCTGGCGCACGGCCGCAGCGACGTCGTCGATCGGCGGCGGCGTTTCGAGCCGTTGTTCGACGAGCGCCACCTCGGGAAACGCGACGGCCTCCAGCGTGCTGCGCAGTTCGGATGAAATGGAACGGAAGTCGATCATCGCAGCTCCAGTGTTCCGTTCAAAAGACGAGTCTCCGCGTCGACGGCGAAATACGGTACATGACGCGTCCACGCCGTCCTGCACTTAACGCCGGGGACTGTCGTTCGTGTGGCGCTTGCTGCGGACCGCCGTATGTTGCGCCGACGTACGTCGACCTCACGGCGCTCGACGCGGCGCGACTGAGCGCGGCGCAGCGTCGTGCGTACGTCGCACCCGGCACGACGGCGCTGAAGACGGCGCATACGGGCGACGGCATCATCTGCGTCGCGCTGCGCGGCCGCATCGGAACGCGCGTGAGCTGCGCGATCTACGAGCGGCGCCCGGATGCCTGTCGCCGGTTCAAGCCCGGTTCGCGCGCCTGCCGCCGCTTGCGCGCGTACGCGGGGATTATGTGATCGTCAGCGGTTTATAGCGGAGGCGGTGGGGTTTGGCGGCTTCTTCGCCCAGCCGAGTGCGCTTATTGGCTTCGTATTCCTGATAGTTGCCCTCGAAGAAATAGACCCGCGAGTCGCCTTCGAAGGCGATGATGTGCGTGGCGATCCGGTCCAGGAACCAGCGATCGTGGCTGATGACGACGACCGTTCCGGCGAACTCACCGAGCGCATCTTCGAGCGCGCGCAACGTCTCGACGTCGAGGTCGTTCGAGGGCTCGTCGAGCAGCAGCACGTTCGCGCCCGTCATGAGCGTCGTCGCGAGGTGGAGCCGCCCGCGCTCGCCGCCCGAGAGCGCACCGACCCGCTTCTGCTGGTCCGCACCTTTGAAGTTGAAGCGGCCGAGATACGCGCGTGAGGGCATCTCGAACTTTCCGACCATCACGATGTCGCGTCCGCCGGTGACCGCTTCGAAAACGGTCTTCTCGTTTTCCAGGGACTCGCGGCTTTGGTCGGCGACGCCGAGCTTGACCGTCGGCCCGATCCGAATCTCACCCGCATCGGGCGTTTCTTTGCCCGCGATCATGCGGAAGAGCGTGGTTTTGCCCGCGCCGTTGGGACCGATGATCCCGACGATCGCACCCGCCGGAATCGCAAACGTGACGTCGTCCATGAGGAGCCGGTCGCCGTAACTCTTGCGAACGCCGGAGAGCTCGATCACTTTGTCGCCGAGCCGCTCCGCTACGGGAATGAAAATCTCTTGCGTTTCGTTGCGGCGCTGGTACTCGTAACTCGAAAGCTCGTCGAAGCGGGCGATGCGGCTCTTGCTTTTCGCCTGTTGCGCTTTGGTTCCGGAGCGCACCCACGCAAGCTCGCGTTTGAGCGCCTTCTGCCGCGCCGACTCCGTCGCTTCTTCTTGCGCGAGCCGTTGCTGCTTCTGGTCGAGCCACGAGCTGTAGTTGCCCTTCCACGGGATGCCGCGGCCGCGGTCGAGCTCGAGAATCCATTGCGCGGCGTTGTCGAGAAAGTAGCGATCGTGCGTGACGGCGACGACGGTTCCCGGGAAACGCTGCAAGAAGTGTTCGAGCCATTCGACGCTCTCCGCATCGAGATGATTGGTGGGCTCGTCGAGCAGCAGCATGTCGGGTTTGGAGAGCAGCAGCCGGCAGAGCGCGACGCGCCGTTTTTCGCCGCCGGAGAGCGGGCCGATCTTCGCATCCCAGGGTGGTAGACGCAACGCATCCGCCGCAATTTCGAGTTGTTGTTCGAGGCTGTCGCCGTCTTGGGAAAACAGCAGCGCTTCGAGTTTGGCTTGTTCGTTCGCGAGCGCATCGAAATCGGCATCGGCATCACCATAGGCGGCGTAGATTTCATCGAGGCGTTTGCGTGCCGCGAGCGTCTCGCCCAAAGCTTCCTGGACGGTTTCGCGCACGGTGCGTTCGGGATCGAGCCGGGGTTCTTGTTCGAGATAGCCGATTGCGAGATTGGACATCGGCTTCGCTTCGCCGTCGATCTCCGTATCGGCGCCCGCCATGATGCGCAAGATCGTCGACTTGCCGGCGCCGTTGAGACCGAGAATACCGATCTTCGCACCGGGCAGAAAACTCAGCGAGATGTCTTTGAGGATTTGTCGCTTGGGCGGCACGAATTTGCCGACGCGATGCATCGTGTACACGGGTTGAGTCATCGCGTGCTAGTTACCGGAGACGGGCGGCGACGTCCCCCACGCAATTCGCACCCCCCCTACAGTTCGACGCCGTGCTCGTGCGCGTATTCGCGCAGTCCGTCGCTCACGGTTTCACCCGGCGGCAGGCGCCAGCCCGGTAGTGGCATGGCGACAGCCCGGTCGCGGTCGTGGGCCGTTCCGTTGAAGGGATCGTCCTTGGGATCGAAGCGAATCGGCCAGGGTACGCTCTCGCGTTTGAAGAGGCCGCTCTCGGTTTGCACGTTGCACGCGACGTAGTAGTAATTCCAGCCGTCTTCCGTCCAATCTTTAATCGGATCGCAGAGGCCGTGCTCGTGGTCGATGCCGGTCGTCAGTCCCGAGAAGTCGGGCGTGAAGTGTTTCGGCGTCGCGGGTGCGCCCGGCGGCACGCGCAGCGGATCGACGCCTTCGCGGTCGCGCGCGATACTGTCGCCCAGGTCGCCCTCGATGCGCGCGATCTGCGCGCCGGAGAGCCGCGACTTCGCGAGTGGTGCCGGCGCCGTGGCCGTCGCGCCGGACGTCGCGGGGCGCCGGAGGGCGTGCGGCGCCGGACGCGTTGCAACGCGCGCCGGTGCCTTTGGCGGCACGGCGATCGGGCGCTCGGGTGCGACGGTCGGCAGGATCGTCTTGGGGACGACGGGTCGGCGCGTCATGCGAGACGCCGTTTGCGGGCGTGGTGCGGCATGGGGCACCGGCCGCGGCCGTGCCGCCACGATCGGCCGCCGTATCGCGCGCGGCTTTCGCACGAGGCGCAAGGTTTGCTGGACGGTTACCGTTTCCGGCGGCGCAGGACGCGACCGTAGCGCCGGTTGCAGCCGCAAGACGAGCAGCAGCACGATCGCGTGCAGAACGAGTGACGCGACGACCGCAACGCGCCTCCGCCGGTCGTCCGCTTCACGCAGCGACCGGTGTTCCAACCGCGCACCGTCCATGCTGCCCTTGCAAGACGAGAACCCCGAGAATCACGAACAAGCCGAGGGCCACGACGAATGCGACGTTGCGACCCTGTGCCGTAAATTGCGGCGGAACTTTGAGAAGCGCGGTGACGTCGTCGATCACGAGCAGCAGAAACCAGGTGCCGGACGCAGTGAGTCCGATCAGACGCCAATCCATAGGTGCTCCACGCCTTCGACATCATAGGCGACGTCCCTGAAGGATCGCTGGGAAGGCTCGACGGTCGAACGCGCGTCTTTACGACTTTTTGCGGCGTCCGGGACTGGGCGGAACCTTCTCGCCGCTGCGGCGTGCTTTCGAGAGCCCGATCGCGATCGCTTGTTTGCGATTCGTCACTTTCTTGCCGGAACGGCCCGAGCGTGCCGTCCCGCTCTCGAGTTCGCGCATCTCCTCACCGACCGCGGCGCTCGCGCCCCGGCTGTACTTCCGCCGCGTCAGCGTCGACTTCTTCGCACCGGCTTTGTTCGCGCCGGATTTCTTGACAGCGGATTTGGCGCCGGTCTTCTGCGTGGTGGTCTTCTTCGCGGTGGTCTTTTTCGCGCCGGGTTTCTCGCGTGCCACGTTCTTCTTGAACCCCGTACTCGTCGCCATCGCATGCGCCTCCCAAGCGCGTTCTATCGTCCTTACCCAGCATTAGCGGCGCTCGCCGATCCACGCGTCACCGTCCGGAGTGCCGTCGCCGAGGCGTTCTGTGAAATGGTTAATCGCGCAACGATTCCGTCGATCGCGCGCATTCCCTACGCCGCCGGCACCGCACCGGATCGAAACCGCGCCGTGGCCCGTCGGGTCCGTAACGGCACCCGGTGGTTTTTCACATCGCGGCGACGAACGATGGGCGCAGCACCGGCGGTGCACTGCTAGCCTTTAGGAGGTTGAGATGAAACTTGCGTCGGCATCTTTTTTTGCGGCACTTCCACTCCTGTCGTTCGCTACCGCGTCCGCGGCGACGGCTGTTCCCGTGAAGATCACACAGTGCACCGTTGCCAAAGTGTCGGTGTCCGTGCCCGGCGTGACGGGCATCAATCGCACCAACGGCGTCACGGTCACGTTCGTCAACACAAGCGCCAAAACAATCAAGGCCGTAACGATCGCCGGAGATTACAACGGTTATAAGGTCACCGACTCGGTCACGGGGCCGTTCGCGCCCGGGAGCTCGACGACGCTTTCGCGGTCGTACTCGCCGACCGCTTACACGGGCCCCACTGCGTCGTGCCACCTCAACCGGGCCGACTTTACGGACGGAACGTCGTGGACCGCGACGGCAACGACGATTTGACATGCTCCCCGCCCTGAAGGACGGGGATTTCTGCGAACGCACCGCTCACGCGGCGCACTGCGCTTCCTGCTTCACGGATTCTCGCGAATCTCCACAGGCTATCCGGGCCTGTCCGGCCCTTCCGAGTATGTTTGTTGCAGCATTCGTGTCCGCGTTGGCAGCGTATCCGCATTTCACGCAGGCGAATGCTGCCTGTGTGAGCCGGTTATCTGCACTCACGTGCTGACATGCGCTACACGTGCGCGACGTGTTGCGCGGGTCGACGAGCAACAGCGTGCCGCCCACCCCACGCTAGCTTGTAGTCGATCAGCCGGCGGAGTTCAGCCCAGCCTTGATCGAGGATTCGGCGGTTGAGCCCGCTCTTGGCTGCAACGATCTTACCGGGCTCTTCGACGGTTCCAGCCGCGCTCTTGGACATGTTGGAGATGGCGAGGTCTTCCAGAACAACGACCGCGTGATTTTTGCTGATCGTCGCACTGGCTTTGTGGATTTGGTCCTTACGGAGGCTTGCTATGCGCGCGTGGAGATCGGTGATCCGCGCTTTGGCCTTCTTCCAATTTGCGGAAAATTTGATTTTACGGGCGAGGCGGCGTTGGTGGAACGCGAGGCGCCGCTCGTTTGTCTTAAATGCATTCGCCCCCTCGAAAAACGTGCCATCGGAGAGCGCGGCGAAGCGCGCGATCCCGACATCGACGCCGACAGCCGATCCGCGATTTTCGTGGACCGGTTCTGCGACTTCGCGCTCGGATTGGAACGAGACGTACCACTTGCCGGCTTCTAGGCGCACCGTGACGTTCTTGATTTTGCCTTCGAGTTTTCGCTTGACGCTACGCTTACTAACGCGGAACGCGACCCAGCCGATCTTCGGCAGGAACACGCCGCTCCGCTCAACCCTGAAACCTTGAGGAAACCGGATACCGCCTGCGTGGCCTTTCTTCTTGAAGGTCGGCATCTCGGCAGAGAGCTTTGAATCGAATACCTTCTGATAAGCGCCTGCGAGGTCGCGCAACGTTTGCTGCAACGGTTGCGAGTGAACATCACGCAAGAATGCATGCCGAGCCTTGAGCGTGTTGAGGCGAGCGCAGAAGGCGGCGTGATTGAGCGGCAACGGGTCGCCCTGTTCGTACCGGTATTCGTTCTCGGCGAGGATCGCGTTCCAGACAAGGCGCGAGCAGCCTAGGAATTGCCGAAGCAACGCGTCTTCGGAGACGCTCGGCTTCAATCGGAAACGATACCCCTGGCGTCGGATCACCACCTCACGATCGCACATCGCGATGCCAACACCCTGGCACACAAAACGAACAAACACCGAGGGGCGCCTTATATCCCCAGCCTGAACGCCGGGGCTTACGGCACCGATGGTAAGCGCGCTTCTTTTCATAACGTTTGTGGTTTATGGGCATAAGACCAGTGATTGGAGATCGGCCGCAATGCTCATGAATCGAATACGCACGCTCGCTACGCTCGCCGGGGTGGGCTTTGCTGCCGCGGCGCCGGTGGCAGCGCAGTCGCAAAACATGCCCAGCTATGCGACGCACGAGGACACGATCAAGGGCACGATCGTATCGATCGACAGTCAGTTCGGCATCTCGGTGCGCGATGAGCGTGGCTTCATCGACAGGGTGATGCTGCACCAGGGGACGGTCATCAACCCGACCGGGCTTTCACTCGCGACGGGCATGAGCGTGACGATTCTCGGACGCACGCAGGGATCGACCTTCGCTGCCAACGAGATCGACACGCCGTACCAAGTTACGGGCTCAGCGCCTTCCGCTTACGACTACGCCCCGTACGACGCGGGTCAGTATGGCTACGTTGGTTCGCCGTATGGGTACGGCGGCGGCTACCCATACTACGGCTCGTCCATCGCAATCGGCGTGGGCGGATATTATCCGAGCTACGGTTACTATCCGAGCTACGGCTACTATCCGAACTACGTCTATCCGGCAAACGGCTACTACTCTCACGGATACGGCGGCTCAACGCCGCATAACAACGGCGGTCACGGCGTGCCGGTCCCCTACCACACCTATCCGTACCATAATCCGGCGCCCCCGGCAGCGATGCCGCGTATGGCCGCCCCGCCGGCGTCCATGCCGCATATGGCCGTCCCGCCGGCGTCGATGCCGCACGCCTCCGTCCCACAGGCAGCGGCCGGCTATCACGGCTTCGGCGCGGTACGCGAGTCGGGCGGTGGCTATCGCGGCTTCGGCGCTGCACCAGCCCGGCACTAAAAATGCCTACGACTGCCACGAAGAACGCGCAATTCCGGCTGGCCGCGCGGCCAGTCGGTCTGCCCAAGCGCACCGACTGGAACCTTACGACGGAACCGCTGGACGAACCGGCGCCCGGCAGCGTACTCGTCAAAGTGCTCTATTTTCACTCGATCCGGCGATGCGCGGCTGGATGAATGAAGGACGATCGTACATCGAGCCCGTCCGCCTGGGTGCGGTGATGCGCGCCGCCGGGGTCGGCCGCGTCGTTACGAGTGCCGATCCAACCTTTGCGGCGGGCGACGCCGTTGCAGGCAGCCTCGGCGTGCAAGAGTACGCAACGCTTCCCGCGCGTGCACTCAAGCGGATCGATCCCGCCGCCGTTGCGCTGCCGGTCCAACTGAGCGTTCTGGGCCTGCCGGGCATGACGGCCTACTTTGGTCTGCTCGACGTCGGTCAAGCCACGCACGGCGACACGGTCGTCGTTTCAGGCGCGGCGGGTGCGGTCGGCATGACGGTCGGTCAGATTGCGAAGATCAAAGGCTGCCGCGCAATCGGCATCGCGGGTGGCGCGCCAAAGTGTCGCTTCATCGTCGAGGAGTTGGGCTTCGAGGCGGCGATCGATTACAAATCCCAGGATGTGCCAACGGCGCTGCGAGCGCACTGTCCCGACGGCATCGACGTGTACTTCGACAACGTCGGCGGGGAGACGCTCGATGCGTGCCTGGGCCGGCTCGCGCGGCACGCTCGCGTCGTCATTTGCGGTGCGATCTCGCAGTACAACGCCACTTCAGCGATCAAAGGCCCGAGCAACTATCTTTCGTTGCTCGTCAATCGCGCCCGGATGCAGGGCATGGTCGTCTTCGACTACGCCGACCGCTACGCCGAAGCGGAGCGCGAGATGGTGCAATGGATCAAAGAGGGCCGGCTCAAATCGCGCGAGGATGTCGTCTTTGGGCTAGACACGTTTCCCGATGCGTTGCTCAAGCTCTTCAACGGCGAAAATTTCGGGAAGTTGGTCCTGCAAGTCGCGCCGGAGTAGAACCGCCTTACCACAAACGCTACGGCTCGGGGTCGGGCGTATCGCCTGTGGCGGCGCTCCGGCTTGGGCGGAAGTCGACGACGTTATCGGCTGCCCCTTGGGGTGAAGGTTTGAGGGCGCCGTATTCGGCCTCGTAGTAGCTGTCGCGCAGCTTGCCGAGTTGCAGGTCGCCTTTGACGGGCGCGCCGTCCGAGCGCAAGGGCGTCGCCGCTCGCAAGAGCGTCACGTACGCGGCGAGGCGAATGTTTTTCCATTCCGATATGCGCCAGCGCTGCGGCGCCATCACGCGAAAATCGTATGACGGGAAGGACTTGCGCTTCGCATCGAACGGCGTTAGCGCGACACGAAATCCCTCCAGCACGTACATCTGCTCTTCGAGTTGGCCGATGGTGGGCACGGCGTTACTTCGCTCCCCCGGTCGCCGGCACGTCGACGAGAATTTTGCCGACGACCGCGCCGGAATCTTGCGCGTCGTGCGCGTCGCCGAGCCGTTCGAGTGCAAAGCGCCGTCCCACATGGGTGCGGAAGTGACCCGTTTCGAGCGCCGCCGTCAAATCGCGTGCCGCGGCGCGATGGGCCTCGAGCGACATCACGTACACGAGCACGAAGTGGACGGTGATGCCCTTCTGCATGAACGGCGAAACTGGGAGCGCGGGCGCGCTCCGCGCGCCACCCGATGCATACGTCGCGATCGTGCCGCCGACGGCGAGTACGCGGCGATCCAGTTCCAGGTTTTCCTCGAAGGCGACTTCGACGATGCGGTCGACGCCGGTGCCGCTCGTCGCCGTCTCGATGCGCGCCGCGACATCGTCCCGTTTGCGATCGAGGACGAGCCACGCGCCCGCATCCCGGGCGAGCGCCGCCTGTTCTTCGCGACTCACCGTCGCGATGACGCGCGCGCCGGCCCAGCGTGCCAGGCCGATCGCGGCCAAGCCGACCGCGCCGCCCCCGCCGCTCACAAGCACCGTGCGGCCCAGAATCGTGCCGTCCATAAAGAGACACCGGTGCGCGGTCATGCCGGGAATCCCGAGGCTTGCGCCCGTGTCGAAGTCGCTGCCCTCCGGTAACCGAACCGCGCGTTCGGCGGAGACCGTGACGTAGTGCGCTGCCGTGCCGAACGGCCGGCCGTGGCCCGCTTCGTAGACCCACACGTGCTCGCCGATGCGCGCCTGCGAGACGCCCGGTCCGACGCGATCAACGACGCCCGCGCCGTCCTGGCCGGGAATGACGCGCTCGAACGGCATCGTCATGTCGCCGCTGAAGCCCGCGCGCGATTTCGTGTCGGTCGGATTGACGGCCGACACGTGCACGTTGACGCGGACTTCGCCCGGACCCGGCACGACGTCGGGCATTTCACCGAAACGCAGCACGTCATGCGCCGGGCCTTTACGTTCGTACCAAACCGCTTTCATACGGCGTTCGTACCCGTGTAATCGCGCGACGTTGCTTACGGTCTATGCGACCGTCGCGCGACGTTGCGCAGCGCGGGTAATCTGCGTCCGTACGCGGGCGATAAGATGCCCGGCGTCGTGTGCGGCATCGACGCTGTCGGATATCAGGCGAACACGCACGGCGAATACGATCGCTCGAGCGGCCATCAAGTGCTCGAAGACGTCATTCGGGGAACGAACCCCGCGGGTCACGTCGGTCTGATCGGCGTCTATTTTCTACAGGATCGCGGTGCGCCCGACGACGCGACGAAAAACGAACCGTTCCAAGTTCCGCTCGGCCAAGCGTGGAACAAAGGCATCGGCATCGAGATGGGTCAGGCGCCGGTCAAGCAGTGCAACGTCTATCTGCGCGACCTCATTCTCGCCGGACGAGCGAAGCCGGAGCGTGATCGTGAGCCACCGGCTGTCGCTGGAAGCCGCCCGGACGCGTACAAGAAGTTTGACGACCGCAGCGATGGTTACACCAAAGTGTTGCTCAAGCCGCAAGAGAAAGCGGCATGACCCGCGTGTAGGTAGCTGCGCGCGCGATCCCATAACGGGGTCGCCGCCGCGCTTACAGCAATAAACGCGACTCCTAAGGTGGCGAAGGGAACGCCATCGTTTCGACAAACATCTGATGATCAAACCGCTAATCGATGGAGGGCGTTATGCGCGTTCGATCTCGTTCCATATGCTTCGTCGTCGCCTTAGCGCTTGCGACGGTGGCGCTACGGCCAGCGACGGTTCGCGGCGCCGGCAATGGTCCCGGACCCGAGACGTTCGCCGCGGCGGCACAGGACGCGAGCGCCTGGATTCTCCCGGCGCGCTCGTACAGCGGAAACCGGTATGTCGACCTGACCCAAGTTTCGAGCGCGAACGTCAAGGGCCTCAAACGCGCGTGGCGGTTTAAAATTGCCGACGACAGTCCGATCGAGGCCTCACCGATCGTCTGGAACGGCATGATGTACATCACCTCCGCCCACGATCACGTCTACGCACTCGATGCGAAGACGGGTGCGCTGAAGTGGGAGTTTGCGAACGATCCGCACGTCATCGCGTTCGCTGCCAATCGCGGCGTCGCGATCCTGGGTGGCAACGTCTATCTCGGAACCCTCGATGGCCACATGATGGCGCTCGATGCGACGACCGGTAAGAAGGTTTGGGATGTCGTCGCGGTCGACGATCCGGCAAACTCGTTCTATACGATGCAGCCGGTCCCGTATAAGAACATGCTGCTGATGGGCGTCTCGAACGGCGACTGGGGTGGCATCGGCGCGATCTATGCATTTGACCCAGCCAATGGCAAGCGCCTGTGGGAGTGGAAATCCGTGCCTGCTCCGGGTGAGACGGGGCACGAAACGTGGAGCGGCGATTCCTGGAAGCGCGGCGGAGCCGCGCTCTGGAGCGGCATCGCACTCGATGACAAGACGGGCATGCTCTACGCGGATCTCGGTAATCCACAGCCCGATTTTTTCGGAGACGCGCGCAAAGGTTCGAATCTGTACTCCAACTCGATGGTCGCACTCGACATCAGCGGCGCGCAACCGAAAATGAAGTGGTATCACCAGTTCATCCCGCACGACACGCACGACTGGGATCCCGCCATGCCGCCGGTTCGTTTTACCGGTCAAGTGAATGGCGCGCCGCGCGAACTCGTTGCGGCGGGTGACAAGGGCGGAAACTTCTGGGTGCTCGACGCGACGACGGGCGCGCTCGTCTCGCACGCAGCCGTGAGCACGCAAAAGGGTCAAGATACCGAGCCGAGCCTCGCCGGCAACCTCGCCTGCCCAAACACCAACGGCGGCGTCGAGTACAACGGCGGCTCCTACGACCCGCAAACGAACTTGTTCTACGTTCCCAGCGTCGATGAGTGCGGCATCTGGAAGAAGAATCCAACCGCGACATATTTGGCCGGCCAGTTTTACTTGGGCGGTTCCTTTCCAAAACTCTCCGGTCCGAACACCGGCTGGATGAACGCGGTCGACGTATCGACCGGCAAGTTCGCCTGGCGCAAGCACGAGGCGCTGCCCGCCGTCGGCGGAGCGCTCGTCACGTCGACGGGCCTCGTCTTCAGCGGCATGACGACGGGCGATTTCGTTGCGTTCGATGCGAAGACGGGTGACGTGCTCTGGTCCGATGCGACCGGCTCACCGATCCTCGCGCCGCCGGCAGCATATACGCTCGGCGGCAAAGCCTACATCGCCGTGGCCTCGGGGCAAGCCGGCAATCAGGCCGTGCCCGAGATGCCGAAGGTAAGCCCCAACGGCTCGTTCCTTTCCGTTTACACGATGCCGTAGTCGCGTCGGCACAGGAGGCTTCTCTGCGCGTATTATTCGCATCCGTCTTCGCGGTCGCTGCGAGCCTGGGCGCGGGCAGTAGCGCGGAACGCGCGATGGCCGGTGCGCCAGCCGACGATCGTGCGACCGCGCGTCTGTCGGTCGGCGACATGCGCGCGGCAATACAGGAGATCGTGCGAACCGAGGACGGCTACGCGGTCGGGCACGACCATTACCGGACATCGGCGGAGCGCGCGCGCAACGCGCTCCTGGGCCGTGGCGACCGCGACTATGTCGCCGGCGCCGGCGATCCCGGTGACGGTGAGGGAGCGATCGCCTATATCGACCGGCTCCTGGACCGAACGCAGGTCGCGGCATGGACGCCCGCGCTGCAGGGCGCGAAGATCAATCTGCTCGCCGGCGCGCAGAGCCTGACCGACGCGATGAACGAAGCGCAGATGGAAGATTATCAGACCGACCTCACGCGTGCGCTCGCCGACATCTCGCTCGCCCTCGGCCGCCCGACGGATACGGGGGTCCTCGGCGGCATCCAAGGGGCGCTCGCAACGACGACACTCGGCATCCCGAGCGGATCGCACGTCGTCTCTGCCTGTGCGCGACCGGCAAGTAGTCCCGCGTACGGCGTCGTTTCGGGACGGCTCGCCTTCGTGACGGTATCGCAGCACGATGCAGCCGCGTCGTTCCCAACCGATATTTCCATCGCGCGAATCCGCGCCTCCGGGGACCACCTGGTGCTGTACACGGGCGCGGCCGATGCTGCGGCCAAGCTCTGTCGCCGCGAGACGGCCGGGCGGCGCGTCGACATGGTCGCCGTCCGGCGCGCCGCGCCGTATCGACGAACGCGTACGCAAAGCCTCGCCGACGCTGCTGCGGCCGCACCCTCGTATACGCAAACGCAAGCGCAAGCGGGCGCCGCCGTGTACGCGCAAGCCTGCGTTTCGTGTCACGGCGCGAACTTGCAAGGCGTTGCCGCTCCCGCCGTCGCGGGGACCGGATTTCTGACGACCGTGAACAAGAACGGCTGGACGTTCTCCGACTTACGAACCCTCGTCGTGCAGCAGATGCCGCTCAACAGTCCGGGTTCGTTGACGCCGAAGCAGTACGCGGACGTTTTGGCGTTTCTCCTGGCGTCGAACTGTTACGCGCCGGGCAATGCGTCTTTCCCCGCGGCCGAGAGTCCGACGCTCGCGGCGAAAATTGCGCCGCCCAGCGGTGGGACGACGCCCGCGGATGCGAAACTCGGAACGTGCACGGTCGCGACCGCGGCGCACTAGTTTGCGCCTTCGGCGCAAGCCGGCTTCGCTACAGTGGGTAGGGCGGTGCCTCGCTCTTGATCGTGATCCATCGCCACTGCGTGTATTCGTCGGCGTTCGCTGGACTGCCGACGCTCGTTCCGTTTCCGGAAGAGCCGAATCCGCCGAACGGGTTGACGACGTCGTCGTTGACCGTCTGATCGTTGATGTGCAGCGCACCGGTTCTCAGCCGTTCCCCGAGCGCGAGTGCGCGTGAGATATCCTTGGAGATGATTGCGGCCGATAGGCCGTACGGCGTATCGTTCGCGAGGTCGACCGCCTCGTCGTCGGATTCAAACGACGTTATGAGCGCGACCGGTCCGAATACCTCGTGCTCGAACGCCGGCATCCCCGGTCGTACGTTGCCCAGAACCGTCGGGTCATAGAACAGCTCGTGCGAGATCCCGCCGGCGACGAGCGAAGCGCCCGCTGCCACCGTGGCATCGACGAGTGCGGTGATGCCGTCCAGTTGCTTGCGATCGATAATGGGGCCGAGCGCAACGTCCCGGGCCGCTGGGTCGCCGACGGTCACGGTTTTGGCGTGGGCGGCGAGTTTTTCGGTAAAGGTCGCGGCGATCTGCGCATGGACGAGAATGCGACCGGTCGACATGCAGATCTGGCCTTGATGGAAGAATGCGCCGAACGTGGCGTTCTTGACGGCGAGATCGAGATCGGCATCCTCGAGGACGATGAGCGAGTTCTTTCCGCCTAGTTCCAGCGAGACTTTCTTGAGATGCTTGCCCGCCGTTGCGCCGACGATTCGTCCCGCTTTCGTCGAGCCGGTAAATTGAATCATAGCGACGTCCGCAGCCGTGCAGAGCGCTTCGCCCGCATCGCTCTCGCCGGGGAGGACGTGTAAGACGCCGGCCGGGAGACCGGCTCGCTCGAAAGCGCGCGCGATCGCGACGCCGCCGCAGACGGCCGTGCGTGGATCGGGTTTGAGAACGACCGCATTTCCTAAAGCGAGGGCTGGTGCGACCGCACGCATCGCGAGAAACAGCGGAAAGTTGAACGGCGCGATCACGCCCACGACGCCGAGCGGAAGGCGTTTGGCAAAGCTCAACACGGATGCGTGACTTGCGAGTACCGCTCCGACGGGCTGCGATGGTAGGCTCGCCGCTTCGTCGAGGGTCTTGATCGTCGTGCCGACTTCGAAACGCGCTTTTCCGATGGTCGAACCGCTTTCGCGAACGATCCAATCGACGGCTTCGTCCGTCGCTTCGCGAAAGGCGCCGGCGGCAGCGCGCATGATCTCGGCGCGGCGTTCGTACGGAAGCGCCGCCCAGCCGGTCTGCGCGCGGCGAGCCGAACGCGCCGCCCGCGCGACGTCCGCCGCATCGGCCATTCCGACGCGTCCGAGCGCGCGACCCGTGGCCGGTTCGACGACCGTTTGGAGGCCGTGCAGTGCTTGCCAACCATCGAGGAAACCCAGACCATCCCAGACACTGGGGTCCAGGAGTGCGTCTTGCATCGCGTTCATTCAAACCGGCTTTCCGTCGTCAGTGAGAGGGCGTGCGTTCGGGTCGGTGCGTCTCGTTCAAATGGTAAGCCGACGTAGCTTTCGGCGAGGCTTTTCGCCGCCGACCGGGAGCTCGTGACGTAATCGAGTTCGGCGAGTTGGACCTGGCGCTCGAAGGGACCGTGCTCGCCGAAACGGTGCAGCATCCCGGTCATGTAGGTCGAGAAACGTTGCGTCTTCCAGACTCGGCGCAGACACGTTGCGGAGTACGCATCCAGCAGATCGGACTTTCCATGTTCGTAGTAGGTTGCCAGTGCTCGCGACAAGACGCGGACGTCGGCGATCGCGAGATTCATGCCCTTGGCGCCGGTTGACGGGACGATGTGCGCCGAATCGCCAGCGAGAAAAAGGCGGCCGTAGCGCATCGGATCGCAGACGAAGCTCCGCATCGGCGTGATGCCTTTTTGCAGGACCTCACCCGCGGTGACCGCCGGACCATCGCCGTCGCTCTCGAGCCGCGCGCGCAACTCCGTCCAGATGCGCTCGTCGGGCCAGAGCGCGAGATCTTCATCGGTTCGGCATTGCAGATAAAGGCGGCTCACCGTGAGCGATCGCATCGAGACGAGGGCGAACCCGCGCTCGTGGTTCGCGTAGATCAGTTCATGCGAAACCGGCGGCGATTGCGCGAGGATACCGAGCCACGCGAATGGGAAAACGTGATCGTAGAACGAGAGGACGTCGCGCGGGATCGCGGCCCGGCACGGGCCGCGAAAACCGTCGCATCCGGCGATGAAATCGGCCACGATCGTTTGCTCGGGTCCGCCGGCGTCTCGACAGCGCAGCGCCGCGCGATCGTCCCGGTCGACGTCGATACCGACGACTTCCCGTTCGAAAAGGATCGCGCCGCCCGCCGCCAAGCCCGCAGCGATAAGGTCCTTGACCACCTCTTGCTGACCGTAAACCGTCACGGTCTTACCGCCGGTGAGCTCTTCGAAATCGATTCGCTTACTGTGCGCGCCGAAACGAAGCTCGATGCCCCGGTGCACGAGGCCTTCGCGACGCATCCGTTCGCCGACACCGGTCGCTTCGAGCAGCGCCGCGGTTTCGTGCTCGAGAACGCCGGCGCGCACGCGGCCTTCCACGTACGCCCGGCTGCGCGATTCGACGATGATCGATTCGATACCCGAGCGATGGAGCAGGTGCGCGAGCATCAAGCCGGCCGGCCCGGCTCCGACAATGGCCACCTGCGTGCGCACGGCGGAACTCACGCGCGCCGGTCCATCCGCACGATCGCCTTTACGACGCTTCCGTTTTCGGAATCTTCGATCGCTCGGTTCAAGTCGGCGAACGAATAATACGTAACGAGCTTGTCGAACGGAAAGCGACCGTCTCGGTAGAGGTCGATGAGCGCGGGAATGAACGTCTGCGGATCGGCGTCGCCTTCGACGATACCGCGCAAGGTGCGTCCGGCCGTCATCAGATGCAGGACGTCGAGCGTTACCTCGCTGCCGACCGCGCCCGCCCCAACGATGCCGCAGACGCCGCGCGGCGCGAGGCTTTCAACGGCTTGCCGAATGACCGCGGGTCGACCCGTTGCTTCGAGTGCGAAGTCGACGCCGGCACCGGTCAGTTCGACGATTGCCGCGGAGGGATTTTCTTTGCCGGCATGGACCACGTGCGTCGCTCCCAGTTCGCGCGCGAGCTCGAGACGTTGTTCATTGATATCGACCGCAACGATCGTCGTCGCTCCGACGACGCGCGCGGCCATGATGGCGCTCAAACCGACCGATCCCGACCCGAACACGGCGAACGAGCGGCCGGGTCCCACCTTGAGCGAATTCATAACCGCTCCGGCTCCGGTCTGCACGCCGCATGCGAGCGGACCCAAGAGTTCGAGCGGTACGTCGCTCGAAACGTTCACGACGTTGCGTTCGCGACACAGCGCGAACGTTGCGAACGACGATTGTCCGAAAAAATTACTGCCAACGGCGGCGCCCCCGCTCGAGAGCGAGGTCGAGCCATCAGGCCGCACCGCCGCGAAGTTGCGCCCGAAGAAATCGTAGCAATACGTCGGTTCGTGTTCCACGCAACTCGGGCAGCTGCCGCACGAGTCGTAACTCATCACGACGCAATCGCCTGGCGCGACGCGCGTGACTGCGCCGCCCACGCGTTCGACGATGCCGGCGCCTTCGTGGCCGAGAACGACCGGTTGCGGAACCGGGAACGTTTGATCGCGCATCGCGATATCGGTATGACAGACGCCGGTCGCAACGACGCGCACGAGAATTTCGTCCTCGCGCGGTTCGTCGAGTTGCAGCGTTTCGAGCGACATCGGCGCATGGGTCGCGCGCGTTACGGCGGCCTCGATCAACATGGCTTTATCCTTTCGATTCGCTGCGCTCGTGAAATTGAAGGCGGTATCCCACCGGCATGAGGTGCAGTCCGAAGCGAGCGCTGAGCGTGCCCCAAATACCGCGCGGTAAAAAGAGCGAAAACACGAGGGCCGCAGCGCCGAGTGCGACGAGATACCACACGCCGTAGCCCCCGAAAAAGCTCTCGATGAGAAAGAAAACGACGGCTCCGAGAATCGGGCCTTCGAACGTACCGAGGCCGCCGACGAGCGTCATGAATACCATGTAGGCCGTCCATTGAACGCTGAAATACGATTTGGGCTGGAAGGTTGTGAGCGTCGCTAAGGTGAGCGCGCCTGCCGCCGCGCACCCGGCTGCGGCGAGAACGAAGATCAACCGCTTCGTCGCCATGACGCGAACGCCGACCGAAGCTGCGGCTTCTTCGTTGTCGCGGATCGCCTGAATCGAAGCGCCCGTGCGACTGCGGAGCAGGAAGAAAACGAGCCCGACGACGACCGTCATGATCCCGAGCGCCAGCCAATAGTTGTACGCGCGACGCTCGACGGTCGCGAACGCTGAAAGCGCGATGAGCGACGTGCCGGTCTCGCCCTGCACTAAGCCGTCGAGATTGACGAGCAAATGCGCGAGCTCGGCGAAGACCCACATGCCGATCGCAAACTCTCCGCCGCGCAAGCGCAGCGCGAGCGGCGAGAGGAGGAGCGCGAGAACCGCGACGAGCAGCGGTGCGATCGCGAGTGCGGCGTACACGGGCATGCCCTCGTGCGAGAGCCGGATCGCTGCGTATGCACCGAGTCCGATAAACGCTTGCTGACCGACGGAGACGAGTCCCGCATACCCGGCGAGCGCATTCCACATGGCGGCTAAGATCACGTAGATGAAGAGCGTGGTGAGACGATCGGTCAGATACGGCCCCAAGAACGCCGGGCCGAAGGCCAGGATTGCGATGACCGCACCCAGACTCCCGACGCCCGCGATGGAGACGGGGTTCCAGCGCTGGACCGAGATCGCGCGAGCGTCCGTCATGCCGGTTTTCTGCGCAGCACATTGAAAAACGATCGCGGGTCGCGGCCCGCAAGAACGAAGCGCGCGCAAAGAACGATGAAAAAGAGCAAATGTCCACCGATTAAAAAGCCCTGCGGGCGAACTTGCGATCCGATGTTCTGCGCGACGCCGAGCGCGATGCCGCCGGCGAGCGTTCCCCACAGCGACCCGCGCCGCCGATGACGACGGCTTCGAAGGCGAAGATCAACTGCGTCGGGCCCGTGTAGGGATCGAAGGTCGCGCGCATGCCGAGAAAGGCGCCCGCGATGCCGACGGTCGCGATCGCGATCGCGGCGGCCGCCGCGTATACGCGTCGCGAATCGATTCCAACGAGCTCCGCCGTATCGGGGTCTTCCGCCGTGGCGCGAATCGCGCGACCGAGCGGCGTCCATTTGAGGAAGAGCTGCAAGCCGCCAAGTAATCCTACGGCGACGACGAGGGTCAGGAGCGCGAGTTGCCCGACGGTCACGCCGCCCGGCAAGGTCCAGCTATTGAAGGCCAGATCGCCGATGCCCGGTGCCAGCGATCGCGTATCGGCGCCGAAGCGCTGGAAGAGCAGGTTGTCGATGACGACGGCGAGCCCGAACGTCGCCAGGAGCGGTGTCAGCGCGCCCGAGCGCAGACTGCGTTCGAGCACGGCGCGTTGCAAGAGCCAGCCGGCAGCGGCCATGAGCGGCACGACCGCAACGAGCGCGAGGAAAGGAGAAATCTTCAAGTGGTCCGCCAGCAACCACACGACGTAGCCGGCCGTGACCGCGAGGCTGCCGTGCGCGAGGTTGATCACGCGCAACACGCCGTACATGAACGATAGGCCGCAGGCGATGAGCGCATAGTAGCCGCCGAGGAAGATGCCCTGCAGAATCTGATCCGCCATCACGACGCCTGCGCTTCCGAAGCGGTTCGACGCAACCCGAAGTACGCTTCGGTAATTTGCTCCCGCGTCACAGCGCCCACCGCGTCGTCGAGGACGATCTTTCCCTCGAGCATGCACATCACGCGGGTCGCGGTGCGCAAGGCGCGGCCGAGATCTTGTTCGACGACGACGATCGTCGCGCCACTCGCGATAACGGTCTGCAAGGATTCGTACACCATGTTAACCGCCAAGGGTGAGAGCCCGAGCGACACTTCATCGAGCAGCAGCACGCGGGGATTCGTTATGAGCGCGCGGCCGATCGCCGTCGCCTGTTGTTGGCCGCCGGAGAGATCGCCGCTACGCCGTCGTACGAGCGGCTTCAGCATCGGAAACGCGTCGAGGACGCTTTCGTAATTCCACGGTCCCGGACGCCCGGTGCGCCCGGCCACGCGCAGATTCTCCTCGACGGTCAGATTTCCGAATAGCCGCCGGCCCTCGGGCACGAGTGCGATTCCGAGGTGCGTGCGCCGATTCGCGCGCAAGCTCGTGACGTCGTTTCCTTCCAACGCGATGCGGCCCGAGGACGGGCGGTGAGCGCCCGCGATCGTGCGCAGAAGCGTCGTCTTGCCCGCGCCGTTCGCGCCGACGAGCGTGACGATTTCGCGTTCTCGTACGGCGAACGTCGCGCCGCGCACGGCGACGAGCAGGCCATGGCGAGATTCGAGTCCTTCGACTGCGAGCAGGCTCACGTCACGCCGCTTCCGAGATAGGCTTCGATGACCGCCGGATGCGCGAGCGCCACTTCGGGAACGCCGTCAGCGATCACGCGGCCCGCATCCATGCACACGAGCCGCTCGACGACTTGCAGTAAGACGTGCAGGATGTGTTCGATCCAAACGATCGCAATGCCGCGGCCGCGCAGCTCTCGGACGATCGCGACGAGTTCGTTCGCCTCGGAGTCCGTCAGACCGGCGCCGATTTCGTCGAGCAACAGAACTTTAGGACCGGTGCCGAGCGCGCGCGCCAGCTCCAAGCGCTTGCGGTCGAGCAATCCGAGCGCCGCGGCTTTGCGGTTGCCCAGGGCGAGCATGCCGCAGAGGCGCAGCGCTTCGATGCTCGTGTCGTACGCGGGCGCGCCCGTCGTTCCGCCGCCGGCGGAAACCGCGACGAAGACGTTTTCGAAGACCGTCATGTCGGTGAAGGGCCGTGGAACTTGATGCGAGCGTGCGATTCCGAGCCGGCAGCGCGACGCCGCATCGAGCCGCGAGACGTCGGCGCCGTCGAACGATACGGTGCCTTCCGAGGGCGAATAGGTTCCCGCCAAGACGTCCAGGAGCGTCGTCTTGCCGGCTCCGTTAGGCCCGACGATGCCGACGGCCTCACGCGGACCCAATTTGAAATCGACGCGATCGACGGCCACGAAGGCGTTGAAACGCTTAACGATTCCGTTTGCGACCAGGACATCGTCCGAGTCGGCGGGCGCAGTTGCGTGCACGGCGGCCGGCGCGATCATCCGTTGTACGGCAGCAGTTTGGCGGTGATTGGGATGTGCCGATCGTTCGAGTTCTCGGTCAGCACCATCTCGAAGGGAAACTTGCTGCCGGGTTTGCTCTTGAGCCATTGATTGCCGATTTCGCTGCTCGTGGCGACGTTGGGCACGGGACCGTGCGTAAAGTCGATCACGCCGACGACGGTCGTCGTTTTGAGTTTGCTGAGCGCCTTAGCGACGGCGGCTTTGTTCTTCGGAGCGCCGCTATTTTTGAGCGCCGCAAACCCAGCGTCGAATAACGACGTCGACGCGCCGACTTGCTGGTTCCACTGCTTTCCCGTCGCGCTCTCGTAGCCGTCGGCGAGCGCCTTCGACGAGAGTCCCGTGACGGACGAACGGTACGGGAACGTCGGATGCCAGTATGTCGCGCCCGAGAGCCTGTTGCCGAGCGATCCCAGCGCTTCGATGCTCGAAGGGAAGAGGCCGGTTTTGGCGATCGCGGCGACCTTGACCATCTTGGTGTAGCCCTGCTGCGCGGCTTGACGCCAGAACGTCGCGAAGTCCGGCGGCAGCGGGAAGGTGTTGAAGATCTCGCACTGTTCGGCTTTGTATTTCGCGATCTGTGCCGAGAAGTCGGTCGTACCATCCTCGTAGCCACCCGGGTCGACGATCGTATAGCCGGCCTTCTTCAAATCGGGAATGAGATGCGCGCGGATCGCGTTGCCGTCGGCATCGTTGGGGTAGAGCACGCCGACTTTCTTATTCGTCGAAATTTCGCGCCAATTCGAAACATAGGAGTCGAGGAAGTTCTTCACGCCGAAACTGAAATGATAGGTCCATTTGAAGGGTGACGGCGCGCCCGGCTTCGCACCGCGACCGAAATACCACGATTCCCACGGCATCACGGTCGAGAGGCACGGAACGCCGGCCGCCTCGCACGCGTCGGAGACGGGATTGACGACTTCGGGCGTCGACGTCGTCAGCATGAAATCGATCGCGTTGCTGTTGATCAACTCTTTGGCGAGTTGTCCCGCGCGAGCGGGGTCGGATTGCGTATCGCGGTCGAGGATCTCGATCGAGTACGATTTGCCGCCGCTCATAAAACCCTTGGCGACGGCTTTGCGCACGAGCCCGATCACGTACGGATCGGATTCGCCGAAACTGCCGAGCGGACCGGTGCGCGGGCTGATGAAGCCGACTTTAATGACTTCGGCCGCCTCCGCCCCTCTCCACAGCAGCGGGGAGCCGGCGGCGAGCCCGGCTCCGCCGGCAGCGAGGGTGGCGGTTCTGACGAATTCGCGGCGAGAAGTTTTGAGCGGCACGGCGATTCTCCTAAACGGCTGAAGATTGTTTCATCAAACGACCGCAGTTCGGTGTGAGCGGTGGGATTCAAATCGAATAAAGCGGGTCTGCCGGAAGATCTTGTCGGATCGCGTAGGATCAGGGTGCACCGGCAATCGAGTGTGTCGCTTCAAGCGGTGAACGGTAGGCGGTGCCCGCGCATGGATAGCCGGGCTTACATCGCCTTGAGTGCGTGGGAAGCGTCGCTCCTGATCGAACGAACCGTTTCCGCGACCGCTCGAACGTGCGCTTGCATCGCGCTCTCCGCCGCGGCTTCATCGTGCGCTCGCAAGGCTGCGAAGATCGCCTCGTGTTCGGCGAGCGAACGCGCGATGCGCCCGGGTTCGAGCACGGTTCGAAACTGATACCGCACGGCTTGCGTCTGCAGACCGGAGAGTAGCATCGCCGCGGTTTCGTGGCGGCCGATCTCGAGAATCGCGCGATGGAACTGCGAATTGAGCTGCGAGTAGGCCAGCAGGTCGCCGGCATCCCGGCAGCCGTGCATTGCGCGCAGAATGTCGGCGAGCTTCGCAACGCCCGTGGCATCGATGTTCCGCGCCGCACGCTGCGCGACGAGCCCTTCGAGCATCGCACGCGTCTCCAAAATTTCCACGGCTTCTTCGGCCGTGAAGGCCCGAACCCGCACGCCGCGATTGGGTTCGCGCACCACGAGCCGTTGCTGCTCGAGCTGTGCGAGGGCTCCGCGTACGACCGCACGGTTTGTCATGAGGTCGCGTGCGAGGTCGAGTTCGACGAGGCGTTCGTTCGGCGCGAGTTCGCCCGCCACGATGGCGCGACGCAAGATCTCCGCCACGTCGTTCGAGGAGCGGCTCCGCGCAGGACTGGCGCTTGCCTCGCTGAAGATAGGTGCCATGATTGGCGACAGTCTTGGCGCCTAAGCACGTCGTCTCCTTCGCGGTGATGCGACAATCGTGCGAAATTGCGTTCGCGCCGCCCGCGAGCGCCCCGAGGCGACCTTCATTACGAGAGAGCAGGACATACCGGTGATCGATTATGCCGAGTGCGCCACGCTGGGCGTCGCAACGATCTACGAGGCGTCAGGCAAAGACGGGCTTATCGACGTTCCGCTCCGGCAGCTGATCCCACGGAGCCGCGTCGCCGGTCCGGCCCGAACGGTCCGCTGCGCGCAGGACGACAACCTCATGGTGCACGCGGCCATCGAGCGCATCGCGAAGGGCGATATCGTCGTACTGACCATGCCCGAGCCGCGCGCCGTGGCGCTGATCGGCGATTTGCTCGCGACGCAGATGATCGCTGCGGGCGCGGCCGGCGTCCTCGTCGACGCCGCCGTGCGCGACGCGGACGACCTCGCGACGATGGGCCTGCCGATCTGGACGCATTGGATCTCCGTCCGCGGCGCTGCGAAGAAAATCGTCGGTGAACTCGACGTGCTGGTCGTCGTGGGGGCCACGACGATCGCGCCCGGCGACCTCGTCGTCCTCGACGGAGACGGCGCGTGCGCGGTCGCTCGCGGGCGCATGGACGACGTGCTCGCGGCGGCGCGCAAACGCGCCGAAACCGAACGCCACAGCCGCTCGCGCTACGCGAATGGCGAGCGCTCCTACGACATCAACGATCTGCGTAAAATCGTGACGGCCGGCGGCGCGTGAAGCAAACGGCGATCCCGTGCACGCTCATGCGCGGTGGCACGTCGAAAGGACCGTTTTTCGTTGCGGCCGATCTGCCGAGCGACCCGCAGCTACGCGATCGCGTGTTGCTTGCGGCGCTGGGATCGCCCGACGTGCGCCAGATCGATGGCGTCGGGGGAGCCGATCCGCTCACGAGCAAAGTCGCGCTCGTCGGACCCCCGACGCGGCCCGATGCCGACGTCGACTATCTCTTTTTGCAAGTCGTCGTCGGCGAAGCGCGGGTAGATACGTCGCAGAACTGCGGCAACATGCTCGCCGGCGTCGGGCCGTTTGCGATCGAACGCGGCCTCGTAAGGGCGGCGGATTCCTACACTGACGTGCGCATCCACATGGTCAACACGGCATCGGTCGCCGTCGCGCACGTCGAAACGCCGGGCGGCGTCGTCCGTTACGACGGTGAGGCGCGCATCGACGGCGTCCCGGGCACCGCGGCACCGATCCGGATCGATTTCATCGATATCGCCGGCGGCAGTTGCGGCGCGCTGCTGCCGACAGGCAACGTGCGCGACCGCATCGAGGACGTCGACGTGACGATGATCGACAACGGGATGCCGGTCGTCGTCATGCGAGCCGCAGATTTCGATCAAACCGGCCGCGAGACGCCCGCGCAGATGGAAGCCGACACCGGCTTGCGCGCCCATGTCGAACGCGTGCGGCTCGCGGCCGGACGTGCGATGAACCTCGGCGACGTGGCGAAGAAAAACGTTCCCAAGATGTGCCTCGTCGCGCCGCCGCAAAATGGCGGCGCGATCTCGACGCGAAACTTCATCCCACACGCCGTTCACAAAGCGATCGGCGTCTTCGGCGCCGTCAGTGTCGCGACGGCCTGTGCGTTGCCGGGTTCGATCGCAGCCGACATCGCGGGCGCGAGCGCCTCCGGTACGCAGGCATGGGAAATCGAACATCCGACCGGCTTCTTCACCGTCGAGATGGAGGTTGCAGTGGAAGCAAACGGCTTGGCGGTGCGGCGTTCGGCGCTGCTGCGGACCGCGCGCGCGCTCATGCGCGGCGATCTTCTCGTCCCGGGCGACATTTGGAGTAACGCGCGTTGATCATCGATTGCCACGGTCATTACACGACGGCGCCCGTAGGATTGCAAACGTTCCGGCAAGCCCAAATCGCGGACCTGGGCAATGGATCGCTGGCGGCGCCGGCCGAGCCGCACGTCAGCGATGACGAGATTCGCGCGAGCCTGGAGGGCGCACAACTCAAGTTTTCGCGCGAGCGCGGCACGGATCTCACCATCTTTTCGCCGCGCGCGTCGGCAATGGCGCACCACATCGGGACGGAAGCGACCAGCATCGCATGGGCACGTGCCTGCAACGATCTCATCGCGCGAGCGTGTGCGCTCTATCCGCGCAATTTCGTCGGCGTGGCGCAGCTGCCGCAATCCCCAGGCTCGGATCTCGCGGCGAGCATTCGCGAACTGGAGCGCTGCGTCGCGGAACTCGGCTTTATCGGCCTCAATCTCAACCCCGACCCATCGGGCGGTCATTGGACGGCGGCTCCGCTCACGGACCGGTTTTGGTATCCGCTGTACGAGAAGATGGTCGAGCTCGAGGTCCCCGCGATGGTTCACGTCAGCTCGTCGTGCAACCCAAATTTTCACGCGACCGGCGCGCATTACATCAACGCGGACACGACGGCGTTCATGCAATTCATCGAGGGCGATCTCTTCCGGGATTTCCCGACGCTGCGTTTCATCATCCCGCACGGCGGCGGCGCCGTACCGTATCACTGGGGGCGGTATCGCGGGCTCGCCCAGGACCTCGGGCGGCCGACGCTCGAGGAAGGCGTTCTCGGCAACGTGTTTTTCGATACGTGCGTGTACCATCTGCCCGGTATCGAATTGCTGCTCAAAGTCGTCCCGATCAATAACGTGCTTTTCGGGTCGGAGATGGTCGGGGCCGTGCGCGGCATCGATCCGCGCACGGGGCAGAATTACGACGACACGAAAAAATATATCGACGCGCTCGGGCTCGACGAGGAAGCACGAGCGAAAATCTTCGAGCGCAACGCAATGCGCGTCTACCCGCGCCTCAAAGCAAAACGCGTCGCGACGAGCGGCGCACTCTCATAGGGCCACATCGCATGCAATTGGATCTCAACCGGTATCATCCGGCGCCGCGCCGGCCGGGGTTCGTCGCGCCGGCGGGCGCCGTCGATGCGCACTGCCACGTGTTCGGGCCGGGCGACGTATTTCCGTATTCGGCAACGCGAAAATATACGCCCGGCGACGCTCCCAAAGAGGCGCTCTTCGCACTGCGCGATCACCTCGGCTTCGAGCGCAATGTGATCGTGCAAGCGAGTTGCCACGGGACGGAGAACGCCGCGATGGTCGACGCGTTGCTCGCCGCAGGCGATCGGGCACGCGGGATCGCCGTCGTCCCGGCCGGGGTAACGGACGACGCGCTCGCGATGCTGCAGGCCGCCGGCGTGCGTGGCGTTCGGTTCAACTTTCTGCGGCGGCTCGTGGACGCGACGCCGCGCGCGCACTACGAGCGCATCTTGGAAAAAATCGTACCGCTCGGCTGGCACGTCGTGATCTATTTCGAGGCACCGGAACTCCCGGAGCTCGCACCCTTCATTGCAGCCTTGCCGACGACGGTCGTGATCGATCACATGGGTCGCCCCGACGTCGACCTCGGGATCGAACACGCGCAGTGGCGCCGGTTCCTGGACCTCATGGACGCGCACCCGAATATCTGGGTGAAGGTGAGCGGGGCCGAGCGTCTCTCGAAGACCGGGTCGCCCTACGACGACGTCGTGCCGTTTGGGCGGGAACTCGTCGAACACTATTCCGACCGCGTGCTTTGGGGCACGGATTGGCCGCACCCGAACATGGAAACGCACGTACCGGACGACGGACTGCTCGTCGATTTCATCCCGCGCATCGCCACGACCGCAGCGCTGCAGCGCAAGCTCTTGGTCGACAATCCGATGCGACTCTACTGGGCCAGGAGCGCGATGCCGGATAGCGATCCCTTTGACGATATTCCGGGCACGACGCTCTTCGATGCGCAGCGCTCGCGTCAAGGCTACCATCTCAATATGTTTTGCATGTCGTTGATGAGCGCGCTCAACCGCGCGGCGTTCAAGGCCGACGAGCGCGCATATCTCGAGACGTTCCCGATGACGCTCGAGCAACGCGATGCCGTGCTCGCACGCCATTGGAATCGCATGCTCGAGCTCGGCGGCAATATCTATTACACCTCCAAACTCGGCGCGACGGACGGCCTGTCTTTCCAGCACCTCGCCGCGAAGATGACCGGTTCGACGCAGGAAGACTACGCGCGCATGATGCTGGCTGGTGGGCGCAGTGTCGAAGGCAATCGCAGCAAACGGGTGGAGAACCGTGGGTAGGATCGTCGGCGGAGTCGCGACGTCGCACGTACCGGCGATCGGCGCGGCGCTCGACGGCGGCAAGTCGGACGAGCCGTATTGGCAGCCGCTCTTCGCCGGCTACGAGTTCTCAAAAAGATGGATCGCGGGCATCGCGCCCGACGTGATCTTCCTGGTCTACAACGATCACGCATCGGCGTTCTCGCTCGATCTCATTCCGACGTTTGCGCTGGGCTGCGCGGCCGAATTTCCGATCGCCGACGAGGGTTGGGGCCCGCGTCCCGTACCGCCGGTGATCGGGCATCCGGAGCTGGCGTGGCACATCGCGCAGTCGACGATTCTCGACGAATTCGATATGACGATCGTCAATAAAATGGCGGTCGATCACGGCTTGACCGTGCCGCTCTCGCTCATGTACGGACAGCCGGTGGCGTGGCCCGTGCCCGTGATCCCGCTCGCGGTCAACGTCGTGCAGTACCCGCCGCCGACGGGCCGCCGGTGTTATATGCTCGGGAAGGCGATTCGCAAAGCGGTCGAGTCGTTCGATCGGCCGCTGCGCGTCGTCATCTTCGGGACGGGCGGCATGTCGCACCAACTGCAAGGCCCGCGCGCCGGACTCATCAACAAAGCCTTCGATAACGCCTTTCTCGACGAGCTCGTCGCGAATCCGCGGCACCTTGCCGAGCGGCCGCACATCGAGTACGTGCGCGAAGCCGGCTCCGAAGCGATCGAACTCGTGATGTGGCTGATTATGCGCGGCGCGCTCGACGACGACGTGCAGCAAGTGCATCGCTTTTACCACGTGCCCGCGTCGAACACAGCGGTCGGGCACCTGATCCTAGAAAACCGTAAGGAGCCCGCGTGATCAAGGTCGCCCTCGCCGGCCAAGGCGCCTTCGGCGTCAAGCACCTCGAGGCGATTGGAAACATCGCCGATGTCGAAGTCATTTCGCTCACCGGCGGCCGACCCGAGTCGACGCAAGACGTCGCGACGAAGTTCGGCATCCCGCACTGGACGACCGATCTGGATGAAACGCTCGCGCAGCCCGGTCTCGATGCCGTCATCATCGCATCGCCGACGCAGATCCACCGGGCGCAGGCCGAACGCTGCATGCGCGCGGGCAAGCACGTGCTCGTCGAAATTCCCGTTGCCGATTCGCTCGAAGACGTCGAAGCGCTCGTCCACGTCCGTCGCGGGACCGGTGTGATCGCGCTGGCCGGGCACGTTCGGCGGTTCAACCCGAGCCATCAGTTCGTGCATGACTTAATCGCAGGGGGAGACCTCGCGATCCAGCAGATGGACGTGCAGACGTACTTTTTCCGGCGCAGCAACACGAACGCGCTCGGGCAGTCGCGCAGTTGGACCGATCATCTGCTCTGGCATCACGCCTGCCACACCGTCGATCTCTTTCAGTGGCAGACGGGTCAAGTCGCGGAAGTCGCAAACGCGATCCAGGGACCGATCCATCCGACGCTCGGGATCGCGATGGATATGAGCATCCAGCTCAAGGTGCCGTCGGGGGCGATCCTGACGCTCTCGCTCTCGTTCAACAACGACGGGCCGCTCGGCTCGTTCTTCCGCTACATCGGCGACACGGGGACGTATCTCGCTTATTACGACGACCTGGGTGACGGGAAGAACAACAAGATCGATCTGTCCCACGTCGACGTCTCGATGAACGGCATCGAGCTCGAAGATCGTGAGTTCTTCGCGGCGATCCGCGAGCGACGCCAGCCGAAATCGAGTCTCGAAGAGACGCTAGCGGCGTATCGGACCCTCGAGCGCCTCGAGCGCCAGCTCGGGCGCGTGGTCGCTTCGTGATGCATCGGCCGGCAGGCTACGAGGGGTAAACCCACCAGCCGCCATTTGAGCCGGTGAATCGGTAGGAGCGCATGGAGGACGCTCCTTACTCGTTGCCTCAGAGGCCGCGAAATGAGGTTATTGCTCATTACAGTTAATTTCGGGCGCGCTGCCGGCTGCAGACTTGTGCGGCCCAGAGTCGGTGGAAGCGCAGGTTATTGCTCAGAAGAGTTGTTGCTTAGGGACGCGAGTTAGTCGCGTGGGAGCGTCAAGCTTGACGTTTAAAGAGATGGTTTTTCGCGTGGGTTGCACCGGACACACCGTTGCTTACCACGCCAAGTGTCTCTGCGCCCGACGGCAGTTCGCCAGCGCCCGGCGCTGGTCGATCATCGGACGAGACGCCAGAGCCGTCATAGCGGCGCTTATCCGCTTCCAATTGCGCAATCTTGGCCATCGAAATGGCGGCGCGCCGTCTCGATGGCGACGCCGCTGCGTTCGGCCCAATCAACGAGCGCAGCTAATGGTTCGAGGGCCGATTCCCCAAGCGCGGATAGGCGGTATTGGACGCTAGGTGGTTTTGTTGGGAAGACTTTCCGTAGAAGAAGCCCATCGCGTTCAAGGTTGCGAAGCGTCTGCGTGAGCATCCGTTTGGAAATGTCGGGAATCGTGCGGCTCAACGAGTTAAAACGGCTCGGCTGCGATGCGAGCGCGATGAGAATCAAGAGCGACCATTTATCGCCGATCCGGTCCAGCACGCCCCGCACCGGGCAGCGGGCGACGTCGAACGCGTCCTGCTTCCACTGATCGAATCGATCGACCAAACCCGGACGCGTAGAGCGCGCGACGTGGTTACTTGTACGTGCCTTGGACACAATGCTCTGCCTACTTGCGAATAGCTGCGAAGGTCTCTATTATAGACCAATTCCCTTTCTGAGACCAAAGAAGGAAGTCATGCTTCAGCAATCTCGCATCCTGGTCACTGGCGCAGCGGGCCAGCTTGGCCGGCTCGTCGTCTCGAGCCTCGTAGCGCGTGACGCCGCCCATCATATCGTCGGAATCCCGCGACGTATTGAAGCGGCGGCCGAGCTGGAAGCTAATGGCATCGAGATGCAGGTCGCGGATTACGCGCACCCAGAGTCGCTAAAGCAGCCCATGGACGGTGTTGAGCGATTGCTCATCATTTCGGCTGACGAAGTTGGCCAACGCGTGACGAACCATCGCAATGTTATTGAAGCGGCGAAGGCTGCCGGTGTGAAAGCGATCGTCTATACGAGCCTGCTGCATGCCGATACGTCGCCGCTCTCACTCGCCGGCGAACACCTTCAAACCGAGGCGATGCTCGCGGACTCCGGCATTCCATATGTTGTTCTCCGGAATGGTTGGTACACGGAAAACGACTTGGCGTTCTTACCTGTCGTGCTCGCGCAAGGGATGATGATTGGCGCGTCGGGCGATGGCCGCTTTTCATGGGCCGCACGCCGTGATTACGCCGAAGCGGCCGCCGTTGTTCTCACGGGCAACGATATTGAGGGCGGCCGCATGTATGAACTTGCGGGCGACATCGGGGTGACGCGCGCTGAGCTCGCAGATGAGATCTCGCGTCAGTCGGGTCGACCCGTGCAGTACAAGAATCTTTCGGCGAGCGATTACCGCAGCGCCTTAGTCGGTTTCGGGCTGCCTGAGGTGCTAGCCGATGTTCTCACGAGCAGCGATACCGGTGCGGCCGAACGTGCTCTCTACGATGATCGACATGACTTAAGCCGCCTTATCGGACGCTCCACCACGCCGCTAGCGAACTCGGTCGCCGACGCGCTCAAGCTACTCGCGAATGCGAAGCCCGCCTAACGTAGGACGGTCACACAAGCTCAAGGCGATCACCATGGATCTGTGCGCCCTGAGTCACCAATTCGTTCTGCACAACTTTGTAGCCGGCTACCCGCCCCCGTGTAGCGCGGCGGCGAGGCAGGCGGCTTGGCCCGTGGCGAAGCTCGTTCCCATCACGCGCATCGCGGATCCGGCGCTTCGATCACCGTCGACGAGGCGCCCGGCTGCAAAGAGATTTGCCGTGTCGATGCTGCTGAGCGCCCGCAGTGGAATATCGAACGTCAGGTTGTCTTTGATCGTCTTCCATTCGATTGGTCCTCCGTTAGACGGAAGGTATTCCGGCGGCCAGGAGCCGAGAGCTACGACGTCTTCCTGCGGGAGGGCTTGCCTTACATCGTCTTCCCGCACTTGATACTGCGCATTGACCGTACGCGATTGACGCGTTCCAAAGTTCGGCCCGGTTGAAACGAGGTAGGAACTTTCGTATCCGGGGATCGAGCGAATGGCGAACAGGTAGGACCGCGCTTTTTCTCGGCCGTCGATTTCGGCACGCGAGATGCTTGCCGCGGCGAGCGCATTGTACGACGCATCGACCAGGTAGGCAAAGATATCTCCGGACAACGGTAGCTGGAACGTCATCCCGTCTTCCTTGTCGAGAAGGGCTGCGCCACAAGCTTTGCGTCCCGAATAGCGACCTTCCAGCGCGCTGCGGAGACATCCGCGCCCGCCGAGATGCCGCCGATACGGATGCCCAACGTTCCGGCTGGCACCTCTCCCCCCGTTGCCGTAGCGGACCGATGCTCCGCCAAATGCCGCTAGCGCGCCGTCGCCACTTGCGTCGACGAACGCGCCCGCAGACCGCAATACCCAAGGACATTGCGCTGCGTGGCGGCGCCGCCGAGACAGGGCCCGCTCTCGACAAGTAAGGTTTCGGCGCCGGCTTGTGCGGCACCGACGCCAGCGGCGCCTCCACCTATGACAATGACATCGTAATTCGGGCGGACGTTCATGAAAGCTATTCCTTCGATCGTTCGTTAAGTCGCAACGCGTTCGCCGGACACGTGTGGCGGAGCGCCAGCCCACGCTGAGGCGATGAGATGTCGCACGGAGTCGCGCGCGATAGAGGTGGCGGATTGGTTCTATTTTCTCTCCAGCGCCGTCCGGATCCGGAGCGCAGAGGGCGGCGGCTCACCAAGGGACCGGGCGGTTTTGAGGGCGGCGCCCAGCCAGGCAAGATCATCCAACATGACCGTCATGCCGACAGCCAACGCCGCTTCGGTGGGTTTCCCCACAGCATCGAAAGCGGCGGTGACGAATGGAATCAATGTTGGTGTCCGAACCGGAATAGCTTCTGTCTCGACCATGATCTGCGTCAGATGTTCCACCGCGCGGGCGCCGGCGGTCATGCCGCGACTGTAGCCGACGAAGGCAACGGGTTTATGGCGAAAACCGAATGAGAAGAACACCGTGTCGATGGCGTTTTTAAGACGGCAGGGACGCCATGGTTATATTCCGGTGTGACCATGAGGTACGCGTCGGCCTCTTTGATCTTCGTGTTCCAACGCTTCACGAGCGGAGAAGAATACGTCGGGTCCGCGAAATCGCCGACCGTCGCCAAGGTCTCCTGGAACATCGGGAGCGCCCAGTCGCGCAAATCGAGAGTTGCTACCTTGAAGCTGCCATGCGCCTCGGCGAGGGGTGTGAGCCACTTACATACAGGATCGGCGTTTCGTCCGTCGCGGGTGCTACCGATGATGATCTGAAGATTGAGCACGAGCGTTTCCTTCATGGTGGGACGAGATGCAGGGCGCGCGACGCCGCAGCATTTGACAAGTCCATATATTTATATAAACTTGTGTATATGTCAAGCGCTGGACTGAGCCAGCCGGAGCAACTGGGCTGGCTGATCAAAAGCATTCAGTACCGGCACCAACGGGCGTTGGACGCCAAGCTGGCGCCGTTAGGGACGAGCCTCGTCCAGTGGAACGCGCTTCGAGAAATTCAACGCAACCCGGACGCCTCGCAACATCACCTCGCAGAGCGGACCTTCAATTCAGACCAGGCGTTCGGCACTCTAGCGGCGCGCTTACAGTCGCAAGGTCTTGTGCAGGCTCGCTCTGGCCCCGGGCGCGCAATTATTCATCGGCTGACGCGTAAGGGTGAAGCAATGCTACGTGCCGGGCAGAAAGTGATGGTCGAGACGGTTACCGATTCATTCGCTACGCTGACTGAGGGCGAACGAGCAGAACTGACTCGCCTGTTGACGACGGTCCTAGGTGGATGGACCGGCGGCTCAAAAAGTAAAGCGAGAGTCGCACTACACGAACGGCGCAAAGAGACCCTCGACTAGATCGATGAATTTGTGTTCCACCGACTCCTCGACTGGAACAGCTATCACGGTCGACAGCGGGCGCTCAACTGAATCAGTTTTCTGCCAGCGCCGCGCAGCCACGATGGCCGTTAAAGGCGGCCGCACGGCCGCCGCAGATTCCTGCCGAAAAGAGCAAATATCACGTCAGCGGTGTAAATCAGAACGCCTCCAAAGAGCCGCCCAACATCAGTTTTGGTGCCTTTGCGATCTGAACGCAAGCAGACATGGCAATTGGCAAAACGGCGACTGCAAGTGGAGTCGCTTCCCGAAGACGCTTGCGGCCGGCGAATCGCGCAGCCGGACGGTCAGCTGGCTGCGCTAGGTTCCTCGTTGCCTTCTGCGCGAGTTTTATAGTAAGCATTCGCAGAAAACATCAGGGTCGTCACGTTCCCATGATTCGGATACTTGCTGCGCATCGCGGTAACAAAGTCTTCAACCGTATCGTGCTGACTCGCGAGCGCTTTGAAGTCTCGGATGTACTGGCGCGTGCCGTTGATGACGGAGGCGGCATCGTCGGGCGCGTCCGCTTTCTTATGGCCCGCGACAACAACGGTCGGCTGCAACCGTTCGATTGCGTCGAGGCTTTCGATCCACGCGTCCCATTCGGTCGGACTGCTCATACCAAGCATTTGATGAATGTTGTTATAGGCGACGTCGCCCGCAATCACGGCGCCGAGCACCGGCACGTGCAAAACCGTTGTCGGATGAATGTCACCTTGCCGGACGGGAACCACGCGCAGTTGGTTGCCTTCGAGCATGATCACGTCGCCCATCAATGCTTCCGGAATGGACGACGGCGTCACCATCGTGCTGTCGCCGAATAACGCTTGGAACCATTTGACATCGCTCGAATGCGTCGACTTCATGTACTCGACGACGTCGTGCGTCGCGACCGTCTTAACACCTGGAAATCGGCGAACGAGCTCGTCGCTTCCGAAGTAGTGGTCGCCGTGTCCGTGCGTGATGAAGATCGTCGTAAGCTTTTCCCCTGTTCTCTCGATGAGGTCACCAAGAGCTTTTACATCGTCCTTCATGTACAGGGCGTCGACAAGAACGGCTTCGCTCTTTCCGTAGATCAGCGTTGCAGTCGTCGGGGAGAACGTTCTTCCGCTCGTTCCGATCGGCTGCGAGGGACACGTGAAGACGCGTAACTGCAGGTTCGCGGGCGATGCATCGCCGGCGAGCCCATTGGCGTCGGCAACGCTCGTCATACGCTTGCGGTATGGGACTCAGCAAGTGCGACGAACTCCGCGGCCTCTTTTGCGCGTCGTTCGTGGGCACGCGTTATGGCCCCGTTGCCCCAGCCAGGAGCGATAAAGTCGATGATCTGTCCGAGGTGCAGCGGTCGTCCGCCGGCGCCCCACGTGCCGTTGGGAACTTCATACGCGAAAATCCACAGGCGATGCTCGAGCTCCGGCCACTTGCCGGCTTCAGCCTCCCGAATTGCCGTTATGATTTCGCGATTGATCGCCGGGATGTAGATTTCGTCCAGCTGTCCCTGCGGGACGTTCACCACAAAGCGGTAGATCGGCGGAACGCTTTGTTCGCCCCCCACGTATGTCTCGAGCCGATGCACGAACATCCAAGAGATGGACTGCGCTCGTTTCTTGGATTCTTCAACAAGCTCGGGACTATCCATGAGCTCGACCACCGAGCGCATCTCGTGACTGACCAGGATTTCGGAAACGGTCTTGAAGAGCTTCCGCTCCGCTTCGGGAGTCAGCACGTTTTGAGGGATGTAAGCATCGCACATCGGCATGTCGTGTTCGTCCTAATTCCTAAGAGAGGTGTTGAGGCGTAGTCTGCTCGAGCGCCTGCGAGCCGTCTAAACATCGCGTCGAGTCGGCACAACTCGTGCGCCGTGTTCGAGACTACCGGCAATGGTCGTTGCCTTGCGAGCGGGTCAGACACGTGTTCTTCCGAGCGAACCCTTCGGTCTCGAGGCCGGTCCGGCGCGCTTTGCACTCGTCGAGAATAGCACGTCATAGTTGCTTCAAGCAACTATGTAGCAGACTTTTTCTGCGCTTGTGTTGGAGGGTGCGTGTACCATATAGTGGTTTAAGATGTTGGCAAGCAAATACGAGGGGCAGAATTGCTCGATCGCTCGTGCTCTCGAGGCCGTCGGCGAGCGCTGGACGCTACTCATCGTGCGGGAGCTGTTGATCAAACCGCGCCGCTTCCTCGAACTCGAGAAAAGCCTGGCGATTGCAAAGAACACGCTAACAAGCCGGCTCGAAAAGCTCGTCGACCTCGGGATCGTCGAGAAGATTGCAGTCGAGGATCCTCGGGATTGGAGCACCTACCAGCTCACGCGAAAGGGCCAGGACCTCTTTCCAGTCTTGAGCGCGCTCATGGCTTGGGGAGACGCTTATTATGCCCCGCGCGGGTCGCCCGCAATCTTTCAGCATACCTGCGGAAATGACGCCGGCCATAAGCTCGTCTGCGAAGCGTGCGGCGATCTCGTCAATGCCTCGAGTGTCCAGGGTCTTCCAGGGCCCGGCTGGATCCGCCGTTCGAGAAAGAAACACCCGGCGTGATGGTTGCATGAAGAAACCTTTGTGTGTTAGCGTCTGAACATGCGGAGCGAAGTAGAATTTGCGGCTGAAGACGGCATCCTTTTGCGCGGCCTCCTGCATAGCGCGGACGGATCGTCCAAGCCGGGAATCGTGATGGCTCACGGATTTTCCGGGGTGAAAGAACAGATCGAGCACTACGCGGTCCACTTCGCAGAAAACGGGTTTTCTGTACTGCTTTACGACCATCGCAATTTCGGTAGCTCTCAGGGTATGCCGCGGCTGGAAGTCGACGCGTATCGTCAACTCGGCGATTGACGAGACGCCATTACGTTCGCGATGAGCAGACCGGAATTCGATGCGGAACAGGGCGTAGGGCTCTGGGATCAAGCTTTGCGGGCGGTCTCGCAATCGTGCTCGGCGCGACGGATAGCCGCGTGCGCTGCGTCGTTTCGCAGATACCTCACGTAAGCGGCCGTCGCACTAGCCTCGCCATGTACAGCGCCTCGCAGCGCAAGCGTATTGAGCAGCGTCTGGAAGTCGATCGTGCAGCTCGACGTACCGGCGCCCAGCCCGAAATGGTACCCGTCTTCTCATCGGATGCGGAGCAGCTTTGCGCGCTTCTGCCCGCGATGAGCGATCGAAACATCGCAGCCGCGCGGAGAGCAACGCCGGGCTGGTCGAACGAGGTGACGCTTCGCTCCTTGCAGGCCATGCTGGAGTTCGAGCCAGCCGCTTGGATCGGCTACATATCGCCGAAGCCGTTCATGATGATCGTCGGCACGCTTGACGACTGCACGCTTGCCGAAATTCAGCTCGATGCGTATTCCAAGGCGAATGAACCAAAGCGGCTCGTGGTCCATCCTGGCGGCCATTTCGACACCTACACGGACCACTTTGTCGCGACAAGCCGGTCCGCAGTAGAATGGTTCGGCGAACATTTAAAGCTGCGCGAATACGCTTGAGAACGCGCTGACGGGCCCACGCTTTACGAATGTCGCGTTTACCCCACCCCCCAGCGACAACGTCCTATCGCCGGCGGAAAACCGTTCTCTAACCGCCGCGATGAGGCGCTCCCGGTTTTTGGCTGCATCGGCTCGCATATGGGTGAGCTTTGACAACCGGAGGCTCCTCCATTTATAGATAAGCTAAACGGAGCAGCCTCCGTTTTCAATTTGTATCACGGAGATAGTTGGATGTCCAAGAACACGCGATCCGTCCCAGCGCCCGGAGGCACCTATCTTCTCGGCGATCATGAAGTAGCTCGGATCGGTTATGGCGCGATGCAGCTTCGGCATTGCGCAGCTAATCCGGCCGAAGCCGTGGCCTTGCTCGAACGCGCAGTCGCCCTCGGCATTGACCATATCGACACGGCGCAGTTCTACGGCAACGGCTTCGTCAAACCGAAGTGATTCGGAAGGTGCTGTCGCCAGGCAATGGGCTTGTCGTAGCCAGCAAGATCGGGGCTGACCCCGATCCGCAGGGAAAAATTCAGCTCAAACTTGCGCAGCGTCCCGCACAGCTCCGGGCGAGTGTCGAAGACAACCTCGTCAGCCTGGGCCTGGAGCAAATCCCCTTGGTCAATCTGCGTCGTGCCGATGTTGGACCCGGTATTGTCGCAGAGAGCGATCAGCTCGTCGATATCGAAGACCAAATGGCGGTGATGATCGCCTTACGCGACGAAGGCAAGATCGGCGCCATCGGGCTGAGCGGCGTCAGCTTGGATGGGCTCAACCGCGCGTTTGCTGCCGGTATAGCTTGCGTTCAGAATGCCTATGTCTGGTTAGCCGGCAGTTCGAAGACGTGCTCATGTTCTGCCTCGCGAACAAGATCGCATGGGTACGTTTCTTTCCCCTCGGCGGCGCCGTAGCTGGCTGGCCGAAAGTCATTGACCAGCCGAAGGTAATAGCGATCGCCGCGCGGATGAACATTACGCCGTTGCAAGTCGGGCTAGCCTGGCTTCTGAGACACACTCCAAACACGTTGCTCATCCCGGAACAGGAAGCACCAAACATCTCGAAGAGAATATAGCTGCCGCAGCCGTGGTACTCGATGAAGACGCAATGGCAGAGCTCAACGCCCTTGAAGCCGACAACATCGACAATCAGCCTCAATCGGCACTTCCAACACATTGAGCAGTGATGAATGTCAGCAACACAGGGCACATCTGAGGGCTTAGCGTGCGATTTTTGACGTTTGGTGTGGTGACCACGTTTATCACGGCAATCGTTCCCTGACGTTCGGGCGACTAAGGCGGGTTCGGCAATCCCCAAAACGGTCAAATGGCCGCTGGTGACACGAACGTTGGGTTTTACCCCTACGAGCCGAGCGCGCTGGCCGCCGCTTCGGGCGACGGGTAGTGGCGATACTCCGCGAAGGCTTGGGTGAGGTGCGCCGAGCCGCTGAAGGGTCCGACGTTGCCCGTGAACGTGCCGCGCAACTCGCGCGGTAACCAGCCGACGCCCGTGTCGCCAAAATCGATGTCGATGACGCCGGTGCGCGCGTCGCCGTGGAGCACGTACGGCTCTTGCGTCTCGTGCAGCACGCGATCGTGCGCGGCGTCCACGATGAGCACGCCGCTGCCGTGTTGCGTATCGTGAATCGCGCTCTGGAAAGCGATCGCAACGAGACCTGCCGCACAACGCGGGCATGGCGCGTCGGCGAAACGGTATTCATCGCCGTACGGACCCCAGGGCTCGTGGCTCTGCTGCTCTGCGGGCTTGCCGAAGGGTGCATCGGAGCCCGGGCGTAGGCCGGTTTTTACGAGCATACCGTCGCCTAGTACGAACCAGCGCCGTTCTTGCTCCAAACGATGATAGAAGCCCGCGCCGACACGTAAACGGCTATCAGATTGGAAGCCGACGACGCCGTGAACCGCCGCCCTGTTCGCGTCGATCACGCGCGCCATGACGGCGTCGACATCGGAATCGGCCGCCGCAGGCGACATGACACCGGTCAACGGTGGTGCAAGGCTCGCGAACACGAGGAGCTTGAGGGCGCGCCGGCGGGTCGATGTAAAGCGCAGGGTCACCTGGTTCCCCGGCGCGTTCCGGCGCGCCCTTCTTTGTGCAGCACGCTCCGTCATGCCGAGGCGCTGCCGGGCAGCTCGAGGGAATCGAGCGTCCGCGAAGGTGCCCAGATCTTACGCAAGTGCAGCGCGCTCAGATCGGCTTCGGCGACCTGCGCCGTGTCGAGCTGCCAGGGATTGGCTCTCCACGCACTATCGTAGATCATGGCGAGCGTTCGGCAGCCGTTCGCGATGACGTCGACCGTCCGGTCGCCGAAGAGGTCGTACAAGTGTGAGACGGCGGGCTCGGCGATGTACGCATCGACGATCGCCTTGGGCGGGAAGCGTGACGAAGGTCTCGCGCATCAGTTGCACGGTCGCGACCGCTACACCGTGACCACCCGAGACCAGCGGTAAGCCGTGCGTTCGCGCCGCGCCGCTTCCGAATCCGAAGATCGCATTGAGCTGCGCTAAGATGTCGGCCGCGTGGGTATTGAGCATCTTCGTTTCGTAGGCCGCGTGGACGCCCTTGCCTTGCGCGCACCCTCAGCCGAGTTCTCGAGTGTTCGCGGCTCGGTCGACCGCTTGCGATCGGCCGGCCGCGGCTGCTGCGGCGGATGATCGTAATACCAGTCGTCTTTGAGAATGCGATATTTCCCGATCGCGGTCGCGACGACGTTTTGCAGATGCGTGAGGTGCACGTGCCACGCGTCGCGCGCGTCGAGGAGATCGGCAATCGAAAGCGACGAATAGTCGCGTTGCGGCGGAAACTGCTGCATGGCGACGCCCATCGCGCTCATTCTACCGTCGGATGGCGCCGCAAGGCAAGCGCGCCAACGGAGTGTCGCGCGCGACGCGAAGGAGTTCGCGAACAGTTACCGTAGCGCGCGAGGGGTGTTCCGTTCGTTCGGTGCGCGTGCGCTGGGTGCGCTGCTCGCCGCACTCGCTCTGGGCGCGTGCACGCGCGTCGGTACCGCTCCGCGCCGCGGCACGCTGCACCCCTGGACGCAGCCCGATACCGTGCGCATCGGGATGTACGAGGAACCCGACACCTTGAACCCGGTCATCAGCTCGATGGCGTTCACGAGCGACGTTGCCCAGCTGCTCTACGACGGCCTCATCCGGTACGATGCGCGGGGCCGCGCGATCCCGGACCTGGCCCGCGAGCTGCCGTCGCTGCGCAACGGCGGCATCAGCCGCGACGGCCGCACGATCACGTATCATCTCATGCCGGCGGCCCGCTGGTCCGATAGCGTACCGGTCACCGCACGCGACGTGATCTTCACGTGGCGCGCGATCATGAATCCGCGCAATCGCACCGCGACGCGCACGGGGTACGACCGGATCGCTGCCATCGACGCTCCGGATCCACACACGGTGCGCTTACGTCTGACGTCGCCGTACGCTCCGGCGCTCTACCTCTTCCGCGACCTCAACCAGGGCGCGATCGTTCCCGAGCACGTGCTCGCGCGGTATTCGGACATCAATCGCGTGCCGTTCAACACGCATCCCGTCGGTTCGGGTCCCTACATCCTGCGCGTCTGGCACCACGGCAGCGAGATGCGCTTCGACGCGAACGACCACTACTTCCGTGGCGCTCCGCAGATTCCACACGTCGTCGTGCGCTTCATCACGGATCAGAACACGCTCCTCGCGCAGTTGCGCACGCACGAAATCGATGTCGGGTACGATCTGTCCCTCCAGCAGATCGCGCAACTGCGGGCGCTAGCCGGCGTGCGCGTCGCCGACAGTTCGACCTTGCACTGGGAACATCTCAACTTCAACGTGCGGCGGCCGCCGCTCGACGATCGGGCGGTGCGCGTCGCGCTCTGCACCGCGATTGACGAACGCACGATCTTCGAGAAGGTCTACCATGGTCTGGGGCGTGCCGCACCGGTCCATTTCAACCCGGACTTCGGCTGGGGCGATCCAAAGGTCCGCTACTATCGGTACGATCCGCGTGCAGCGGCGCAGCAGCTCGAGGCAGCCGGTTGGAAACTCGGCAGCGACGGCACCCGCTACAAAGGCGGCAAGCCGCTGGCCTTCACGCTCTCGACCGTCGCCGGCGTCAAGGCGCGTGAAGCGATCGAAGTGCTGTTGCAGAACGCTTGGCACGCGCTCGGCGCCGACGTGGAGGTCAAGAATTTTCCGGCGGCGACCCTCTTCGCACCAGCGGCGGCCGGCGGCGTCCTCTACGGGGGCAAGACGGACGTGGCCATCTTCACCTGGCAAGACGTCACGCCGGACCCCGACGATACGGCCTTCGTCGGGCCCAAGCAGCTGCCGCCGAGTGGCGAGAACGCGACGTTCTACGTCAATCCGCAGCTCGGGCGGCTCGAGCTCGCCGGCGTCGCGACCTACGATCCGGCGAAACGGAAGCCGATCTATGCCGCGATCGGACGCATGCTGATCGCCGACGTGCCCGAGTACGTGCTCGACTGGCTGCCCGAAGTCACGGCGGCGAACGTCGACCTGCACGGCCCCGGTCCGACGCCGGTCGGCAGCGATTTATGGAACATCGCGAGCTGGAGCTACGGCCCCAAAGCATCACTTTAAATACGTACAAAGAGCTCCTTGGATTCTGAGCCTTGGCAGGCGGGAGCGCTTTGGGCGCCGATAGGTGCGCTATGGCACGCTATCGCATGGCTTCGTTTCTCCTTGCGGCGCTTTTCGCGATGGCGCTCGCGCCGGCGCAGGCGACTCGCGCGCATCTCCCGCGCGAACTCGCGTTCCCGCTCGAACCTGGCGCGGCGGCGGCACGCCTACGCTCGGGCGAAGCGACGCGGTCGGAGATCGGTTCGGGCAATACCGTTACCGCCGACCCGCCGGTGCCGCGTCCCGCCGGCGCGCCTTGCGTCGCAAAGCTTTTCACGAACGCGACGTTCGCGCAGTATGCGCCGCAGACGTTTGCATATACGCCACCGGCCGGCTGTCCGGGGCCGTTCGCGAAGATCGTTTTCAATGCGGACTTGAGCGTCTCGGCAGGACGCCAATTCGACCGGACCGCATCGGTCGAACTCGCGAACGTGCCGCTCTATTTCGGCACGACGGCAGAACCGCGCCGGACGCTTGCGCCGTTTTGGCACGTGGAGCGCGACGTCACGGACGACGCCGCGTTGCTCGCTGTGCCGCAGTCCGGTGAAGCCGACATCTTCAACATCGTCAACGCGACGTACACGGGCGTGATCACGGCGAGTGCCTACCTGCAGTTCTATCCGGCATCGGCAGCCGTCCCGGCCGCCGGCACACCCGACATCGTGCTGCCCGTGCCCAATGCCGCCGGCGGACCGCAGCACCTGCCGACGGGGACGAGCAGTTTGAGCGCGACGTACGCGCTGCCCATGAACGTGGAACGCGCGTATCTCGACGTCTACGCGCAGAGCCAGCAAACCGACGAACAGTACTTTCTGTGCGCCCCGACCGATATCGCAGCGCAGCTTGCGGCGCTCTGTCCGAACACCGCCTTTCGCGAGACCGAGATCAGCATCGACGGCCGTGCGGCCGGTGTCGCGCCGGTGTATCCCTGGATCTTCACGGGCGGACTCGACCCGTATCTTTGGGCGCCGCTGCCCGGCGTACAGACGCTCGAATTCATTCCGTATCGCGTCGATCTCACGCCGTTTGCCGCGACGCTCGCGAATGGGAAAACGCACACGATCGCGCTCGCGGTCGACAAGGCGAACAACTATTTTCAAGGGTTTGCGACGCTCTTCGCCTACGTCGACCACGGCAGTAAGCGCGTAACGGGCGCACTGCTCCGCGACACGCTCGCCGCGAACCCCGTGCCCAAGGTCGTCGAGAACGTGACCGGCACGCCGCCTTCGGTCAACGGGACCGTCGGCGTGACCGACTCGCGCAACTACGAAATCGACGGCTACGTGAATACCTCGCATGGACGCGTCGCAACATCGCTCTCTGCGAGCGTCAATTTCGGGAATCAGCAACAGTATTCGAATCAGTCGGCAACGACGGGCACGATCGTGGCGAATCAAACGGCGACCGCCGCGACGACGGTCATTACGCGCGGTTCGCGCGGCACGTCGGTACGCAACAGCTTTTCTTCATATCCATTGTCGGTCTCACTCGCGACCGTGCTCGACGCTTCGATCACCGGCACGCAGAGGACCAACATCGATCAGCAGTTTCTCGAAGTCCAGAGCGAGGCGGGTTCCGGCGGCAACTTCGCGCGCGTCGTAAGCAACGACGTTACGCCCTCGGACATCCTCGATATCGCAAACGGGGCAATCTCGGGCCATGCGAAGCAGCAGAGCGTCCAGCGGTACGCCGTTTTCGATACGCGCGGCACGTGCTACACGCAGACGTTAACCGCCGCGAATAGCGTGCTCACCGGCGTCTCGAATGGGCCCTGCGACCGGACGTCGGCGCAGCGGCTGCTGCGCTCGCTGGGCCGCCACTGAACGCGGCGACCCGAGTGCCGCTAGCGCGGCAATAAAAGCTGGTGTGTTGCGAACGTCGCGGGCGCAAGCATCGATGACGCGACCGTGTCGTTGCCTCGTCGCCGATGAGCTCGATACGTTCGTCGGGTGCGAAAACCGATGCCGACACCTTCCGGTGGTACTCCGCGACGGTAATTCGGTGACGTGCGAATTCGCTCTTGCTTACGCCGGCAAGTCCTTGGGGCGGTCGGCGTAGATCAGCGCAGGCTGCTCCTTCTTCTCGATGACTTCCTTATTGATGACGCATTTCTTGACGCCTTGCAGGCTCGGGAGGTCGTACATCACGTCGAGCATCACTTCTTCGAGGATGCTGCGCAACCCGCGGGCGCCGGTCTTGCGGCCCTGCGCCTTGGTTGCGATCGCGACGAGCGCTTCCTTCGTAAAGGTGAGGTCGACGCCGTCCATGCCCATGATCTTTTGGAACTGACGCACGAGCGCGTTGCGCGGTTCGACCAGAATCCGCCGCAGCGCGAGCTCGTCGAGTGCATCGAGCGTTACGACGATCGGCAGGCGGCCGATGAACTCCGGGATGAGCCCGAACTTGAGCAAGTCTTCGGGCATCAGCTGCTGCAGGAGCTTGCCCACGCGCGCATCGCGTTTTGATTCGGGTACCGAACGAAAGCCTAGGGCGTTCGAGGCGACGCGCGACTCGATGATCTTTTCCAAACCATCGAATGCGCCGCCGCAGATGAAGAGCACGTTGGTCGTGTCGATCTGAATGAACTCTTGATGCGGATGCTTGCGGCCGCCCTGCGGCGGCACGTTCGCTGTCGTGCCCTCGAGGATCTTGAGCAGCGCCTGCTGCACGCCCTCGCCGCTCACGTCACGCGTGATCGAGGGATTCTCGCTCTTGCGCGCGATCTTGTCGATCTCGTCGATGTAGACGATGCCCTTCTCGGCGCGCTTGACGTCGTAGTCGGCGGCCTGGATGAGCTTGAGGAGAATGTTCTCGACGTCCTCGCCGACGTAGCCCGCTTCCGTGAGCGACGTCGCATCGGCCATCGCCAGGGGAACGTCGAGAATCTTCGCGAGCGTTTGCGCGAGATATGTCTTTCCCGAACCGGTCGGACCGACGAGAAGAATGTTCGATTTTTGCAGCTCGACATCGTCGGCAGAGCTACCGGCGTTGACACGCTTGTAGTGGTTGTAGACCGCGACCGCGAGCGACTTCTTGGCGCGCTCCTGACCGATCACATACTGGTTGAGAATGTGATTGATCTCTTTGGGCTTGGGGATGTTGCGTAGCCGAACGTTCTCGTCGACGTTCTTGTAGAGCTCTTCCTCGATGATCTCATTGCAGAGCTCGATGCACTCATCGCAAATGTAGACACCGGGCCCGGCGATCAACTTACGCACCTGCTCCTGCGACTTGCCGCAGAAGCTGCATTTCAGTTGACCTTTTTCATCACCGAATCGGAACACGCGCGATCCTTTTTTCTGCTTCCGCTATGCCGGCTGCGGCGCGCCGCGCATCTCTTTATTGAAAATTTGGTCGACCAAGCCGTAGTCCCGCGCTTCTTCGGCCGTCATGTAGTAGTCGCGATCGATATCCTTGAGAATTTGCTCGATCGGCTTCTTCGTCGTGTGCTCGTAGATGCCCGCAAGCATCCGGCGGGTCGCGATGAGATCGCGCGCCGCGATCTCGACGTCGGTTGCCTGGCCGCCGATCTGCTGCACCCAAGGCTGATGGATCAAGATTTTTGCGTGCGGCAACGCGTAGCGCTTGCCCTGCGCGCCGCCGGTCAAGAGGATAGAACCCATCGATGCCGCCATGCCCGCGCAGATCGTGGCGACGTCGCACCGGACGAGCTGCATCGTGTCGTAGATCGCGAGACCCGCGGTGACGCTGCCGCCGGGGCTATTGATGTACATGTCGATGTCTTTGTCGGCGTCCTCACGCTCCAGAAAGAGCAACTGGGCGATCACGAGGTTCGCGAGACCGTCGTCCACGACGCCGCCGATGAAGACGATGCGCTCTTTGAGCAAACGCGAATAGATGTCGAATGCTCGCTCGCCGCGCGCACTCTGTTCGACGACCATGGGGACGAGGTGGCCCAAATCCGTACTCCTCTGGGTTCGGCTCCGGCCGAACCTGTGGCGTTTGCGGCTTCGCCGCAATCCGCGTCGCGTTTGGCGCTGCGCTCAGCGTGGAGGAAGCCTAACTTCTCTTGTGACTACGTGGGAGACGCGTTGGTTGCTTCAACGTCGTCGCTGCGTCCTTCGAGACCGGTTGCGGCGCTCTCCACAGGCTGGGCCGGGTCAGCTTCGCTGATGTTGGCCTGCTCGAGCAAAAATTCGATCGTCTTCGTGCGCACGATGCCGTCGACGAGCGCGTTGAAATTCGAACGCAGCATTTCCAAGATCGCCTCGCGCGGCTGGGGGTACTGCGCGCTGAGCTGCTGGACCTCGGCTTCGACGTCGGCGCTCGTCGCCGAAATCGCTTCGGCCTTGGCGATCGCTTCGACCAGCAGCGACGACTTCACGCGCCGTTCGGCGTCCGCGCGATACTCGGCGACGAGACTTTCCTCGGACTTGCCTTGCTTTTGCAGGTAATCGTCCCAGGTGACGCCGGCGCGCTCGATGTAGCTCTTGGCTTCATTGCGCAGATTCTCGGCCTCGCGGTCGACGAGCACTGCCGGTAACCCGAAGTCGTGGGCGTCCATCAACTTCTGCAAGAGCACGGTCGTCAGGTCGCGGCGCTGATGCTGACGGGCGCTCGCCTCGAGCCGATTGCGAAGTTCGTCACGCAACGTTGCGAGCGTCCCGTCCTCGCGGCCGAAGCGCCGGGCGAACTCGTCGTCGAGCGCCGGCAGTTCCGCCACCTTGTTCTCTTGGACGGTAATTGTGAAGACGGCGGTTTTCCCGGCGAGCTCGGCGCTGCCGTAATCCTCCGGAAAGTGGGCCTCGACGTCTTTGGTCTGGCCGGCGGTCAGGCCGACGATCCCCGCGGCGAAACCGGGGATGAAGCGGTTCTCCGCGATCTCCGTCGCCTGCCCTTCGGCGCTGCCGCCCTCAAAGGGAACGCCGTCGATCGTGCCGGCATAGTCGATCGTCGGCACGTCGCCGAGCTGGACCGGACGGTCGGCGGGCACGAGCGTTCCGGCGTCCTTGCGCAGCTCTTGCAACGCATTCTCGACCTGCTCGTCGCTAACGGCGATCGAAGCGCCTACGAGTGCGACGCCCTTGTAATCGTGCAGTTCGATCTGCGGCCGGACCGAGACCGTCGCGCGGACGCGCAGCGGCTGGCCCTCGGCTTCGGGCAGCAACTCCATCTGCGGCTGATCGATGGGATCGAGATCGTTTTCTTGCAGTGCACGGCTATAAACGTCGGGTACGACCGCGTTCATCGCCCGCTCCTCGATCTGCGCCGTGCCGTATTGCGCCTCGAAAATCTTGCGGGGCGCCTTGCCGGGCCGGAATCCGGGGATCCGAACGTTTCGAACGAGCTCGCGAAACGCGCGGTCGCGAGCCTTCTGCAGCTCAGCGTCCGCGATCTCGATCTCGAGCTCGACCTGCGTGGGATCTAGATGCTTGACGATGGCGGCGCTCACGGGAGCCTTTCTTGGAGCGGAAGACGAGATTCGAACTCGCGACCCTCGCCTTGGCAAGGCGATGCTCTACCACTGAGCTACTTCCGCGGGGACCCGTGGCGGTTCGGCGCGCCCTGGCGAAATCTTTTTGGGACGGCCGATGGGCGAGCAGAGACTCGAACTCTGACGGGTTGCCCCACTGGAACCTAAATCCAGCGCGTCTACCGATTCCGCCATTCGCCCGCACCGGCCGTGCCGACGTGGACGCTTTGAGTCCGGAGCGGCTTGTCCTGTGCGCAGTGGAGAACCCTACGCGGCGGAGTAGGCGTCCTGCGATTTCCTAAGAAAGAAAGTTTCAAGGAGGCATACTCGCTTGAATATTGTGTATTTCCGTTGCGCGCGGTTCGCCGCGGGGACTGCAGCGCTCGTCCTGGCAGCATCGCTCGTGACGTTCGATCGGCAGCCGGTCGCCGCGCAAGGGTCGATTACGGTCGGCTACCTCGTCAAGACGCTCAGCAATCCGTTCTTCGTGGCCATGGGCGACGGTGCCAAGAGCGAGGCCAAAGCGAAGTCGGTGCAGCTCGTCTTCGAAGCCGGCAAATACGACGGCGACAACGCGACGCAGACTTCGCAGATCGACGATCTCATCACCCGCGGCGCGAAGGCGATTGCGGTGGTGCCGAACCTTTCGTCGGGGCTTGCGCCGGCCGTCAAACGAGCCAAGGCCGCCGGCATCAAAGTGCTCTCGGTCGATACGGCGCTCGATCCGCAGAGTCTGGCCGACACGTTCATCGCGACCGACAATCTCAAAGCCGGCATGCTCAACGGTCAATGGGCGAAGAAAGCGATGGGCTCGACCAAACCCGTCGTTGCCCTCCTCGAGGGCACGCCCGGCAGTCAAGTCAACACGGACCGCCTCAATGGCTTCCTGCAAGGCTTGGGCATCGCGAAAAGCGCCGCGGTTGCCGACGAGATCACCAACGGCGATCAAGGCAAAGGGCAGACGGCGATGGAGAACGTGCTGAGCGCGCATCCGAACATCAACCTCTTGTGGACCGTCAACGAACCGGCGGCGCTGGGCGCGGCGACGGCGATCAAAGCGCGCGGACTCGGCGGTAAGATCAAGGTCGTGTCGATGGACGGCGGCTGCCGCGGCATCAAGGCGGTGCAGGATGGCACGATCGATTCCGACGTCATGCAATTTCCGAAAAAGATGGCGCAGACGGCTATCGATCTCGCGCAGCAGGCCGCGCAAGGCAAGCCGATTCCCAAGCGCGTCGACACGGGCGAGATACTCGTCCTCAAGACGCCGCTGGCGGGCATCTCGTCCCAGTCGATCGGCTTCGGTCTCAAGAACTGCTGGTAACGCCAACCGCATCGCCGGCAGCGCGAGCGCCAGGCGGCAACGCACTCGTCGAGCGGCTCGGAGGCTTGCGAAGCCTGGGGTCGCTCGCCGGGCTCGTCGTTCTTTGCGCGATCTTCAGCATCGCCTCGCCCGTCTTCCATACGCCCCGCAACCTCGTGCAAGTGCTCGCGCAGGTCATGGAAGTCGGGACACTCGCGATCGGACAGACGATGATCGTCCTGGCGGCCGGGATCGATCTCTCCAACGGCGCGATCATGGTCTTGGGCTCCGTCGTCATGGCGAAGCTCGCCGTCTCCGGCGTGCCCGTGGCGGCTGCGATCCTCATCGGCGTCGCGCTTACCGCGGTGCTCGGCTTCATCAATGGTTTAGTGGTTTCGTACTTGCGCGTGCCGCCTTTCGTCGCGACGCTCGGCATGCTCAATCTCGCATATGCGAGTACGCTGCTCTACTCGGGGCAGGCTTCGGTCGACAACTTGCCGCCGGGCTTACTCGCACTGGGCACTCGCTTCGATCTCTTGGGCGTACCGGTCTCCGTCGGTCCACTCGTCATGCTCGCGATCTTCGCAATCGCGTGGTACGCGCTGACGCAAACGGGCTGGGGCCGCCACCTGTACGCCTTCGGCAACAACGTCGAAGCGGCGCGGCTCACGGGCATCAACGTGCGGCGCTTACAAGTCTCCGTCTATCTGACCGCCGGCGTCATTTATGGGATCGCCGCGCTACTGGTTCTGGGCCGCACCACGGTCGGCGATCCCAACGCCGGACAGACCGATAACCTCGACAGCATCACCGCGGTCGTCATCGGTGGCACGAGTCTCTTCGGTGGCCGCGGCGGCGTGATCGGCACGCTCATCGGCGCGCTGATCGTCGGCGTGCTGCGCAACGGCCTCACGCTCGTGGGCGTGGAGGCGCTGTGGCAAACCTTTGCGACCGGCATCATCGTCATCATCGCAGTCGCCGCTGACGAAGCGACCCGGCGCAAACGCGCATGAACGCAGAACCTATCATCAGCGCGCGCGGCATCGTCAAACGCTATGGCAACGTCACGGCGCTCGACGGCGCGGACTTCGAACTCTTTCCGGGCGAAATCGTCGCAGTCGTCGGGGATAACGGCGCGGGAAAATCGTCGCTCATCAAAGCGCTCTCGGGTGCGCTCGTGCCCGACGAAGGCGAGATCCAAATCGAGGGCAAGCCGGTGCACTTCCGCTCGCCGATCGATGCACGGCGCCTCGGCATCGAAACCGTCTTCCAAGACTTGGCACTCGCTCCGGCGCTCGACATCGCGAGCAACCTCTTTCTGGGCCGCGAGGAACGCAGTCCCGGAATCATCGGGTCCCTTTTCCGGCGGCTCGATGCCCGGCGCATGCAGAAGGAAGCCGCCGAGCATCTCGCCGGGCTCAAGATTGGCATTCGTTCGATCCGTCAACCCGTCGAGACGCTCTCCGGTGGCCAGCGTCAGGGCGTTGCCGTCGCGCGCGCGGTGTCTTGGGGACATCGCGCCGTCATCATGGACGAGCCGACCGCCGCGCTCGGGGTCAAGGAAACGGGGATGGTGCTCGACCTGATCCGCTCGGTGAAAGCGCGGGGCGTGCCCGTCATTTTGATCAGCCACAACATGCCCAACGTCTTCGAAGTCGCCGACCGCATCTCGGTGATGCGCTTGGGCAGGCGTGCCGGCGTGTTGCGGCCCGGCGTCGACACCATGGAAGACGTCGTCGCGATGATGACCGGCGCTTCGAAGAAGACCGTCCACGAAATGACGACCGAACACGGCTGACGCCGAGCGCTGCTTTCTTAAACGCGCGCTAACGCTCGACCATCGACATCATCGCTGCACCGTAACGCGGACCGGCCGTCTGGGCCGCGAGCGCGTCGAGCGCGGCGATCTCTTCGAGCGAGAGCGCGAGTTCGGTCGCGCCCCCGTTCTCTTCGAGATAGCGCACGCGTTTGGTGCCGGGAATCGGAACGACGTCGTCGCCCTTGGCGAGCACCCACGCGAGTGCGACTTGGGCGGGCGTTGCGTCGTGCGCGGTCGCGATGCCTTTGACCGCGTCGACGATCGCCGCATTCTGCTTGGCATTCTCCGCGCCGAAGCGTGGATCGCGGCGGCGATAGTCGTCTTCGGGCAGATCGACGTTGCTTGCAACCGCCCCCGTCAAGAACCCGCGGCCGAGCGGACTGTAGGGCACGAATCCGATCCCGAGTTCGCGTAGTGCGGGCAGAATGTCGCTTTCCACCCCGCGCTCCCACAGCGAATACTCGCTCTGCAACGCGCTGATCGGATGCACGCGATGTGCGCGCCGCAAGGTTTCCGCGCCGACTTCGGAGAGTCCGAGATAGCGGATCTTGCCCGCCTCGACGAGTTCTTTCATGGCGCCGACCGTTTCTTCGATTGCGACGTTCGGGTCGCGGCGGTGCTGATAGAAGAGATCGATCGTCTCGACGTCCAGACGTTTGAGGGAAGCATCGGCGGCACGCTTGACGTTTTGGGGAGAACCATCTACGCCGGCGATCGGATTGTTCGAGCCGGCGTTGATCTTGAAGCCGAACTTCGTCGCGAGCACGACGCCTGCGCGTCGCCCACGCAGCGCTTTCCCGACGAGTTCCTCATTGAGGTAGGGACCGTAGACCTCGGCCGTGTCCAAAAACGTGATGCCGAGCTCGAGCGCGCGGTGGATCGTGGCGATCGATTCGGCTTCATCGCCGCGGCCGTAGGATTGGCTCATCCCCATGCAGCCCAGCCCGAGCGCGGAGACGGTGAGACCCTGGGTTCCGAGTTTGCGTGTGTCCATGCGGTCAGGATACGCCCGACCGCCCGTCACAACAAGTCTTGGCTTATGGTGTCACCGCGACGGTTAGGATGCTGAGCGGCGACGAGCTCGGCACGAGCAGTGCCGGTCGATGATTGCCGCGGCTCGCGCGCTCGTCGAGCGGTTGGAGCTCGTCCGGCATCCCGAAGGCGGTCACTATCGCGAGCTCTTTCGCAGCCCGCATATGATCCTCGACGCACGCGGACGGTCGCGTAGCGCGCTCACGGTCATCTACTTTTTGCTGGCCGGCGATGACGTCTCGCGCTGGCACCGGCTCGACGCCGACGAAACGTGGCATTTCGCTACCGGCACGTCGATCGCGATCGATCGGATCGCTCCCGACGGCGAATACCGGCGCTGCGTGCTCGCGCCCGGTGGGCCGTGGCAAGCGACGATTCCGGCGGGTCAGGCATTTGCCGCGCGGACGTTGGAGCCCGGCGGCTTCGCCCTCGTGACGTGCTGCGTGGCGCCGGGCTTCGAGTTCGAAGATTTCGCCCTGCTGGACGCGCAGTCACTCGTGGCCACGTTTCCGCAGCACCGCGCCCTCATCGCGGCTTATTAAAACGTCACGTCCACTCCCAATTGAACGCGCCGCTCCGCGCGGATATCGAGTTCGTCCGGCATGGGTCGTGCGTTACGTTGCAGGAACGTGAAGAGCAGCCGCTGCCAACGCGGCGCCGGATTGCGCTCGGCCGCGACGATCTTTGGATCGGTGTAGAAAAACGACGTCTCGTCGTCGTCGATATGCAGCGACCGCGCTTCGCAGGCAGCGAGGATCGGCTCGATGCGCGGTCGCTCCATGTATCCAAAAGATGCGCCGACGAGGATGAAGCGATCGGTGCGATGTTCGATCTTGACCCGCTGCGCCTTCGGAACGTAGGGCCGCGCGGCGCGCACGAGGGTGAGCAGCACGACGCGTTCGCGTTTGGCACGCTCGCGGACCCAGCGGTGACGCGCTACGAACGGCACGCCGCGCGGGTCGCCCGTGAAGAACACAAGAGTTCCGGGCGGCTCGCCCGTCGCGTTCTTCTGGAGCGCCAGCAGGTCGCCCGTCGGCATCTGTTGCTCGACGACGGTTCTCGCCGTGCAGCGCCGGCCTTCGAGCCACGTCATCGCAATCGTCAAGAGCACGAGCGCGATAGCGATCGGCACCCACGCCCCGTCGATGAATTTCGGCAGCGCGGCGAGGACGAACGTCCCGTCGACGATCAGAAATGCCGTTACCGTCGCAATAGCGACCGCGCGATTCCAATGCCGCACCTGCGTCGCGACGACGAAGAACGCGATCGAGGTACAGAACATGGTCGCGGCGACCGCGAGTCCATAGGCGGATGCCAGTCGGTCGCTGCTGCGAAACGCGAGGATCAGCAGCGTGCAACCGATCGCGAGGACGACATTCACGGAAGGCACGTAGACTTCACCCGCGCGGCGGTTCGAGGTGTGCTCGACTTGCAAGCGCGGCCACAAGTTGAGCGCGACCGCTTGTTCGGCGAGCGTGAAGGCACCCGAGATCAATGCTTGCGAGGCGATGACGGTTGCGGCGGTCGCCAGCACCACCATCGGCATCGTCGCCCACCCCGTCGTTAGGCCGTAGAAAGGATTTTCGAGCGCACCGCGGTCGTGCAGCAACAGCGCGCCTTGACCGAAATAATTGCAGATAAGCGCCGGAAAAACGAAGACGTACCAGCCGGCAACGATCGGACGGCGTCCGAAGTGGGACAAATCGGCGTAGAGCGCTTCGACGCCGGTGATGCAGAGCACGACCGCCCCGAACACGAGAAATCCGAACGGACCATGGTGCGTGATGAAGTAGATTCCGTGGCCCGGACTCAGAGCGGCGAGCACGCTTGGATTTTTCACGACTTCGAGTAAACCCGCAACCGCGATTGCCGCAAACCACAGCGCCATCACCGGACCGAAGAGCGCGCCCACTTTTGCGCTGCCGCGTTTCTGAATGAAAAACAATCCGAGCAGAATCGCGATCGCCAGGGGCACGATGGCGGGATGCGCCGCTTTCGTCACGACGTCGAGACCTTCGATCGCGGAGATGACCGAGATCGACGGCGTGATGACGCCGTCGCCGAAGAGCATCGCCGCGCCGACGGCGACGACCCACACGAGCCAACCCGCGCGAATGGGGACGCCCAAGATGCGCGGCGGAGAAGCGAGCGCGAGCAGCGCGAGGATGCCGCCCTCGCCGTCGTGATCGATCCGCAGCAGCGTGCCGACGTACTTGATGCAAACGACGATGACGAGCGCCCAGAACACGAGCGAGAGGATGCCCAGTACGTTTTCGGCCGTCGGCGATACATTGGCCGTCGTGAAGCACGTTTTGAGCGCGTAGAGTGGACTCGTCCCGATGTCCCCGAAAACGACGCCGAGCGCAGCGACGACCACCTTCGCGGAAAGCCTGCTCGGGTGCTCGCGCACGTCGGAAGGGCGGCGCTGCGCGCTGGCCGAGACCGTCATGCGGCACCTTTACCCGACAGCCGGGACGACTCCGTTAGGCGGAACGCATCGGCGGCGCTGCGAACGTGCCGAGCATGAAACGCCTTGCATTCACGCTCGGTCTTTTTTGCGCGCCCTCGCTGACGTTTGCTGCCACGCGCAAGCGCGCACCCGCTTCGGGCGGCATCGTAACGTTGCCGGACGGCCTCAAATATGTCGACCTTGCGGCGGGCCACGGGCCGCTGCCCAAACCCGGTGAACGCGTGACGGTTAGCTACGTCGGCCGGCTGCAAAACGGGACGAAGTTCGACGCGTCGGCCGATCATGGCGGTTCGTTTGCATTTACGATCGGCGAAGGTCAAGTCATCAAAGGTTGGGACGAAGGCGTTGCGACGATGCGCACGGGTGGAAGACGTAAACTCATCGTACCGCCCGAGCTCGGGTACGGCGCGCAAGGTGCGGGCGGCGTCATTCCACCGAACGCGACCCTCAACTTTATTATTCAACTCTTAAAGATCGAAGGCGCGCCTTAGCGCGCCAGGCTTCTAAGACTCTGGGCGATGGCATCGCGCGCGGCGCGGCCCGTTCTCACGACTTCGACCGGCCCCGCGGCACCGTGGCGCAGGCCTTCGGCGTCCGCGAATTCGACCAGAGTCGCACGCATCTGCGCGGCGCCACCGAATTGAAAACCGATTTGCGACGCATACGCCGCGCAGGCCTCGAGCTTCGCGCCGAGGTGCGGCGGCGCCAGCGGATAGGCGAAGGGCGCGGCTTCCCGTACGACGGTGACGTCGGGTTCGGCGGCGGATTCGCGAATTGCGTAGGGCGTATCGCGATACCACGCGAGTTTCGTAGGATCCGCTAGCGTCAGCGTCGCGTCGCGAACGCGCCGGTGATCGACGTGAGAGCCGAGCGCTTGCGGCACGAAGACGACGTCGGCAGCGGCGAGGTAGGTTGCGAGTCGCGCGGTGAGTTCCGATGCGACGTCGTCCGCAGCAGCGAACGGTCCGAACAGCGCGGCCGCCGATTCGTAACCGCGGTGGGGCGCTTCGAGCAGATCGAGCCACGCAAGCGTCGTGCAGCGCAGCGCGGCGGCGGCGTGCACGTCTTCTTCTCTTCGGAGCGCCATGTAATCCACGCCCGTGTCCAGACCCTTGTCGAGCTGGCACGCGAGCGCGAAGCCGCTCGGCCGTAAGACCGTGCGCGTAAACGCCGTGACGAGCGTCGTCGTCCACCCGGCCAGGGCGAGTGCTGCCGCGACGCCGCCGCACGAAAACGCGACATCGTCGAGGTGCGGCGAAACGAAGAGTGCGCGGGGCATCAGCCCTCCACGCAGCGCGCAACGATCATAGCAAGTGTGGCGTTTCGCGGAAGCGGCACGGATCGCGCGGCAGGTCCGGCGACCAATCGAGATCGGGCTCGCCGGCGGCGACGACGCGTGCGTAGACCTCCGCGATCGTGGCCGCGACGCGCGGCCACGCGTACGTCGTGCGGCATTCGGCGAGCGCGGCTGCGCCGAGCCGGCGACGCCGTGCGCCGTCGGCGAGCAACGCTTCGAGCGCAGCGGTGAGGGCAGCGACGTCGCCGGGCTCGACGAGCACCGCATTCTGGTCGTCGCGCAAAGCGTCGACGACGCCGACGACGCGACACGCAACGATCGGCAAGCCGCTCGCCATCGCCTCCAGGATCGTATTGGAGAATCCCTCGGCATAGGTCGGACTCACGAACACGTCCACTTCGCGATAGACTGCGGGCACGTCGTCGTAGCCGACGTAGCCGCGGATCTCGAAGTGCTCCCGGTGCGGCGACAGGGCGACCGCGTCGCGCACCGCGTCCGAATCGGGACCGATGCCCGTGAACAACGCATGAAATGTGCGGCCCTGCGCCGCGAGCCCGGTGCAAGCCTCGACAAAATCGAGCGCGCCTTTGCGACGATCGATCCGGCCATGAAAGAGCAGCACGGGTTCGGTTGCCGCGGCGTGCCGCGTCCCGTTCCGGTTCGGATAAAACCGCGCCGTGTCGACGGCACCCGGCACGAGCGTGAAACGTTCCCGCGCCACGCCGAGCCGCGCGGCGACTTCGTCGACGAAGGACGCACCGCCGATCAGCACGGCACCGCCGTGTTCGATCACGCGCTGCATGGCAAGCTCGTGCGTGCGGCAACAGCTACCGACCCAGTGGCCGTCGCCGCCTTGAATCGAAATGACGTTCGGCACGCCCGTCTGCCGCGATGCGAGCAGTGCCGCCCAACCGCACGGGTAGCCGTACTGCGCGTGAATCACCTCGAAGCGCCGGCGTTCGTGCTCAGCCACGATCGTCGCGACGAGATCGTCGACGTCGCGTTCGAAGTCGCCGCCGTTCTGTTCGCCGAGCTGCTCGCGGCCGATCACGTGCACGCCCGGGACGGGTGGCGGCGGACCCCCGCCGTAGACGCGCTTACCGAACGCGTCGCCGCGGTACTGCGAGATCAGCGTCACCTCGTGACCGAGCGCCACGAGTTCGCGGAGAAGATTTTCGGCATAGACACTCATGCCGGAGATCGCCGGGAAATACCGGCGGCTAACGAAGCAAACCCGCACCGGGCGCTCGTACCCCGTGCGCTAAGCGGTTATCGCGTCGCGACCCGAGAGACTTCGGCCCGCTGCTCGTGCACGCGGATCCACTTCGCAACGGTGCCTTCGGTCATCGACCACGCCCCATCGTACGCGAAATTCGCGACGATCTCGTCCACGAAGGAACGGTAGAGGGCCAAAACGCGGCTTTCGACCATCAGCGAAGGCGAGCCCAGATGGTCGTGCAGGATCGCGATCGCGAGCTCTTCGGATGCGCCGCCGTGATAGCCCCACGCGAAGGTCGGCGTATTGAAATCGAGACAGCGTAACGGCGCGGCGCCTGCGATGCCGCGCACGACGACGTGTCGCCGCCCTGCAACGAACCGGCCTGCGTAGATCTTCGCAACCTGCGGCCTACGCGCGCGAAGCTCGGCGGGCTCGACCTGCGCAGCCTCCAAGGGCTCGCTCAGTTCCGGCGATTCGACCATGCGGCCACGCGTCTTTCTTGGCCGCAACCGGCCAAATCGTGATTCACCCAGTATACCACGCGCGAGAAAACAGGATTTGCGCGGCGACTTGCGTCGCCGGAGCAAGCAACGCTCGGAGGAATGTCGATTTTATCGTTCGCGACCTGATGAATTGCACGAGCCTCACCGACGCCGAAGTCGTGATGACGGCGCGGCATCGCTTCGCGCGTCGCCGCGACGTAAGATCTTCAGCGTTCGTGGCAAGCCCTTGCTGCGCGCGCGAGAAAGGCGCGCGCAGCCGGCAGCATCGTGTCCGCGCGATGTGCATCGCGTGAAAGCTCGACGCACACGAGCTTCGTCCAATTGCAATCGTGCAGAGCGCGCAACACGGCCGGGACGTCCATGTCGCCTTCGCCGAAGGGAAGATGTACGTGTTCGCCGCGGCGCATGTCTTCGAGGGAGACGGTTGCGAGCTCGGCCGTCGTTTCGCGCACCGCAGCCGCGGGATCGCGGTCCCCACTGACCAGGCAGTGGCCCGTATCGAGTGCGAGGCGCAGGCCGGGGAGGTCGCGTGCGAGCCTGCGGTAGTCGTCGATCGTCTCGACGAGCATCCCGGGCTCCGGCTCGAAGGCAGGCACGACCCCAAAGTCCCGGGCTCGTGCGACGACGCGAGCGACGCCATCGCGCAGCCACTCCCAAGCTTCGCGCCGGTCGACGCCGGCCTTGAGCACACCGGCCCAAAACGAAACCGCTTCCGCTCCCGTCTCGGCCGCAACGTAGAGCGCGCGCGAGAGGAAGTCGACGCGCTTCGCGCGGGCCGCCGCATCGGCGCTCACGAGCGTCGGCTCGTGTTTCGCGCGCGGGTCGAGCAGAAAGCGCGCACCCGTTTCGATGACGCATCCGAGGCCCAGCTCCCGAAGCCGCCGCGCGACGCCTTTGGTCTGCACCTCGAAATCTGCCGCATAGGGATCGAGGTGGTGGTGATCCAGGGTCAGCGCAACGCCGTCGTACCCGTGTTCGGCGACCAGCTCGAGCGCATCGCCGAGCCGGTGGTTCGCGATGCCGTTGGTGTTATAAGCAAAACGCAGATTCACGCACCGGCTCGCCAACACGCTGCGAACTTTTTCACCGGCGAGCCGCGGTGCGGTTGAAGGGCGTTTTCGCGGCGGCGTCGATCTGGTATGAGTGAGAATGAGGCTCACAACGCAGATGAACTCGACGCTCCCGAAAAATTACCAGCTCGTCCTCGATCTGATCGAGGCGAGCGGCGGCGGCGCGCACCTGACCGCGTACGATCTTTTCGCGCGCGCCCGCGAACGCGCGCCGAAGATCGGGATGGCAACGGTCCATCGCGCCCTGGGAGCGTTGCACGATCGCGGGCTCGTCTCGAAGGTTCTCATCGCCGGCATGGATTCTGCGACGTACGAACCGATCGCCGAGCAACACGCCCATTTCCGTTGCCGCCGGTGCGGCAACATCGAAGACGTCGCCTTCGCCCTGCCCAAACGCGTGATGAACGCGCTCTCGGCGCGAATCGGGTTCCGCGTAACCGAAGAGCACGTCACGCTCGCCGGCGCGTGCGCGGCGTGCGTTCGCTCCGAAGGCCGGCACCGACGCCGGGCCCGAGACGCCAACGCGTCGCCGCGATCGCGGTAATCCCAGGGAATTTATGGGGACGGGCTCTTGCCAGGGACGACGCCATCGCCCGTTACCGACGCACCCGCGAAACTTCGTTGCGCCGCGGCCAACTGCGCGGCGCGCGTCATGTCTGGCGTGACGCCCAGGATTCCTCGCAAGCCGGTCACGTCGAAAATCCGGCCCAGAGAACTGTGCCCGGGAAGCACGACGACGACGGCGCCTGCATGCTCGCGATAACGCCGCAACAGCGCACTCAAAACGGTCGAGTCGATAAAGGTGGCGTGTTCGAGGGAAACGATGACGACCAGCTCGGCGGCGAGCGTACTCAGCGCAGCGTCGAAGGATGCGACATTCGAAAAATCGAGGTCACCGTAGACTGCAACGACCGGGCAGGTTGGTAAATCTTCACGTCTGATCATAACCGCTGCGCGCCCTGCGTGACTTCGTGCAAAATCGACGTTCGCAGCGAGATGAATCGGTCGTGGATGCTCGCGATCCGCGCCGGAGCGACGATCGGAAATGACGCACCTGCCATTCGCGGGAAGCGCCACCGGGCTGGCATCGATCGCACATCAACAGATTCCATTCGTCACGAATACGCACTCGGGTATCTCCCAGGACCGTAGAAGTTTCGGCGGAGTTCCAATTCACATGTAGTAGGTAGTGACGACAGGCGCCGTCACTCCCACAGAAGCGAGGGTATGAGACAACTGTTCTAGCAATGGCGATGGGTTGCCAAACATACGTTCGCAAACTATACTTCGGTAGTGAAGCTGGTCGATTGGGCGCGGCGGCAAGGCATTTCGTATAAAACCGCGTGGCGTTGGGTCAAAGACGACGCGATGCCCGTTCCGTGGCGGCAACTTCCCAGCGGCACGATCCTGGTCGAAGCGCCGCTGGACGAGAACCCCAAAACCGTCGCGTTGTACGCACGCGTCAGCAGCCACGCTCAACGCAGCGATCTTGACCGCCAGTTGGCGCGACTATCAAAGTACGCCGCCGAACGCGATTTGCATGTCGCCGAAGCTGTCGCCGAAGTTGGTTCGAGTCTGAACGGTAAGCGCCGCAAATTGTTGCGACTGCTTTCCGATGCCAAGGTGGGTGCCGTAGTCGTCGAGCATCGCGACCGTTTTGCGCGCTTCGGCTCGGAGTATCTCGAAGCCGCACTTGCCGCTTCTGGGCGGCGTCTGATCGTCGTCGATGCAACCGAGAGGAACGATGATCTGGTGCAAGATATGACTGCCGTGCTCACGAGTTTCTGTGCGCGGCTCTACGGCCGCCGCTCGGCGCGCAACCGTGCCATCAGCATCGAACGCGCTTTAGCGCGCGAACCGGTCGCGCGATTCTCGCGCATCGGAATCGCCTCGTTCCGAAACTGGACCAGGAAGTCTACTCTGCTCGCGCGTGCGGTGTTGCGCGGTTCGCCTACAATTGGGCGCTGGCGGAGTGGAAGCGCCGGCATGATGCGGGTGAGAAGCCTTCAGAGATCGCGTTGCGCAAGGCGCTCAACGCGGTCAAGTATGAGCGGTACCCGTGGATGCGCGAGGTCACGAAGAACGCGCCGCAACGGGCGATCAAAAACCTTGGTCGGGCCTATGCCAATTTCTTCGACGATCTGGGGAAATACCGGCGCTGCGAGATTGCTTGGAAACGCGTACGTGTGCCTAAGTTCAAGAAAAAGGGCCGTCACGACACCTTTCGCGCCGATAACGGCACAGACAAGCACCATCCCAACGCCGTCCAGACCGACGGCAAGCAGGTACGCTTGCCGCTCGCCGGCTGGGTGAAAATGCGCGAAGCGGTGCGCTTTGAGGGGCGCATCCTTTCGGTGACAATTTCCCGGCAGGTCAACGCCTGGTACGCAAGCTTCTCTATCGAGGTGGCAGACGAGCTCCCCAATCGTTCTGATGAGACGGTCGTCGGCGTCGATCTAGGAATCACCGCTCTTGCTACGCTGAGCGACGGTTCACCGAAGGTTCCCTCTCCCAAGCCGCTCCGGAGGTCCTTACAGAAACTCAAACGCCTCTCGCGTTCTTTCTCTCGCAAGCAGCGCGGCTCGCGCAATCGTGCCAAGGCAAAAACCACGCTCGCACGGCTGCACCGGCGCATCGCCGACGTTCGCGCCGACGCGTTGCACAAACTCACGACCTCTCTCATTGGCTATCGGTTCGTCGTGATCGAAGACCTCAATGTATCCGGGATGCTGGCGAATCGGCATCTTTCACGAGCGATCGCCGACGTCGGCTTCTTCGCGTTCCGACGTCAACCGGAATCCAAGGCGACGATGGCCGGTTCCACGGTGATCGTGGCCGATCGCTGGTTCGCCTCATCGAAGCTATGCTCGGAATGCGGTGCCAAGAACGATAACCTCACGCTCGCACAGCGTATCTGGACGTGCGCATCGTGCGGCACGTCCCGCGACCGCGATCGCAACGCGGCGCGCAATCTGGCACGATACGCGGAGAGTTCAGCCGCGTCAGCCTGTGGAGCCGAAGGCGCTGGCAGCGGTCATCAGACCGCTGTGAAACCGGCGGCGTAGAAGTAGAGAGATATGCTTGGAAGAGATTTCCACGCAAATCAGAACGGTATGAGGACGGCATGGCTGACGATACGCTCGCAATACTCGTTGGTGGCGGCCCCGCGCCCGGAATCAACGGCGTCATCGCTTCCGCGACCATCGAAGCGATCAATAGCGGCCTGCGGGTGCTCGGGTTGTACGACGGTTACCAGCACATCGCCGCGGGCGACACGTCGCACGTCACCGAGCTCTCGATCGAAGACGTGTCGCGCTTGCATTTCACCGGCGGGTCGCTGCTGCGCACGTCGCGTACGAATCCCAGTAAAGACGACGAAACCCTCGAACGCTGCATTCGCTCGTTGCTCGAACTCGACGTTCGGTATCTGGTTGCCATCGGCGGCGACGACACGACGTACGGCGCGTCGCGCATCGCGGCCAAGACGCGCGGGCGACTCGGGGTCGTAACGGTCCCCAAGACCATCGATAACGACCTGCCGCTGCCGGACAATGCGCCGACGTTCGGTTTCGAGACGGCACGCGCCGTCGGCACGGCGATCGTCGAAAACCTCATGGAAGACGCACGCACCGCGTCGCGCTGGTATATTGCGGTGACGATGGGGCGTAAGTCCGGCGCGCTTGCGCTAGGCATTTGCAAGGCCGCCGGCGCCACGCTCGCTGTTATTCCCGAGGAGTTTTCGCAAACTCCGTTGCCGCTCGGGCACGTGGTCGACACGGTCGTCGGTTCGATCCTCAAACGCAAGTCGCTGGGCCAGGACCACGGCGTGGCGATGGTCGCCGAAGGCATCGCGGAACGCCTCGATGCGCAAGAACTCGCCTGGCTCGACGGCTCGACGCGCGACGCCTACGGCCACGTACGGCTCGCCGACGTGCCGCTGGGCACCGTCTTGCGCGACGCGATTCGCGCGCGGCTCGCCGAGCTCGGCGTCGACGCGACCGTTGCCGCGAAAGACATCGGCTACGAGCTGCGCTGTGCGAAGCCCGTGCCCTTCGATGCGGAATACACGCGCACGCTGGGCTACGGGGCCGTACGCTACCTGTTGCGGGGCGGCAGCGGCGCGCTCATCGCGCTCTCCGGCGGCCGCGTGGCGCCCGTTACGCTCGACGATCTGCTCGATCCCGCGACGGGACGCATCCGCACGCGGCTCGTCGATGTCGATACCGAATCGTACGAAGTTGCACGCAAGTATTCGATTCGCTTGGAACCGAGCGATTTCGTCGAGCCACGCTTGTCGCGTCTCGCTGCGCAGACCTCACTGCGGCCCGAGGCCTTCGCGCAAGAGTTCGGACCGGTTGCCGGCGCGCAACGCGTCCCTGCGAGATCGTGAAGGAACAGTCGCTCGCGCACCGGGTTCTTTGTGCCGGTGAGAGTTTGTACGACGTCATCTCGCCGCACGGTGCGTCGCACGCAGCGTTTCTCTACGGCGGGCAACCGGCCAACGTTGCGGTCGCGCTGCAGCGGCTGGGAACGCCGAGCGGTTTCGCCGGAGGCATCGGCCGGGATGCGCGTGGCGACGAACTTTTCGCAGCAATCGCCGCATCGGGCGTGGACGTGCGCGGCGTGCAGCGGATCGAGGGATGGCCGACGCGGACGGTGCTCGTGGAGCATGCACCGGGCGGCGAACGCGTTTTCGCGGGCTTCGGCGGCGCAGCGCCCGATGCGTTTGCCGATGCCTACTTTTGCGCGGACGACATTCCGGGCGACCTGCTGGCGGACGTCGGGCTGCTCGTACTCGGGTCTCTGGAACTCGCGTATCTTTCTGCGCGCAAGGCTTTAGAGCGGTTACGGTTGCTCGCTCAGACGCGCGGCAGCGAGATCGTCGTCGACCTCAATCGGCGTGAAGTGTTTTGGCCCAGCGCGCAGCGGCCGTTCGAAGTCGGCCGGACGCGAGCCTTGGCGCAGACGGCGACCGTTCTCAAGGCGAGCGATGACGAGGCACGCTGGCTCTTCGGAACGGACCTGCCGGCGCAGATCTCTGCCGCATTGCCGCGCGTGCACACCGTCCTCGTGACGCGCGGTCCGCAAGGCTGCGCGTACGACGTCATGGGCCGCCGCGGCGAACTCGCCGCGTATCGCGTCGATGCAATCGATACGACCGGAGCGGGCGACGCGTTCCTCGCGGGATTCTTGCATTGCCTCGTCCGGGACGGTCCGCAGGGGTTGCAGAGCGACGACGCGGCGCGTGACGCCGTCCGCTACGCGAGCGCGGTCGGTGCGCTCGCTACCACGGTGCGCGGCGCCTTCGCCGCGATGCCGACGGCGGACGAGGTCGCGGCTTTGATGCGCGCGCCTACGTCTCGCACATCCGGGCGCCCGTGAACGCCGGGCGCTTCTTGCTCGTCGAACCCGACACATGCAAATGATATCGAAGGCGGACATCCCGGACGCCGCCCAACCCTACTATCGGGCCTTGCCGCCGGGCGAACTCTTCGTCTTTCCGATCGACGGCCTCGATGTCACGAACATCCCGACGTGGAAGACCGTCTTCTTCGAACGCGTTTCGGACGCTGGTCGCGCGACGGTTCACAACGGGTTGAGCTACGGTCCCGATGACGAGCGCGCGTTACTGGGTTCACTCGGTGAACTCAGTGAATCCGTGCACGCGCATACGGCGCTTGCGCGACTCGAACGCCGCCGCGCATCGTATGACGATCTCGCGCGCAGCGACGGTCACGACGCCGTCGTGCATCCTCGCGCTCTGTGTTTGCCTGCCGGCAGCAGCGTCGATGCCAGCACGGCGCTCGAATGGATGCCGGGGCGCCGGCATGCGACGCAGCAGATCGTGTGGATCCCAAGCGACATCGTCGCCGTCGAGGAGCAGGACCTCGCGGCCGGTTACGTCCCGTTTACGACGCCGCTGACGAACGGCCTCGGCGCCGGACCGACGCGCGACTGGGCGCTCGCGCACGGCGTACAAGAGTTGCTGCAGCGCGACGGCAACGGTTTGCGTTTTCGTGCGCTCGATGCGGGCGTCGTCCTCGACCTCGCGAGTACGGGCGATCCCGTCGTCGTCGATCTTCTGGCGCGGTTCGCACGTGCGGGCATCGACGTCTTACCGAAATTTGCAAGCGACGAGTTCGGCATCACGAACGTCTACGTCGTCGGCGCGGAGCACGCCGGCACGCGAGCGCCGCTGCCCATCATGGTGACGGCGGCGGGCGAGGCCGCGTCGCCCGACCGCAACGCTGCCTTGCGCAAAGCGCTGCTCGAATTCGGCGCAGCGCGCGCCCGCAAAGCGTTCGGTCACGGTCCGCTCGAGAACCTCGAACCCATCGCGCCGGCCGGCTACGTCGAACGCGTTCGTTCAGAAGTCGCGCCAGGGGGCGGAGAGTCACGCGCGCTCGCGGCGATGCTCGCGTGGTTGGCCCTGGATCAGCGGGCGTTGACGCGGGCCATCGCGACGCCCGTGCTGGAACGCCGCGCCTCCAAGGCTGCGGGGTCGCTGCCGGACTGGAGCGCGCCGGACGACCGCGTTCCGGGTCGAGCACTGCTCGGAACGATCGCACAGCGGCTCGCAGCGGCGGGGCTCGATTTGCTGTACGTCGACCTCTCGCCGCAGAACGGCGAGCTTGGCGTACACGTCGTCAAGGCGGTCGTGCCGGGGCTCGAAGTCGAGACGATGAGTTACTATCGCATCGGTGAACGCAACGCGGCGAAGCTCCTTGCCAGCGGCAGCGAACTCGTCTCGCGTGCGCCGGCGAAGGATAACGGTTTCCGGCGCGTGCGCTTATTGCCGGCCGCGGAAGAGCGTCTCGGCGGACCGGTTTGGTTCGACATCGCGGCGGCCGAGCGCATCGCCGGACCGTTGTATCCCCTGTATCGCGAGCCGGACGTACACGTTGCACCGCTCACGCTCGAGGCGCGCAAGCAGCGCTATCGCTAACGTCTAGGGTCCGGTGGCGTCGGTCGATACGAAGAAGTCATCGGCCCCGAACGTCTCGCCGGGAAACGCCGCGAAGCTCACCGCGTCACCCGCCCTCGCGATGCGCTCCGAACCGTACCCCTCCGACCACGGCTCGCGGAAGAGATGGATCGCCCGTTCGCGCAGATCGATGATCCAGTACTCGACGATGCCGGTCTTGCCATAGAGTCTGCGCTTGAGTCCGTAGTCGAGCCGCCGCGTGGTATCGGCGACCTCGAGCGCGGCATAGATGTCGGGCGGCAGCACGGAGCGCTTGCCGAACGCAGCGTCGCCCGGCGGCAACAACGTAAGATCCGGTTCCGGCTTCGAATCGAAGCTCACGACGACGGGACACTGAACTTGAACGATCGCGCGACCGGCGAAGCGCCGGACGAGCAGATCGTTGAGGAGGTTGACGGCCCCGCGATGTGGATCGCCCATGGGGGGCATCGCTACGATTTGCCCTTCGAGCAACTCGACACGCTCGTCTTCGTCGATGATGCCCGTTTCGACCATGCGGTCGTACTCCTGGACCGTGAAGTGCCGCCGCTGCATTTCCGTAGCCATCTCACTCATGTGCATCGCGGCGATTCGCTACGGTCGCTAGTGGCTCCGCCGCTTCGGCTAGTGGCAACCCTGCCGCTACTTGACGGCGCCGAACGTCAAGCCGCGAACGAGCGCGCGCTGCGCGACCCAGCCCATGATAAAGACGGGCGCGATCGCCAGCGTCGCGGCGGCCGACATGCGTGCCCAGAACAGACCTTCACTCGTCATGAAACCAGCCATGTAGACGGGCAGCGTCCCGGTGTGTGGTCCCGTCAGATTGACGGCAATGAAAAACTCGTTCCATGAGAAGATAAGGCACAGCAGTGCCGTCGAGCCGATACCGGGCAGCGTGAGCGGTAAGATGACGCGCGTCAAGGTCGCGACCGTTCCGGCACCATCGAGAGAAGCCGCTTCCAGTAAGTCGCGCGGAAGGTCTGCGAAGAACGAACGCATCATCCAGATGACGAGCGGCAAGTTCACCGCTGCGTACATCAGGATCATGCCGAGATAGCTGTCGAAGAGACCGACCCGTTTGTAGATGACGATGAGCGGTACGATGACGCCAACGACCGGCAGCATTTTCGTCGAGAGCACCCACGACAGCGTTCCTTTGGTGCGCTTCGTCGGAAAGAGACCCAGACCGTACGCGGCCGGAATACCGAAGAGAAAGGCGATCACCGTCGAGCCGACCGCAAGAATGACCGAGTGCTTGAAAAAGTCGAAATACTTCTGATCGAAGAGCGCGTTGCGATACTGATCGAGCGTCGGGGTGAAGAGGAAAGACGGCGTCGCCACGGCTTGGGCCTCGGTCTTGAAACCCGTGAGCACCACCCAGACGACAGGGAAAAACATCGCGATCGCAATCGCATACGTCAGCAGCGTCAAGCCTGCGCCGCGCGCACGTAAAATTGTCATACGGCGGGCGTTCCGCGATCGTAGGTTCGCGAGAGGAGCCGCAGCAAGAACGCCGCGATGAGCGAGGCGACCACGACGGCAAGGACGCCTTCGGCGGACGCCAGACCCACATTGTTGTCTTGCGAGATCGTCTGATAGACGTAGTACGGCAGCGTCGTCGTCGCGTCGCCGGGGCCGCCTTGCGTCGCGACGAAGATCTCGCCGAAAAGCTGCAGCACGTAGATGATGCCGAGCAACGTTGCGAGCTCGATAAAGGGCGCGAGCAGCGGCAGCGTGATGTAACGGAACTCGGACCAGCCCGTCGCGCCGTCGAGCCGCGCGGCTTCATAGACGTCCCCGGGCAGCCCTTGCAGTCCCGCGAGCAAGATCAGCATCATGAACGGCGTCCACTGCCAGGTGGCCATGACCATGATGCCGAGCTTGGGCGCGACGGAGAAGATGTCGAGGCGTCCCAGACCAAGCGCGTGCGTCGCGTAGCTGAGCAGTCCGAACACCGGATTGAGGATGAGGTTTTTCCACACGACCGCGTTGACCGTCGCCATCACGAAGAAGGGCGCGATCATGAGCGCCCGGACGATCCCGCGCAGCGGGAACGTCCGGTTCAACAAGAGCGCGAAGCCCAGACCCAGCACGAGTGCCGGGATGATGATGCCCGCCGTCACGATGATGAGGTTGAGAATCGACGTGCGGAAGATCGGATCGCCCACGATCGATACCGCGAAGTTCGCGAGGCCGATGAACTTCACGCGGAGTTCGGGTTCGGTCAAGATCCATTTGTGCAGGCTGTACCATAAGGTCAACACGAACGGCGCCTGCGTCATCAAGACCAGGTACAGAATTGCCGGGAACACGAGCAGCGACTGCACCGCTATCTGGGTGCGGGGCTTAACCTTGGCCGGTGCAGCTACCGCTCGTGCGACCGCCATGCTACTTCAAGTAGCCCGCTTCACGCATCGTACGTTCGGTCTGTTGCTGCGCGAGCTGGAGTGCCGCATCGACCGATTGCGAGCCGTTCAGCGTCGCGGCGAGGTCCTGCGTGACGCGCGTGCCGATGCCTTGGAACTCCGGAATGCCGACATACTGCACGCCCGTGTACGGGACTTTGTGCAACGTCGCGTCGGTCGGATCGGCGCTCTGTATCGAGCTCAAGATGATCGATCCGTAGGGCGCGGCTTGCTTGTAGCCCGGAGCCGCGAACGTCGACATGCGCGTGCCGGGTGGCACGTTGGCCCAGCCGCGCGTCTTGGCGACGAGCGCGATGTACTTTTTGCTCGTCGACCACTGCAGGAAGCGGAAGGCGGCGTCCTTATTTTTGCTCGACGATTCGATCGCAAGCGACCACGCCCAGAGCCAGTGCGATCCCTTCGGCGTCACGTCGGTCGGTGCGAATGCGAAGCCGACGTCGCTTGCAACTTTGGAGTTCTTCGGGTCCGTGATGAGGCCGGCGGCCGAGGTGGCATCGACCCACATCGCCCCATGGTTTTGCGCAAAGACCGTCTCGCACTCGGTAAAGCCGTTACTCTGCGCGCCGGGCGGTCCGTCGCGGCGCAAGAGGTCGATATAGAAGTTGACGGCTTTCTTGGTCGCCGGCGCCGTGAGCTGCGGATTCCACTGCATATCGAACCACGACCCGCCGTAGGTATTGATGACGGTCGTAAGCGGCGCGCCCATCTCGCCCCAGCCCGGTAGGCCGCGGAGCACGATGCCGTACTTATTCGCGTTCTTGTCGGTCAACTTGTCGGCGAACTTTGCGACCTGGGCCCACGTCGGATGCAGCGGCATTGTGAGGTGTGCGGCCGCGAAGGTACGCTTGTTATAGAACATCATCGAGCTCTCGCCGTAAAATGGCACGGCGTAGAGATCGTTCTGGTACGTCAGCGCCTTTTTCACTTGCGGCAAAACGTCATTGAGATCGTACGCCTTTGAGTCGCTCGGGGAGAGCTTCGCGAAGCTCGGCTTCAGATCGACGATCCACTTGTTCTTGGCCCAAATCGGTACTTCATACGTGCCGACGGTCGCGAGGTCGAACTGGCCGCCACCCGTCGCGACGTCGCTCGTGATCTTCTCGCGCACACCGTTCTCGGGCAAGGTCACGTAGTTGACCTTGATGCCCGTCTCTTTAGTGAACTCGGGCGTCAGGTGCTCCATATCGATCATCTGCGGGTTGTTCACGGTGGCAATCGTGATCGTGGCACCGGATCCGTTTTGCGCGAGTTGCTTTGGGGCGTCGGCCCTCGCTACGGCCCCGGCGAAACCGACGGTCATTGCGATCAGCGCGATGACGGCCGGTCTGCGGTTGGCATGGTTCATATTTCACACTCCCAGGGACCATATAGATAAAAGCGGAGCCGGCGTTGCAGGCCGACGCGACTATTTGCAGGGGATTTCACCAAAGTAATCCATTTCCATGCGTCACCGCAGCGATATGTTGACGGTACCGGGGTCGGCGGATAGGACCGAAGTCCCGGGCAGCGGCACGATTGGGCGCCCGAGCCGCGGGGCGCAACCGGCGCCGGCGCGAATTACAGGTCGCAAGCGTTGGGCGAAAACGCCGCCAGCGTCGGGAGCACCCGTGCCATGGAAGTTTTTCAGCTCATTTCCGAAGCATTCATGCGGGCGCCGTTCTTGCTTTTGGTGCCCGTCGCGCTCGTGGGCTTCATGCTCTGGCACCCGTGGTCCGAGCGTAAATTCTATCACGTGCCCGAGGAGAGCGTCGAACGGGAGATTGTGGAACCCGAGTAACCGCATGAAAAACGCGCTCCGGCGTTCAATGCGAGCGGGATGGCGAGGGCGAGCCTGTTGACGTTGCGAGCGGCATGATCGTCGAGCGGACCCGCTACGATGCGGACGAACTGCGGGCGTTCGTTGCGCACGCGCTGGTAGCGTGCGACGTTCGGGAAGCTGACGCGCGCATCGTCGGCGAGGTGCTCGTCGCCTCGGACTTGCGCGGCATCGAGTCGCACGGCGTCGCGCGCTTGGAGCGGTATTACGTCGATCCGTTGCGCGCGGGCGCTATCGACGCGCGCGCGAGCGAGACGACGCTTTCGGAGAACGCGACGTCGCTCGCCATCGATGCGAACAATGCGCTCGGCCATCCGGCGGCCGACCGCACGATGCGCCGCACGATCGACAAAGCCCGCACGAGTGGCTGCGCGGTTGCAACGGTACGGCGCTCGAATCACTTCGGGATTGCGGGCTACTACGCGATGCTCGCGCTCGAAGACGACATGATCGGCGTCGCGTCGACGAACGCGGGTCCGCTCGCCGCGGCGACCGGCGGCAGCCAACCGATGCTCGGAACCAATCCGTTCGCATACGCCGTTCCCGCGCATGACGGTGACGCGTTCGTGCTCGATATGGCGACGACGACCGTCGCGATGGGGAAGCTCGAAATTGCCAAGCGCTTGGGGAAACCGCTGCGACCCGGCTGGGCGATCGACGCGCGCGGCCGGGCGACGCTCGACCCCGACGCCGGCATGGCGGGGGCTTTGTTGCCGCTCGGCGGTTTCGGCGTCGAGAACGGCGGCCACAAAGGCTACGGTCTCGGGCTGCTCTCCGACATCCTGTGCGGGGTGCTCGCCGGCGGCGTCTTCGTGCCGGACATGCCGTCGCGCTACGGCCTGCTCGAGGGCGCGATCGTCAGTCACTTCTTCGCCGCGATCCGCATCGATGCGTTCCGCGACGTCGCCACGTTCAAGCGCGACGTATCGCGCCTGCTCGGCGAACTGCGCGCGAGCGAGCCGGCGCCGGGAAGCGAGCGCGTCTACGTCGCGGGCGATCTCGAAACGCTGCGTACGCGGGAACATCGCGAATGGGGCATCGGTCTCGATCCCGTGGTCGTCGCGACACTCGAACGCACGGCGGAAAAGCTCGGTATCGTGCCACCCGCTGCGCGCACGGCGTAGCAGCACTGCACGTCGATGTCGGCGCCTGGAGGATAGGAAGATGATTCGCACCCTGCTTATCGTTGCGGTTGTCGGAGCCGGTGTTCCGGCGGCCGCGCTCGCCGCGGATGCGCCGCCGCCGGTCTCGGCAACGCCGGCCGCCGCAGCGTCGCCGGGTCCGGCGCGAACGCAAGCGCAGATCGCGCAAGACCGTGTGGCGGCTCCGCACCTCGCCGCGAAGGGCCGCCACGCCGTTTCGCCGTTCGGCTACATGAAGCAAGCCAACGACGACCCGCAAGGGCTCTCACGCATACAAGATCAGGCGCGCCAGCTCCGGCCGCAACTCTGAGCGGCTGCGCAGCCCGGCGTGATCGCGATACGCTCGATTTTCGAAAAGGCTTCGAACTTAAGCGTCTAACGTGTGCGCAACGTAATTTAGTACGCCGCCGAAGCGACGACGGTGGCTCGCACCCGAAGCAAGGAGAGTGACTTGGCTCAATCGCGCCTCGCTCGTCAAAGCTTTCTCAAAGGAACCGCCGCCGCCGGCGGCCTCGCTTTTGCCGGGGTGCCGGCATTTATCCCAAGTCGCGGCGCCGCGGCCGACCTCATTCCGATCGGCGTCTCGGAAGAGCTTACCGGCGTCTACGCTGAGCCCGCGCGCAATGAGGTGCGCGGCCTCCAAATGGCGGTGGACGAACGCAACAAACGTGGCGGCGTGCTCGGCCGGCAAGTCCACTTGACCATCGAGGACAACGCGAACAATCCCGGGACGAGCGTCGAGAAGGCGCGCAAGCTGATCCAAGTCGACAAGGTCGTCGCCCTCTTGGGCACCGTGAACAGCGCCGTGTCCATCGCAACGAGCGGCGTCGCCTTCGAGAATAAGATCCCGTATATCGACACGGGCGGCCACGCCGACCAAGTCACGGGGAACGGCTGTCACTGGACGACGTTTCGCACGTGCCACAGCACGTGGATGGAGACCCATGCGACCGGCTACTCGATCGCGAAGAAATTCGGGAAGAAGTGGTACTTCATCGCTCCCGATTACGCGTTCGGCCATGCGCTGCTCACGGGCTACCAGGACCTTCAGAGCAAGCTCGGCGTGCAAGTTGTCGGCAGCGACCTGACGCCGCTGGGAACGACCGACTTCAGCGCGTACCTCACCAAGGTCCAAAGCGCGAAACCCGACGTGCTCATCCTCATGGTGCAGGGTGACGATCTCGTCAACGCGCTCAAACAAGCCAACTCGTCCGGCCTGCTCAAGAAAATCCCCGTCGCCGGTCCGCAAGGGGAACTCGAGGTGTTCTGGTCGCTCCCGCAAGAAGCGCGCGTCGGGTATTGGGGCTTCGAATGGTACTACAACAGCCCCCTCGTCGTCGGGAGCGCGAGCGCCAAGACGTTCGTGCGGAACTACATCGCGCTGCACAAACAGCCCCCGACGGCCCGCAGCGCCTTCGGCTACATCAGTGCGACGCGGATGCTCGACGCGATGGATGCGGCCAAGGGGACGGACCCCGTGAAGGTCTGTAAGGCCATCGAGAACGTGTCGTTCGATGCACTCGGAAAACAAGCGCACTACCGCGACGTCGATCATCAGCTCATTTGGCCGATGTGGTTCGGCGAAGTTCGTGCCAAAGGGACGCCGAAAGATTCGATGGACATCTTCGACGTGCTCGACGAGCAGCCCGGCGACAAGATCGAGAAGACGGCGGACGAGCAACGCGCCGTGTGCAAACTTGGGTACCCGTAGTTGAATCGGGCTTCGCGGGCGCCGTGATCGAACACCTCGCACCCGAGCTCGTCAACGGCATCGTGCTCGGCGCGTTCTACGCGATCATCGCGATCGGTCTCTCGCTCATCATGAACCTTACCGGCACGATCAATTTGGCGCACGGGTCGTTCATGACGCTCGCCGGCTATCTGGCGTTCGCGCTCACGTCGCGCGGGGGGAATTTTTGGGTCGCGCTCGGCGCGTCGGCGGTCATGACGATGATCGTGGGCGTAGCCGTTGAGCGCCTCTTGATATCGCGTCTCTACTCGCGCATTCCGCTCTATAGCCTGCTGCTCACATTCGGTCTTTCGCTGATCTTCGAAGAGTCGTTTCGTTTGATTTGGGGCCCGAGCTCCGTGCCGTTCGCGGCGCCGGCCAACCTGCAAGGCTCGACGCAGCTCGGGAACGTCTTCTTACCGACGTATCGCCTCGTCATCATGGCGGCGCTCGTCATCGTGATGGTGCTGCTGTTTCTCTTTCTGTACCGTACGCGCATCGGGCTGCGCCTGCGCGGCGCGGTACAGGATCCCGAGATGATGGCGGCACTGGGAACCAACACGCAGATCCTTTACATGACGAACTTTGCCGTCGGCATCGCGCTCGCGGCGGTCGCGGGCGTTTTCGCCGCGGGTCTTCTCGGGCTCTCGCCGACGATGGGGAACAGCTTGTTGATGCCGGCGTTCATTACCGTCGTCATCGGGGGCATGGGAAGCCTTACGGGGAGCATCGTCGGTGGACTCTTGATCGGCCTCGCGATCAGCATCACGACGCTCTACCTGCCCGCGGCTTCGGAGATCGTCATGTACGTGTTGATGGCGCTCGTCTTGCTCGTGCGACCGCGCGGCCTCTTCGGCGAAGAGGGTATCTTCGGATGAGATCGCTCCCGAACACGGTCGCAACGTCCGTGCTCGCTGTCGCGCTCCTGACGTTGCCATGGATCTTGCCGGCGATCAAACTCAACATCTCGCTCGGGACGACGGTCCTGCTCTTCGGGCTCGCGGCCGCGAGCGTCAACATCCTGCTCGGCTACACGGGCTTCATGGCCTTCGGGAATGCTGCGTTCTTCGGCGTCGGCGCGTACGGCTCGGCTCTCTTCGCGCAACACGTTGCGCAGAATCTGTTGCTGGCCTTGCTCGTCGGGTCGCTGGCAGGCATGCTCAGTGCCGTCATCGTCGGGCCGTTCCTCATCCGCCGGCGCGGCATCTACTTTTCACTGTTGACGATCGCGTTCGGACAAGTCTATTACTTTATCGCCTATCGCTGGAACGACGTGACCGGCGGCGAGGACGGCTTGACGATCGCGCGGCCGCCCTTGGGCGGAGCGACGCTCGGCGATATGCAATTCTACTTTCTGTCGCTGATCGTCTTCGCGCTCTTCATGGTCGCGCTCTGGTACGTGGTCCGTTCGCCCTTCGGATTGACCTTGCGCGCGATCTCACAGAACGAGGTGCGCGCGCGCTACCTCGGGATCAACAGCGACCGGTTCATCTTTCTCGCGCTGATGCTGTCGGGACTTTTTGCGGGGGTCGCGGGCGCGCTGTACTCGATGTCGATCAACTTCGCTTATCCGTTGCTGCTGGACTGGCACCAGTCCGGCGACTTCGTCATGATGGTCGTCCTGGGCGGCTCCGGCACGCTCTGGGGCCCGCTGCTCGGCGCGGCGATCTACGCGCTGGGTGCGAACGTGCTGAGCACGGCGACCGAAGCGTGGCAAATCGTGATCGGCGTGCTCTTCGTGGCGTGCGTGCTGCTTTTTCCGCGCGGACTCTTGGGGTTGCGGGCGCTGCGGCGCGCGCCGCTGCCCTCCCAAGAAGAGGATGCGGTCGTGCCGCATGCCGCGCCCGCCTACGAACCGATCGTCGCCGAAGGCAAGCATTCGTGAGGCCCGCGGCGCCGGAATCCGACATCCTGCTCGACGCGCGTGGAATCGCGCTTGCTTTCGGCGGCGTACGCGCGGTGGATGGCGTCGATCTCGAGGTGCGCGAGCGCGAGATCGCCGCGCTCATCGGCCCCAACGGCGCTGGGAAAACGAGCCTCTTCAATGCGCTGAGCGGCTTCTTCTTACCCGACGCCGGGACGGTGCGCTTGCGCGGCGACGACATCACGCGAATGTCGAACTGGCAGCGTATTCGCAAGGGCATCAGCCGGACGTTTCAAACGCCGAGCATCTTTCCCGACCTGTGCGTTCGCGAGAACCTGCTCATCGGCGCGCAGAGCGCGCTCGGCGTTTCGCAGCGGCTGCGCGGGCTTTCGCGGGTGCAACGCCGCGCGCTGGACGAGCGTATCGCCGAACTGCTCGGGTTCGTCGGGCTCGAGCGTTTGCGCGAACGCCAAGTCGCGCAACTGTCGCACGGTGACCAAAGGCTCGTCGAGATCGCGATGAGCCTCTCGACGTCGCCCGCCTTGGTTCTGCTCGACGAGCCGACCGCCGGCCTCGCGGAAGCCGATACGTCGCGCATCATGGCGGTCGTCCGCGATCTGCACGATCGCTTCGGCCTGACGGTCCTCTTCGTCGAGCACAACATGCGCTTCGTATCGATGCTCGCGGACCGCGTGACGGTGATGAACCGCGGGCGCGTGCTGATGCACGGGCCGCCCGCGGTCGTCCTGGCCGATCCCCGCGTGCGCGAAGCCTATCTCGGTGCCGAGGAGCTGGCCCTTGTCTAACGGTGCTCCCGGGGCGCCGGCAGCGGAACTGCTCTCGGTCGAGCGCATCAACTCGTATTACGGCAAGAGCCATATCCTGCATGACGTGTCGCTGCGCGTCGAACCGGGCGAGATCGTCGCGCTGCTCGGCCTCAACGGCGCGGGAAAGACAACGACGCTGCGGAGTATTATCGGCTTGACGCCGCCGCGGCGCGGCGCGGTGAGACTGGGCGGCCGCAACATCGCAGGCACGCCCGCACATCGGATCGCGCGCATGGGTGTCGGTTACGTCCCCGAAGGCCGGCGCATGTTTACGAGCCTCACCACGAGCGAGAATCTCGCGCTCGCCGAACGCGGTGGCGGCGACTGGAGCATCGCGCGCGTGCTGGAGCGTTTTCCAAAACTGCGCGAGTTACGTTCGCGCAAGTCCGGCAAGCTCTCCGGCGGCGAACAGGAGATGCTCGCGATCGCGCGCGCACTCGTCGGCAATCCCACGCTGCTGCTCGTCGATGAACCCTCGCAAGGCTTGGCGCCGATCATCGTCGCCGACGTCTACCATACTCTGGAGGAATTGCGGGACCACGGCGTCTCGATTCTGCTCGTCGAGCAAAACGCGCTACTAGCCTTGAAGGTCGCACGCCGCGCCTACGTTTTGGACGAGGGCAAGATCGTGTACGATGGCGCTGCAAGCGAGCTCGTCCACGATACCGCGCGTATGCGAACGCTCATGGGTCTCGCGGAACAGGAGCTTCCGGCGGTCTGAGCGCCGATCAGTTCTCGAGTTCCGCAAGCGCCGATTGCAAAGCTGCCGCCAAGAGCGAGCGCGTCTTTGACGAGAGGTGCGAGACTCCCGACTCGTACTCCGCAGCGCGCCCACGCTCCAAGCGCTTCATCAGCGCTTTACCCGTGGGCGTCACCGTCAAGAGCTTGCGACGACGGTCGTTCGCGTCCTCGCCACGCGTGACATAACCGAGACGCGCGAGCCGATCGAGCATTTGGCTCATCGCGGGAAGCGACATCTGCATCGCTTCGGCGAGCTCGGTTACGCCGTCGTACTGCGCGGCCTGCAACCGCCGCAGCAAGAGCACCTGGGGCAGCGTCACAGAGGCCCCGCTCATTATTGCGAGCGTCGTGCCTTGGCCGTGCGAGACTCGGTTGACGAAGGCGGCGATGAGTGCTCCGAGTCTGTGGTCGACGGCAAGAACGGTCACGCAGCGGGATCGCGCCAGACGAGCCGCGCCATCTCGGGCGCGCGGATCTCAATCGGCTGCGAGAAGCCGAAGCACGTGATCTCGATGTGGTTCCCAAAGGGATCGTTGAAATACATCGACGCCTGCCCCGGCGGCCCGAGGCGCACCGGCCCGTCGACGGGGACTCCACGCGATTCGAGCAGACGCTTCCAGCGCAGCATATCGGCCGGCGTCGACCCAAAGGCAAGGTGGGGGTGACCGTGCGTCGGTTGCGCTTGCCCCGAGTGCTGTAGAAACAGATCGACGCGCGTCGACCCTCCGAAGTAGACCGAATGATGGTGCGCGCCTTCGCCGTCGTTGGGCGCAGGCGGTCTATGGAAACGCGCCAGAGCCGCGTCGTCGATCGTCATAAAGCATGCCCCGCCGAGCACGTCGCAGTAGAACTCTTTAGCGCGGTCGAGGTCGGGGACCGGGATTGTGACGTGATCGACGTTGCCGAGCCGCGGCTTCCCGAGCCGCGAGACATCGCGCTGCAAGCGCGCGAAGCGTGCCGCGCCCTTGAAGCCGATGCCGATGGCGTGATTGCGAACGGTACTCGCGAGAGACATGCCTCATCCTTTACTTCACGTATATTAACACTTGACGCATGTTAATCATCTTGGGGATGGATGTCAAGCGCTGCAGCAGCCAGCCGAAATCTAAAGACCCGCATTGCGTGGAGTCGTCCAGCAAAGACGATTTTCGGGATTTGGCCAGCCGAGCTCGTTTTTACAAATTAGGGATATACGGGATAGTCTTCTCCGCCGAGCATCTGTAACGCGACGCGCGTTGCGACCGGTTCGTAACGCGCATCCACGCGCCGCAAGACACGTTGCGCGAGCTCGACCTCGATCTGCGCGACGCGGCGCGCGACGTCGTTCGCATCGCGCGCGATGCAGCCGCTCGCGATCGCCGTATACGAATCGACGAGCCCGACGGAGAGTTCGCTGTGCAGGCGGCGGTAGGTCTCGCAACGTTCGAACTGGTCCAAGATCGTTCCACGGAGCCGGGGACCGGCGCCGGCGACGAGTAGTTTGTGGGTCGACCGCCGGGCACGGTATTGCGCGGCAGCTCGGCCCTCCTCGAGGGCGATGCGCAGCGCCGCGATCGAGGCGAGTATGCCGTTGAGATCGATCTCGGTTAGTCGCGGCACCGTTACCTTGATGCCCATGGCTTCGAGCAGGATGCGATCGGTGAAGAGCACGTCGAGCGACTCCGCGTCGATGGCCGCGACGCGCGCGCGACGGTTTTGTTCGGCATCGATGAAGCCTTCGGCTTCAAGCCGCCGCATCGCTTCGCGTAACGGTGTGCGACTGACGCCGAGCATGCGGGCGAGTTGAACCTGCGAGAGAACGGCGCCGGGCGGATACGTGCCGTTGACGATCAAACGGCGCAGGTGCACGTGCACGCGCTCGACGCTGCGGATGCGGGTCGTGCCGCTGCGGATTGCTGGAACGCTCATGACGTGGGTCCTGTGACTGACGTCGCAGGACTTGAGCGTCAGCGCCGGAAGGCCTGCCCAAAGTGCGTACACTTGGGATGCGAGGTCGCCGATGTTTCCTGCAGCCTTTCAGTACCACCGGGCACGGTCGACGACCGAGGCGCTCGCGCTGCTGGCCGAACACGGTGGCGACGCGCGGCTTTTAGCCGGCGGCCAAAGCCTCATTCCGGCGATGCGCTATCGTCTCGCCCGGCCGGCCGTGTTGATCGATATCAACCCGATCGACGAACTGTCGTACATCGCTGACGACGAGGGACACTTGCGGATCGGCGCGCTCACGCGCGATTACGCAATCGAACGGTCGCCTGTCGTCGCGTCGCGGTACGCGTTGATGAACGATGTGTCGGCCGTCGTCGCGGACCCGGTCGTGCGGCAGATGGGGACCGTCGTCGGTAGTCTGTGCCATAGCGATCCCGCGGGCGACTGGAGCGTTGCAGCACTCGCGTCGCGCGCCGAAGTCGTGATACGCGGACCTGCCGGTGAACGCGTCGTTTCGATTGACGACTTCCTCGTCGATTCGTTTACGACGGCGGTCGGCGAAGGCGAGATGGCGCTGGAAGCGCGCTTCCCCGCCGCCGGCCCGCGAAGCTCGGGTGCGTATGCAAAGATCGAACGCAAGGTCGGCGATTTCGCAACCGCTGCCGCGGCGGCAGCGGTGACGCTCGCGGCCGACGGCACGATCGCGGAGGCCGGCATCGCGATCGGTGCCGCCGGCCCCAAAGCGATGCGCGTCACGGCTGCCGAGTCGCTGCTGCGCGGCGCCAAGCCGAGTGCGGAACTCATCCGCGCCGCGGCCGACGAAGCGCGCAAACTCGCCGACCCTTCGCCCGACACGCGCGGTTCGGCGGAGTTCAAAAAAGACATGGCCGGCGTGGTCGTGCGGCGCGCCCTCGCGCGTACCTTCGAGCGCCTCGGCATGGGAGAGTTGCGATGAAGATCGCCGTGACGGTCAATGGGACGCCGTACGAACGCGACGTCGAACCGCGCATGCTGCTCGCGTATTTCTTACGCGATTCGCTGGGTCTCACGGGTACGCACGTCGGCTGCGATTCTTCAAGTTGCGGCTGCTGCGTCGTGGTGCTCGACGAAGACGTCGCGGTAAAATCGTGTTCGATGTTTGCGGTACAAGCCGACGGACGCAGCGTGACGACGGTCGAGGGGCTCGCGCAAGGTGCCAAACTCCATGCGCTGCAGCAAGGTTTTTGGGACAATCACGGCTTGCAATGCGGCTACTGCACGCCCGGCATGTTGATGACGTCGCTCGTGCTGCTCAAACACAATCCGAGCCCGAGCGAAAGCGAGATCCGCGAAGCGATCGCCGGCAATTTGTGCCGTTGCACCGGTTATCAGAATATCGTCAAGGCCGTCCAGCAGGCCGCGGGCGAACTCGCCGCCGAGGCTGCGGCCGCAACGGCCGCCGCGACGGACGCCGAACGTCCCGCCGAAACAGTCGCACCGTAGCGATCGGAGTACGACCATGCCCATAACCGAAGTCCCCAAAGAACGGCACGCGCTCGGCATCGCGCTCAAGCGCAAGGAAGATCCGCGCCTCATGCGCGGGGGCGGCCGTTTCATCGACGACATCGTGCTGCCCAACATGCTCTACTTGGCGCTCGTGCACAGCCCGTACCCGCACGCGCGCATCGTCAAGATCGACAAGACCGCGGCGCTCGCGTCGCCCGGCGTCAAGGCGGTGTTGACGGGCGAAGACCTGGTGGCAGCCGGCCTCGGTTGGATTCCGACCTTCCACGGCTACGATAAACAGATGGTGCTCGCGGTGGGCAAGGCGCTCTTTCAATACCAGGAAGTCGCCGGCGTCGTCGCCACGTCGCGCGAAGCAGCCTTCGACGCCGTCGAGCTCGTCGAGGTGGAATACGAACCGCTCGAGCCCGTCGTCAACCCCTTCGAAGCGCGCAAAGACACGACGATCGTGCGCGAAGATCGCGAAAACAAAACCAACCACATCTATCACTGGGAAGTCGGGAAGCGCGCGGAGACCGACGCGGCCATCGCGGGCGCCGACGTCCACATCAAAGAGCGCTTGTACTTTCAACGCTGCCATCCGGCGCCGCTCGAGCCGTGCGGTTCGATCGCGGACATGAGTCCGAATTCCGGCCGGCTCACCCTGTACATGACGTCGCAGGCGCCGCACGCGCACCGGACCGTCGTCTCGCTCGTCACGGGCATTCCCGAAGACAAGATCCGCATCGTCTCCCCAGACCTCGGCGGCGGTTTCGGCAACAAAGTTCCCGTCTATCCCGGGTACGTCGTCTCCGCCGTCGCATCGGTCGTGCTCGGCGTTCCCGTCAAGTGGATCGAGACGCGCACCGAAAATCTCACGACGACCGGCTTCGCCCGCGACTACCACATGGACGTCGAGATCGGCGCGGCCAGCCACGGCGCGGTGAAAGCGCTCAAAGTTACGACGGTCGCCGATCATGGCGCCTTCGACGCGGCCGCCGATCCGACCAAGTATCCCGCCGGGCTCTTCGGAATCTGCACGGGCTCGTACGACTTCCCGATTGCATTTACCGAGCTCGATGCATACTTCACTAATAAACAACCGGGTGGCGTCGCATACCGTTGTTCGTTCCGCGTGACCGAAGCCTCGTATGCAATCGAACGCGGTATGGATCTGCTCGCGCATCGGCTCGGCATGGATCCAGCGCAGTTGCGCTTGAAGAACTTCGTGAAAAAAGAGCAGTTTCCGTATCCGTCGCCGCTGGGCTTCGTGTACGACAGCGGCGACTATCACACGACGTTACAAAAAGCGCTCGACCGGATCGGCTACGACGACCTGCGGCGCGAGCAGGCGGCCAAACGCGAGCGCGGCGAGTTGATGGGCATCGGCATCTCGACGTTCACGGAAGTCGTGGGTGCGGGCCCGAGCAAACACTTCGACATCATGGGCATCAAGATGTTCGACAGCGCCGAGATCCGCATTCATCCGACCGGCTCCGGGATCGTGCGCACGGGAACGCGTGCCCAAGGCCAAGGCCACGAGACGACGTGGGCGCAGATCGTCGCCGAAGAACTCGGCCTCGATCCGCAAACGCTGCTCGTCGAAGAAGGCGACACCGATACGGCCCCGTACGGTCTGGGCACGTACGCGAGCCGCAGTACGCCCGTCGCGGGCGCGGCGCTCGCGATGGCGGCGCGGCGCATTCGCGAGAAGGCCAAGAAAATCGCCGCGCACGTGCTCGAAGTGGCGGAGAACGACGTCGACTGGCTCGATTACAAGTTCCAGGTCAAAGGCGTGCCCGGCAAGAGCGTCACGATGAAAGAGATTGCGTTCGCGGCGTATACCAATCCGCCGCCGGGCAGCGAGCCCGGGCTCGAAGCGTCGTATTATTACGATCCGCCGAACCTGACGTTCCCGTACGGCGCGTACATCGCCGTGGTCGACGTCGATCGTGAATCGGGCGAAACCAAAGTGCGCCGCTTTCTCGCAATCGACGATTGCGGCACGGTCATCAATCCGCTCGTCGTCGAAGGCCAGATCCATGGCGGCCTCACCGAGGGTTTCGCAATCGCGTTCATGCAGGAGATCGCCTACGACTCGGGCGGGAACCACCTCAATACGAACTTCACCGACTATCTCGTTCCGACGTCGCTCGAAACGCCGAAGTGGGAGACGGGCAACACCGTCAATCCCAGTCCGCATCACCCGATCGGCGCGAAGGGCGTCGGCGAAAGCCCGAACGTCGGCTCGCCCGCGGCCTTCGTCAACGCCGTGATGGACGCGCTCGCGCCGCTCGGCATCACGGCCATCGACATGCCGCTCACGCGCGAAAAAGTGTGGCGCGCGATTCGCGAGGCCAAGGCGTGAATCTGGAATGGAACGGTCAGGAGCACGTGCCGGTCACGCGCGATAAGGTCTGGGCGTTCATCACGGACCCCAGTGCAATCGCGACGTGCGTACCGGACGTCGTCGAAACGAAGATCCACGACGCGCGCTCCTTCGATGCCGTGGTGGCGGTGGCGGTGGGGCCCGTGCGCGGGAAATTCAAGTTCAAGATCGCGCTCGATCCGCTGCCGGACGGCAATCACTTGAACATGAAGATCAGCGGTGGCGGACTCGGCAGCGTAGTCGACCTGATCGCGGGCGCCGACCTCAAAGACAACGGCGATGCGACGACGACGCTGGACTGGAAAGGTTCGCCGTCGATGCGCGGCCCGGTTGCAACCATCGGCGGTCGCGTCATCGACGCGCAGGCCAAGCGCGTCATCATCACGACGTTTTCAAACATCACGGCGCGCTTGACGGAGGCCGCCACGACGCCCACGTGAACTTTTTCGACCGCCTGGCCGAACTCGAACGTGCGCGCGCGACTTTCGCCGTCGCGACGGTGGTGGGCCGCCAATCCCCGGTGAGCTCGCACTTGGGCGACCGGGCGTTGATCCATCAGGATGGTCGCATGGAAGGGTTTGTCGGTGGCTCGTGCGCGCGCGACATCGTGCGCCGCCACGGTCTGGCAACGCTGCGACGCGGCCAACCGTGCCTCTTGCACGTTCGCCCCGAGCTGCCGGCGGACGACGGACTGCGCGCCTGCAAAGACGGTGAAGCGATTTTCGTGCCGATGGGATGTGCTTCCGAGGGCGCGGTCGACGTCTACATCGAACCGCACGTTCCGCTGCGCAGCCTCGTCGTCGTCGGTTTTACGCCGGTCGCCGATGCACTCGCGCGAATCGCGACCACGCTCGACTACAAAGTCGTGCGTGTGGTCGATGACGAAGAGCTGCGCGACGCCGGAACCGTGGCCGGCGCAACCTGCCTGGCGCTCGGCGCCTTGCGCGACTACGTGGCTGCGCTCGACACGCTCGACGTCACGCGTCTGGTGGCGGTCGTCGCGTCGCAAGGACACTACGACGAAGCGGCCCTCGAAGCCCTCCTCTCGGTCGACGCCGCGTTCGTCGGCCTGCTGGCGAGCCGCAAGCGCGCCGCGAGCGTCTTCGGCGTCCTCGCCCAGGCGGGCGTCACGTCCGCGCGCCTGGCACGTATTCGCAATCCGGTCGGGCTGGATCTCGGCGCTCGCAGCGCCGCCGAGATCGCCGTTTCGATTCTCGCTGAGATCATCGCGTCCACACCGCCGGCGACCGAGAGCGCGACTGAGGCGTTGCAACCGGACGTGCAGGCGGCCACCGATCCCGTTTGCGGCATGGCGGTCGAGGCGGGCTCCCGTCATCGCTTGGACTACAACTCGGCAACGTATCACTTTTGCTGCGCCGGCTGCCGCGCGGCCTTCGAGGCGAGCCCGGAGCGCTATCTCGCTGCAGCCGCCGGCTCGTGACGGGCGAGCGTCTGCGCGAGCGGTTCGCAGCGCGCGGTTACGTCGCGGGCGACGATTTCGGAACGGCGCGAACTCATGCTGGCACTCGAAAAGCCACTGCTCGTGGAAGGTCCCGCGGGCGTCGGCAAGACGGAGAGTGCCAAAGTGCTCGCGGAGGTGCTGGAGACGCGCCTCATTCGTTTGCAGTGTTACGAAGGCCTCGACGCGGCGAGCGCGCTGTATGAGTGGAATTATCCCAAGCAATTGCTGCGAATTCGTTTGACGGAGAGCGACGGAAGTTCGGCGCAAACGCGCGAAGCGGAAATTTTCAGCGAGCCCTTTCTCTTGAAGCGGCCGCTGCTCGAAGCGATCACGCAAGAGCGAGCCCCGGTGCTCTTGATCGACGAGATCGATCGGGCCGACGAGAGTTTCGAAGCGTTCTTGCTCGAGTTGCTCGGTGAATTTCAAGTGACGATTCCCGAACTCGGAACGATTCGCGCGCGCGACCGGCCCGCCGTGATTCTCACCTCGAATCGCACGCGCGATCTCTCCGACGCGCTGCGCCGGCGTTGCCTCTACGCATGGCTCGAGTATCCGAGCCGCGACCGTGAAGTCGAGATTCTCAAAGTGAGGCTGCCCGGCATCGACGAGCGTCTCGCAATGCAAATCGCGCGCTTCATGGAGTTCTTGCGCGATCAGCCGTTCACGAAAGTGCCGGGCGTTGCCGAAAGCCTCGACTGGGCGCTCGCGCTGACGCGGCTTCACCGCGACGCGCTCGACGAGCGGACGCTCGAACTCACGCGCGGGTGCATCTTGAAGACCCAGGAAGATTGGGAGCTCCTGCGTGCCGAGCGCGCGCGCTACGTGCCGCTGCTGGGCGACCGTCCCGTCGCTGCGCCGGCGGTTGCCGAACCCGACTACGGTTTGGGCTCGGTGCGGGCCAGGCGCGGTTGACGGAACCCGTAGTCGCCGAGCGCAGCGAATTGTCGGCGACCATCAACGCGTTCGTCACGAACCTGCGCGAGCAGCACGCGTTCCCGATCGGCCACAGCGAGACGCACGATGCGCTCGCGGCGGTTGAAATCGTCGGCGTCGCGGACGCGACGCGCGTGCGCTGCGCGCTGCGCCTCATCTGCTGCGCGTCCCCGGAGCAGATTGCGATCTTCGAACGCGCCTTCGATGCCTTCTTCCTCGCGCCGCGCCGCGGCGTCCGCAATCCGTCCTACGCGCCGCGGCACACCCGCGCCGAGGGCGGTACGACGTCGCGCGAAGCGCGCGCGCCCAAGCGGCGCGACCCGCAGGCACGGCAAGAGCCGGAGATGGGCACAGCGGTGGCTCGCGAGCGCGTGCCGGTCGCGCTCGATGACGATACGGCCGTCGCTTGGGAAGCGCTGCGCGGACGCTTCAGTCCGACGGCCGGGGCCGCGGAAGCGCCCGCGATCGCAAGCGACGGTTTCGAAGCGATGCTCGAGGCGGCAAGCCGTTTACTTGCAGGCGTTGCGATCGGGCGCTCGCGGCGTTGGAAGCCGCAGCCCCAAGGCAATCGCTTCGATCTGCGGCGCACGCTGCGCGCGAGTTTGCACACGGGCGGCGATCCCGTCTTCTTGCATCGACTCGGTCATCCGCTGCGCAATCCGCGCTTCGTCATCCTCATCGACGGCAGCCGTTCGATGGCGGAACACGCCGCGCCGATGTTGCAGTTTGCGGCGGCGCTGTGCCGGCGCAGCCGGCGTGCCGATGCGTTTCTCTTCAGCACCGAACTACGCGACGTCACGCGTGCGCTGCGCCGAGCGCGCCCGGGAGACCAGCTGACGGGCCTGGGCGAAGCGTGGGGCGGCGGCACGCGCATCGGAGCGAGCCTGCTGCGTTTCGTGCGTTCGCGCGGCGTGCGGTTGCTCGGGGACGACACGGTCGTCATCGTCTTCAGCGACGGCTTCGACGTCGGCGACCGGGCCGATCTCGAACGCGCCATGCGCGAACTCGATCGGCGCAGCGCAGCGGTCGTGTGGCTCAATCCCCACCTCGCGCTCCCCGGCTACGAGCCGACTGCCGGCGCGATGCAACTCGCGTTGCCTTACGTGTCACTGCTCGCCAGCGCCGCGGCGCCCGCGGCGTTTAAAGAACTCACGAAGCGCATCTCGCGGGCGTGTCGAACGTAGCGCGCCGGGCGCGCACTTGCGATGTACGCAAGACGCGTGATAGGGTGAAGTGTGGAACAACCTCGAGCGACGGAGATGCAGGTGCCGGAAGCAAAGCCGGCGTTCGAGTGGATCTTCGATGGTCCCGTTCAAAAGGTGAGCCCGCAGCGACGTCACGCTCTGCTGCAGGTTGCGATCGGAGAAGTGCTTCGGACCTGGGCACGGGGTCGTGGCGAAGTTGGATCGGAGTGGCGCTTTCGCGTGCAGCCGCCCGCCGGCGTCATCCGGCCACTCGTGCCGGATCTCGCGTATCTTTCGTACGAACGTATGGGGAACCGCAGCGACGCCGAGCTCGAAGCGCCCCTTCTCGCACCGAACCTCGCGGTGGAGATCTTGTCGCCCGACGATCGGCGCGCGCTCCTCGACGCGAAGATCGCCGTCTATCTCGCGGCGGGAACCGAGGCGGTGGTCGTCGTCGATCCGGATCACCGGTCGTTCGAGCTTCACGATCGCACCGGAGTGCGCACCTTCGTTGAAGGCGAGTCTCTGGCGCACCCAGCTTTCCCAAAGCTCGTGCTCGTGCTCTCGGAGCTTTTCGATGCCCTGCGCAGGCCTGGGGCTTAACGGACCCGCTGCGCGCTCCGCAAGGCTTCCTGTAAGGACGGCGCGTCGAGATCGCGCGCGGCGGCGAATCCGAGAATGAGACGGCCGCGCTGCGGCTCGAGCAGCAGCGTCTCGAAATCGGGTAGATCGCGCAACGTGGAAACGGTAGCGCCGAATCGGTCGTGCAGCGCGCGCCAGACCGCATGCGAGAGCGACGAGCCGCGCGCCGCAAGCCGGGCCTGCACGTCGACGGAGAGTCGCGGTCGCGCGAAAGCATCGCCTTCCGGCGAGGGAGCGCCGATCAGTAAGAGCGATGCATCCGGCCGCGCCGCGAGATTACGCGCATGTGCGGCAAGCCGGCTCACGGCGATAACGAAGGCCGTATCGACGAGCGCAAAGGGAGCGTAGCTCGACGCGGGCGACCCCGTCTCACCGATCGTCGCAAGTGCGAGCCAGTCGCATCCGGCGACGAGCGGGACGATGCCGGCGGCGTTCAAATCGCGCGACGTTGCCACACGAACAGCCCGGTTGCGAGGACCGCGAGCGCGACTGCGCCGGTCGTCATCACGTTGATCGGGCGCGGTGCGTGAAAGCGGCGCCAGCTCAAGCGATCTTCGACGAAGCGCGTACCGTGAGCGACGAGCTTTGGATGCCGGTCGCGATGCAGTCCGACCGTGAGCTCCGTTCCGACGCGCGCGAGCTTGTCGACGCGCTGCGGATCGCGGAGCTCGACGCCGAGTTCGCCGAGCGGCAACACGACGTCGCTCGACGCCGTGCGCAGCGTCGCGAGCCCGAGTGCTTGGTGCCGATCGACGATCGTGCCGCGGTATTGCACGCCGGGCGCGAGGGGGACCGATTGGCGGTCGACCACGAGCGTGATCATGTTACCTGCCGGCGCCGGGTCTTTAGGATAGTGCCGGCGGTTGCGCACGTTGGCCGGCGGATCGGTATGCGCGGACGGCAGGCCGTGCTTGCGCGCCTCTTCGGGCGAAAAGGCCCTCCGGCCCAGGCCGTCGAGCGTCACGTCCGTGCCGTCGGGTAAACGCGCACGGCCGTTCGCTTCGCCGCCGACGATGACGAGGCGCACGCTTCCGTCCTGGTTATGATACGCGGCCTCGACCACGTTGCCGTCGAGGCGGCTCGGCGCGCCGAGATACGTGCCGAAGTTCGAACGATGCACCGGATCCTCGGCGCCCGGGTAGCCCGTCCATTCGAAACGCATCGCGTCGTTCGGCTTGGGGACCGCGCGCGGATCGATACCGCAGCAGAGCAAGACGCCGACGGAGTACGAGTTCGAATCGCGTCCGACGCGTAGGAACGGCATTTCGATGACGACGTAACGCTGATCGCCGTCGTACGTGCGCTGCGTCGTGCACACGAGCTCCGCAAACGCGTCTTCCGTTAGACCGTGCGGCGGAGCGATGACGATCGGCTCGAAGTCCATGACCCCATGCTGTGCGAAGTCGTCCTCCGGATACGCGTACGGAACGAGTCCGCCCGTCCCGTTGGCGTTCATCGGACCGGCTTCGACGATCGTCGCCGTCGCTGCATCCGCGCCCGTGATTGCCAGAAAGAGGTGTCCCCCAAAATCTTGCTCCCAGTGCAGCCGCTTCGAGGGGATGGTTGCGAAGCCGAGCGGGATGCGTGGCGTAGCGAAATCGAGCGCGAACCAGACAGCGGGACGGCCCACCATGGCGACCGTATGCGGCGGCAGCTTCCACCGATTCGCAATGACGACGTCGCCGCCATCGAGCACCGGATGCGAACGCGTCGAGCCCGCTTCGAGCGTCGAACCGCCGAACCGGGGAATCCGGACGTGGAATCTCATCGCAAGCCGCTTACTCGGTCGCTGCGCCGCTGCCTCCAACGCAGCCAAAGAGCATAGCGCATGCTTCTCGCGAAGCGTGCCGGACGCGGGCTACCAAAGGAGCGACGAACGATGCGGACTGCAGTCGGAGCGCGCGAGGACACCGCGTTCATCTTCGATCTCGACGGGACGCTGATCGACAGCGTGTACCAGCACGTTTTGGCGTGGAGCGAGGCATTCGATGCATCTGGCATCGAGCTCTCGATCTGGCGGGTGCATCGGCGCATCGGGATGAGCGGCGGTCTGATGCTGCGCGCGCTGCAGCGCGAGTTGGCGCGTCCAATCGAGGCGTCGACGATCGCCGACCTGCAAGCGGCGCACAGAGCCGCTTACCTGCGACGCGCACCGAGCGTGCGCGGTCTGCCGGGCGCAGCGGCGTTGCTGCATGCCTTGACGAGTGCCGGCGTGCCGTGGGCGATTGCGACGAGCGGGGAACGCGCCGTTGCAACGGCGGGCATCGCGAAACTCGGGCTACTCGAAGAGCCGCGCGTCGTCGTCACGCGCGACGAAGTTGCCTATGCAAAGCCGAACCCCGACCTCTTTCTGGCAGCTGCGGATCGCCTCGGGGTCGACATCCGGCGTGCGTTCATCGTCGGCGACAGCATCTGGGACCTGCTCGCCGCGCGGCGAGCGGGTGGGCTCGGCGTCGGTCTGCTTTCGGGCGGCTATGGTCGCGGCGAACTGGAACGGGGCGGAGCGTATCGCGTCTACGACGATCCGGCCGATCTGCTCGCGCGCCTCGACGAGCTCGGCGTGCGCAATGTCGGCTGAGTCCCGCCGCTATCCCACTGCGCGCGCGGATGCGACGTCGAAGGTCATGCGGACCTTCGTTCCGCCATCGCGCTCGACGGAGACAGCGCTCGCGATCGCGCGAATGATGCGCAGGCCGAAGCCGCGATCGGGCGTACGCTCGCGCTCGATGAAGATGCCGTTGTCCGACACCTCGACGCGGATGGTCGCATCGTCACCCGTGCATGCGAAGAGTTCGACGGTTCCGCAATCGCGACCGTCATAGGCGTGCTCGACGGCGTTGGCCAGCGCCTCGCCGACGGCGGTGAGAATGTCTTCGCTCGATTCTGCATCGAGCGGTACCGCCGCGAGGAACGCGGCGAGGGCGTGCCGCAGGGACTTCGGGCGATCCGTGCGCGCGGCCGAACTCAAGCGAAGCTCGCAGCGTCCCGTCATGCCCGGTTGCCGCTTGCCAGATACGTGAGCGCCGAGCCGCGATCGGCGAAGATCGCGAACGCCTCACTCAGCCCTGCATACGCGATGAGCCGCGCGAACTGCCGATTCGCGATGATCACCGCGACCCGCACGTTTTCGCGCTCCGCATCCCGGCGGAAGCGCAGCAGCTCGGCGAGCGTCGTCGAGTCGGCATACGTCGCCTCCGATAAGTCCACGAGAATCGCGCGCTCGTTGCCCGAAACGTGCAGTGCATTACCGATCTCTTCGCGCCTGCCGATCTCAAGCTCTCCTCCCAGACGAATGACCGCGACCGACGGTTCGGAATTCACGACGCATTCCTTTGCAAGCGCCGGCGCCGCTGTTCTCGCCGGAAAATCGCATCGGCCAGCGGGATAATCGCGACGCCGCCCTCGCCCACGATGCGCCCGGTGAATGCGCTTTGCGCGTTGTCGGCCGAGATGTTGAGCGTGGCGGCGGAACCCGTCGCGAAGCCGACCGTGAGGATCGCGACGTCATCACCTATCGATCGGCCGTTGAAGATACCGTCGTGAATGATCGTCGCGCAATCGGAATCCGGCCGCTGCGCGGCCTGGGTCACTGCCGCGAGGAGAATCTCTTCGCCCTCGAGCACGTCGCGCGAGTGTTCCACGGCGCCATCGGTATAGAGCACGAGCATCGCACCCGGAACCGACTGGATGCGGTGAGTCCGGTACTTCGCGTCCTTCATGACGCCGAGCGGCACGCCGCCGAAATCCAGCAGCCGCGGCGGCCGGTTCGGCTCCACGAGCACAGGCGGCGGATGGCCGGCCGTTGCGTAGACGAACTCGTACGGGCGTGCATCGGCGAAGCCCGCCACGGCGGTCACCATCGGCGCAGCCTGACGGATCAGTTCGGTATTGACGCGGGCGAGCACCGAGGCGGGATCGGAATCGAGCAGCGCCGAGACGATGAGCGCTTGACGCGAGCGGCTCATCGCGACCGCCGCATCGATCCCGTGTCCGGCGACGTCGCCGATCGCGAAGAGAACGCGACTGCCGGGCAATTCTAAAGCATCGTACCAATCGCCGCCCACTTTCGTCTCCTCGGTAGCCGGCACGTACGTTGCGCTGAAGCGCAGCGTCGGATGCAGCGGCAACGGGCGCTGCGCGATCGCGTCTTGCAGCGTATCGGCGATCCGTTTCTCGGTCGCGAGCTCGGCTGCGAGCTCGGCCGTGTGGCGGCGGTCTTCTTCTCGCTGCAGTCGCTCGCGTTCGAGACCTTGCGCGAGCTCCAGCTGTTGACGAATGAACCAAGCCGCGGCGAACAAGAGGAGCAGTACGGCGATCGCAATGAAGAGACCGATGCGGTCGATCGCAACGCGCGCATTCTGGTCGAGTTGCCGTTCCCGTAAACGCAGCGCATTGTCGATGATTCGTACGTCGCCGCGGAAACGGTCGACGAGCTGCTTGCCACGGATTTGCAGCCGCGTGGGATGGCGGGGACTGGGGTGCAGCAACGGGTCCGCGACCACACTCGTCCACTGCGCGTTGACCGCAGCCGCCGCTTGCAGAGCCCGCGGCGCCCCTTCCACGCCGAGATGCCGGACCGCGGGGGCGAGCCGGGCGAAGCGATCGGCCATTTCCAGGCGCGCGGCGTAATAGGGCTCCAAAAATTGCGCCTCTTTGGTCGCCGCATAGCCGCGAATGCCGGTTTCTTCATCGAGCTGCGCCTGCAAGAGGTCCGCGACGAGCGCCCGCGTGGCGCGGACCGTTTCGGCGTTCATAAATGCGTTCGCGACGAGCGCGCGCACGAAGAGGCCGCTGCCGAGCAGGATACAGACGACGAGCGTCACCGCAACGGCGGTCACGGCGATCGGTCGAGCTACACTGGGTCGCATTATTGTGGTTCGTGCATCCATGTGGGCAAAGGGGGCCGCACGTTCTTTTGTACTTCCGTGAAGCTTTCTCATCGTGCGCGGGTCGAGCCATCACTCGCGGGCCACGTCGGAGGCTTACTTGCAAAACGGCAAAGCCAAGAGGCTACAGACGTTCGGGCGCGCGTTGCGACACCCGCGCGTCGAGCCAACGCTGCACGTTCTCGACGCCTTCGCCAATAGCCGATCCCAGCGGCGCATTGCCGGCGAGATCGCCCCATAACGTGCGATCCGCGCAGAAGGCAGCGACGGGGTCGGCCCCCGCGAGCATCGCGTGCGCCGCGGCGGCGTCCATGACGCCATCGGCGTACGCGTAGGGCAGTTCGCCGCGGTGCCAACGCTGCAGAAACACGAAGAACAAGGCCGGTAAGAGCGCGGTGCTTTGCAACGGAGCGTCGCGTTCGAGCAGTTCGCGCAAGGTCGGGACGATGAAGCCGGGGATCTTCGAATACCCGTCTGCGGCGACGCGCGCGTTCGTATCTTCGATGTAGGGATTGCGGAAGCGGTCGAGCACGACGTCGCGATACGCAGCCAGATCGAGGGGACTGGGCGTCAAGCACGGGATCACGTCGTTCGTCACGTACGCGTAGGCCATCGCGTGAATTGCGGGATCGACGGTGCCTTCGTGAATGAAGCGCAGACCCGCGAGCGTCCCCGCCCAGGCAATGGCGCTGTGGCTCGCGTTGAGGATGCGAATCTTCGCCTCTTCGTACGGGTGAACCGAGTCGACCAGTTGTGCGCCGGCCTTTTCCCAGGCGGGACGACCGGCGCAAAAGCGGTCTTCGATGACCCATTGGATGAAGCGCTCGGCCATCACCGGCGCCGCATCGTTGCTGCCGGTCGCCTCGCGAACGCGCGCCGCGAGTTGCTCCGGCGGTCGCGGCGTGATGCGGTCGACCATCGAATTCGGCGATGTCGTGTTTTCCAGGAGCCAGCGCACGAGGTCGTGCTCGCCGCGCCGTTCGAGGAACTCGGTGAGGCCGCCCTGGAAGCGGTCGCCGTTGCTGCGCAAATTGTCGCACGACAGCAGCGTCACGGGGCCCGCACCGCGCTCCGCGCGCGCGCGCAGGATCGCCGCAATCGTACCGTAGATCGTGCGCCGTTCGCCAGCCAGATCCGCCGCGAGGTCGGGCTGCGCGGGATCGAGCCGATGGTGCTGGTCGAGGTAATAACCGCCCTCGGTTACGGTGAACGAGACGATCCGCGTCTGCGGCCGCGCACCGGCGGCGACGAGCGCCGTAAGGCTGGGTTCCCATGGAATGACTTCGCGGATCGAACGGATCGATTCGTACGCGCGCTCGCCGTCGGGTGTGACGGTCTCGAGCGTGTAGACGCCGTGCTGTTTCTCGAGAGCGGAGAGCAGCGGGCGCATGTCCTCACGGATGCTCCCGACGGCCAGCGACCACTCGCGCTCGCCTTGTTCGATCAAACGATGCAGATACCACGCTTGGTGCGCGCGGTGGAACGAACCGATGCCGACGTGTAAGATGACGTTCACTCCAGAGACTCCTTGAGAAGAGTCTCTCGACACCGCCGTCGGAATCCATTCAGAACGTCCAGTCTCGCGCGTTCCATGTCGGCGTGAGCGTTGAGCGCGTGACGGCTTTACTTTCGGCTACGATCGATGGCACGTCGCCAGAGGATCGTTGGTACCGAAACATAATCGCGCGGGTTTTTTGCGCGCCGCGCCTGTTCGGCCTTTGCTTTCTCTCGAACGGCGTCGCTGGCTTTGCTCGGATGCCCCGCATGAAATGGTGGCTGCGGGTCATATTCGATCAGTAACTGCGCGACCTCGGCTGCCTCTCGGCCCGCGATCTCCTCGAACAGTTCCAAGGCGAGATCCAGTCCGGCGGACACGCCTGCAGCCGTCCAGACTTTTTCAGAGCGGACGATTCGCGCGTCGGGCATGGAGGTCGCGCCGAAGCGCTTCAGCGTAGATTGCGCCGCCCAGTGGGTGGTCGCGGCGCGGCCCTCCAAGATGCCCGCCGCGGCCAATACGAGTGCGCCGGAGCACACCGATGTGGTCCATGTGCTCGTTGAGTGCGCCTTCTGCAGCCAAGTAATCAAACGCCCGTCCGCCATCGCCGTTGTCGTGTTGGCTTCTGAGCCCGGCACGAGCAACAGAAACGGCGCCGGCGTTTCATCGAAAGCATGCGTGGCCCCGATGGTCAGGATGCCGCGATCCGTCGTGATCGGCCCGGGCTCGTGCGCGACAAACCGGATGTCCGCGCCCGGCAAATACTTTAGGATTTCATATGGACCAAGCGCATCGAGGGCTGTCAAACCGGGGTAGAGCACGATCGCAATTTGTCGCGTGTCGGCCATTGTGTTTCATCCTTCTCGAGACGTGCTACGCCCAGGGGTCGTTACACCGCGTACGTGTCCCCTGCAGCTTCGCCTACGGGCGCGTCTTGGAGCGAACGGCCGCCGTGAGCAGCCAGATACCGAGCGCGAAGCTGCCGGTCGAGAAGATGCCGAGCGAAAACACACCCGCCGAGAATACGCCGACCGAGAACAGGCCGGCCGAAAAGACACCGGCGGAGAAGAGGCCCGCAGACATCACGCCGGCACTGAACGTCCCCGCCGAAAGCCAGCCCGAGGTGCCGGCTCCGCTTGCCATTGCATTCGGGAAGGGCGGATGCCAGAACCCGATCGCAAGCAGAACGATCAAGAGCACCACGGCGAGCCCGTCGATCCACCGCGGGCGTCGCAACTCGCCTAATTCCTGATTGATCATCGTCTGGTTAATCATGATGTCGATCTCTCCCGCAGCGCAGTCTGTTGTTAACAATATGCTAAACGCACGTTCATGATACGTCGCGCACAGCGGTGGCAGCAATGACGAAAAACCGACGAATTACGCCATAGGATAGAATTAGTCTCGAGCGAAAACCGCGGCCCATCAGACGCGTAATTATCGTTGGCATTTCGCCCGCGCAAGAGCTGGATGTCTTTGGACCGCTCAACGTGTTCTCAATTGCGAACCACGTTTTACAAGCACGCGCTGCCGGAACGCGTTTATACGAGCCGGAGGTCGTATCGGGTGGTTCGAGCCGGACGATTCGCGGAGAGAGCGGCATCGGACTCGCTGTAGCACGTCGTTTCAATCAGGTGCACGGAACGATCGATACGTTGCTCATTGCCGGCGGCGTCGGAGCGCTCGAACCCGTCCCCACGAAATTGTTGGAGTGGATCAGAGGCCGCGCACGACATGTACGTCGCCTTGGGTCTGTCTGTACCGGCGCCTTCGTTCTGGCTGAGGCGGGATTGCTGCAGGACTGCCGCGTCGCGACGCACTGGGCGTACGCAGATGATCTTGCAAAACGTCACTCGGAAATTACGGTCGACCCCGACCCGATCTGGATCCAAGATCGGAATATCTACACGTCGGCCGGCATCTGCGCCGGTATGGATCTCGCGCTGGCACTTGTCGAGGAAGATCATGGAAGTGCGGTCGCGCTGCGTGTCGCTCGCCATCTGGTCGTCTATCTGCGCCGACCAGGGAATCAGGCGCAGTTTAGCATCGCCCTTGCCGGACAAGTCTCGGAAAAGCGCGAGTTTCGCGAACTATCGGCCTGGATCGTCGAGCATCCGCGCGAAGACCTCCGAATTCCGGCGTTGGCCGAACGAGTAAGCATGAGCGAACGACACTTTATCCGGGCATTCACGCACGAAATCGGGCTGAGCCCGGGTCGATTTGTCGAGCGAGCACGATACGATTACGCACGGTCCCGTCTCGAGTCTTCAACCGAGAGTATGGACGAGATTGCGGACCGCTGCGGGTACGGCAGCGCTGAGGTTCTGCGGCGCACCTTCCTCCGTCATGCGGGGGTCACTCCGAAGCAATACCGCGAACGGTTCTACATTCGGCCCTTGGCGGATGGTTGATAGACGCCCGGGTTGAATCGTTCGGCCGATGGCCGAACTCAAACGATACGCCGTTCGTGTCGCGGAGCGTAAAAAGGAATTGCAGCATGCGTTGGCGCGCTTTGCGGAAGTGTGCGCCGGCGACGCGACCGTGGAGGCTGCCTACGTATACGGATCCTTTGCCCAGGGACGGATCGGGCCGGAGAGCGATCTCGACCTCCTCGTCGTGCGGAACACGAACCTGCCGCAACATGACCGCGCCGACGATCTCATCGCCGCCGCACAAGGTCGCATTCGGCTCGACATCATCGTCGTGACGCCGCAAGAGTTTCGGCAACGGCTCCCGACCACGACCTTCGGGACAACGATTCTGGAGAGCATGCGTCGGATCGATGCAACCTGATCGCTTCACAACTGCACGCAACTGGCTCGCAGCCGCCGGCGACGACTACACCGTGGCAACCTTGGCTCTTTTGCAAGTCCCGAGTCTTGCCTGTTTTCACGGGCAGCAGTGTGCAGAGAAAGCGTTGAAGGCCATCCTTGTCGCAGTCGCTGGGGATGTCGCGCGCGAACACTTGATGACGCGCTTACTCGAGGAGCTCGACGGGCTCGGCATCGAGACGGAAGATTTGCGCGCCGATGCGCTCGCGCTCGAAAAATTCTATGGTCCGACGCGGTATCCTGACGCGCTCGGGGGCGCCAATCCCGGGACCGCTTATACGGTGTCGGAAGCTCGTGACGCGATCGCCCGTGCGGAACGCTTGATCGCCCGCGCTCGCGACCTCGTAGCGCACGAGAACGAGGCCGACCGCGGTCGCACGGAAGATCCGTCGTGAGCCCGACGCATGTCGCGCGCTACATGTGCTGCCGGTCGAATCGGCTTGCGAGCGACGCGACGTCCCACCGGGCGCTCTGCGTGCCGGCTTCGTAACCGGCGCGGAGAAACTCGAGAAGCGCCGGGGCAAAAGCCGAACGCGATGACTTCGCGCGAGTAGGCCTCCTGTTGCACGGGATCGTCTTTGGGCGGCCCGGAGGCGCGGCGCCCGAGTAGCGGCGCGGTGCCGGGCATTCGGGCGCGATGGCGGCGTATGCGCGGCGTGTCGATTTTGCGCAGCGTTGTTCGTCGCGTCGGTAGAACGGAAACTCACACAGGAGAGACGACGATGCGATTCATGGTTCTGCTCAAGGCTACCGCGGAGACGGAGGCCGGCGTTCCGCCGAGCACGGAGATCCTCGAAGCGATGGGACAATACAACGAGGAGTTGGTCAAAGCCGGGGTGTTGCTCGCCGCTGAAGGGCTTCAAGCGAGCTCGAAGGGTGCGCGCATAAAGTTTTCGGGAGGGAAGCACAGCGTGACGGACGGCCCCTTCGCCGAGACGAAAGAGCTCATCGCGGGCTTTTGGATCCTTGCGGTGAAGTCGAAGGCAGAGGCGGTCGAATGGTCGTCACGCTGCCCCCACCCGTTCGGTACGGGCGACGTCGAGATCGAGATTCGTCAGGTGTTCGAAGCAGCGGACTTCGGTCCCGAGTTGACAGAGAAACAGCGGGAATCGGAGGAGCGTCTGCGCGCGCAGGTGGACGCGAAGCGCTAGCTTCGCGCGCAGCGGCGTGAGCGTTTCCGATACCCGGCGTGCGATCGACGCGGTCTGGCGGATCGAGTCGGCCAAGGTCATCGCCGGCGTCGCGCGGATCGTGCGCGACGTCGGTCTTGCCGAGGAGTTCGCGCAGGACGCGCTCGTCGCCGCGCTCGAGCGCTGGCCCGAGTCGGGCATTCCGGACAAGCCGGGTGCCTGGCTCATGGCCACCGCTAAGCATCGCGCGATCGATGCGCTGCGCCGCAGTAAACGGCTCGAGCGCAAGCACGACGAGCTCGGTCACGCGCTCGCAGCGGAAGATCACGGGGCAGCGCTCGCGCTCGACGCCGCGATCGACGATGACATCGGCGACGACCTGCTGCGGCTCATCTTCATCGCCTGCCATCCGGTTCTTTCGACGGATGCGCGCGTTGCACTCACGCTCCGTTTGCTGGCAGGTCTACAGACCGACGAGATCGCGCGTGCCTTTTTCGTGCCGGAGCCGACCGTTGCCCAGCGCATCGTTCGCGCGAAGCGAACGCTTACAGAAGCTCGCGTCCCGTTTGAAGTCCCGCTGAAATCCGAGCGCGCCGCGCGTCTGTCATCGGTGCTCGAAGTGATCTACCTCGTTTTCAACGAGGGCTACGCGACGACCGCCGGTCCAGAGTGGATGCGACCGGAACTCTGCGACGACGCGCTGCGTCTCGGCCGTATTCTGGCCGAGCTCGTTCCCGAAGAGCCGGAGGTTCACGGCCTCGTCGCGCTCATGGAGATTCAAGGGTCGCGCTTGCGTGCGCGGATCGGCTCGTCGGGCGAACCCGTGCTCTTGCTCGATCAAAATCGCGCGCACTGGGATCGCATCCTGATTCGGCGCGGGCTCGCGGCGCTCGAACGTGCAGCGCGGCTCGGCGGCGCGCGCGGTCCCTACGCGTTGCAAGCAGCCATCGCCGCGTGTCACGCGCGAGCGCGGACGCCCCAAGAGACGGATTGGACGCGTATCGCCGCGCTCTACGATGCGCTCGCGCAGCTCGCGCCCTCACCCATTGTAGAACTCAATCGTGCGGTCGCGCTCGCGATGGCCTTCGGTCCCGCAGTGGGCCTCGAAGTCGTCGATGCGCTGACGCGCGAGCCGTTGCTCGGCGCCTATCATCTCTTGCCGAGCGTGCGCGGCGATCTGCTCGCCAAACTCGGCCGGTTCGACGAGGCACGCGTCGAATTCGAGCGGGCGGCCTCACTCACGCGAAACGCGCGCGAACGGACGCTCCTCTTGGAGCGCGCCGCCGCGAGCGCCCGCGGACTCGCAGATCGCGGATCGGCCACGCTTAAGCGTTGGCCGTTTCGCGGCGCAGTATGGGCTGCCCGATTATGGCCCGTAACGAAGAGCGACCGTCTCCACACAACGACGTTCTTGTTATACGATCGTTCTCCTCAACGGTCTCGCAATGGACCCCTTGTGGGATTCCCTCGCGTCCAATCGCATTAAGAAGTTTGACAGCTAACGGCTCCCCATTCACCAGGGTCTACATCTCTGACATGACGCGAGAACAGCCAATGATGTCCGTCGACATCTTCGGCTGCGTACTGCCACTCACCGTATATGGTCTCGTGGGGCTCCTCCACGATCTTCGCGCCTTCTGCCTTCGCATGTTCGAAATGCGTATCGACATCATCGATGAATATCGTCAAACTTTGGGTTCCAGCGCCGAGCTGCGCCGGCGTCGCTCTCCCGTGACCCGCTAGCCTGAGTTGAATCCATGCGTTGCCGAGATAGATTTGCGCGCCGCTGATCGGTTCGCCGTAGCGATAATGTTCACAAAAGCCGAAGACCCGCGCGAGCCACGCAATTGCTTCGCTAACGTCCTGATACGTGACGTGCGGGAGGACCGTAGCCGAGGGCACGGAGCGATTCTGTATCACGGAGTTCTTTCTGAGAGCAGAACGCGCAACTTGAATCCCAAAAGAAACGGACGGTGTTGAGGGCGCGTTTCACGGTTGTCTTTCAATACGATCGAACAGATCCACACGCCAATCATTGCACTGCATGAAGCGACCCTTCGGGTACTCAAACATGCATTCACCTAGTTTGGCGAAGCCAGCCTTCTCGCAGACCATATTCGAAGCCGCGTTTGAAACCGCGGGAAAGGCATGAAGAAATCGGCGGTTCCCTTGTGCCTTTGCACGCACCACAATAGTCGATGCGGCTTGCGTTGCGATCCCGCGGCCCCAAAACTCGGGAAATACCTGCCAACCCGCTTCGTAGATCGGCTCGGATTGCCACGTCGTCTCCCAAAATCCGACGGTTCCCACGATAATAGAATCGGCAAGCGAGATCGTGAACATGCCTCTTTCCCGCGAGTGATCCAAATAGCGCCCGTGGCGCGCGACTATCTGGTCCCGGGTTTCAATGTCGCCGAGGTGCTCCATCATAACCGGATTCCCGACGGTTTTCATCAAAATGGGAAAATCGTCGTTCGACCAGGGACGGAGTTTGATCATCGTTTGTACATTCGAACGGCAAGCTGTTCGATCCGTCACCCTTGCGGCGGATGCATATCCTTGTCAGGCATCCGTTGCTCGTCCCATTAGCGTCGAGCTTTCGAAACAGAGCTCGCATGCGCTGCAAGCGATCCTGATGCGACGTGGGCAACGAAGGGGGTGTCCTCCATCAGCTCAGCTACTACGATAACTACCTTATCGATTGATCCGTTTCTTCGCTACCCCAGCTCCTGAGCCGGCATAGCCGCCGGCCCAGCAAGGCGTAGCGGCTCACGATCTACACTGGCTTTCTCACGCTTTCGAGCCCCGATCGGCTTTTTCAACACCGTCAACGGTTTCCGAGACGCTCGCATTGAGCGCTTGCCCTTCGGAAGGCGAACCGTTTTTGCGACGGTCACTGTCATGCGCGCTTAACATCGAACGAAGCAGTATCCGGCCGCGCGAGGACTTCGCAGCCTAACGAGGCTAAAACTTTGGCACATGGAGTCACCGCGCGCTAGGCCGGCGCTGCCGAGCGTCGTCGGCGTCGTCGTTGCGCTAGGCTGGCCGTTTCTCTTCATTCTATTGGCTCACGGCGCGCAAGAAGGATTGGGCGCGCGGCAAGATTTGCTCCTGCTGCTTAAAGAATGGGTCGCGGCGCTCATTGTACTGGGGATTTCATTCTACTGGGAGCGCCGTTCGATTACGTCAGTTGGCATGCGGCGCCCGAAGTGGGGCGACGTGGGTGCCGGCGTGGTCGTCTTCATCCTCACGTTCCTGGCCGTTGACGTCGTCTCGGCATTTTTCAGCGCGATGCACATTCGCAGCGAACTCAGGGATCAGGCGGCCCGGCCATCGGGAACATCCGGCCAGGCATTTGTGTTGCGTTGATTCTGACCGCCGGCATCTGCGAGGAGTTCCTCTTCCGTGGCTACGGCATCGAGCGTATGACCGAGCTTACGCGAAGTCGGTGGATCGGTGCAGTCGTGCCTTGCGTGCTCTTCGCGCTGGGCCACGGGCCGCTACGGTTGGGGTGCGGGTCTCTTAGTCGTGTCGACGGTCTCGGCGGCTTTCACCGTCCTCTACGCGTGGCGGCGCAATCTACCGGTGAACGTGGCAATCCACGCGCTCATCGATGCAATTGGGTTATTCCTCGTTCCGTCACTCGCACACACCAAAATGTTTCGACGTTTGCCGTGTCTGAATGAGCCGAGCTGCCGTTCCCTAAACGACCGTGGTTGTTGAAAAACGCCCCGCTCGAATACGATTTACGCTATAATTGATGCAATAGCGCGACCACTGCGGAGGCCGACGCAACGCGATGATGGGCAGACGATTACAGACGACCGCGATGTTTCAGTATTTCTGCTTGGATGATTGGGTACCGGCCGATCATTTGTTGCGGGCGATCGATCGCCATGTAGATTTTCGTGCATTGCGTTCCCAACTACGTCCGCTCT